>Ga0210402_10003590_pt1 | contig 14469 bp, 9 predicted proteins | sample IncBWC7MmetaG_FD_161055 | JGI IMG/M metagenome (GOLD analysis project Ga0210402, IMG submission 161055) | Forest soil microbial communities from Barre Woods Harvard Forest LTER site, Petersham, Massachusetts, United States - Inc-BW-C-7-M | ecosystem: Environmental > Terrestrial > Soil >...
CTTGGCGGCATTCTCCCGGCGCGTGTCTCCGACGCGAATCGTCTGCTCGATTTCGTTCATGCGCTGCTGAATCTCGACCATCAGCCGCGACGCTTCGGCGACCGACTGCTCGAGCGCCGGCAGCGCCGCGGCCGCGGCGCGCTCCTCTTCGCCGGTGGCGTCGCGTCGGGTGATCGCCGCCTCGAGGTCGCGCTCCGCGGACCGGGAATCCTGCGCGATCGCCTCGAGCTGGATTGCAAACGCGGCCACCTGAGCGGTGATCTGCTCGACCTGCTGCGCGAGCCGGCCTTCGTTCTCGCGCGCGAACTGCAGTTGCTGCTCGAGGCGCGTTACCTCCGCGTTCGCGGCGTAGAACGCGCCCTGCTTTGCGTGCATCTCGTCGCCGGCGCGATAGTGGTCGGCGCGCAGCGCCTCCAGCCGCGCCTCCGCGGCGCGAAGCTCGGCCTGGAGCGCTTCGAACCCGCCCGTGAGATTGGCGATGTCAGCGGCGTGCTTTTCACGCAAGCGCACCGCGTCCTGCTGCTTGGCGAACCACATCATGTGCTGCGATTGCTTCAGCCGCACCTCCAGGTCGCGATATTCGGTGGCGACCCTGGCCTGAGCATCGAGCTTGGCGAGCTGCGCGCCAAGCTCGGTGCGGATGTCTTCCACGCGTGCCAGATTTTCGCGCGCGTCGCTTAAGCGCCCCTCCGTTTCCTTGCGCCGCTCCCTGTATTTGGAAACACCGGCGGCCTCCTCCAGAAATATTCTCAGCTCTTCCGGCTTAGCCTCGATCACCCGCGAGATCATGCCCTGCTCGATGATGGCGTAAGCGCGCGGGCCCAAGCCCGTGCCCAGAAAGAGATCGTAGATGTCGCGCCGACGTACCGGAATGTTATTGATGTAGTACGTCGAGTCGCCATCGCGGGAGAGGACGCGCTTGATCGAAAGCTCGGCGTACTGGCCCCACTGGCCACCGATCCTGCCCTCGCTGTTGTCGAAGAACAGCTCGACCGAGGCGCGGCCGACCGGCGCCCTGTCCCCTGCTCCATTGAAGATCACGTCCTGCATCGACTCGCCCCGCAACGCCGACGCCCTCGATTCGCCGAGGACCCAGCGCACCGCATCGATGACATTGGACTTGCCGCAACCGTTGGGACCGACTATGCCGACGAGTTGACCGGGGGTGGCGATGATCGTCGGATCGACGAATGACTTGAAACCGGCCAGCTTGATCTGAGTAAGGCGCAATTTCGAATTCTTCTGGACAAACGCAGCGCGCCTCGAAGAGGCAATCGCTGGAGACAACCCGGATTTCTTGGGGCAACCGCCGAAGGTCAGGCGATGCCGTTCAAAAGAAACGAATTATAACCGATTCACTGGACGCTTAAGCCCTTCAGGGCAGCGCCAACGCGAGCGGCGCGAGGCGCCCTTCCTCCACCGCGTGACACGCGACCTGGCCCATACTCGGTTCCGCCAGCGGGACGCTCTTCAGCGCCGGTACGTCGCTCCGGCAGCGTTCGTTGGCATAGGGACAGCGCGGATGAAAGGCGCAACCGGTGGGTGGATCGAGAGGATTTGGCACTTCGCCGCCGACCGCGGTGCGCGGTACGCCGGTCATCGCCAGGTCGGGTACCGCGGCCAGCAGCATGCGCGTGTATGGATGCTGTGGCAACGTGAACAACTGCCGTGTCGGGGCGAACTCTACGACGCGCCCGAGATACATGACGCCGACGCGATCGGCGATATGATGAACCACCGCGAGGTTGTGCGAGATGAAGAGATAGGTGAGCCCGAGCTCGCGCTGCAGGGTGCGCATCAGGTTCAGCACCTGGGCCTGGACCGAGACGTCGAGCGCGGACGTCGGCTCGTCGCAGATCAGGAAAGCCGGATCGGTCGCCAGCGCTCGAGCGATGGAAATGCGCTGGCGCTGACCGCCCGAAAACTGGTGCGGATATTTCACCCCGTCGGCGCCGGCAAGGCCGACCTGCTCCAGAAGCGCGACGACCTTCGCCGCCAATGCCGCTGGCGTCCGGGCGAGTCCGTGGGCGCGGATCGGCTCGGCGACGATGTCCTTGACCCTCCAGCGCGGATTGAGGCTCGCGTAGGGATCCTGAAAGATCATCTGCATGGTCCGTCTCAGCGCGAGCTCCGGATCGGCGAAGTCGACCCGCCGGCCGGCGTAGCGGATCTCGCCGCGCGTGGGGCGGTAAAGGCCGACGATGAGCCTCGCCACGGTCGACTTGCCGCAGCCCGATTCGCCTACCAGACCCAGCGTTTCGCCCCTTTCAATGGCGAAGCTCACGCCGTCGACGGCGCGCAGAATCTGCCGCGGCTTGCGCTCGATCACGCGATTGAGCCAGGGCGCGGAGACATCGAAATAGCGCGCGACGTCGATCAGTTCGACCAGCGGGGCGCTCATCGCACTCATTTCACGCTCATTTGACACCGATCGCGTCGCGCGCGTGCAGCCAGCACGCGGCCAGTGTTCTGTCGGCTGGCAGGAGGTCGGGGCGCTCGCGGCGGCAGCGCTCGAATACCTGAGGGCAGCGCGGATTGAATGCGCAGCCGTCCGGTATCGACGTCAGGCGCGGCATTGTCCCGTCGATCTGCGCAAGCTGCTCGCGCTCGGCGACGATCGACGGAATCGATCCCATCAAGCCGGCGCTATAGGGATGCTGCGGCCGATGAATCACGTCCGCGACCGGGCCGATTTCGGCCACGCGCCCCGCGTACATGACCGCGACCCGGTCCGCGGTCTCGGCGATCACGCCCATGTCATGCGTGATCAGCATCACCGCGGTGCCGTGATCGCGACACAGGCGCTTGAGCAGCGCGATGATCTGCGCCTGGATGGACACGTCGAGCGCCGTCGTCGGCTCGTCGGCGATGATGAGCTTGGGCTTTGCCGCCAGCGCGAGAGCGATCACCACCCGCTGTCGCATTCCACCGGAGAACTGATGTGGAAAATGATCGATGCGCCGCTCGGGCGCCGAAATCCCGACTTCGTTCAACAAATCCAAGGCCCGCTCCCGCGCTGCCTTCTGTCCCAGGTCGAGGTGCGTGGTAATGGTCTCGACAAGCTGTCGGCCGACGGTGTAAAGCGGATTGAGCGAGGTCAGGGGGTCCTGGAACACCGCGCCGATTTCGCGGCCGCGAATGCGTCGGAGCGCTTCCTGCGACAGGTTGTCGATGCGGCGTCCGCCAAGACGAATTTCTCCGCCCGCGATGCGACCGGGCGGGTCGATCAAGCCGATGATCGCGGCGCCGGTGAGCGATTTCCCCGCGCCCGATTCGCCCACGACGCCGAGCACTTCGCCCGCGGCGATCGATAGCGAGACGTCGTCGACCGCGGTCAGCGTCCCGCGGCGCGTCGGAAACTCCACGCGGAGATGCTCGACGACCAGCAGCGGATCCGCGGACTTCAAACGGCCGTCGGACGGGACAAGCGACCGCGACGCCACATCGATTGCGCGCGGCGTCGACCTTGCAGCCCGCAATGTCCCGCCCCGGCGACTATTGCAGCCTCGGATTGAGCGCGTCGCGCAGCCAGTCGCCCAGCAGATTGATCGCCAGCACCATGATCACCAGCGCCGCGCCCGGGAAAACCGTGATCCACCACTCGCCCGAAAAAAGAAAATCGTTGCCGACACGAATCAGCGTTCCGAGCGAGGGCTGCGTCGGCGGCACGCCGATGCCGAGGAACGAGAGCGTCGCTTCGGTGATGATCGCGGTCGCAATATTGATCGTCGCGAGCACCAGCACCGGCCCCATCACATTCGGCAGCAGATGGCGCCGCATGATGCCCAGTGGCCGGATGCCGATCACGCGCGCCGCATGGACGTAGTCCTTGTTCTTCTCCACCATGGTCGAACCGCGGACAGTGCGCGCGTACTGTACCCAGTTGGAAATGCCGATCGCAAAGATCAGCACGAACAACGCAACCGGGCCATGCGCATCGCGAGGCAGCACCGCGCGAGCCACACCGTCGATCAGCAAAGCGATCAGGATGGCCGGAAAGGAGAGCTGCACGTCGGCGATCCGCATGATGATGGCGTCGAGCTTGCCGCCGACATATCCGGCGACCAGACCCAGGCTCACCCCCAGCACCATGGCGAATATCACCGAGGCGAGACCGACGAGCAACGATATTCGGGCTCCGAACATGATGGCCGACAGGAGATCGCGGCCCTGATCGTCGGTGCCGAGCAGATATTCCGGCCGCGCGCCGGCGACGCCGTGGGGAGGGGTCAGCGCGTCCATCAGGTTCAGCGTCGCCAGGTCGAACGGATTGTGCGGCGCGACCCACGGCGCAAAGAGCGCCGCTCCAAGACAGATGACCAGCACCACCGCCGATACGACCGCGACCGGAGAGCGACGAAAGTTGTACGCCAGATCGCTCGCCCACCAGCGGGCAATGCGACCGGCGGGCGCGGCAGTGGTCATGCCTCTGCCGTCATTCCCACTCTCACGGCCGTCATTTCCGCGAAGGCGGGAATCCATTGGCCGTTGAAGTCAAAATGGATCTCCGCCTGCGCGGGGATGACGCATCCGTTGCCAATCGCCGAGACCCTTCGGGGATGACGCATCCGTTGCCAATCGCCGCGACCCTTCGGGTCTTGCTCTTGGACGGATGCGTCACTTGATGACGACCCACTTCCCCACCGTCATTCCCGCGAAGGCGGGAATCCATTGGCCGTTGAAGGTCAAAATGGATCCCCGCCTCCGCGGGGATGACGCATCCGTTGCCAATCGCCGCGACGCTTCGCGTCTTGCTCTTGGACGGATGCGTCACTTGATGACGACCCACTTCCCCACCGTCATTCCCGCGAAGGCGGGAATCCATTGGCCGTTGAAGGTCAAAATGGATCCCCGCCTGCGCGGGGATGACGCATCCGTTGCCAATCGCCGCGACGCTTCGCGTCTTGCTCTTGGACGGATGCGTCACTTGATGACGACCCACTTGAGCAGATTGAAGTTGTCGGCAAGCTGCACCAGCTCGACATTCTTTTTCATGGCCCAAGCCAGCGCCTGCTGATGAAGCGGAATGTGGCCGATGTCGTCGCCGTGGATCTTGAATGCCTCGGCGATCATCGCGTTGCGCTTGGTCTGATCGAGCTCGCTGGCAATCTGCGCGCTCAGCTCATCGACGCGCTTGTTCGAATAGGTCCCCAGGTTGAAAAGCCCCTGGCCCGCCGGGGACGGAGTCATGATCAGGGCGAAGAGCGCGTTCTGGGCATCGTAGGAGTCCGGGGTCCATCCCAGCAAGTAGAAAGAAGTGTTGCGCGAGAGTATCTTCGGAAAATACGTGACCTTGGTTTCCGCCATCAGGTTCACCTTGATGCCGATTTGCGCAAGCATCGCCGTAATCGCCTGACAAATGGCGGAGTCGTTGACGTAACGATCATTGGGGCAATTCATGCCGACCTCGAAGCCGTCGGGATAGCCGGCATCGGCGAGCAGCTTTTTCGCGGCGGCGGCGTCGTGCGGCATGCGCTTGTTCATCTCCGGCACGAATCCCTTGATTCCTGGAGCGATCATCAGATTAGTAGGCGTCGCCGCGCCGCGCATGATGCGGCTCTTGATCGCCTCGATATCGATCGCCTGATAGAACGCCTGGCGCACGCGCTTGTCCTTGAACGGATTCTTGCCCTTGACGTTCGAGAACAACAACTCGTCACGCGACTGGTCCATGCCGAGAAAAATCGTGCGCAACTCCGGCCCTTGCAACACTTTGAGATTCGGGTCGGACTTCAGCTTCTCGATGTCCTGCAGCGGCACCGGCTCCATCATGTCGATGTCGCCCGAAATCAGCGCGGCGACCCGCGTCGCGTCGTTCTTGATCGGCGTGAAAGTAGCATCGGTGACATTGCTCTCGACCTTGTCCCAGTAACCGGGAAACGACGCAAACACCGTGCGAACGCCAGGTTCCCGCGATTTGAGGACGAACGGACCGGTCCCGTTGGCGCGCAGCGTCGCTGCGTTCTCCTTGCCCTTGCGCACGTCCACGGGCGTCGTGGAGTTGTTCTTTTCGCACCACACCTTGCTCATGATGTACCAGGTGTTGATGGTATCGGGCAGAATGGGAAACGGCTCGTTGGTGACGAAGTCGACCGTGTAGTCGTCGATTTTCCTGATCTCCTTGACCGTCCCGATCTTGGTCTTCATGTCGGACCCGTCGGCCTTGGAGCGCTCGTACGAGAAGATGACGTCGTCGGCGTTGAACGGCGTGCCGTCGTGGAACTTGACGTTCTGACGCAAGATGAAGCGCCACACCGTGGGCGCGGTCTGCTTCCATGACGTCGCCAGCAGGGGAACGAGCTCCAGCTTCTTGCCGCGGCCAACCAACGGCTCGAAGACGTTGGCAACGATGGTGAGCTGCAGCGACTCGTTTAGGGAATGGGGATCCATCGAAACGGCGTCGCCCTGATCGGCAAACCGGAACGTCGCCGCCGATGCGCCGAGCGTCGTAAAGCTAGCCGCGACAAGGACGACCGACGCCCGCGCCAGCAGGTGTTGAATGGATTTCATTGTTGTACTCCTTCGGCTTGCGTTCGGATCGTCACGCGTACAGGCGCGTCTCGCCAAGATGCTCGATCGCCCGCATGCAGCCTTCGACCGCCTGCGTGTAGACCATCTGCTTCCAATCGTCGGCATCGATGTAGAACATGTCGCGCAACGTACGCTTGATCTCCTGGCGCTGCGCCTTGGGCGCCTTCGGATGATTGTGGATCCAGTGCTCGGCCCGAAAAGCTTCGAGTATCTGCTCGATTGGGTAAGTACCGTATTCGAGCGCGATACCCGCGAATACGGCGTTGGGGCATTCGTCGTGCGCCGCGGTACCGTTGATGCCGGTGAGCGGCGCGGAGGTCGATGTCCCATCCAGGAACGACGTCACATCGTCGCCCCACCACGCCTTGGTGCGCGCGATGTCCGCGGCATAGTCGAGCCCGGCGTAGATCTTTTCGCCGTGGCCCCGAGGTCCGAGCCCGGTGTGGAAATCGATCCATCCCAGCAGCGCACGTTGCGACGCGTACTGGTGCAGCACTCCGCGCAGGACTTGATTGCTCCAGGCGGACTTGCTGCCGCCGTAGAACAGCCCATCGGGATATTGATACTGGCCCCCGCTCACCGCCGCCTGGTAGGTCTTGCGGCCGTGCTGCGCGATCCACGCGTTGAGCCGGGTCTCGCTGTCGCCCGGCGGCGGCCAGGTCGCAGGCAGGAGCATGGAATGAATCTCGGCGTAAGCGGGGTTGACCGGCAGCGGCCCGCCAAAGTCGACGAAATTGCGATTCAGGTCGGCGTTGTCCTCGTTGACGCGCCGCAGATGCGAGAAGCCATAGGGGTTCAGCGCATGCAGCATGAGCACAGCGATGCCCGATCGCTCGACCTCGGCAATGAATGTCGGGTCGTGCAAGAGCGCGACTTGACAACCCGAGCCGCAAAAGCCCTCGACGCCGTGCGTCCCCGAAATCAGAAGCAGCATGCCCGGGGCATCGGCGCTGCCGACCAGCGCAAAGTCCATCGACAGCTTTTCGCCCTCGGCGCCGCGCTCGGTGGGATGCACGTGGTGCATGAGCTTCGCACCGCGCGTGCGGGCCGCGGCGAGGAATTTGTCGCGCGCCTCGACGTAGCTCTGCGAAAAATGCGGGACCGCGTTCATCGGGAAATCGGCATCGCCGCCTCGGCCAGCGCCGCCAGATAGCCCGCGCCGAGCGGAATCACTTCGTCGTTGAAGTCATAACGCGCGTTGTGCAGGAAACAGCCGCCCTCGGCGCCTCCCTGTCCGAGACGCGCATAAGCGCCGGGCCGCTTTTCAAGCATGAAGGAAAAATCCTCGGAGCCCATCGACGGCTCCAGATCGCGCACGACGTTCTCGGCGCCGACCAGCGTGTCCGCAACGTCTGCCGCAAAAACCGCCTGGAGGTCGCTGTTGATCGTCGCCGGATAAATGCGCTCGTACTTGAGTGTTGCTGTCGCGCCAAAAGCCGCGGCGATCGAATGCACGAGCTCGGTCAATCGCTTTTCGATCGCGATCTGTGTCGTGGGCCGGAAGGTGCGTACGGTGCCGACCAGTCGAGCCTCCCGCGGAATGACACTCATGGCCGCCATATTGCCGGCGTGCATCGCGCACAGGCTGACCACCGCAGTGTCGATCGGACTCACGTTACGGGATACGATCGACTGCACCGCGGTGATGATGTGGCCCGCGACCAGCACCGGGTCGATGGTCAGGTACGGATGCGCACCGTGTCCGCCGCGGCCCTCGATATGAATTTCGATCCTGTCCGCCGCCGCCATCGCGGGTCCCGGCCGGACGCCGATTTTTCCCGGCGGCAGCGACGGCCAGTTGTGCAGCGCGTAAATCTCATCCGCGGGAAAGCGCTCGAAGAGCCCATCGTCGACCATCGCCTTGCCGCCCCCGAACCCTTCTTCGCCCGGCTGAAAGATCAGATACACGGTGCCGTCGAAGCGCCGCGTGCGGGACAGGTAGCGCGCCGCGCCGAGCAGCATGGTGGTGTGACCGTCGTGCCCGCAGGCGTGCATCCGCCCCTTGAAGCACGATACGTGCGCAAACGCGTTTTCCTCGTGCATCGGCAGCGCGTCCATGTCGGCGCGCAGGCCGATCGCCCTGCCGCTGTCGTGGCGCTCGCCGCGGATCACGCCGACGACACCGGTCTTGCCGATGCCGGAGTGATGCTCGATGCCCAGCGCGGTGAGCTCGCGCACTACGATTTCCGCGGTCCGGTGCTCCTCGAAACCGAGCTCGGGATGCGCGTGCAGGTCCCGGCGCAATGCGGTCAGCTCGGCGTGATCGGCTCGAATGTGCTCGACGGGGTTCATGAGCTCGCTGACGAAATCGCCTATCGATTCAATTCACGGCTGCAAGCCGCTCGATGCGCAGACGCGGATCGACGGCATAGTACAGCAGATCGACAACCAGATTGATCAGCACAAAAACCAGGCCAATGAAGCAAAGGTACGCAGCCATCACCGGCACATCGGCAAATCCGACGGCCTGGATAAAGAGCAAACCCATGCCCGGCCATTGGAACACGGTCTCGGTGATGATGGCGAAGGCAATGATCGCGCCGAGCTGCAGGCCGGTGATCGTGATCACCGGCACGAGCGTGTTCTTGAGCGCGTGACCAAAATGAATCGCCCTATCGGTCAGTCCGCGAGCACGGGCGAACTTGATGTAGTCGGTGCGCAGCACTTCCAGCATTTCCGCGCGCACCAGCCGCATGATCAGCGTCATCTGAAAAAGCATGAGCGTGATCGAGGGCAGGATCAGCGCTTTCAAGCCGCCCTTGGTCAGGAAGCCGGTCGTCCACCAACCCAGGGCAACGGTGTCGCCGCGACCGAACGACGGCAGCCATCCAAGAATCACCGCGAACACGAGGATCAGCAGGATGCCGATCAGGAACGTCGGCAGCGATACCCCGATGAGCGAAACGGCAAGGAGGATGTGCGACAGCCACGAGTTTCGCCTGAGCGCGGTATAGACGCCGGCCGGGACACCGAGCACGAGCGCAAGCAGCGCTGCGGTGAAGGCGAGCTCGAGCGTGGCGGGGAGCCGTTCCTTGAGCAACGTCGACACCGGGCGGCCCTGGCGCAGCGAAAGCCCGAACTCACCCTGAACCGCTCGACCGACGAAGCGCCCGAACTGAATATAGAACGGCTGGTCGAGGCCTAAATCCGCGCGCAGCCGTGCCCGGTCCTCCTGGGTCGCGTCCTGGCCGACCATGAACGTGACCGGATCGCCGGTGTAGGTGAACAAGGCGAATGCGATAAAGGCCACCGCGGCCAAGACCGCGACCGATTGCAGGATGCGTCGGAGGATAAAGGCGAGCACAGGGCGACGGTACAGAGGTCACGTCAGCCGTTCGTGACAGCCGCGTGACGCTAGCGATCATGCCCAAAGCGCCCTCTAGCGTCAACGTCGTGGGAGGCACCCGAAACAACCGTGAAGCAGGCCGCGACGACGTAGCGACGTTCGCACAACGGCCGCATCACGGTCCCGGACGACACCTACTGGCACTCTCCCGGCGCGTTTGCGCTCGTCGTCGGGAGAGCTCCTGGAACCGCGGAGTTCAGTCGTTGCTGGTGTCAGTGGTAGCCGTAGCGGGAAACGGCCCTATCCGGCCACGGATCTCGCCGCTCGGTCGTACAGTGGTGTGCACGTTCGCATAAGCCGAACCGGTGCGCAGCGCTGCCACCATTTCGGCGAACCCCGCGGCACCGGCATCGATGCCTTGCCCACCCACCGCAACGACGTCAGCGGCGGTTAGCGTGCCGAAGATGGTCGCCGGAAAAGGAGGACACGGCTGAGGGGTCGGGATCGTAGTCGGCGGAGTAATCGGCGGGGTATTCGCGCACAGCCAGAGCACGATGCCGCCAGTAATTGCGGGCCTGCCGAAGTGAATGTGCGATTGCGTCGCCGGCGACGACAGGTTCTGGTAGCTCAACATATATTGAATAGAGGTACCGTCCGCGCTCACCACCGCCTTGAAATCTCCGCTGCCCGTCGTATTGAGCGTCAGCGGCGTTTCTTCGTAACCCGTGAGGTGGACGGAATAGGGCGTCGGCGTTTGGGCCAGGACCGGTGTAACGAACATCGCCGCTATCGACGCTACAATTGTCGCGACAAACTTATTGTTTCTTTTCATCATAGGCTCCTCTCTTGAGCAACTCGAGCAACATGCCGCTCCCACGAAACCCCAAACCCGCGTCGCAGTCTTTCGCGATCCAGGTCGCACAACTCTCGGCCTAAGACGGCGGCACTTCTATCGGCCGAAACACGTCCCATTCCTGGGGACTTGTGCAAACACCGGTTCTGCGGCTGTTATTCCTCTTATTTGATCGACCGCGGCGCAGGGCTACAGCCGCGCAGGGTCCACTTATTCGATCGAGGTTGGCGGTTCGACTCCGGGCAAGGGTTCAAATACCCTCCGCGCCGGCATTCTTCCTGACGATCTTGGCTGGCCGGTTGGCTTGACGTCTGCCGTTGAACGATCAGGCCCTCGGCGGCGGAACGTATCCAGCCGTTTTGACGCCGAGTTCGACAGCAACAGCACCCAAACCAGATTGACTGCGATCCTCCATGCGATACACTGCGGGCAATCCCCTGTGCCGATGCTAAGACCGATCCAAAAGCGATGACCTCGCGCATCTACACCTTGAATCCGGGTCGTCTTCGCGGCCGGCGGTGGCGCGCTGGAATCGCGTGGTACGTTGCATTAGCCCTTCTATGGCCCGCCTTGGGCACTTTGCCGTGGCTGGCGGCGGATCTCGAGTCGTCCGATAACCTGGTCGCGTCTTATGCGGACCACGACGACGAGCACTCGGTCGCGCCTCATCATCATCAGGACGCTTCCGACGTCCCGGGCAGCCCGACTCATCCGGCAGACCACGATTGCTTTCAATGCCAAGTTCTAAAGCATCTATCGAGATGTATCGTCAGTGACCCGGTTACGGCGACCGTTCCCGCGGCGTTTGGCTGTTCGGTTCAGCCCGCCACCCTCGCCGACGCGCAGCAACCAGCTTTTATCTCCCCGGGTCCGCCCATTCGCGGCCCTCCCCTCCAGAACGCCTGAAGCAGGTTAGTTCAACGGCCTGACACGTCGGGCGTATTCATCGCGTCATCTTCCGATGGGCGATGACGTTCCGGCGCGATCGAGCCGTCATCGGCCATTCGCGGAGGAGGAGGAATTGCGATGAGTACGTCGTGTACGGGTGTCGCGCCAGCGTTGCCGACACCGTCAATAAAACCAACATGCTCACAAAGAATCGGAAGCGGTGCGTTCCAGCCCGCGGCGCTGGCGTTTGCCCTGGGACATCAATTTTTTTTAACCTTGTTCGGCATCGGTGTGGCCGAGGCCCAGGCACCGAACTCGCCGCCGGAACGGCTCTCGGTCGGAGTTACGGCGACGCGTAGCGAGTTGGGTGCGGCGGACGAACCGGTCAGCGCGTCGGTTGTGACCAGAGAGCAAATCCTCTCGACGCCTGCGCAAGCGATTGACGACGTTCTTCGGACGGTCGTGGGAGTCAACCTGCCGGATTACGCTTCCTATGCACAGCACCCCACGGCGAATTTGGTATCGATGCGTGGCTTGGGTGGCTATGCACGGGCCTTGGTGCTGCGCGACGGCGTGCCGCTGAACGACCCGTTCTTTGGGTATGTCCAGTGGAACCGGGTTCCGCTGGACACGGTCGGCCGTGTCGAGGTCATACGCGGCGCCTATTCCAGCACGTGGGGAAACTACGCGATGGGCGGTGTCATCAACATCGTCTCGCGCCAACCGCAGGGAACGGAAGCCTCGATTGATGCGGGCTACGGATCGAAAGACACCAGACGAGTCAATCTGAATGGCTCCTTGGCGCAATCGGATACATTGCGGCTGGATGCCAATCTCAGCGAGTGGCGCACGAATGGCTACAACGAGGTGCCCTTCGAGCTACGCGCGCCGCTTGACATCCGGACCTCGTTCCGAGCCCGGACTGCCGAAGTTACAGCCAACAGCCGCCTTGATTCGACGCTCGACGGATTCCTGCGGGTCGACTACCACGAGGACAATCAGGTGCTCGGTACCCCACTGAGTACGAACTGGCAGCGAAACATCGACTACGCCGCCGGCGTGCGCAAGGACTTCGCGGACGGAAGCAACCTCACCCTGACTGCATATCACACTGACGAGCATTTCTGGACGGCGAATACCGGCACACCGGACGGTGTTCCGCGCGGCTTCGAGGAATATGTGCAGAATCTGCACAACACGCCGGTCAAGGACAGCGGGATCTCGGCGGTGTGGTCGAAGCGTCTCAGCGAAAGCATCCCGTTGGTGTCCGCGGGTGCGGACTTCCGTTACATCGACGGCCAGGATGTGGCCCAGATCTTCGACCAAAGCGGTAACCAGATCAGGACCGACCTCGGCCGTGGCAAGCAGCGCTTTCTGGGTGCATTTGCGCAAGCCGAGTTCGTGCCTATAGAACGGTTGAAAATCGCCGCCGCTGTTCGCTATGAAAACTGGGATAACTACGATGGCTTCGATGGCAACCCGGGGGGGATAGGGCCTACGCCGGACCGAAGCGCATCGAGCACCGATCCGCGCCTGTCGGCCCGCTATTCGCTCGCTGAAAATTGGGCGCTGCGTGCCGCGGGCTATAAGGCGTTTCGAGCGCCGAACCTCGCCGATCTCTATCGGGGCTACTCGATTCCGGGCGGCACATTCCTGCCCAATTCCGATCTCAAGCCCGAGCGACTTACCGGCGGCGAGGTGGGTGTGGACTTCGATTATCCGCGCCTCCACGGGCAGATCACTGTCTACGAGAATACGATCCGCGACCTGCTCACGTTTCGAAATTTGGCGCAAGACGAGCTGCCGCCGGGATTCTTCTTCGGTACGCGCAACATCAACGCCGGCAAGGCTCGCACTCGTGGGGCAGAGATCGAGGCGCACTGGGCGATTGCGCAAGGCTGGAACATGATCCTGGCTTACGCCTATAACGATCCAAAGATACTCGACAATCCTGCCGATCCGACGACGGTCGGCAACACCGAAGGCGGCATCCCGCGCAACGCGGGTAGCGTCGAACTGACGCACGAGCTAGGCAACGGATTAAAGCTGGGCACGCGCGTTCGCTACGTGCAGGGCTACTTTACCGACAACGCCGGGACACTGCCGATCGACAGCTACACCATCGTCGATGCGTCGGCCTCATACGCGATCACCAAGCAGATCGAGGTCTACGGGCAGATCCAGAACCTTTTCGACCGCACGTATATCGCGCAGAACTCCGGCAACCCGACACCATCCCTTGGCACGCCATTTACCGTATTTGCGGGTGTGCGTGTGGCGCTGAAATAGATAGACCCAAGTCGCGGAGGTTGAAATGGACAAACAGGGTTCGAGCAACGAGAGCTCGCTTTACCGAGCTGTGTGGCGTTGGCATTTTGTGGCTGGGCTTCTCGTCCTGCCGTTTCTGATTCTCATGGCCATCACGGGCGGAATCTATCTTTTCAAGGACGAGCTAGATCACGCCATCTATCGAGCATGGGACGAAGTTCCGCCGCACGCAACGCAAGTCTTGCCGGCAAGTGCGATCGTTTCCCGCGTGCAAGCGGCGACCGGAAGCCAGGTGTTGCAACTCACGCAGCCCGAGCTTCCCACCGAGGCCATGCGCATGATCGTTAGGACGCCGGATGGCGAACCGCGAACCGCATTTGTCGATCCCTACGACGGTCGCGTGCTTGGTACCACGCGCTTCGGCGGCGTGATGCAGATTGTGCGCAAGCTGCATAGCCTGCAGTACTTTGGTCCTATTGCTAGTTGGCTCATCGAGATCGCTGCGGGATGGACGATCGTCCTCGTGGGCATGGGCATTTACCTTTGGTGGCCGCGCGCAAGGAAAGGCGGTGTCGTCACCATTCGCGGTGCTCCTCGCCAGCGTATTTTCTGGCGCGACCTGCATGCGGTGACCGGCATTTTC
>Ga0210402_10003592_pt1 | contig 14462 bp, 18 predicted proteins | sample IncBWC7MmetaG_FD_161055 | JGI IMG/M metagenome (GOLD analysis project Ga0210402, IMG submission 161055) | Forest soil microbial communities from Barre Woods Harvard Forest LTER site, Petersham, Massachusetts, United States - Inc-BW-C-7-M | ecosystem: Environmental > Terrestrial > Soil >...
GGCCTGTTTCCGGCCTACTGCACCACGGTAAAACGCTCGCCGGCATACTCACCGATCACGCGGTCCGTAGTCACCAGCGCGAGGTCTTCGACGGTAGCTTGTGCGATCAGTGCCCGGTCGAACGGGTCCTGGTGAATCGCCTGCAGAGTGTGGATCCCGGCAACGTGAACGCTCCGTAACGGCAATGCTGTGGCCGCAAAATCGGAGAGCGCCGTCTCCCACCAGACGCGTGGGTCGCCAACCTCGACCAGCTTTCCCTTCGATGCCTTGAGCACCACCTCCCAATACGAAACCACGCTCAATACATTGGGGCCGGACTCGATTGCGGTTCGCACCGCTGGCGAGAGCCTTTCGGGCGCGCTCATCGCCAGCAGCAAGATGTTGGTATCGAGCAGGTAGCCGGTCACAGTTTGGCGGTCAGACGCCGCCTTCTCAGACGCCACCTGCGAGGAAACGGTCGAGATCCACCGGGGCATCCCAGCCTGGATGCAACTGGATGAGATTGCGCATGCTGCCAAACCGAACCTTGCGGCACCCCGGTGGCGGCGGTGCGATCTGGGCCACCGGCTTGCCATTGCGGGTGATGACGATATTCTCACCCTGTTCAACTGCCCGAATCAGTTGAGGGAGCCGGTTTTTCGCTTCAACGATGCTCACATTCATAGCAGGTCTATTATAGCCATATTTTCTGGCTATTTCAATAGGTCATTTCATCGCCTTCACGGTACGGCGATCTTTAGGAGCACAATAAGGTAACGAGGTGTACGCGACCGGGCACGACCTGGAGTGGTGACCTGGTTCAAGTCCGATCGGCCGGACGCCAACGCGTGGCCGGAGTTCTTGATAAATGCACGGCCCCGTGATGTCGAGACCGAACCAAGCCCCTTAGTTGGGCATTTCATCGCCCTCGCGAGGTGGCTCGCCGCCGCGGCGCTTCATGATCTTGTCGAAAGCCTGGAAATCTGCCCGCGCTTTTCGATCCTCGAAGTAGTGGGCGGTTTCGAGAGCCGAAACCTTCTCCGCCACCGCGGTGGCGACGAACTGGTTGATGCTGGTTCCATCCTGCCGGCTCAGCCGCTCCACCGCTTGTTTGAGCGACCGTGGCAGCCGCAGGGCGTATGTTTCCTTCATGGCTTGATCCTCCTTATACCTTCTCGTGGGAGCAGAATCTCGATGCCGAACCGGGAGGGGGTAGTCCCGAAGTCCCTCACGTTAAATGTCACCAAGGCGTCCGCGCGGCCGTTCACGGCCGCTTCCAGCACCATTTCATCGCTCGGATCCCGAAGCTGAGGCCGCCACAGAAAATGGGTTTCTACCGGCTCCGCCAGCGCGATGACGGCAGTCAGAAAAACGTCGACCTCGTGTTCCGATAAACCCGACGCCATCCGGTGCTCCGGCTCGCAGCAGATCGCTTCGTACTCCAAAGCCAGAGGCACGCTGGCGAGTATTACCACCCGGCCTTTCCGCGCCGCCAGCAGAACCGCCGCCGACGCGCCCGTCGGACTACGCATGGCGGCCACGACAACGTTTGTGTCGAGCACGAATCTCACATCGCCGATGATATCACATTTGGTGGGTGCGCGGTAGTGGGATCTGATGGGCGGAGTCGGGTCGTTCGGTCAAGTTCAATGGTGCATGGTTGGGCATTCACCCCGGTTCTGAAACCTCTTAACCCGCTTCCGCATCCATTAGCTGGGTAATCTTGACTATAAAGTACAGATTAGCTAGCCTAGTATCAGACCAACAGTTTAGGAGCAGAAACCGGTGAGCGAGTCCACCAACACCATCGAGACCTTTGCGAATCAGGAATATAAGTGGGGATTCGTCACCGACATCGAAGCCGATGCCATCCCCCGCGGGCTGAGCGAAGACGTGGTCCGCCTGATTTCCGCCAAGAAGAACGAGCCGGAATGGCTGCTGGAATGGCGGCTGAAGGCGTATCGCCACTGGCTCACCATGACCGAGCCTACGTGGGCAAACGTACATTACCCGAAAATCGATTACAACGACATCATTTATTATTCGTCGCCGAAGTCCAAGAAAGACGGGCCCAAGAGCCTGGACGAGGTGGATCCGGAACTGCTGAAGACTTACGAAAAGCTCGGCATCCCGCTGGCGGAACGCGCCATCCTGGCCGGCGTGGCGGTGGACGCGGTGTTTGACAGCGTTTCCGTGGCTACCACGTTCAAAGAGAAGCTGAAGGCTCAGGGGATTATCTTCGGCTCGTTTTCCGAGGCCGTGCAGGAGCATCCGGACCTGGTGCGCAAGTACCTCGGCTCGGTGGTGCCCACGACGGACAACTTCTTCGCGGCCCTGAACTCGGCGGTATTCAGCGACGGATCGTTCTGCTACGTGCCGAAGGGAGTCCGCTGCCCAATGGAGCTCTCGACCTACTTCCGCATCAATGCCAAGGACACGGGGCAGTTTGAGCGCACACTGATCATCGCGGATGAAGGGGCCTACGTCAGCTACCTGGAAGGCTGCACGGCGCCGATGCGGGACACCAACCAACTCCACGCGGCGGTGGTGGAATTAGTGGCGCTGGATAACGCCCAGATCAAATACTCCACGGTGCAGAACTGGTATCCGGGCGATAAGGATGGCAAAGGCGGCATTTACAACTTCGTCACCAAGCGCGGCGCTTGCCGGGGGGTGAATTCCAAGATTTCGTGGACGCAAGTAGAGACCGGTTCGGCGATCACCTGGAAGTATCCAAGCTGCCTGCTGATTGGCGACAACTCGGTGGGCGAGTTCTACTCGGTGGCGCTGGCCAACAATTGGCAGCAGGCCGATACCGGCACCAAGATGATCCACATCGGGAAGAATACGACCTCGACGATCGTCTCCAAGGGTATTTCGGCCGGGCACGGGCAGAACACGTACCGCGGCGGCGTGAAGATGCTGAAATCGGCCACCGGGGCGCGCAATTATTCGCAGTGCGATTCGTTGTTGCTGGGCGACCAGTGCGGCGCGCACACGTTCCCGTACCTGGAAGTGAAGAACACGTCTTCGCAGGTGGAGCATGAGGCTTCGACTTCGAAGATCGGGGAAGACCAGATTTTCTACTGCCGGCAGCGCGGCATCTCGAGCGAAGACGCCGTGTCGATGATTGTGCATGGGTTCTGCAAGGAAGTGTTTCGCGAATTGCCGATGGAGTTCGCGGTGGAAGCGCAGAAGCTGTTGGGAGTGAGTTTGGAAGGAAGCGTCGGTTAACGGGTTCTAAGGACGATTAAAGAAAGCATGGCACTACTAGAAATCAAAGATCTGCACGCCAAAGTTGGCGATCGGGAAATCCTGCAGGGCATCGACCTCACCATCAACGCCGGTGAGGTGCATGCCATCATGGGGCCGAACGGCTCGGGCAAAAGCACGCTGGCGCAGGTGCTGGCGGGGCGCGAACTGTACGTGGTCACGGCTGGCGAGGTGCTTTACGACGGTAAGGATCTGCTCGCCATGGCGCCCGAAGACCGGGCGCGCGAGGGCATATTCCTGGCGTTCCAGTATCCAGTGGAGATTCCCGGCGTCAGCAACATGTACTTCCTGAAGGCTGCGCTGAACACCATCCGCAAACACCGGGGCCTGGAAGAATACGACGCCATGGACTTCCTGAACCTGGTCCGCGAAAAGATGAAGCTGATGGAGATGGACCAGACGCTGCTGAACCGACCGGTGAACACGGGCTTTTCGGGCGGCGAAAAGAAGCGCAACGAGATCTTCCAGATGGCCGTGCTGGAACCGCGGTTGGCGGTGCTGGACGAGACCGATTCGGGCCTGGATATCGACGCCCTGCGCACCGTGGCGGGCGGTGTGAACGCCCTGCGGGGGCCGGAGCGCGCCATGATCGTGGTGACGCACTACCAGCGGCTGCTGAACTACATCGTGCCGGATTTCGTGCACGTGCTTTCGCAGGGGAAAATCGTGAAATCGGGCGGCAAGGAACTGGCGCTGGAACTGGAAGAGAGCGGCTACGCAGGGCTGGGGATTGAGGACGACGAGGAGGCGGTCGCGCGCGTATGACGGCCGTTTCGGAACAGACCGCGTATTGGCTGGAGGCGTTCACGGGGCAGAAGCCGGCGTCCCCGTGGGTGCAGGAACTGCGGGAAAAGGCATTCGCGCGCTTTGTCGAACTGGGATTCCCCACCACCCACGATGAAGAGTGGCGCTTCACGAATGGAAGGCGCATCGGCCAGATCGCGCGCGGTGAGTTTTCCAAGGTGTCACCGACCGTGGCAACGAAACTGCCCGCTGGAGCGCGCCTGGCGACCATCGAGGAAGCACGCGAGCACCTCGGGCGCTATGCGTCTTTCGAGCGTCACCCTTTCGTAGCGCTGAACACCGCGTTTCTGGATCAGGCATCCGTGGTGTTCATCGATCGCGGTGTCGTGATCGCGGAGCCTATTGAATTCGTCTACCAGTCCGGTGGACACGCTCGCACGCTGGTGGTAGCGGGGGCGAACTCGCAATGCACGATCGTGGAAACCTACCTCGGCGAACACGCGCATCTAACCAACGCCGTGACGGAAATCGTAGTGGATAGGGGCGCGGTAGTGGACCACTATAAGCTGCAGAACGAATCGCAGCACGTTTTTCACATTGCCACACTGCAAGCGCAAGTGGGAAAGAGCGCCAACTTTAGTTCGCACTGCATCTCTTTCGGCGGAGACCTGGTGCGCAACGAGGCCAATGCGGTGCTGTCGGAAGGCTCGGACGTCACGCTCAACGGCCTTTACCTGGTGAACGGCACCCAGCACGTCGATAATCACACAGTGATCGACCACGCCAAGCCGCACGGCACCAGCCATGAGTTGTACAAAGGCGTTCTGAACGGCAAGGCCGTCGCGGTCTTCAACGGGCGCATCATCGTCCGCAAAGACGCGCAGAAGACCGATTCCAAGCAGACCAACAAGAACCTGGTGTTGTCGGACGACGCCATGATCAACACCAAGCCGGAATTGCAGATTCTTGCCGATGACGTGCGCTGCACGCATGGCGCCACCATCGGCCAACTGGATGCGGAGGCGGCATTCTATTTGCAATCTCGCGGCATTGGCAGGAACGAAGCGCGCAGCATGCTGACCTACGCGTTTGCGCAGGACATCATCGATCGCATCAAGGTTCCCGCGCTGAAGGAATCGTTGGAGAAGACTCTCTTCGAGAAATTCCATGAGTACAGTCAGTAACCAAATCGCGGCAAGTTTCGACGTGGAAAAGATCCGGGAGGATTTCCCGGTCCTGAAGCAGAATATCCACGGTATGCCCCTGGTGTATCTGGATTCCGCGGCCACGGCGCAGAAGCCGTTCGCCGTGATCGATGCCATCCGCCGGTTCCACGAAGTGGATTGCGCCAACATTCATCGCGGTGTCCACGAGTTGAGCCAGCGCTCCACGGCGGCCTATGAGGAGACTCGCGTCAAGGCCCGGCGCTTCCTGAATTCCAAGACCAAGAACGAGCTGATCTTTGTGCGCGGTACCACGGAAGGCATCAACTTAGTGTCTGGCACGTGGGGACGCACCAACGTCAAGGCCGGCGACGAAATCATCATCTCGGCCATGGAGCACCATTCCAACATCGTGCCCTGGCAGATGCTGTGCGAGGAAAAGGGCGCGGCGTTGCGCGTCATCCCCATGAACGACCGGGGCGAACTGCTGATGGAAGAGTACGAAAAGCTGCTCAGCCCGCGCACCCGCATGGTGGCGGTTACGCACGTGTCGAACGCGCTGGGCACTATCAACCCGGTCCGCCAGATTATCGAAATGGCCCACCATGCCGGGGCGCTGGCGCTGATCGATGGCGCGCAGGCCGTGCCGCACATGAAGGTGGACGTGCAGGCGTTGGACGCGGACTTCTACACATTCTCCGGCCACAAGATCTTCGGGCCCACCGGCATCGGCGTACTCTACGGCAAGGCCAAACTGCTGAGCGCCATGCCTCCTTACCAGGGCGGCGGCGACATGATCCGCACGGTGACGTTCGAGAAGACCACCTACGCCGAAGTGCCGTACAAGTTCGAAGCCGGCACCCCCAACATTGCCGGCGGGATTGGGATGGGCGCGGCGTTCGACTACATGGCACAGATCGGCATCGATCGGATTGCGGCCTACGAGCACGAACTGCTGATGTACGGCACGGAAGCGCTGTCGCAGATTTCCGGGTTACGGCTGATCGGGACGGCGCGCGAAAAGGCTGGAGTGCTTTCGTTCGTGATCGATGGGATTCATCCGCACGATATCGGTACGGTGCTCGACAAGCAGGGCATCGCGGTGCGCACCGGCCACCACTGCGCCCAGCCGGTAATGGATTGGTTTGGCGTGCCGGCCACTACGCGCGCCTCGCTGGCGTTTTACAACACGGCGGCGGAAATCGACGCGCTGGTGGCGGGTATCAAGAAGGTGAAGGAGATTTTCGCCTGATGGTTAGCGATCTCTACCAGGAAGTGATCCTGGATCATAGCAAGCGTCCCCGGAACTGCCACCCCATGGCTGACGCCACCCGCAAGGCTGAGGGCTACAATCCCCTTTGCGGCGATAAGCTGAAGCTCTTCCTGAAAATGGAAGGGGAGGTAGTGAAGGACGTCAGCTTCGTAGGTTCGGGCTGCGCGATTTCCACGGCGTCGGCATCGTTGATGACGGAAAGCATGAAGGGCAAGACACGCGAGGAAGCGCTGAAACTGCTCGACCACTTCCATGAACTGCTGACTACCGACGCCGCCATCCGCAAGGACTTAGGTAAACTGGTGGTGTTTTGCGGCGTGCGCGACTACCCGGCCCGCGTGAAGTGCGCCACGCTCGCCTGGCACACGTTGAAGTCGGCCCTGACGAGCACGGGCGATCCGGCTGTAACAACTGAATGAGCCTGAAAGACAAAGTCGTGGCGGCGCTGAAGAAGGTGTTCGACCCGGAAATGCCGGTGAACATCTACGAGCTAGGGCTGATCTATGACATTGCGCTCGATGCCGCCGGAAACGTGGCCATCCGCATGACCCTGACCGCGCCCAATTGCCCGGTGGCCGGAACCTTGCCCGCCAACGTGGAGCAGGCGGTGCGGGCCGTGCCCGGCGTAAATAGTGTCAAGCTGGAACTGACCTTCGATCCCCCCTGGACCAAGGACCGGATGTCGGAAGCTGCCAAGCTGACTCTGGGAATCGAGGACATCATTCCCCTTACCAGACTGCGGTTTGATGAAAGGTTGCGCCGATGAAGCTGAGCGCCAACGAAGAGTACGGCCTGCGTTGTCTGGTCCGCATTGGCTATTCGGGCGAAGGCGGAAGCCTGACGATTCCGGAAATCAGCCAGGCCGAGGGCGTGTCGGCGGCTTATGCGGCGAAGATTCTGCGCGTTTTGCGGAAGGGCGGTTTCGTGAAAGCGGCGCGCGGCAAGGATGGCGGCTACACGCTCGCCCGTCCGGCGGCGTCGATCGTGATTGGGGACGTTATGGACGCCCTGGGCGGGCGCATCTTCGAAAGCAATTTCTGCGATAGTCATGCCGGGCAGGCGGCCATTTGCACGCGATCTGTGGATTGTTCGGTACGTTCGCTGTGGCGAGCCGTGCAGGTGGCGGTGGACCAGGTGCTCAGTAAGGCGACTCTGCGCGACTTGTTACAAAACGAAGAAGCGATGAACTCCTGGGTCAAGTCGATTCCGGGGGCCAATGGTCTCACGTTGATTCAGTGAGTAACACGGGCCGGGGCACCCTCAGGGTTGCGTAGCATTTTCGTTCCCCAGGGGGATTGACTCTGCAAGTATAATGTAAGCAGATGCTTTTCAGCCGCCCCGCGGCCGGGGTTGTCGAAGCTTCGAATCTCGCGCAATTGATCGGTAATTCCTGTCGCCGTTTTTCCCAACGTTTTTCCCAACCCGGAGGTACCCGACACCCACTTGATTAAATCCAGCGTGCGCATCAGCCGAGGCGTCGAAAGCCTCTTTGGGACTCGCGATGAAAACATCCGGTTAATCGAAGCCGGATTGAGCGTCCATACTCAACTCGTGGACAACAGTCTGGAAATTGAGGGCGAAGCCAAGAATGTCTCGCGCGCGGAGAGCATTCTGGAAGACTACAATACCCTGGTCCGCGAGGGCCACGTCTTCAATAACGGCGACCTGAACAGTTACCTGCGCGTGGTTACACTCGATCCGGAAGTGTCTTTGCGCGCGCTGGTGCACAGCGGCAAGCAGCGCAACTTCGGCAAGAAGATGCTGGCGCCGAAGTCGGTAAACCAGCGCCGTTATCTGGAAGCCATCGAGCGCAATGACCTGGTATTCGGCATTGGACCGGCCGGCACCGGCAAGACTTACCTGGCGGTGGCGATGGCTATTTCCGCGCTGGTGAACAAGCAGGTGTCGCGGATCATTCTGACGCGCCCGGCGGTGGAAGCCGGCGAGCGATTGGGTTTTCTGCCGGGCACGCTGCAGGAAAAGGTGGACCCGTACCTGCGCCCGCTGTACGACGCGCTCTACGACATGATCGAGAGCGACCGCGTGGAAAAGCTGCTGGAGCGAAATGTGATCGAAGTCGCGCCTATCGCTTTTATGCGCGGCCGCACGCTCAGCGACAGCTTTATCATTCTGGACGAGGCACAGAACAGCACGCCGGAACAGATGAAGATGGTGCTCACCCGTCTGGGTTTCAATTCCAAGATGGTGGTGAACGGCGACATCACGCAGATCGATCTGCCTACCGGCCGCCGCAGCGGATTGATCGACGCGGCGGAGGTGCTCAGAGGCGTGGAGGGCATCACGTTCGTGCAATTCGACGATAAAGACGTGGTGCGCCACACGCTGGTCCAGCGCATGGTGCGGGCTTACGAACGCTACAACGAAGCCATCGGGGCAGGACGGCAACTCACTCTGAAACTGGCCGAGCCGGTGCTGGAAAACGGAGTGCCCGGCGGTGGGCCGCCAGCGCTCGCCGCTGAAACGGCTCCCCAGGCCTGAGCGGCCGCCATGTCATCCCCAGCAGGCAGTACGGTTACGTTCCGGCGCGCGCCGGCGGATTTCGGGCGCGGTGCGGTGGAGCGGTTCGCGCGTGTGCTGCAGGCGGAAGTGACGAAGGGCCGGAGCTTCGATTGTCTGATCACGGGCGACGCGGAACTGCGCAGGCTGAATCGGAAGTTTCGAGGCCAGGACCACGCCACGGACGTGTTGTCGTTCCCGGCAAGTCCGCTCCCTAACGGTCACGGCTCTGCAGGCGCCTACGGAGCCGCGACCGTAAGGGAGCGGTACCTTGGCGACGTGGCAATTTCTGTCGCTCGCGCCCGCGCCCAAGCCCGCCAATACGGCCACACGCCCGAACAGGAAATCCAAATCCTGCTGCTGCACGGCGTGCTGCACCTGCTGGGCATGGACCACGAAGCCGATCGCGGCCGGATGGCCCGAGCGGAAAAACGCTGGCGCGCGCGGCTAGGCCTGCCCGATGGTCTGATCGAACGGGTGGGGTTCATCGAACGGGTGCGGTCATGATCCTGGTGATGGGCGCCACCCTGATCGCCATACCTCTGCTGGGGCTGGTCGCGTTCGTGCAGTTGCTGTACCTGGAAAGCCTGCGGTTGCGGACGCGCGATCTCCCCTCCCTAAAGTTTTTCAAAGAGACTTTGGAAGACAAATTGGGAATGAAGACCGAGGACGGCGCCGCAGCTTTTTCCCTGATCAAGCACACGCTGCTGGTATTGTTGGGAATCCTCTACTTTGCCTGGATCGCCGACGATGCCGTCTGGCATGCCGCCATCTTCTGGCAAGCGGCGCTGGCGGCCTGGCTGACCATGAACGCGTTGTCCTACGCGCTTCCGCAGCTTATGTACCGCCGCACCACCGCCCGATGGCTGGTGCCTCTAGTCCCCCTGCTGCGCGGTCTGGCGTTGATGGCGCGGCCCTGCGTCGCGCTGCTGGATTTCTTCCAGTCGCTGGTCGACCTGGCCGACGAAGGCGGCGCATCGGAAGATGCCCCTACCTCCGCGGAGAACATCGACGCGCTGATTTCGGCAGGCACCGAAGAAGGCCTCATCGAAGAGGAGGACCGCAAGCTGATTCAATCGGTAGTCGAGTTCGGCGACAAGATCGTGCGGGAAGTGATGACGCCGCGGCCCAACATCGTGGCCACTTCCGCCGATTCCACACTGGAGCAACTGCGGCAGCTCGTCATCTCCGAGCAATACTCTCGAATTCCAATCTACGAGCAAACCATCGACCAGGTGGTCGGTTTCGTTCACGTGCGCGACATGTTCGAGCTGGAAGAGGCCGAGCGTGAGCACCGCACGGTGCGGGAGCTGATGCGTACCATCATGCTGGTCCCGGAGACCAAGCCGGTGAGCGACCTGATGCGCCAGATGCAGCAGGAAAACAGCCACATGGTGATCGTGGTGGACGAATATGGCAACACCGCCGGCCTGGCCACCATGGAAGACCTGCTGGAGGTCATCATCGGGGAAATCCGCGACGAGCACGAACCGGATAGCGACGTCACCGAAGACGGACACGGCGGCTACATCGTCTCCGGTAGTTTCGATCTGGACCGCATCAGCGATCTGTTTACCTCTTTCCATCGCGAGGAGGACATCGAATCCACCACTGTCGGCGGCCTGGTCAGCGAATGGCTCGGCCGCGTGCCCAAGGCCGGCGAGTTGGTGGACCGCGACGGCATCCGGCTGGAAGTGCTGGCCAGCGATGACCTGCGGGTGGGCCAGGTTCGCATCGGCAAGTCTCAAACGGTTACTCAATGAACGATGGCTTCAAGTCCGGATTCGTCTCGCTGATCGGCCGGCCGAACGCCGGGAAATCCACGCTGCTGAATGCCCTGGTGGGGCAGAAGGTAGCCATTGTCGCGGACAAACCGCAGACCACCCGCACCGCCATTCAGGGCGTGGTGACGCTGCCGGAGGCGCAGATCGTCTTCGTCGATACGCCCGGCATTCACAAGGCCGATTCGCAGCTCAACAAGCGATTGATGGACACCGTCCGCAATGAGCTCGAAGAGCGCGATCTGCTGCTCTTTTTGGCCGACGCGGCGCGCAAGTTCGGCCCCGAGGACCGGCGAGCGGTCGATGTGGCGCGCCGCATCGGAACGCCCGTCGTCCTGGTGCTCAACAAAGTGGATCTGCTGAAAGACAAGGCGGCGCTGCTGCCGCTGATCGAGCAGTACAAGGCCGTCTATGAGTTCGCAGAATATGTGCCAGTGTCGGCCGTCAAGAAAATCGGGCTCGACGACCTGCGCCGTGTGATTCTGGAGCGGCTGCCGGAAGGCCCCGCTTACTTCCCGGAAGATTACGTCACCGACCAGCCAGAGCGATTCCTGGCCGCCGAACTGATTCGCGAGAAGGTGCTGCTGGCCACCCGCCAGGAGGTGCCGCACTCGGTGGCGGTGATGGTGGACAAGTGGGAGGAGACGCCGAAGATCACCCGCATCTACGCCACCATCCGGGTGGAGCGCGACGGCCAAAAAGCCATCGTGATCGGCACCGGCGGCGCCATGCTGAAGCAGATCGGCACCTTGGCCCGCCATGAAATGGAAAAGTCGTTCGGGGTGAAGATCTATCTTGACCTGCACGTGCGCGTGGAACCTGGCTGGCGGGAAAAGCGCGCTTTTCTCAACACGCTGGACTGGCGTACAATGGCCGGAGAAGAATGATCACTAAAATTTGCACGCTTCTGTTGACTTGCCTGCTGCTCGAAGCCGTCTGCCCGGCGAAGGATCCGCCGCCCGTAAATGACGACACCATCACCGACCAGGTGATGATCAAGCTGGCCGACGACCCGGTAGTGAAGGGCGGCGCCCTCAAGGTGGACGTGAAGCAGGGCGTGGTGACGCTCAGCGGGGCTGTGGAAATGGACAAACAAAAAGAAAAGGCCGAAAAGGTGGCGAAGAAGGTGAAAGGCGTTAAGCAGGTGGTCAACAACATCGAGATTAAGACTCGCCCCGGCAAATGAGTCTCCCGTTTCCTATCTCGATCGGGAGGCGGCACGCCGCCGTCGATGGTGGACGCTTGGTGTGGGGCAGATTGGCAGGGGCACCCTCTGGGTCCGGCGGATTGGCAATCCGCCTGCCGGTAGTTGGCACGCACCTGCGTCTGAGGCGCAAAGGTCGCTCCGATTCCGGCAGGCGGATTAACAATCCGCCGCAGGTTAGCCACCTGCCCCACAAATGGACGCGCATCTTGATTGGCGCGGCGGTCATCGCCGTTTTCGCCGGCGCGCAGGACTTCTCCGAAATCAAGTTCGACAAGGTCGCACAGGGGTACGGCTTCACCGAAGGTCCCGCCTGGTCCAAGGAAGGCTACCTGATTTTCAGCGATCTGCCGGGCGACCGGCTGCTGAAATGGACGCCGGGCGATCCGGTCGAAGTGTTTCGCACCGATGCCCACGGCCCCAGCGGCAACGCCTTCGATAGCGAGGGCCGGCTCTACACCTGTGAGACGCGCGCGCGCCGCGTGACGCGGACCGACAAGAAGGGCAAGATCGAAGTGCTGGCCGAGAAGTGGGAAGGCAAGCGGTTCAACGCGCCCAACCACGTGGTGGCCGGCAAGAACGGAAATGTCTACTTCACAGACCCGGCTTTCGGCGCCCAGCAGGACCACCGCGAGCTGGATTTTTATGGCGTGTATCATATTCCGCCGAAGGGTCCCATGGTGCTGGTGGCCAAGCCGGCCGGACGGCCCAACGGCATCGCACTTTCGCCCAACGGCCGCACGCTGTACGTCAGCAATTCGGATGAGCGCAATGTGCGCGCCTACGACGTGGACAAGAACGGCGAGACCTCGGGTGAACGCGTGCTGATTTCGAAGATCGAAGGCGTGCCGGGTGGCATCACCGTGGACGAGAAAGGGAACCTATACGTCACGGCCAAGGGCATCGCCGTTTACAGCGCGGAAGGGAAGCCGATCCACGTAATCGAAATGCACGACGTGATGTCGAGTTGCGCCTTCGGCGAGGCGGACGGCAAGTCGCTGATCATCACCGCGCGCGGCGTGGTGTACCGGGCGCGCATGGACGGGAAGGCGGAGAACTGATATGCGTATGTGGGGCAGGTTGTTAACCTGCGGCGGATTGGCAATCCGCCCACCAATCGGTCTTTGTAACGGCCAGCTCGCAACGGCACGCGGCAGGCGGGTTGCCAACCCGCCGCAGGTTAGCAACCTGCCCCACAAACATGCCGGTTGACGACCGCCGCTATCCGAAGCATCCGCTCGTCGGTGTGGGCGCGATCCTGCTGCGCCGTGATCGCATCCTGATGGCCCAGCGCGGCAAGGAGCCGCTGAAGGGCTGGTGGAGCCTGCCAGGGGGTGCGCTCGAAACCGGCGAGAGCCTGGACGAGGCGGTGCGCCGCGAAGTGCGGGAAGAAACGGGCCTCGAAATCCTCCCGCTGGGAGTGCTGGAAATCTTCGAGCGAATCATGCGCGACGCCGCCGGCCGGCCCGAGTATCACTACGTGTTGATCGATTACGTCTGCCGTATTACCGGCGGCGTGCTCTGCGCCGGCGATGACGTGGCTCGCGTGGAGTGGGTGCGCCGCGCCGATCTCGGCAAGGTGCAGATCACGGAAGGAACGCTCGGGGTGATAGAAAAGGCCTTCCGCGAACGCGCAAAATATAGGTAGGCCCTTTGAGAACCGCGAAGGACCCTGGGATGCAGGGCGGCAACTCGAATCAGTCCCGCGTTGAGAGTGGATTGATTTGGGAATTCGGGTGTGCGATGATCCGACGATGACGAGATCACACGATCTTCTTCCGTTACTTTCTCTATTCGCCCAAGCACTGTGCGCTCAGAATCCCAATCCAACTGCAACGTCCGCGCAGGAGAGCGTACCCGACAGGAATGGTGTGTACTGGAATACGGGGAGAGGAATAGTCCTACCGAAGCGGACGTTTCAGTCGGGCACAGACTTGCCGGCCGTCACAAAGAAATTGCGGGCTGGCGGCTATGTCTATTTTCGAGCGGTCGTGGGTGTTGACGGCAGGATGCGCGATCTTCAAATCACGAATGGGATGGGATACGGATTGGACGAACTTGCATTCAAGTTGGCCAGGGAGTCGCGATGGGCACCCGCCACGAAGGATGGGAAGGCCGTACCATTCGGAATACAGATGGGGCAGGCATTGTCGCCACTGTTTCCGAAAGGACCAGACACGTGGGCATCCGGCAGGATGGGATTTGCCATACCCGCTGACGTTGTGGCTCCTCGCGTTGAGGATGGTTCGATGCCCGGTCCGGTCAAGGAGGTCGGCGATGAATCGCTCGTTCTCGAATTCACAGTAGGAGTCAAGGGAAACGTTCAAAGAGTTCATGAAGTTCGCGGGTCGGCTTCCGCAGCTGAGTTGCTTGCCCCCTATCTGACCGGGTGGAAGTTTCGCCCCGCAATGGATGGAGGTGAATTTGTCGAAGCAACCGGCAGAGTCCGCTTCATCAAGGGCAATGGCGACGGCACACACGATGAGCCGCTCTTCGCCAGCCCTACCGCACCACTAGGCCCCCGGTCT
>Ga0210402_10003595_pt1 | contig 14456 bp, 19 predicted proteins | sample IncBWC7MmetaG_FD_161055 | JGI IMG/M metagenome (GOLD analysis project Ga0210402, IMG submission 161055) | Forest soil microbial communities from Barre Woods Harvard Forest LTER site, Petersham, Massachusetts, United States - Inc-BW-C-7-M | ecosystem: Environmental > Terrestrial > Soil >...
AAAAGTGCCGCAGGCTTATTTTACGCATATCAGTCACCAGTTAGGTAAATACGCTGATGTTAATCCAACATTGCCAAAAGGTATTGAGCTGGCATATGATGGATTGCAACTCTCCGTTAACTGATCTCCGAAGAATTCTGTAAATTGAAAAATAATCCGTCGCCCATGAGGAAGCATTTCCTATCCGGCTATTTTTCTTTTACCAAAAAAGAACGAACAGGTGTCATTGTGCTCCTGTTATTCATTGCATTTTTTATGCTGCTGCCATTTGCATTTCCTTTCTTTAATAAACAACAAACATTTAATTCGATAGAACTTAAGCAAGTCATGGAACAGTTGGATAGTACTTCATTGAAACATGCAACGTACACATATAAAAAATACATTGCCAAACGGGATAGTCAGGAAATATATAAAGCTCCAACCGAATTGTTTTATTTTGATCCAAATACAATTGATAAAGCAGGTTGGGAAAAATTAGGATTGCGGGATAAAACGATCGCTACCATTCAAAACTATCTTTCAAAAGGCGGTAAGTTTTACAAACCGGAAGACATTAAAAAGATATGGGGATTGAATGAAGACCTGGCCAATCGATTATTGCCATATGTTCAGATCAAAGCTATCGTTAAAGATCAATCGTATAAATATGTTCCTTATGAAAAGAAGAAACTGATCTTATCAAATATTGATATTAATACAGCAGATACTACTGCTTTTATTTCGTTACCCGGAATTGGAAATAAACTCGCTGATCGCATTGTTCAGTTCAGGGATAAGTTGGGAGGTTTTCATACGATCGATCAGGTAGGAGAAACTTATGCATTGCCGGATTCTACATTTCAGAAAATAAGACCAAGATTAGTACTGAATGATTCAACCGTAAAGCAGATCAATATCAATACAGCAACATTGGATGACTTGAAAGCACATCCATATATCCGTTACTATCTCGCCAATGCCATTATACAATACCGTAATCAGCACGGTAATTTTTTGTCGGTAGATGATGTCAAAAAGATACTATTGATCACCAATGATGCGTTTATTAAAATGAGACCTTATCTAAAGATTTCGGATTGATTATTGTTACATTTGTAATACAACGATGATCTATGGATTTTGAAACAAACGAACTCACTTCACAAGTAGCACAGGCTGCCCGCGATTTTGCGAAACAGTACATTCTTCCGCATGTGATGGAATGGGATGAATCGCAGGAATTCCCTGTGCATATATTTAAAGAGTTGGGTAAATTAGGAATGATGGGCGTTTTGGTGCCGGAAGAATACGGCGGAGCAGGATTAAATTATTTCGAATACAATGCCATTATCCAGGAGATATCGAAGGTTTGCGGCTCTATTGGTTTAAGTGTTGCGGCGCATAATTCATTGTGCACAGGGCATATCATGAAATTCGGCAATGAAACACAAAAGAAAAAATACTTAACCAAATTGGCGACTGCAGAATTTATCGGTGCATGGGGATTGACAGAACCAACCACCGGAAGCGATGCAGGTAATATGAAAACTGTTGCCGTTAAAGATGGTAATGATTGGATCCTCAACGGAACCAAATGCTGGATCACACATGGTAAAAGTGGTGATGTTGCAGTAGTGATCTGCAGAACAGGTGAACCAAGGGCGCATGATAATACCACTGCATTTATTGTAGAACGTGGCACTCCGGGTTTTAAAGCAGGCAAGAAAGAAAATAAACTGGGTATGCGTGCCAGTGAGACGGCCGAAATGATCTTTGATAATTGCAGGATACCGGATGAGAATCGTTTAGGTGATGTAGGTGATGGTTTTCATCAATCTATGAAAATATTGGATGGAGGAAGAATATCCATTGCTGCACTGAGTTTAGGAATTGCTAAAGGTGCGTATGAAGCATCTATAAAATATTCTAAAGAACGTTACCAGTTTGATCAACCTATTTCAAACTTCCAGGCAATATCATTTAAGCTGGCAGATATGGCAACAGAAATTGCAGCGGCAGAATTACTCATTAACCAGGCATGTGATCTTAAGATACGTGGTGTACACATGACCAAAGAAGCAGCGATGGCAAAATATTATGCCAGTGAAGTGGCAGTAAGAGTGGCTACTGATGCTGTGCAGATACATGGCGGTTACGGATATACGAAAGATTTTCCGGTAGAAAAATTTTACAGGGATAGTAAGCTTTGTACGATCGGTGAAGGAACCAGCGAGATACAGAAGATCGTTATTGCGCGTGAAATTCTTAAATAGCTTCTAAAATATTTACTATTTGTCTCAAGCCGACGGGCTTCGCTACTGCACCGCTGCTGCTTTTTCTTCTTTGAAAAAATATGCTGCGCATTTTTTCAATTCCGGCTTCGCCGAAACCGAAGCAAAAGAGGCAGCTCATGCAGTAGCTGGTGTTAACTCAAAGAAATACTTGTTAAAATATATTCTTTTCAAAGCATTCTTAACTTCAAAAGATACCTATCGATTCAAGTGCATTTTCGGTGGCCTCAGAAAAATAGCGTTAAGAAATTTACGGAATGAAGCGTAACGGCGAAATTGATGATAAGTGATTATAAGATGAGAGTACCAAACGGTCAGTTATAGGTAAAGCTGATGCTTAGCTATTTCGGCGTAGCGCAATGAAGTAAATTTTAGCCTATTTTTCTGAAGCCTTGATTTTTTTGTTACTTTTTTTATCAAGAAAAAAAGTAAATAGAGATTAACTATTGAGTGATTACATTCTTTACTTGTTGTGAAAGCGGCGATATAGCCGGGCCAAAATAATCCATCAATATTCCTTCTTCATTAATAAGATATTTGGAAAAATTCCAAACAGGTGGCTGGTTGTTCCAGCCATTTTTATCGGCATCGGTGAGCCATTGATATACTTCGCTCTGCCTATCTTTTTTTGCAACAATACTTTTTTGCATTAACGGAAACGTTACATGAAAATTGATCTGACAAAATTCCGCGATATCGTTATCGGTTCCTTTTTCCTGTTTGCCAAAATCATTAGAAGGGAAACCGAGTATCACTAATCTATCTTGATATAATTGATATAGTTTTTCTAATTCTTTATATTGATTGGTAAATAAACAATCGGATGCGGTGTTGACGATCGTGACTTTCTTACCCTTTAAATTTTCAAATGAATATTCTTGTCCGTCGTTCGTTATTGCTTTTAGTTTATAGAAAGATTGTAAAGGCTTTGTATTGGATGAATTTGTAATACGCTGGCCTCTTCCTACTTTTAATAATATTGCGAGCGGGTAAAGTATTTTTCGGATGGTTTGTGCGAGTGTCATAATTAGAGGTGCAAGTTATGACGATATCTTTATCCTGATAATTATAATAAACAAAGCCCCAATAAGAGTATCGGGGCTTCATCGTAAAAACAAACCAGAACTAACGCATTAGGTGTCGCTAATGCTATATAGTTTTTTAGAGGTAGAAATTATAAAATCCAGCGATCTTCTTCCGGCGCCTTCGATCAGTAAGAAAACGCATACCAATATCTGTGCGTAATCAGAACGCGTTTCATGTTCTACCGCCCAGAAACCAATTTTAGGTGGCGCGGGTGGTAATGGCAGCGGACTTGTTCCGAGATACAAAGAAATTTTTGTACTCAATACTGCTACGATCATTTGAATGATGAAATAGAAAGACACCACTCTTGTAAACAATCCAAAGATCAATAACAAACCGCCGATGATCTCACCGGCACCTATAAAATGTGCCGTTGCTTCAGGGAAGGGAAATCCCAGTTTTGTAAATCGTCCAACTCCCTGGTTGGTATATACAAACTTTAAAATGCCTTCAAAAAAGAAAACAACGCCCGCCATCAGTCGGAGTACGAGGATGGATGACTGCCCGGTTACAGGTGGATTAAGAAACCAATCAATAATTTTTTTCATTGTTATTTTTTTTATAAACTGTTTATCATTCTGTTTACTCATTAGGATCGGGATGGGCCGTTCCATGATGACAGGTAAAACACGATACACTCATTACACTATCTCCTATCATCGGATGCTCCACTCCAAAATATTTTTTATTAATATCCATGGCCATGCGCATCATTGAACGGGCGATTTCTTTTTCGGGTTTCTCATCACTTGCATAATCCAGGTGAAGCGAACCTTTTTCCTGCGCATGACAGAAATTGCATCCAACACCCAGCCCATCCTGGAATTCATCTACCATAATATGTTGCAGATCCCTGGAGCTAATATCCTTGGGCAATACCTGCAGATTGGTAAAATCATTTGGTGGCGGGCCGGGAGTAATGGCGGCGATGCTCCCGATCGCCATAACTATCAACACTGTTATTACAATAAATTTTCTGTTGATTCGCCTGATTGTTAATAGCATGGTTTATTTTTTTGCCAGTACGTTTAATTGTACTTCCAGGTTATTTGAAATGGTACTCATACCTCCAATACCGAAATCCCTTCGGTTTATATCAAACGATCCTTTAAAGAGATATCCGTTATTCGTTGCGGTTGCTGTAAATGGGAAGGAAATATCTTTTGTTTGATTCTTGATCGTAAGTTTTCCAAACACAAGCAGCGTACCCGCTGCTGTGGATGGTGTTACTTTAGTGGAAACAAAACTGATGCGGGGATAATTTTTAACATCAAAATAAGTATCCTCCCGCAAATGATCATCCCGCATCGTACTACCAGTATTGATCGAATTGGCATCAATGCTTACATTAAAATTGGCCTCATTCAGGTGATTGATATCAAACGTAATATTTCCCTGTATCCCGCTAAACGATCCTCCGGTGTTGATACCAAAATTTTTTATGGTGAATTGTATGGATGATCCATTATCAACAGGTTTATATTGGGCCATTGCCAGGGTTCCTGTTATTACGATCAATATGAGCAGCGTTATTTTTTTCATATATCTGTATTATGATTGTGGTGTTGCCATTGCCGGGGTTGCTTCTATTAAAGGCGTATCTGTGATGGCTAATGTATGATTGTGTTCAACATAATTAACGCTTGTCAATCCCAATACGGTCCTGAGTTTTTCTGCAGGAACTTTCATTGGTCCTGGTGACGGGGCAGTACCTGGTGCCGGTTGAGGAAATGCGGTGGACATTGCAGTATGGAAGGTTATATTGCCTTCTATTTTTTGTATCGTTTGATGAATATGACCATTTAAAACAGACACTGATCCAAAACGTTTTAGATAAGAGAGTGCTTGTTCACTGTCTTTTGTTCCCCAACCCCATTGAGGATAAACAGCCCATAAAGGAACATGCGCAAAGACAACGATAGGGGTACTGCTTGAAAGTCTTTTCAAATCTTTCTCCAGCCATTCGAGTTGGTCATTACCAAGTACGCCAAAGCTGCCATCTCCCTGTGTCATTACATTCACTAGTCCAATAAAATGTACCCCGTTCGAATCAAAGCTATACCAGCCATCTCCCTGTGTTCCTTTTCCATAACGTTCCATGTATAATTTTCCGTTATCGGTCACATCATGTTCACCTGGTACATAAAATATCTTGTCGGTCTTTATACTTTTTAATGTTTGATCCAATGTATCAAACTCATCCGCCTGAGCAAGTTGAGTAAGATCGCCTGTATGTAAAACAAAAGATGGTGCCACAGGCATAGCATTGATCTTTGCGATCGCGGCCTGCAATGTTCCCAGCACATCTGTATTGGCGGCTTTGTTAAAACCAATATGACTATCGCTGATCTGGACAAAGCTGAAATCCGATTTAGGGAGTATCAATCCTTTTTTGAGTCCGCCTGTAGATTTGTCGATCATCTGGCTCATCCCAAAGGATTTGAGCACTCCTCCCGACATCATCCACAACACCCCGGTTCCGGCCCATGCCATGCATTTTAAAAATCCGGCCCTATCGATGCCGTCATTGTTTTCGTCGTTTTGAATATGATTTTCGTTTTCCATGATTTTTGTGTTTTAATTATTTTAACAATGAAATCATCTCAAAGAAATTAAAAATCTCAACAGCCGATAAACATTTTACACTTACTAATTGAATTCCTTGATTAAACCCTGTTTTTGGGTAAAATGATTCTGCAGAATACCTTGCTTCATCAGGAATTTCGCCGGTTTAGTGTAACAGATTTCAATAACGGAAAGCCTTAATTACCTTTGAGTAAATATTTTAATGGTGAAAAAAGGAGACTATCGGTATCATATTCTTTTTTGGGCAATCATCTATGCATTATGGGTATTGGTGTTTCGGAGTTATTCTTTTCCGCTCACTAAAACAATGACGGTTGAATTTTGCTACCTGATCTTTATTACAGCGGATTATTATCTTGTCAGCAATTTTATCATTCCACAATTCTTACTGAAAAAAAAATATGTTCTTTTTGTTATCGCAACCGTATTGGCAATAATATGCTCCGCATGGCTGCGGGCTTTGGTCGCGGTACAAATGAACCTGCATTTTTATCGTGTCACCCCCGACTTTCTTACATTGTATTTAAATTCGGTGTTCAATATTTCATTTTGGGTATTGATCATTACCGTAGGAAAGATGTTGATCGATCGGATACAAAATCAACGGCAACTGGAATTATTAGAAAAAGAAAAGACGAAGAATGAACTGGATTTCTTAAAAGCACAGATTAATCCACATGCCTTGTTCAATTCATTAAATACTATTTACGGGCATATTGATAAAAGTAACCAGGTAGCGAGAAATACATTGTTGCAGTTTTCGGAATTGCTGCGGTATCAATTGTATGATTGTTCGGCCGAAAAAGTAGACCTTGCAAAAGAGATCGCCTATATTGAAAACTATATTGCATTTCAGCAATTGAGGAAAGAAGATAATTTAATTGTGGAACTTGAAATAGAAAATAAGGAAGAGGGATTGGAAATTGCGCCGCTGCTGTTAATTGTATTAATTGAAAATGCGTTCAAATTTGTAAGTAACTCGGCAGGAAAAGAACATAAGGTGCAGTTGAAATTAACGGTAGAAGATAATTTCTTGCATTGTTATATTTTAAATACTATTGAAGCAGATCTTCCTATTGGCGTTAAGGGCGGTATTGGAATTACTAATTTGAAAAGAAGATTGGAATTATTGTATCCGGGAAAATATGTTTTTTCGAGTAACAAGGGTCTTGAATATTATGAAACACATTTAAGGATCAACTTATCATGAAATTGAAATGTATCATTGTGGATGATGAGCCTGTCGCGAGAAAATTGTTGCAGGAATTTATAGGTGATATTACTTTCTTGGAATTGACCGGTCAGGCCGCCAATCCTTTAGAAGCTATGTCGCTATTGAATGAGCATGCTGTTGATATTATCTTTCTGGATATCAATATGCCTAAAATAAACGGGATTGATTTTTTAAAAAATTCAAAGACCAATGCGCATATTATTATGACTACGGCTTATGCGGATCATGCGGTTGAGGCCTATTCATTGGATGTATTGGATTATTTAGTAAAGCCCATTTCATTCGAACGTTTTTTAAAAGCCTGCAATAAAGCGAAAGAAACGATCGAATTAAAAAAGCCCGCGCCGGTTCAATCAACCAATACGAACGATCATTTTTTTATTAAATGTGATAACCAGATAGAAAAGGTTTTTTATGATGATCTGTTGTATGCCGAAGCAATGTTGAATTATGTAATGCTTTACACCGGCTCCCGGAAAATGATGGTGTACATAACTATCAAAAGCCTGGAAGAACAACTACCTTCCACTATCTTTATTAAAGTACACAAATCTTTTATCGTTAACATCAATAAAGTAAAAAGTATCGAAGGGAATATTTTGGATATCGGCGATACCAAAATAACGATCAGTCAGAACCTGCGGGAAAAAGTATTGAACGAGATCGTAAAAGATAAAATGATAAAGCGCTAATAATTATGACAGACGAACAATATATGCAACTCGCATTAAAGGAAGCGCAAAGAGCCTTTGAAGAAGATGAAGTCCCTATTGGTGCTATTGTGGTGATGAATGGAAGAGTGATCGGAAAAGGATATAACCAGGTGGAGAAACTAACAGATAGCACCGCACATGCAGAGATCATAGCATTAACCGCGGCATTTAATTTTTTAGGCGGTAAGTATTTACCCGATGCTACTTTATATGTTACTGTTGAACCTTGTTTAATGTGCAGCGGTGCTTTATATTGGAGTAAGATCGGTAAGATCGTTTATGGTGCCGAAGACGAAAAGAATGGTTATCGCCGTGTTGCCGGAAATAATTCTCCTTTTCATCCTAAAACAGAATTGGTTGGGGGCGTTTTAAAAGAAGAATGCGCCCAATTGATGAAAGACTTCTTCAAAGCAAAAAGATAGAACACTAATTACACGAATTGGAACGAATTGAGCTAAAACCATTCATTCGTGTAATACCTATTCTACCACTAATTTTTTTCTCACCAGGTTTTGCTGCTGTTGCATCGTCACAAAGTAAATGCCTGTGGGGATAAAGAAGAACAATACGATTTCTTCATCATCTCCGTTGATCAATAAACGGCTTTCTTCTTTTAATATATTTCCACTGATATCCATTATTTTGATAGCAACCATTCCTGGTTGAAAGGCTGTTACCTGCAGTGAAACTTTGTTCCGGCAGGGATTGGGATAAAGAAGAGCATCCGGTTTGGCTATTTTAATGGATACCTCATCGGCCTGGTTTACCATCGCAACGGCATTGCTGTCTGATTGGGCAAAACCATGCGCCATTAGCAGGCAGCTAATTAGAAAAAGAATAGGTTTTTTCATACAATCGTTTTTGGAAGGAAAGCTATAACGCAAAAGCGGCCGTTTCATATCATAATGAAATCATAAAACTAAACGGCACCTTATTTGTTGGATATGTTTAAATTTGTAAACATTCTAAAACAATAAAATAAATACATTATGGCATTTACATTACCGGCTCTACCATACGCACACGACGCACTAGAGCCATATATCGACACGACGACCATGCAGATACATCATGGTAAACATCACCAGGCTTATGTTGACAATCTAAATAAAGCGATCGCCGGTACACCAAACGAAGGCAAAACACTGGAAGAGTTAGTAGCTGTTGCAGGTACTATTAGTCCTGCAGTACGTAATAACGGTGGCGGACATTGGAACCATAGTTTCTTTTGGGAAAGTCTTGCCCCAAAAGCGGGTGGCACACCTACCGGTAAAGTTGGTGATGCGATCGCTGCAGCATTTGGTTCTTTTGATGCATTCAAAGAAAAATTTGCAGCAGCGGGCATGACAAGATTTGGAAGTGGCTGGGCTTGGTTGATCGTTAAAGACGGTAAACTGGAAGTTTCCTCAACACCTAACCAGGACAATCCTTTGATGGATGTTGCTGAAGTAAAAGGCAAACCAATTTTAGGAGTAGATGTTTGGGAACATGCTTACTATTTAAAATATCAAAATAGGAGAGCTGATTATTTAGCTGCTTTTTGGAGCGTGGTGAATTGGGATAAAGTAGCAGAACGTTTCGCTTAGGAAATAAGAAATAAATAATGAGAAATAAGGAATAAGAAAGTGGCAGAAGTGTAATAGCTGTGTCAACTTTCTTATTCCTTATTTTATGTTTCTTATTTCTTATTTGGCTTCATGGTACCGGATCATGCCCATGCCCACCCCATGGATGACAACGGGAAACCCTTTTGATCGTTAGCCATAAACCTTTTACCGGTCCGTATTTTTTAAAACTTTCTATAGAGTATTCAGAACAGGTAGGAGTATAACGGCATTTTGGTCCAAGCCATGGCGAGATGATCCATTGATATAGTTTCACCAATACAATGAACGGCAGACTGAGTATCCACCATATTTTATTTGGATGTTTTTCCAATGGTTTCGGATAATTTTTTAAGTGCTGCATTTATCTTCTCCATTACCAATGCTTGTTCCGGTATTTCTTTTCCAGTATAAATAAAGAAGACGAAGAGTTGTTGGTTGGTCGTTGCCAGTTGTTCGGATAAAGAATGTTTTTGCAAACGATAGGCTTCTTTGGTCAAGCGCTTGATACGATTACGGTCAACCGCTTTTTTAAATGTTTTGGCGGGTGCACTAAAGCCTGCCTGAAGATAACTATTACGTGTATCCGCAGTTAAAGGTGTAATCAGGTAAAGTATCTTGAATGGAAATACATTGAACGACTTTCCCTGCTCAAACAATTGCCCGATGAGCTTGCGGCTTTTAAGCCGTTCTGTTTTGCCTAATGTATATCGTGTTATCTGTGTCAACGCTACAAAATTAAAAAAGCCCTCGTTACAAGGGCTTGGTATTTTATATCATCTCCCGTTGGGAAGAAATTTTATTTTTTATCCCCGCGTTCGCTGGAAACAGTCAGTTTAGCACGACCTTTTCTACGGCGTGAAGACAATACTTTACGGCCATTAGCTGTTTGCATACGTTGACGAAAGCCATGAACAGATTTTCTGCGGCGTTTATGGGGCTGATAGGTTCTTTTTTTACCTGGCATTGTGTTAAGTTTTTCCTTTTACAAAATAATTTTAAAATTCGACACTCACCAGGGCACCATCCCTGCTGTCTGTGAAAGGACGGCAAAGGTAAGAGAAAAGTTTTAAGTTTTAGGTATTAAGTGGTAAGTTTTTGAGCTTACAGCTGTAAATGGCTTGATTTCACGGGTTTTCCGAAGAAAATCCGGGCATGGCTGTCAAAATCTTCGGCCGAATCGGTAGTGTAAAAGGTTAGTCTACTTTGCTTGCTGCATTTTTCTTCGATCTCCGGATGATGCTGTAAATACTCCTTTAAACTTTTGGCAACAATAGCCCCCTGCGAAACAATGGTGATACCTGCCGGTACAAATTGTTTGATGGTGTCGATCAATAAGGGATAATGTGTGCAGCCGAGTAACAGTGTATCGATGTTGGCAGATTGCGCTAATAATTCATCAATATCTTTTTTTACAAAATAATTGGCGCCTTCAGAATTTAATTCGTCGTTCTCAACAATAGATACCCATAATGGGCAAGACTGTTGGTATACTTTAATATCAGGATAGAATTTATTTATTTCGATCGGATAGGAATTTGATTCAACTGTTCCCGGAGTACCTAATACACCAATTGCTTTAGTAGAAGTATATTTTCCAATTATCTCCGTTGTAGGACGGATAACACCTAATACTCTTTTTGTTGGATCTAATTTTTGGAGATCATTTTGTTGAATGGTCCTCAATGCTTTTGCAGAAGCAGTATTGCAGGCGAGTATTACTAACGAACACCCTTGTTCGAAAAACCATTGTACGGCTTCCAATGTATATTGGTACACGGTTTCAAAACTTCGGGTACCATAAGGCGCACGCGCGTTGTCACCGAGATACAGATAATCGTATTGCGGTAGTTCGGCAACGATCTCTTTTAATACGGTCAATCCTCCGTAACCACTATCAAACACGCCGATCGGTTGATCTTTCATATACCAAAAATAACAAAGCCATCGCATTGGATGGCTTTGTTACAAGTATTTAATTTATTTCTGTTAATTACTGCGTTATTGTTGGTTTTGCCGGGGTAACAGGAGGTGTATCTTTCAACCCTAATTTCTTTTTAACCAATGGTAATACATCATCTCCCGGAGGACAAACGATCAGTGAAGACGCATCCAGAACATAACCGTATCCGCTTTCTTTTGCAACAGCTTTGATCGCATCCAGTGCTTTTGCACGGATAGGTGATAAAAGATCCTGTTGTTTTTGTTGGATCATTTGTTGCATGGTTTGGTTCCAGTTCTGTACTTTTTGGTATAATTGAACCAGGTCATTTCTTCTTAATTCTTTTGCTGCAGGAGAAAGCTTCGCAGAATCTTTTACAAACTGGCTGTCTTTTTCATTCAGCTCTTGTATATACTCGTTGCCTTGTTGTTGAAGAGAAGTTTGATAATCCTGCAGGTCAGCATTTGCTTGTAATGCTTCTGGCATTGCCGACATCAGGTCTTCTGTGTTGATATAGCCGATCTTTGTTGTTTGTGCAGCTGCCTTTTCGTTTAGTCCTAGAACAGAAACTACTAATATCAATACCGGTAATAGCTTTTTCATTGGTGTTGTGTATTTGTTTGTTTATAATTTAGTTGATGTGTGTGCTCTTTTTTTAATTATTGATGCCCATGGTTCTTAATATATCATCACTTCTATCCAGTTTCGGGTCGGCAAATATAACGGTAATTCCTTCACTTTTATCCAAAATGAAATCATAAGATCGTTCCACCGCTAATTTTTGAATAGCGTTATAAACCCTATCTTGTATTGGTTTTATAAGCTCCTGCCTTTTTTTAAACAGCTCACCCTGATAACCAAATCGTTCTGCTTCCAGGTCTCTGATCTCTTTCTGCCGGTTAAATATTTCGTCTTCTCTTTTCTTTTTAAGTTCGTCGCTTAACATTACAGATTCGGCGTCATAATCTTTTTGTAATTTATCCAGTTCAATTTGTTTTTCATCGATCTGTTTTTGCCAAACCACGCTAAAGGAATCTAATTTTTTTTGAGCATCCAGGTATTCCGGAATTTTTTGCAATATATATTTACTGTCGATGATGGCATAACGTTGTGCATCGGCAACTTTTGCAAATGATAAAACAACAACAATGAACAGTGCTATTTTTTTCATAATTATAGTTTACCGGTTAATTGATATTTTATTCAGGTTCCTGACCGAGCATGAAAGTGAATTTTGCGGCGGTCTTCAAAGGTTGACCCGGTTCTAATCGATCCAATCCAACACCATAATCAAATCCTAACAATCCAAACATAGGTAAGAAGAAACGCATACCCACGCCCACTGAACGACGTAACTTGAAAGGTTCGTAGCTGTTAAAATCATACCAGCCGTTTGCTGCTTCAAAGAAACCCAATCCGTAAATAGTGGCACTTTGACTTGTACTGAATGGGTACCGCACCTCCATCGTATACTTGTTAAATATCGTAAAAAATTCGGTTGGAGTAGTATTATCCGGGTTTACTTTAGGGTTGGAGGAAGAATATACGGGATAGCCTCTTTGTGATATAATATCATATCCTAACAAGGCGAATGTATTGCTTAAGCCGGCATCACCTACCTGGAACCGTTCAAACGGAGAGACAGAAAGGGTCTTATTATACCTGCCGATATAGCCGAATTTAGCAGCAAAGCGTAATACAAATTTTTGGGCCTTGTCTTCCCCATGCCCTGCACCTAACGGTATATAGTAGTCGCCATCAAATCTCCATTTATGGAACTCTACCAATTGGTAAGGATTGCTGGCCGGATTGGTAATGCCCATCAATGAATAGGGAAGAGTGAATTGAGTGCTTGCAAAAAAGTTGGAACCGCTTGTAGGGAAAATAGGATTACCACCGGTAGAACTTCTCGCTAATGTAATTTTAAAACTTATGTTGGAAGAGGTTCCGTTGGTAAGCCCTTTAAAGATATTCGGATAATTGCTCAGTAAATAATTTTGATAGCTCAGGGAATAGACCAATGAGAAATAATCATCCGGCCATCTTAATTGTTTTCCTATGGAAACACTTGCACCCAATATCCTGATATAGGAAGTATCTGCACACGCTTTGCAGTATCCACCGAAACTATTGTAGGAGTTGGAGTATTTAGTATTGTATACACTTACCGTAAACGGGTTACGTCGTTTGCCGCCCAACCATGGTTCCGTGAAAGAGAAGTTGTAAGAACGATAAGCAGTTCCATTGGATTGAATTCGCGCACTTAGTTTTTGTCCATCGCCGGATGGTAAAGGATCCCATGTTTTTCTATCAAACATATTCTTCAACGAAAAATTGTTGAAGGTGACGCCCAATGTACCCGTTAATCCGATACCGCCGCCCCAACCGGCCGATAGTTCTAACTGATCGCTCGATTTTTCTGCAACACTCCAGGTAATGTCAACCGTACCGTTATCTGCATTTGGAACAACATTTGGGGTTACTTTTTCAGGATCGAAAAATCCCAATTGCGACAATTCTCTTTGTGTACGGATCAGGTCGGCGCGACTAAATTTTTCACCCGGCACGGTTCTTAGTTCCCTACGGATCACATAGTCTTTTGTTTTTTCATTACCAACGATATCTACTTTTCCGATAGTAGCCTGTGGCCCTTCCTGCATCCGTATTTCGAAGTCGATGGTATCTTTGTATACGGCGACTTCAACGGGATCCAGGTGGAAGAACAAATAACCATCATCCATGTATAAACTGCTGATATCTCCGCCTTCTGCAGACAATTCTTTTCCTAACCGTTGATTTAACAGATCCGCATTATAAATATCTCCTTTGTTGATGTTTAATAAAAGGCTTAACAGCGAGTCGGTGTATTTGGTATTTCCTTTCCAGGTGATGTTGCCAAAATAATATTGCTTTCCTTCCTTTAATTTTAAGAAGAGGTCAATATTCCCTTCACTGTTAATAGCAGAAGCGGTGTCAGTAATTACCGCGTCACGATAACCTTGTGTGTTATAGTAATCT
>Ga0210402_10003596_pt1 | contig 14452 bp, 12 predicted proteins | sample IncBWC7MmetaG_FD_161055 | JGI IMG/M metagenome (GOLD analysis project Ga0210402, IMG submission 161055) | Forest soil microbial communities from Barre Woods Harvard Forest LTER site, Petersham, Massachusetts, United States - Inc-BW-C-7-M | ecosystem: Environmental > Terrestrial > Soil >...
CGCCGGCCAACTGGGATGAACTGTTCCCCGCTCTCGACAAGCTCAAGGCCGCCGGGCTGATACCGCTCGCCTTTGGTGGGCAGAAGAACTGGGAGCGCAATCTGTTCAACAACGTGATGGTGGGCCGCGGCGGACGCGACATGTTCATCGCCGTCTGGGGAAAGCGCGACGTTGCCACGGTGAAGGGGCCCGAATTCCGCAAGGTCGCCGAGTCCTACAAGCGGCTGCGTGATTACGTCGATCCCGGCAGCCCCGGTCGCAACTGGAACGACGCCACCAGCCTGGTGATCCAGGGGAAGGCCGGCATGCAGTTCATGGGCGACTGGGCCAAGGGCGAATTCACCGCGGCCGGCCTGACGCCCGGCAAGGACTACGGCTGCACCGTGCTCAGCGATCACGGCATGGCGTATGTCATGGGCGGCGACGTGTTTGCCTTCCCGCGCCTGAAGGATGCCAACCAGATCAAGGCACAGCAATTGCTGGCCCGTGTGCTGCTGGAGCCCGCCACCCAGATCGCCTTCGCGCAGAAGAAGGGCTCGATTCCCGTTCGGCTCGATCTGGATACCAGTTCGCTCGATGTCTGCGCGCGCAAGGCGGCCGGCTGGATCGCGGATCCAAACGCGCAGGTTCCGGCGAACGAGATGCTGTCGCCGCCCGCGCTGACCGGAGCGATGGAGGACATCATCTCGCAGTATTGGAATGACCCTGCGATGACGCCCGATGCGTTCGTCAGCAGGGTGGCGAGCACGCTCTCTCAGCAGTTCTGACGCCGGCGACCCACATGCGCATCGGCTCGCGTCTGCCGGCCCATCTCGCGCTTGCGCCGGCAGTGCTGATCGCGCTGGTCGCCTACTGCGGCGCTATGGGTTGGACGATCTGGATGTCGTTCACCAACTCGCGAATGCTGCCGAGTTCGGTGTTCGTCGGGCTGCGGCAATACAGCAGCCTGATCGCCAACGAGCGCTGGCAGGTCTCGGTCAGCAACATCGCGATCTTTGGCTGCCTGTTCATAATCGCAACTCTGGTGGTGGGCTTCGTGCTGGCAGCATTGATCGACCAGCGTGTGCGCGGCGAGAACCTTTTGCGATCCGTGTTCCTCTATCCGTTCTCGATGTCCTTCATCGTCACGGGGCTGGCGTGGCGCTGGATGCTGGACCCGACATTCGGTATCGAGAAAGTGGGCCGCGATCTCGGCTTGTCGGCGTTCCACTTCGACTGGCTGGTCCGGCCGGAGCGCGTCATCTACACGCTCGTCATTGCGGCGGTCTGGCATGCATCCGGTCTGGTCATGGCGATCATGCTGGCGGGATTGCGCGGCGTCGATCCGGAAATCTGGAAGGCAACCCGGGTGGACGGGATTCCGTCCTGGCGCGTCTATGCCTTTATAATCGTGCCGCTGTTGCGCGGCAGCTTTGCAACCGCCGTCGTGCTGCTCGCGACCAGCGTGATGCGGCTCTACGATCTGTCGGTTGCGATGACCAATGGCGGACCGGGGATTGCCTCGGAGGTGCCCGCCAAGTTCGTGATGGATCATCTGTTCGATCGCGGCAATGTCGGCCTGGCGGCCGCCGCCGCGACAACGATGCTGATCACCGTCGTGGCGGTGGTCGCGCCGCTGCTCTACTGGCAGCACAGTCGGCCAGGCGCCAGGCAGATCGCATGAGCGCGGGGAATATCGTTCCGCGGGGCCGCCGACCGAAGCGGCTGACGCCGGAGCGTGTCGGACTCCATGCCTTCCTCATCATCTGCGCCCTGTTCTTTCTGACGCCGCTCTACGTGATGCTGGTGACATCTCTCAAGGGCATGCCGGAGATCCGCCAGGGGCACCTTCTGGCGCTGCCGAGCGCGCCCGGGTTGGCAGCCTGGGGGAAGGCGTGGTTCGCCGCCTGCACAGGGCTGTCCTGCAACGGCATCCGCGTCGGCTTCGTCAACTCGCTGCGCATCCTGATCCCGAGCGTGATCGTGTCGATTGCCATCGGCGCGGTCACCGGTTACGCATTGTCGTTCTGGCGTTCGCGCGGCGCCGTGCTGCTGTTCGGCATTTTGATCGCGGTCGCCTTCATTCCATATCAGGTCTTCATCTATCCGCTGGTGCGGATCTTCTCGCATCTTGGCATCAACAATTCGGTCCCTGGCATCGTCGTCATCCACACGATCTTCGGTCTGCCGACGATGACGCTGATATTCCGCAATCACTTTGCCGGACTGCCGGAGGAGTTGTTCAAGGCCGCGCGTGTCGACGGTGCTGGATTCTGGCGGATCTTCGGCGCAATCATGCTGCCGATGGCGCTGCCGATCATCGTCGTGGCCGTGATCCTCCAGGTGACGGGGATCTGGAACGACTTCATATTCGGACTGGTGTTCGCGGGTCGCGAGAACCTGCCGATGACCGTGCAGCTCAACAACATCGTCAACTCGACGCAGGGCGAGCGCGAATACAACGTCGAGATGGCGGCGACCCTGCTCACCGCGACGGTGCCGCTGGTGGTCTATTTCGTGTCGGGCCGCTGGTTCGTTCGCGGCATCGCCGCGGGCGGGGTGAAGGGCTAGGCGATGAACGATCGCAGCAACGTATCGCTCCGCGGCGTCGAGGTCGCCTATGGCCCTATCCGTGTGCTCGATCGGCTGGACCTCGAGGTTGAGCAATCGGAGTTCCTGGTCCTGCTTGGCCCTTCCGGCTGCGGCAAGTCCACTTTGCTCAATGCTATCGCCGGGCTCACGGAAGTCGATGACGGCGAAATCTGGATTGGGGACCGCAACGTGACGTGGCTGGAACCGAAGGACCGCGGCATTGCCATGGTGTTCCAGTCCTATGCGCTCTATCCACGCATGAACGTGCGCGGCAACATGTCCTTCGGCCTCAAGGTTGCCCGGATGCCGCGCGCCGACATCGAGCGGCGCGTGCGAACGGCGGCCGAAATATTGCAGATCACCGACCTGCTCGATCGCCGCCCCGCGCAGCTGTCAGGCGGTCAACGCCAGCGCGTGGCGATCGGTCGTGCGTTGGTGCGTGACGCCGGTGTATTTCTGTTTGACGAGCCTTTGTCGAATCTCGATGCACAACTGCGCGCCGAACTGCGCGTGGAGATCAAGCGCCTGCATCAGCGCCTGGGCGCCACGATGATCTACGTCACGCACGACCAGATCGAGGCGCTTACGCTCGCCGACCGCATCGCTGTGATGAAAGATCGGAAATTCCAGCAGATCGGCACACCGCAAGAAGTCTACCTGCGCCCGGTCAATCGCTTCGTCGCCACCTTTGTTGGGTCGCCGGCGATGAATTTCCTGCCCGGACAGATTGTGGTCGGTTCCGATGGGCCGGCATTCCACTCGCCTGCCCTCAACTTTTCTCTCGCCACCTATCCGTTCGCGAGCACCCCGACTGACGCGACCCAAGTGGAACTGGGCATCCGGCCGGAGCATGTTGTCCTTGCTCCTGACTCCGCCAACGCCCGCGAGGTGTGCGTGGAAATGACCGAGCCGATGGGCAGCGATCTGCTTGCGTGGACGCGGCTCGGCGAACTGCCGCTGTCCATCCGCTTGCCGGCGGAGACGAAGCTGGCACCGGGCGAACGTTTGCCTATTCTGTTGCCCGAGCACCGTCTAAGCCTGTTCGATGCTGCGAATGGTGCGCGGCTCTGATGCTCTTCAACCCGTCAGGAGGCAGCCATGCCGGTGACAGACATATTGTCGATCCAGCTCTACACGCTGCGCTCGCTCAATGATCTCGACAAGGTGCTCGACACGGTCGCCGGCGCGGGCTTTCGCAACGTTGAAGGTGTGGGCGCACATCTTGACGATGCGGCGAATGTGAGGGCGAAGCTGGACGCGCGCGGGTTACGGTTCTCTTCCTCGCACGTAGGCTTGGCCGCGTTGCGGGAACGGCCGGACAGCGTGGTGGCAGCGTGCAAGCTGATCGGGTTCAATCAGTTGTTCATGCCGGCCGTTCCGCCGGAGCAGCGGGACATGGACGCGGCTGGCTGGCGCTCGCTCGGACGCGAGCTTGGTGCGCTCGCAACGCGATTCGGCGATGAAGGGATCCAACTCGGCTACCACAATCACAACTGGGAACTGAAGCCGAAAGACGGGACGATGACCGCTCTCGAACTGGTCTTCTCCGAGGCGGAAGGAAGTCCACTGACTTGGCAGGCGGACGTCGCGTGGCTGGTGCGCGGAGGCGCAGAGCCTGACATGTGGCTGTGGCGCTACCGCGATCGTCTGGTCTCCGCCCATGTGAAGGATATTGCGCCTGCAGGGGAAAAACTCGACGAAGATGGCTGGGCCGATGTGGGCGCGGGCGTGCTGGACTGGCCTTCCTTGTGGCGGACCTGCCGCGACTGCGGCGCACAGTGGATGGTGGTCGAGCATGACCGGCCGTCCGACCCCCAACGCTGCGCCCGCGCGAGCTTCGCTTATCTCAGCAGGTTGCCGGGCTGATCGGCATGGAACCGACGATCATCGGTATCATCGGCTGCGGCAATATCAGTGACGCCTACCTCGCCGGTGCGGCGCGCTCGCAACTTCTGCGCGTGAAGTCGGTCGCCGACATCCGTGCCGAAGCGGTCGAGGCGGCGGCGCAGAAATACGGTGTGGAGGCGATGCAGGTTGACGCTCTGCTTGCTGATGCGGATATCGAGATCGTGGTGAACCTGACGGTGCCGGCGGCGCATGCTCCGGTAAATCTGCGGATCATCGAGGCCGGCAAGCACGCGTACCTGGAAAAGCCGCTGGCGACCCGCTTTGACGAAGCGAAGCCGGTGATGCAGGAAGCCACGGCGAAGGGACTACGCGTCGGCTGCGCACCGGATACATTTCTTGGCGCTGCGCATCAGGCATGCCGCTACGCGATCGATGCCGGCTTGATCGGCGTTCCGGTCGCCGGAGCCGCGTCGCTGCTGTCACACGGCATGGAGCACTGGCATCCTAATCCCGCGTTTTTCTATCAACATGGCGGCGGGCCGATCCACGATATGGGACCGTACTATGTAACGCAGCTCGTCAATCTGCTCGGCCCGGTCGCGCGCGTGACGGCGCAGGCCTCGGGTGCCAGCCCGACGCGCACGATCACCAGCGAGCCACTCGCCGGGCAGGCCATCGCAGTGGAGGTTCCCACCACCGTCAACGGCGTGCTGTCGTTTGTCAGCGGCGCCAATGCCTCGCTCTGCCATTCGTGGGACGTTTGGAAACACACGCGCGCGCCGCTGGAGATCTACGGTAGCGAGGGCAGCATGCTGGCGCCCGATCCAAACTTCTTCGGCGGCGAGCCGCGGATCACACGGCGTGACGGCGACTGGATGCCGCTCGATATTCGCGCACACCCATATGGTGAGCCGAACCGGCTGACGCGAACCGGTGCGCACGTTGCGGATTACCGCATCATCGGTCTGCTCGACATGGCCGCGGCCATACGCGCCGGCCGGCCGCATCGGGCGAGCGGCATGCTCGCCCTGCATGTGCTGGAAGTGCTTGATGCGTTCGAGCGTTCGTCCATCGAGGGCTGCCACATTGCGATCGAGACGCCGTGTGATCGGCCGGAGAAGCTGCCGCTCGGTTCAGGCGAGGAGGTGTTCGCATGACAAGGATGATGCGCGGGCCGGCAATCTTCCTTGCTCAGTTTGCGGGCGACGCCGCTCCGTTCGACAGTCTGCACGGAATCGCGGCCTGGGCAGCGGCACTCGGCTACAAGGGGGTGCAGATCCCGTCCTGGGACCGGCGCCTGTTCGATCTCGATCGCGCCGCCGACAGCGATGCTTACTGCGATGAGGTGAAAGCCACTTTGGCACGAGCCGGCGTGCAGCTCACTGAGTTGTCCACGCATTTGCAGGGGCAGCTCGTCGCGGTGCATCCGGCCTACGACGAAGCCTTTGATGGATTCGCACCGGCGGCCGTGCAGGGCAAACCATCGGCACGACAGGCATGGGCGGTAGATCAACTGATGAAGGCGGCGCGCGCCTCCGCCCGTCTCGGCCTGACGACACACGCGACGTTTTCGGGCGCGCTTGCCTGGCCGTATTTATATCCCTGGCCGCAGCGCCCGCCGGGCCTGATCGAAACAGCGTTTGACACGCTTGCCGCACGCTGGTGCCCGATGCTCGATGCATTCGACGCCGCGGGCGTGGACCTCTGCTTCGAGATCCATCCCGGCGAAGACCTGCACGACGGCGCCAGCTTCGAGATGTTCCTGGAGCGCGTCGGCAATCACCCGCGCTGCAAGATACTTTACGACCCGAGTCACTTCGTGCTGCAGCAGTTGGATTATCTCGGCTTCATCGACCTGTACCACGAGCGCATCGGCGCATTCCATGTAAAGGATGCCGAGTTCAGTCCGACCGCGCGGCAGGGCGTCTATGGTGGCTACCAGTCCTGGGTAAATCGCGCGGGCCGGTTCCGTTCGCTCGGCGACGGCCAGGTAAATTTCCGCGGCATATTCTCAAAGCTGGCGCAATACGGCTTCGCTGGCTGGGCGGTGCTGGAATGGGAATGCGCCATCAAATCGGCCGAACAGGGCGCGCGTGAAGGCGCACCGTTCATCCGCGACCACATGATCGAGGTGACGGACAGGGCGTTCGATGATTTTGCCGCCGCCGCCACGGACGATACCGCGAACCGCCGCATGCTGGGCCTGGATTGAGCCGGTGAGTCCGAATGATCGCGTGGGTCTTGGCATGGTCGGCGGTGGGCAGGGCGCCTTCATCGGTGCGGTGCACCGGATTGCCGCGCGATTGGACGATGCGTACTCTCTGGTCTGCGGTGCGCTGTCGTCCGATCCGGTCCGCGCCCGTGCGTCTGGGTTGGAACTGGGCCTTGATCCGGCCCGTGTGTACGGCTCCTACGCCGAAATGTTCGCCGCCGAGCGCGATCGTCCGGACGGGATGGAGGCGGTCGCGATCGTGACGCCGAACCAACTGCACTATCCCGTTGGTTGTGCCGCACTGGAAGCCGGATTTCATGTGATCTGCGACAAGCCGCTTGCCACCTCCACCGCGGAAGCGGACGCTCTGGTGAAACTTGCCACCGATTCAAAACGCATATTCGCTGTCACGTACAACTATTCCGGCTATCCGATGATGCGCCAGGCGCGAGCAATGGTCGCGCGCGGGGACATCGGCGCGCTGCGCGTCGTGCAGGTGGAATACGCGCAGGCGTGGCTTGCCGGACCATTGGAGACCACCGGGCAAAAGCAGGCGCTTTGGCGGACCGACCCGACGCAGTCCGGACCTGGCGGGGCGATCGGCGATATCGGCAGCCATGCGTTCCATCTAGCCTGCTTTGTCACCGGTTGCGTGCCCGAGCAGATACTCGGCGATCTCTCGACGTTCGTTCCAAGCCGACGGGTCGATGACAACGCCCATGTGCTGCTCCGCTTCGCCGGCGGCGCTCGCGGCATGTTATGGGCGAGCCAGGTGGCGCATGGCCACGAGAACGCGCTGCGGCTGCGTATCTACGGCGAGGCGGGCGGTCTGGAATGGGCGCAGGAGGAACCGGACCGCCTCTGGTTCACGCCGTCCGATCAGCCGCGACGTCAGCTGACGCGCGGCGGCCCCGCGATGACCGCGGAGGCAGCACGGGTTGCGCGCCTGCCCGCTGGCCATCCCGAGGGCTATCTGGAGGGTTTCGCGACCATCTACGCCGAAGTCGCTCGCGCCATTCGAGCAGCACGTGACGGCGTCGCGCCGGCGCCGGAAGTTATGTTCCCGTCGGTTGCGGATGGCGCGCTCGGTGTGCGCTTCATCGCCGCGAGCGTGAAATCGTCGGCCGAAGGTGCACGCTGGATAGACCTGCTATAGTCCATCGAGTCACGATTCGATGAACCGCCTGATCAGCCGGTTCACTTCACCGGCCTTTTCCATGTGCGGCAGATGTCCCGCTGCATCCAGAATGTGCACTGGCAGGCGTGAAGCGAGGGCCTCGGCTTGCGCAACCGGAATGATCTTGTCGTCGCGTCCCCAGATTATCTGAACCGGCGCAGCCAGGGCCGTGATCTCCGCACGCACGTCGCGCGTCTGCCGGCCCCCGGCAAACCAGGCGTGCGCAATCGTCTCAAGCGCGGTCGTGACGCCGTCGATTCGCTTGTAGCGCAGCACGTCCTCGACCATGGTGCGACTTACCAGCGCCGGATCGTGTACGAGCCGGTTGAGTACCTCGACAGCATCCCTGCGACGCGCCATGCGTACGAACCCATCGATAAATGCAGCATTGATCTCCGAGCCGAGGCCACTTGGCGCGATCAAGGTCAGCGAGGCGATGCGCTCGGGCCGGCGCGCAGCAACCAGGGCGGCAACGGCGCCACCCAGGGAATGCCCGACAAGGTGAACGCGCTCGATACCAAGTTCGGCCAGCGCGCAATCAACCATGTCCACAAACGCGTCGGCGTCGCCGGAACCGATATCCTTGGTTGATCCGCCATGCCCCGGCAGGTCCAGTGCAATGGTGCGACGGCCGTCCGATAGTGCCGGCTGCGTGAACATCCAGCTGTTGAGATCCGCTCCGAACCCGTGCAGCAGCAGAACCGGCACCTCGTCGCCGCTGCCTAGTTCCAGATAGCGCAATCGCCTGCCGGCGACCTCCAGTTCGCGCGGCGTCACCGTGTCGGAGGCATCCGTCGCATCATCCGGCCGCTCGACGACCACGAAACCGGCGACAAATTCATCAATCTGCGCCACGGGAGTGTCCTCGGGCGCGAGCACCGCCAGCAACGCGCCGATCGGCAAGGTGGCGCCCTCGGGCGCAACGATGCGACGCAGCGTCCCATCCGCTTCGGCTTCGACGACGTTGGTGATCTTGGAGGTCTCAATCTCAAGTATCTCCTCGCCCTGCGCGAAGGACGCACCCTCCGGCTTCAACCACTGGACCACCTTCCCTTCGGTCATCGTCAAACCCCACTTGGGCATGGTGATCGCCGTGATCGCCGCACTCATCGCGCGTATCCGTGCACGTCACGTACCGCTGCCGCGATGCGATCCGGATCGGGGATGTAGAGCTTCTCCAGCGATGGTGCGAACGGCACCGGCGTATGCGGCGCCGTCACCCGCCGGATCGGCGCCTTGAGCGAGCCGAACGCCTTGTCCGCGACCAGTGCGGCAATATCGGTCGCCATGCTGCAACGTGGCGTCGCCTCGTCCACCACGACCAGACGACCCGTCCGCTCGACGCTTTCGAGGATCGTGTCTTCGTCCAACGGAGAGGTGGTGCGCGGATCGATGATCTCGCATTCAATCCCCTCAGCGGCGAGTTTCTCGGCTGCCTCGCCCGCGTAATGCACCATTCGGGACAGCGCGACGATGGTCACGTCATCGCCATCCCTCACCACGTTGGCCTCACCGAACGGAATCGTATAGGCCTCGTCCGGCACTTCGGCCTTCAAATCGTACATCAGCTTGTGTTCGCAGAACACCACCGGATCGTCATCGCGAATCGCCTGGATCAGCAGACCCTTCGCGTCATAGGCATTGGACGGCACGACCACCTTCAGCCCCGGCACCGACGTGAAGATGTGATACGGACTCTGCGAATGCTGTGCGGCCGCGCTGCGGCCCGCGCCGACCATGGTGCGGATCACCAGCGGCGTGCGCGCCTTGCCGCCAAACATGTAGCGGAACTTGGCTGCCTGGTTGAAGATCTGATCGAAGCAGACTCCCAGAAAATCCGAGAACATCAGTTCCGCGACCGGCCGCAGCCCGGTCACCGCCGCGCCCGACGCCGCACCCATGATCGCCGACTCGGTGATCGGCGTGTCGATGACACGCGCCTCGCCGAATTCCTTGATCAGCCCCTTGGTGACGCCAAGCACGCCGCCGGCGGCGTCGCGTCCGCCTTCCGTGCCGGCCCCGCCGGATACGTCCTCGCCGATCACCACCACGCGCGGGTCGCGGCGCATCTCCTGCTCCAGCGCTTCATGCAGCGCCTGACGGATGGTCTTCACTGGCATGGCGCGGCCCTCCTAATACGAGACATAGACATCGGTCAGCAGCGCGCTCGCATCCGGTGACGCTCCGGCCCGCGCTGCCTGCACCGCATCCTCGATCAGTACGCCAACATCCGCATCGACCGCATCGAGTTCGGCGGCCTCCAGCAGCCCCGCCTCGCCGACGCGGCGGCGGAAATGCTTGAGGCAATCGCGATCCTCGCGCAGCCGCCGCACCTCGTCCTTGCCGCGATATAGCTGCGCGTCGCCGGAGTGATGCCCGTAGAAGCGGCAGGTATCGACCTCGATCGCGCTCGGTCCGCCGCCATCGCGCGCGCGCTCCACCGCCTCGCGTGCCGCTTCGTGCACGGCAAAGAAGTCATCGCCGCTCACCTTCGCCGCGGGCATGCCGAAGCCCGCGGCGCGGCCGGCGATGTCGCGGCTGCCAACAGCGTAGGATGCGCCGGTGTATTCGCCATACCCGTTGTTCTCGAACACGAAGATCGCCGGCAGCCGCAGCACCACCGCCATGTTCAGCGCCTCGAACGTGGTGCCCTGGTTGGAACCGCCGTCGCCGGTGAACGATATTGCCACGGTGCCGGTGCCAAGCGTCTTGGCGGTCAATGCCGCGCCGACCACCAGCGGCGGTCCGCCACCGACGATGCCGTTGGCGCCGAGCATGCCCTGGTCGAGATCGGCGATGTGCATCGAGCCGCCCTTGCCGCCGCACAACCCGTCCTGCTTGGCGAACAGCTCCGACATCATGCCGCTGACATTGCAGCCCTTGGCGATGCTGTGGCCATGCCCGCGATGCGTGCTCGCGATATAGTCTTTGGGACCCAGATGCGAACAGACGCCGACCGCGGAGGCTTCCTGCCCGGCGTACAGATGAACGAAGCCAGGAATGGAACCTTTGGAGAACTCCTCCTGCACCCGCTCTTCGAACCGGCGGATTGTAACCATGTCGCGGTAGGCCTTGATCAGGGCCTGGTGGCTCAGCTGCATGGCGCCCTCCCTTTCTTTGCTCGCGGCAGCGTAGCATAGATTATGCGCCCGGCCGCATTCCGACGGAACACAGGAGGTCGTTTGACATGACTGCGCCCCACGGTCCGCTTCACGGCGTCAAGGTCGTCACCTGCTCCACGGCGCAGGCCGGCACGGTACCCTACATGCTGATGGCCGATCTGGGTGCCGATGTCATAAAGATCGAGGTGCCGGAGGGCGGCGACAATTCCCGCGGCAGCACTGTGATGCCAGGCTTTCCCAGCACCTATTTTGAAACCAACAACCGCGGCGTCAAAAGTGTCACGCTGAACCTGAAGACCCAGGAGGGGCGGGAGATACTGTACCGGCTTGTCGCGGGCGCGGACATGTTCGGCCAGAACTTTCGTCCCGGCGCCGCCGAGAAGAATGGCTTCGGCTACGAGGAGCTGCGCAAGCATAATCCGCGACTCGTTTACGTTTCCATCTCGGGCTACGGGCCGAAGGGGCCGCATGCCGACCTGCCGGGAACGGATTCGATGGCGCAGGCGCTTGGCGGCATTGCCGAGGCCTACTCGGTACCGGGCCAGCCGCTGAAAACCGGAATCGTCTCGGTCGCCGACGAGACCTGCGCCATTCTCGCATTTGGCGGCGCGCTCGCCGCACTGACGTACGCGCGCACAACGGGCATCGGCCAAAAGGTCGATTGCTCGCTGCTGGGTGGCCAGATCCGTCTGATGGGCTGGACGCTCACGACGGCTATGTGGCGCAACAGCGACCCGGTCACCGGTCAGGCCCGCGTAACCGGCACGCCCGAACGCCCCGGACTCAGCGCAAGCTTCAACGATCGGGACGGCAAGCCACTGGTGTTCCAGTTGAACGGCGCGCGGCATTGGAAATCTGCCATGACCGCGCTCGGCTTCTATGACACGCTGGTGAAGGCGGGCTTTGGCGACCTCGGCGTCATCATCAACTCGGACGAGAAGCGGACGACATTGCTGCGAACGCTCGACGATCTGTTTGCAACGGGTTTACGCGACGACTGGGTCGCGAAGCTGCGTGGCGCGGATATTGTCGCGGCGCCGATCAACACATTGCTCGAGGCGTCCAATGATCCCGACGTGCTGGCGAACGGCTACGTCAACGAGTTGGAGTATCCGAAGCATGGAAAGACACTGAAGGTCCACGGCACCCCGTGGCAATTTTCCGAGACTCCGGCGCGGATCGGCGTTGCCCCGCAGCTTGGCGAACACAATGACGAGGCGCTCACCGGCCTCGGTTACAACGTCGAGCAGATCCGGGATCTGCGGGAGCGGAAGATCATTTGATCGCCACGAGGTCGTCATGGTCGGCGAAGCATGCCCCGGCGGAGGTCGGGGGCCGGCCATCCATGTCTTTCCTTGCTGCAATCAGCGAAGACGTGGATGGCGGGCCTTCGCCCGCCATGACGGGAGGAACGAGCGGTGACGAACGTCACTGGTTCGGGCCGTTGGTCTTACTCGGCTGTCAGTACCTGCCGTCACGACGTGCCCGCCTCGATTGCCTCGCCGTATCCGATCGGATGTGCCAGAGCAGCCTGTAACTTCACTGGATCGAGTTCGTTCTCCCAGCGGCTGATCACGATGGTGGCGACACCATTGCCCACGAGGTTGGTCAGCGCGCGGCACTCGCTCATGAATTTGTCGATTCCCACCAGGATCGCGAGCGACTGGATCGGTATGTCGGGGATGATCGACAGCGTTGCCGCCAACGTCACGAACCCGGCCCCGGTCACACCGGAGGCGCCCTTTGATGTCAGCATGGCGATCGCCAGGATCGCCATCAACTGGCCGAATGTGAGCTGCGTGTTAGTCGCCTGCGCGAGGAACAGCGTCGACAGCGTCATGTAGATGTTGGTGCCGTCGAGGTTGAAGCTGTAGCCGGTCGGGATGACCAGACCCACCACGGAGCGCGACGCGCCGAGGCGCTCCATTTTCACGATCATATGCGGCAGCACGGTCTCCGACGAACTCGTGCCGAGCACGATCAGCAGCTCGTCCTTGATGTAGGCCAGGAAGCGAATGATCGAGAAGCCGCACGCCCGGCTGATGCCGCCGAGCACGATCAGCACGAACAGGAGACTGGTCGCGTAAAAGGTCAGGATCAGCTCGACAAGGTTCCACAGCGCCCCCAGCCCGTATGCGCCGACGGTGAAGGCCATGGCGCCCAATGCGCCGATCGGTGCCGCGCGGACGATAATGCCGATGATGCGGAAGAGCACCTTGCCGGCGACGTCGATCGCCTCGATCACAGGGGTGCCGATCCCTGGCAGACGGGCGACTGCAAAGCCGGTGAGAATTGCGACCAGCAGCACCTGCAGCAGATCGCCCTTGGCGAATGCGCCAACAAACGTGTCAGGTATTATCGCCAGCAAATGACCGACGATGCCGTCCTCCTTGGCACGAACGACGTAGGCAGCAACCGCCTTTGGATCGAGCGTGGACGGATCGATGTCAAACCCGGCGCCGGGGCGGACCAGCAGGCCCACGATCAGGCCGATACCCAGCGCCAGGGTCGAGACGATCTCGAAATACAGCAGTGTCTTCAATCCAACCCGGCCCACCTTGCGAAGATCGCCCATCGAGGCGATGCCGTGCACCACGGTGCAGAAGATCACCGGAGCAATCATCATCCGGATCAGCGCGATGAACGCATCGCCGAGCGGCTTGAGTGCGACGCCGGTCGTCGGCGCGAAATGGCCAATCAGGATGCCGACCGCGATGGCGATCAGCACCTGAATGTAAAGGGTGGGATACCAGGTGCGGCGCTTCGACATTGTGTCCTCTCGCGTTAGTTCGTATCGGCAGCGCGGCTCGGGTCGATGGCGGCAAGGATGCGCTCAACATCGCAATCCGTCAGGGCGGTGCGGAGCGTATTAGAACAGTGACGGATGCGAACGAAGATGTCCAGGCGCCACGAATGGCGCGTGTGCACGACCTCAGGCTACCCCGGAGGCGGCCCCGTAACTCCGGTCACGACCTGCCGTCGCGCGGCTCTTCGCCCATCAAGGCATGCACAGATGCTGCGGAACAGCTCGCCATAGGGTATCGGCTTGTGCAGTACTGGGAAGCCAGGACTGCCTCTCGCCACAACGTCGTTGTAGCCGGACATCAGAATGACCGGCAGGTCCAGGAACCGTGATCTCACCTGCTTCGCCAGATCGACGCCGGTCATGCCTTCCGGCATCACAACGTCGGTGAGCAGCAGGTCAATGCCTGGGTCCGCGCAAAGTTTATCGAGCGCCTTGCGCCCGCGGTCCGCTGTCTCCACCGCGAACCCCATCGCCGCAAGCATCTGCGCTGTCACGGTCGCGACTTCCGCATTGTCCTCCACCAGCAGGATACGTTCGCGTCGCTGCTGCGCGGCCGCGGTACTCGCGTCTTGATCGGCGGCGACAAATTCCTTGTACGAGCGCAGCAGGTGAATTGTCACAGTCGTGCCTGAACCTGGCTGACTGTCGATGACAACGAACCCGCCCGACTGCTGGGCAAACCCATAGACCTGACTCAATCCGAGCCCAGTTCCCTC
>Ga0210402_10003597_pt1 | contig 14451 bp, 14 predicted proteins | sample IncBWC7MmetaG_FD_161055 | JGI IMG/M metagenome (GOLD analysis project Ga0210402, IMG submission 161055) | Forest soil microbial communities from Barre Woods Harvard Forest LTER site, Petersham, Massachusetts, United States - Inc-BW-C-7-M | ecosystem: Environmental > Terrestrial > Soil >...
AAGTTTCGCCCGCAATGGATGGAGGTGAATTTGTCGAAGCAACCGGCAGAGTCCGCTTCATCAAGGGCAATGGCGACGGCACACACGATGAGCCGCTCTTCGCCAGCCCTACCGCACCACTAGGCCCCCGGTCTCTATCGAAGCTGACGGCAGAAATGCTCTTGGGGCAATACCGGCGTGAACCGCAAATCAACAAATGGCACCAAGGGGTGATCCGGTGGCAACCGGGCGAAACCGGGGGCAGTAAGACGATGGAGTGGGTGAACGATGCGGGTGTGTCATGGCCACTCATTCCCGACCTGAAAAACGCCGTCTTGCAGACGGGACCAGGGAACCCCTACTATGACAAGGATCCGGAGCGGGGGCGCACCTTCCGTATCAAACTTCGCGACGATAACGGAGTTGTTCCCGACGTAGAGGGGTTTGAGTTCCTGGGCGATCTCTACGTCAAAGTGTCAGCGGAACCCTCCATCTCGCCGTCAACGAACCCCAAACCCGATCAAGCCGACGACCGGCCTCCGACTCTACTTGATCCCGCAACAATGCGGCTGCTGGCGCATAGTCCAAGTCTTTCGACCAGTGCTGCCGTGAGGGCAGGAGAACCACTTCATACCTCCGCCCCCGTCGCCTGGCTTAAAAGGATCGAGAAGGGAGCCGATGAACAGCTTACCGCGGAACCCACGAATCGAATACCGGACCAAAGAGCAACAACAGCCGGCGTCGGGCCGAGATGAATCCCTCGCGCGGTGCATCATGAGTACTTCAAGGACAACCCACACGGTTTCGAGCATTGTGCGGCTCGCCTCGCAGGGCTCATGGACCCGAACATCAAGTTCGAGACGGTCACCAGACCTTCTGTTGACGTGGACCGCGATGCGATCGGAACATACCGGGTGGGGCCGCATTTCGCTGGACTACGCCCTGGAGGCAAAGTCGCCTGATCTCGCGGATGCGTCACCGACAGTTCGGAATCCTGGTCACGACCTCATTTCTCGGCCACCAGGCATACCAGAAGCTACGGAGCGACCGTCCAGCCGAACCCGTGGTTTGTCTGCATGAGAAACCGGTGTCCCTGCCGACGTGCGGCCGCCGAGTGCGGTAAAGCCAGGCAAGCCAGCCAAGCAGGACACCGAATACGAACGCCGCGGCACCGCTTAACCGGGTAGGGCCATTGAGAACCAGCGCCGAAGTCCTCGAATTCGAACCGCTGCGCCAGTTGCTGGGCCGCTATGTGGCCAGCGCCCTGGGGCGCCGCGAATTGGCAAAGGTCCAGCCGCATGCCGACCGGGCGCGGTTGACGGAAGATCTGGCCGAAGCCGAGGAGGGTATCCGGTACCTGCAACTGGCCACGCGCCCGCAGCCGGCGGCCCGCGGCGCCGCCATCCGCATCGAATTCAGCGGCGTGCCGGACGTGGAACAGGCCGTCCTGAAGCTCCGCATCGAAGGCGCCAGCCTGGAACCTAAGGAAATTTTCGGGGTTTTTGCGCTGCTGGATATCGCCGCCGATGCCAAGTCGAACCTCACGGCGGCTGCCGAGCGCTTCCCGCGGCTGGGCCGGCGCGCCCAGACCATCGGGGATTTCCGGCAACTTCTGCGTGAGCTGGACGGCAAGATCCTGCCCGATGGCAGTGTGGCCGACCACGCCAGCGTCGCGCTAAACCGGCTGCGCCGCGACATGGAGCGGCAGAAAAAATCCATACAGGAATCGCTTGACCGCTTCCTGCGCACGCATCGCGAGGAGGGCGTGCTGCAGGAAGAGTTCGTCACCATCCGCAACGAACGCTTCGTGGTGCCGGTGATCGCCGGGCAGCGCCGCAAGATCGACGGCGTGATCCACGGCGCCAGTTCCAGCGGCCATACGCTCTTCGTGGAGCCGCTCGAAACCATCGACCTGAACAACGAACTGGTTCGCCTCACCGAGGAGGAGGCGCGCGAAGTCCACCGCATTTTGCTGGAGATGACCGACCGGCTGCGCGCCCATGGCGACGCCATCCGCCAGACCCTCATCACCATCGCGGAGTTGGAGCTGATCTTCGCCAAGGGGCGGTTCGCCCTGGATTTCGACTGCGTCATCCCGCGTTTCGGCGAGCGCCTGGCGCTGAAGGAAGCGCGCCATCCACTGCTGCAGGATGTGCTGCGCCGGAAGCACAAAACCGCGGTCCCCATCTCACTGGAGCTGACGCACGACCGCCGCACGCTGCTGATCAGCGGACCCAACACCGGCGGCAAGACGGTGACGCTCAAGACCGTGGGCCTGCTCAGCCTGATGGCGCAATCGGCGCTGCCGGTTCCCGCCCTGGACGCCGAATTCCCGCTTTTCGAGCGCGTGCTGGCCGATATCGGCGACTACCAATCCATTCAGGAGAACCTGAGCACGTTCTCCGCGCACGTTTCGAACATTCGCGAGATGGCGCTCGACGTCACGCCCGATTCGCTGGTGCTTCTGGATGAACTGGGCGCCGCCACCGACCCCGAAGAGGGCGGCGCGCTGGGTGTCGCCATCGTGGAGCACTTCCGCACCGCGGGCGCGTACACGCTGGTGTCCACCCACCTGATGGCGCTGAAAATCTATGGCGCGGGAACCGAGGGAGTAGTCAACGGTTCCATGGGCTTCGACGAACAGACGTTTGAGCCGAACTATCAACTGCGCCTGGGCCTTCCCGGCAAGTCCGCCGGTCTGGAGATTGCCACGCGGCTTGGCATGCCAGAGGACATCATGCGGCGCGCGCGCCTTTCGATGAGCGATCGCGGGCGCGACGTCACGCGCTTCCTGAGCGAGCTTCACCACCGCATCGAGGAGACCCAGTCGCTGGAGCTCCACCTGCGCGAGAAGCTGGCGGAATTGGTCCGGCGGGAAAAAAAAATCGCCGGCGAGTGGGAGAAGCGCGAGACCGCCAAGCTGAAGGAACTGGAACGCCGCACCGACCAGGCGCTGGCCCGCTTTGAGGAGCAGGCCCAGGAGGCGCTCGGCAAGATCGCGCAGGGTGGGGACCGCCGCAAGGCCGAGCAGGAGGCGCAGCGCCGCGTCTCCAAGGTCAAGCGCGAATTGCGGGAGGATTTCCAGACCACGGTGCTGTCTGCCAAGGACGAATCCCGCCCGGACCGCGACGATTCCCAGACCCGCCCCGATTCCGACCGCGCCGATTCCGGCCGCACCGATTCGCGCCCGGACCGCGTGCCGCCGCTGAGCATTGCAGAGGGCGCGCGGGTGCGTCTGCGCGACGTACGCGACCCCGCGCGCGTCCGCCGCTACCTGGGCAACGGCCGCCTGGAAGTGGAGGCCGGCTTCATGAAGATGCAGGTTTCCATCGACGATGTAATCGAGGTCCTGCCCGAAGCTGGTCCCGCGTCCGGCAAGCTGCCCAAGAACGTAAGTTACAAACCCGCCCCCGAACTGACGCCCGTTCACCAGGAGCTCAACGTGATTGGCCAGCGCGCCGAAGAAGCGCGCGACGCCGTGGATGAGTTCCTGGACCGCGCCGTGATGGCCACCGCCAGCCGCGTACGCATCGTCCACGGCCACGGTATGGGCATCTTGAAGAAGACCATCGCCGACCTGCTCAGCCGCCACCCGCACGTGGCGAAATTTTACGCGGCCCCGCAGCAGGAAGGCGGCGCCGGCGCGACCATTGTGGAACTGCGAGAGTAACCGTCTTGGTTGGGCAGATTGCTAACGGGTGCTTAAACAGTATTGGGGAACGCGGTATGAATCGGCTTGTACTACTATGTGGGGCAGGTTGGCAACCTGCCCCACAGAAACGTGCTCACAGGGCGGTTCCCCCGATTCGGTTAAGCACCCATACTAACGGGTTAACAATCTGCGCCACAAGCTTCAAGTTAAAATCGGTGTTTGCCTGATTTCCTCGTTGCGGTGGTGATCCCCACCCTGTCTGCCGGCTCAAGGCTTCTGGAGTGTATGGATTCTCTCGACCGTCAGACGCGGCGCGATTTTGAAGTGATCGTGGTGGACAATAGCGGACAGGGCCTGGTGCGACGAGACCTGGTGGGACGAGACATGGTGCGCCAGACCGGGCCCGGCGTGCGCATCATCGAAAACGGCCGTAATGCCGGGTTCGGCGGCGCCGTGAACCAGGGCTGGCGTGCCTCCGCGGCGCCCTATGTGGCGACGCTCAATGACGACGCCGTGGCTCACCCCAACTGGCTCGACGCCATGGTGTGCGCCCTGGAAAGCCGCCCCGATGCCGGTATGTGCGCCAGCCAGGTCCGCTTCTTCGGCGAGCCGCGCCTGGATTCGGCCGGCATGCTCATCGCCCGGGATGGCAGCAGCAAACAGCGCGGGTTCGGCCGGCCGCCCGAAGACTTCCCGGTCGCCGAAGAAGCCCTGCTCCCGAGCGGCTCCGCGGCCCTTTACCGCCGCGCCTTGCTGGAAGAACTGAGCGGCTTCGACGACCGCTTCTTCCTCTATTGCGAGGACACCGACCTGGGTCTGCGCGCGCGCTGGGCCGGCTGGAAATGCCTCTACGTTCCCAGCGCCGTGGTGGAGCACCATTACTCCCATTCGGCCGGCCGCGCCTCCGGCCTGAAGGCCTACTACGTGGAGCGCAACCGCCTCTTCGTGCTGGCCAAAAACTTCCCCGGCCGCATGCTGCTGGCGGCGCCGTTCGTGGCCCTGGCCCGCTACCTTTGGCATGCGTGGTACATTTTCAAGGGTCAGGGAAGCGCCGCGCGCTTCCGGGCCGAAGGAAACGCCGGGCCGAAAATGATCTGGTACGTGCTTCGGGCGCACACCGCCCTGCTTGCCAATGGCCGCCGCCTCTGGCGCCAGCGCCGCGCCATCCGCGCCACCGCCCGCATTACGCCCGCCATCTTCCGCCACCTGGTCCGCAGCCATTCCATCAGCGCCAGGAGGCTGGCCGGACTTTGACTCGCCCAACCGGTCCCGATTCCCTGCTGGTGATTGTGCCGGCGTTCAACGAGGAAGGCGCCATCGCATCGGTGGTGAGTTCCGTTCGCCGCCACTTGCCCGGCGTTCCCGTCCTGGTGATTGACGATTGCTCCAGCGACAACACCATCCCGGCCGCGCGGGCCGCCGGGGCGAGTATTCTCCCGTTACCTCATCACCTGGGGCTGGGCGGTTGCGTGCAGGCGGGCTACAAACTCGCCTATGAACTGGGCTACGCGTACGTGATCCGCGTGGACGGCGATGGTCAGCACGACGCCGGCGACATTCCGCGCATCTTCGAGCGGCTGAAGACCTCGGGTTGTGAAATGGTCATCGGCTCGCGATTCGTGGCGGAAAACGGATCCCGCACCGGCACGGTCCGCTGGCTTGGCATCCGGTTCTTCCGGGCGGTGCTGCGCCCCATTTTGGGCAAGCCGGTGCACGACCCCACCTCCGGATTCGTGGGAGTGAACCGCCGGGCGCTGGACGTGTTCAGCCGCAGTTTCCCGCTGGAGTATCCGGAAATCGAGGCCCTGGTGGTGCTGCAGCGCCGCGCCTTCCGGTTTGAGGAGGTGCCTGTCACCATGCGGCCGCGCACCACCGGCCGATCGTCCATTACCGGCCTGAAGTCGCTCTACTACATTGTCCACGTACTGCTGGGTGTTTTCGTCAACGTGCTCAAGTACGACCGCCGGTTCCACCGCGCCCAGCGCGAAAGCAGCCGCAAACCGGCCTTAAACGTTGCCACAGACACCGCGGGAAACACCGGCAGAGACGCCGGACCAAACGCCCGACCAAACGCCGGACCATCGGCCGATAGAGGAGTTGGAGGATAAGATGGACCGCCTGTTGAACGTCACCACCTTCCTGAGCCTGGTGCTGCTGGTTCTGGTGCTGATCTCGGTGCGCCGCGCCCACATCCGCGTGGAGTATTCCGTAACATGGCTGGCCGCGGCCGTGGCCATGCTGATCCTTTCGCGGGCGCGCCCCCTGCTGGAGGCGGTCCGGCAATGGAGCGGACTGCCGGACACCCCGCTGACGCTGTTCCTTTTTGGCAGCGGTATTTTCGTGCTGATGTTCTTTCGCTTTTCCGTGATTATCTCCCACCTGCGCGACGACAACATCGCGCTGGCCCAGCGCCTGGCCATTCTCGAGTTCCATCTTCGCCAGACCGCGCGGCCGGAGGGCGTCGAAGCCAACGCCAGTGCCCATGAAAGCTAAGAAGCGTGAAACCCCGAAAAGTGCCCGCGTCCCTCAGGGTCGCGTCCCTCAGAGCAGCGGATACAACCCAAAGCTGTGGGCGCTGGCCACCGCGGTGGCGGCTCTGGCAGCCGTCTTCTGGGCCTACGGCCCCGCGCTCCACAGCCCTTTCGTGTTTGACGACACGCTGCAACAATTCGCGCTCCCCACCGCGTCGGCGCCGCTTTCGAATTGGATCGGCCCAGTGCGGCCGGTCCTCATGTTCACATACTGGGTCAATACCCAGATAGCCCCGCAGGACACTTACTCGTTTCACATCTTCAACGTCCTGTTCCATTGCATTACGTCGGTCCTGATTTTCCTGATCGTGCGCCGCTTGCTGGCCGCGGCAAATGACTTACCTGGCCAGACCCGCGACTTACTCGCAGCCTTCGCCGGCTTGCTCTTCCTCCTCCATCCGGCGCAGACCGAATCCGTCGCCTACATCGCCGGCCGCTCGGAATCGCTCAGCGCGCTCTTTGCCGCGGCTGCCTACGCCGTATTTCTTTATCGCCCCCAGCTTGATCGCCCCGAAACGCCTGATCGCCCCGGAACGCCTTCGCCGTGGATCGCTGCGTGCGCCGTCCTGGCGCTCTTCGCCTGCGCCGTCTTCTCGAAAGAGCAGGCCATTGTTCTCCCCGCCCTGTTTCTGCTCACCGACCTTTGGTGGAACCCCGGAAGAGGGATTCAGACCGTCAAGAGCAACTGGAGAATCTACGTTCCCATCGCCGCCATCGGTCTGGTGGCACTTTTTCTTTTCCGGAGGCTGATCATGAGCGTCGGCACCGGCTCCACTTACAGTGGCGCCACCGCGGGCTTCGGCATAAAAGACCTCCCGTGGTATCGGTACCTGTTCACCGAGTTCCGAGCGCTCTTTGTGTATATCGGGACGTTCCTGTTTCCCGCCAGCCTGAACCTGGACTGGGACTTCCCCATCTCCCGAACCATCTTCGACCGCGGCGCGATTTTCGGCCTGGTGGTGCTGGTCGCGCTGGCCGCCGCCCTATGGCACTGGCGCCGCCGCTACCCTCTGGCGGGCTTTGGCTTTTTCCTCTTTCTGTTGCTGCTGGCGCCCACGTCATCCATTCTTCCTATCAAGGACCCGGTGGCGGAGCGTCGAATGTACCTTCCTATGCTCGGCCTTCTGCTGATCCTGGTTGACTTGCTGAGGGTTGACTTGCTGAGGGTCTTGAAAATGGATCGCAAAACGCTGGCTGCCGGGTGTCTCGCCGTGGTGCTGGTGGCAGCCGCGGTTACCCACGCCCGCGCCGAAGTCTGGTCCAGCCCGGTCTCGCTTTGGGAAGACACCGTACGCAAATCCCCCGGCAAAGCGCGCGACCATCTGCAACTGGCTTCTGCCTACTACGACCAGGGACGTTTCGACCTTGCCGTGGCCGAATACCCAAAGGCCGCCCAGCTTGAGCCGCCAGAGTACAGCGCGCTGCTGAACTGGGCTTTGGCCTACGACGGCCTCAACCAACCCGACAACGCCATCGCCAAACTCCGTGAGGCAGCATCCTTGGACGCCACAGCCCACGTCTACTCGCAAATCGGCATGGTCTACGGCAAGCGCGGGCAAAGGAAGGAAGCCATGGAGGCCCTGGATCGGGCCGAGAAAATCGATCCGAACTTCGCCATGACCTATTATTACAAGGGCGCCCTGGACCTGTCGGCCAATAACCTGCCTGCCGCGGAGGCCGATTTCTTAAGGGCCCTGGCGGTAGACCCGACGCTGCAAGCGGCCCGCGATGGCCTGGCCCAGGCGCGCCGGGGAATGCCGCCGAAGCGCTAATCCGCCATGCAGCCGCGGCGCATCGGCGTGAACGCTCTCTATCTCATCCCCGGCGGCGTTGGCGGCACCGAGATCTATTTGCGGGCCCTGCTCGCCGCGCTTGCCGCAGTCGATTTCGATAACCGGTACTTCGTCTTCACCAATCGCGAAACAGGCCCGGATCTGGTGCCGGCCGCCGCCAACTTCACGCACGTTCCTCAGCCGGTGCGCGCCGTCTCCCGCCCCGCGCGCCTGCTTTGGGAGCAGACCGCCCTCCCGCTGGCTGCGCTACGGCTCAGACTCGACGTGCTTTTCAACCCCGGCTTTACCGCGCCCCTCTGGAGCCCCTGCCCTCAGGTAACCGTCTTCCACGACCTTCAGCACAAGCGCCACCCCGAGTATTTCCGCTGGTTCGACCTCCCGTTCTGGAAGTTTTTCCTCTTCTGGTCGGCGCAGGTCTCGCAATGCGTTCTGGCCGATTCCGAAGCCACCGCCCGCGACCTGCGGGCCTGGTACCGGCTTCCGGAATCGAAGCTGCGGGTGGCGCCGCTGGGGGTCGACGCCGTGTTCTTCGATCTGGCCCGGCGCCGCCATCCCGAGCCCTTTCTTCTGGCGGTTTCCACGCTGCACCCGCACAAGAACCTGGACGGTTTGCTTCGCGCCTTCGCCGAATTCCGCGGCGCGCACCCCGAATTCCGCCTGGTGGTCTGCGGCATCCACGGCTTCTTCAGCCCGCAACTTCACGCCCTCCGCGATTCGCTCGGCCTCGCCGGCGCGGTTGATTTCCCCGGTTGGATTCCACGGGCGGAACTCCACGAGTTCTACCGCCGCGCCTGGGCTTTCATCTACCCGTCGCTTTTCGAAGGGTTCGGTTTGCCGGTCCTGGAGGCTCTGGCCGCCGGAGTTCCCACGGCCTGCTCGGATATCGAACCACTCTCCGGTCTGGTGGCTGAGGCCGCCCTGAAGTTCAACCCCGCCGACCCCCATGCCATCGCCGAAGCCATGCGCCGCATCGTCACCGACGTCCCGCTTCGCCGGCAACTTGCCGCGGCAGGTCCGGCCCGGGCCGCGCATTTCTCCTGGCGCGCCACGGCGGAGGCAACGCTGGAGGCGCTTCGGGACACCCTGTCCCAGTAAGATTCTCAAACAAAGGAGTTAGCGTCGATTTCCTGGGACATCTGTCCCATTCGGGTGTGGGGCCTATTTCGGCGTGGGGCGTCTTCACGACTCACCTCACACTTGTAAACCGATTTAAGCGCCAACGTTGCCGTGTCCTTCCGCGTCCAATCGGAGAGAATATATCGGAGCTGCATGAAACTCATTCTGCCCCTGCTGGCATCGTCAGGAATCCTTTTGGCGCAGCAGACACAGCAGCCTGTTGCGCCGCAAGACAAATGCGCCATTGCAGGCAAGGTGGTCAACCTGGTGACCGGCCAACCGGTCCGCAAAGCCCGTCTGATCCTCACGGTGGTCAACACGGTGGTCAACCCGCAGGGTGGGGCCCAGCGCCGCGCGGGGCAGCCGGCGCCGCAGCCGCCACCCCCGGCCGTAGTGACTTCGGGCGCCGACGGCACGTTCGTTTTCGCCGACCTGGACCCCGGCATCTATCGCCTCGCCGGGCGCCACGACAATTATTCCAACCAGCAGTACGGCGCCAAGAAGCCGGGGCAAGTGGGCGAGAAGATCGTGCTGGCCCCGGGCGCCAAAATGACTGGCGTGGAGATGAAACTCACGCCCTACGCCGCGGTTTCCGGCCGCATCCGCGACGAAGATGGCGACCCCATGCTGCAGGTGCCGGTGGCGGTGATGGTCTATCAGTACACCAATTCCGGCCGCCAGTTGACGGAACGCGGCACCGCCAACAGCAACGACCTCGGCGAATACCGGATCTTCGACCTGGCGCCCGGGAAGTATTACCTTCGCGTCAGCCCGCCCCCCATGCGCGGACTGCGTAGCGGTGGCGGCGATGCCGAAGACTCCTTCATCGCGGTCTACTATCCGAACTCGGGCGATCCCTCGGGCGCATCGCCGCTCGATCTGTCGCCCGGCCAACAGTTGGGCTCGGTGGATTTTACGCTCCGCCGCGCCCACGCCGCCACCATCAGCGGCCACATCGTCAAACCCACCGGCGGCGGCAGCCTGTCGATCGGCTTGACCTACGTGACCAACGGCGGAACCTCGTCGTACTCCACCAGCAACGGAGTCAACAACGCCGATGGAAAATTCGAAATGCGCGGCATCACTCCCGGCGCCTATTTCCTGAACGGTTATTGCAACGTGGGCGACCGCCGCTTCACCGCCAACATTCCGATCCAGGTGGCAACCACCGATATCGAAAATCTGGAGGTGCGCCTGGCGCCGCCCGTGGACGTGGCCGGCCGAGTCCGCATCGAAGGCGAGACGCAGATTAAACTTACGCAGGTGCGAGTGAGCCTGGACGGCAAGGCAAGGAGCGGGGGCAACGGCGGCTCGGTCATGGAGGATGGCGCCTTCGGCTTCCGCGGCCTGGAACCGGATGTTTACCATGTCACCGTGAACGCGCCGGGGGAACTGTACCTTAAATCCATCAGTTGGGATACCAGGGACGTCACGGAATCCGGCATCGACTTAAGCAGCGGCGCGCCGAACGCGGCGTTGGAAGTAGTGGTCAGCGCCAACGGCGGCCAGATTGATGGCAGCGTAGAGAACGATAAGTCGGAACCCGCCGCCAACGCCATGGTGACCCTGGTCCCACCCGGAGCGCGCCGCACGCGAACCTTCTTCAAGAACGTGCCCACCGGCGCCGACGGCCACTTCACCATTACAGGGGTGGCCCCCGGAAGCTACAAACTCTACGCCTGGGAAGACGTGGAAATCAACGCGGTCCTCTACGACCCCGATTTCCTCCGGCCCTTTGAATCCGCCGGCGAGAACATCCAAATCGCCGACGGTTCCAAACACGCTGCGAAGCTGAAGCTGATTCCGAAGCCGGTAGAATAGATGGCACGGTCTGCATCAATCGTGTATACTGATGCATATGGCGAGCACGACAAGCACGACACGGACAACCTTGAACCTGGACGAGCAACTTCTTAGCCAAGCCCGCGAATTCACTGGGATTCAGGAGAAGACCGCCTTGATCCACGAGGCCCTGCGCGAACTGATTGTGCGAGAGGCGAGCAAACGGCTTATTGCGCTCGGCGGTACCATGCCCGGCGTGCGGGCTGGCCGCCGCCGCAGGCCGGGGACCGCCGGATGACGTTGGTTGACACGTCCGTCTGGATCGATCATTTCGAACACGTGGACACCAGGCTCGCCGATTTGCTGGCCAACCGGGCGGCCGGGTTGCATCCGTTCGTAATCGGAGAAGTGGCTGCCGGCAGCATTAAGCATCGTGCCACCACACTTGGAGACCTGGCGTTGCTGCCGCAAGCTCCCATCGCGAAAGAGGGCGAAGTCCATCACCTTCTAGAGGCTCATCGCCTATGGAGCACGGGCCTGGGGTGGGTGGACCTGCATCTCTTGACCGCCGCCTTGCTGATGGGCTGGAAACTTCTGACCTCAGACCGCGCCATGAAGAGTGCCGCTCAAAAACTGGGTATCGCCCACAGGGAAAACTGAGCTTCGGGCGACGATCGGGTACTCATACCGGGGAAGCTGCGATGGCCCGCACGGATGTCATTTACGCGGGCTGCGGGTGGTTTGCTGTCCGCCGATATGCGTTGAGCACCTCACGGCTGAACGTAACGGCTGAGCACCTCACGGCAGGCCCGCCTGCTCAAGCGGTGCGCCATCAGGAGCGTTACTCTTTATCGCGTAGTGCCCGCGCCTCGCGCTTTGGCTCGGAGGCCGGCAGCGGTAGCGTCTCGTCGTTGGAAATCGGTGTAGTTCCCGGCTTCCAGGTCGGCCTCGGTCTCATCGAATGCCACCAGCAATTCCACCCGGGCGCGCTCGCGTTGTTCCCACAGGGCAAGGGCTTCCCGCACCGCGTCTTCTTCGTGGTGCAGCCGTCCGCTCTCAATGGCTTGCCTGACAAAGGCTTTCTGGCGAGGGGTGAGCTGTATTTCCACTGCTCTAAGGGTAGTCAGAACGGCCAGAAGTGTCAAGTCGGGACACCCGTGGAACCCGTGGAGGCGCCAGGGACGGCCCCCGGAATCTGGGCGAAGAGTTAAGCTGGGCACTCAAAAACTGGGTATCGCGCACAGGGAAAACTGAGTCCAGCAAGCGCTTCCGAACGCTGTCTCGACAATCTCAAACCAGTTAATCGAACGGATAGCGCCGGAGGTCCTTCCGTCCATGCACGACGTGCATAATACGCACGCCGGGTTCCATGATGCGATAGAAGATCAGGTACTCACCCACGGGGAAGCTTCGATAGCCGGGACGTATGTCATCACGCTGACGTCCGGCAAAAGGCGCTTTTCCTAGTAGCCGGAAATGCTGCGTGAGCCGATCAATGAAGCGATCGGCGGAGGGTTCGCTGTCCGCGGCTATCCGTCGCCAGATGTCGAGCACGTCACGGCGAGCCCGCCCGGTCAACCGGTGCGCCATCAGGAACGTTGCTCTTTATCGCGCAGTGCCCGCGCCTCGCGCTTCAACTCCGCGGCCAGTAGCGGTAGCGTCTCGTCGGTGTAGTCGGTGTAGTTCCCGGCTTCCAGGTCGGCTTCGGCTTCATCGAGGGCCAAATGCAATTCCACCCGGGCGCGCTCACGTTCCTCCCACAAGGCGAGGGCTTCCCGCACAGCGTCTTCTTCGCGGTGCAGCCGTCCGCTCTCAATGGCCTGCCGGGCAAAGGCTTTCTGGTCAGGGGTGAGCTGTATCTCCATTGCTCTCAGGGTAGGCAGTACGGCCACGGGTGTCAAGCCGGGAATCCATGACATTGACACTCGGGAATTCGCCTCGCCCGGTGCTAGAATCGGCACTGGTGTTAACTGAACGCCTAATGACTGCCTACTTCGGCTCCCTCCGGGACGAACTCGCCAACAGGCGATCACAAGTAGGGCACTCGGTCCAGAATTTCTTCGACACGCTCGGGTTGCGGCTGAAGTTGGCGCGCGAAGAGCGACGAGAAAAGAACGTATTCCTTGCTCTGGAATTCAATGTCTTTTCCTATATTGACCCGAACGAGTCTCGACTGTCCGATTTGATCGCAGAGTTGCTGTCACCCGACGGGAAGCACGGTCAGGGTGACACGTTCCTGCGATTGTTCCTCGAGCAACTCCGCTTCGAACGGCACGGGCCGCCAAAAGCCTCGCCTTATCCTAAGGTTCGACGCGAAGAGCCGGTTACCTACCCACCCGATTCATGCGGTTTCATGGATATCGTCATCGATCTGGGTTCCTACGGAATCGGCATCGAGAACAAGCCCTGGGCCGGTGAGCAGAAGGACCAGATGGAGCGGTACCACAACCACCTGGAGCACGCATACCCGAATGGTTTTTGCCTGGTCTATCTCAGTGGGGACGGCGGACACCCCGAGACGCTGACAACCGAACTGCAGAAGACATTGGAAGACGCAGAGAGGTTCCGTGTTCTAAGCTACCGCTCGGGCGTCCGCAAGTGGCTGCGTGAATGTGAAAAAGAATGCAAGGCAGACAAGATTCGTTGGCTGATTGGCGATTTCGAAGCATTCCTGTCCACGGAGTTTGAAGAAGACGAACTGGAGGTTGAAACAACCGAATGATCCCGGATGAGATTGAGCTTATTGTCAACCACGCTCTTTCCACGAACGAGAATCTGAGAGTCGCAATCAAGGTGGGACTGGCTTTTCATTCGCTGAAAGCGAGAATCATTTCGGACTTCCTAAGCCGATTGAAATCGGAAGTCGCGGCAGCCTTGGGAGGCCAATGGACCGTCGGTGTAGAAAGTGACGAGTGGCTCGGTTTGTGGATTCAGAAAAAGACTTGGCCCGAATTAAAGTCAATCGGTGTCGGATCGGAAAACACAGTCGGAAGGAACATCTATTTCTGGGTAACCAAGCTCGAGGGGTATGAGTGTGTCGCTGGAAACGCCTTGCTTGATGTTGATGAGGCGCTCAAAAGCGAATTGGACGAACTCGTCGGCAGGGGCTCCAGCGACAAGGACAACGCCTGGTGGAGGTATTCCCCGCGCCATCGGAATTGGGATTCAGAGGAGGCATTGCTCGCCCTCGCCGCGCCTGACGCCACCGACTATTGGAAGCATCATCTCATCCAGATCGCTGAGATCGTTGCACGGCTCGTTCCGGCCTGAAGACAGAGCCCACACTCCCTCCTACTTCTCCACCTACAGCCCCGAGTCCTTCAGCGCCCGCCATCCGCCATCCAGCGAAATCGCGTTCGTATACCCCATCTTCTGCAGATTGTCCGCCACCAGCGCGGAACGGAAACCCCCGCCGCAATACAGCACAAGCCTGGTCGATTTGTCCGGCACCTTTGCCTCAATGTCGCGCTCGATGATGCCCTTGCTCAAGTGCACCGCGGCTGGCATATGCCCCGCCGCCCACTCGCTATCCTCGCGCGTGTCCACCAGCACGTGCGCCTCCCTGGCGGCCACCATGTTCTTATAGGCTGCAATGTCG
>Ga0210402_10003598_pt1 | contig 14451 bp, 13 predicted proteins | sample IncBWC7MmetaG_FD_161055 | JGI IMG/M metagenome (GOLD analysis project Ga0210402, IMG submission 161055) | Forest soil microbial communities from Barre Woods Harvard Forest LTER site, Petersham, Massachusetts, United States - Inc-BW-C-7-M | ecosystem: Environmental > Terrestrial > Soil >...
ACCTTGATGCCCCGAGAACTACTTTTTCAGCGTGCGGATATAGGCCACCAGCCCCTTGACGTCTTCAGGACTCAGAGAGGCGTACTTCGGCATCTTGTTTTTCCCGTTCGTGATGATATCCGCGAGCTCGGCGTCCGACATTTTCTGGACATCGGCACTGGTGAAGTCGTGCGCGCCCATTTTCTTCCCCATCGGAGAACCGGTTCCGTCGGCACCATGGCAGGCGGCACACTTTGATTTGAAGAGCGTCGATGCATCTTGCGCATGCACCGATAAGGAAAGAGTGAGCACAACAGCCAATGCTGTTGCGAAAGTAAACACTTGGAAGTTAATCCTCTTCATCGTCAAGCTCCATTCTAGTTTTCATCGGCCTACATCGGACCGATATTAACAGTTGCAAAATGCAATATTGAACTCCCGGAGGCAGCGATTTCCGTGACCCGGGTCACATATGCCTGTGATTGTAAGCCCTTTGCCTTCAAGGCTGTGAATAAACTGGTGATAACCCTCACCGTAGACTGTGATGTGGGTCACGGCATGACTCTTGGACTTGGGTTCAAATTGTGATCAGGGTGAGCCTTATGCCAAAGGATGATCGCAATTTGCTGGATGTGCTGAAGTTCGAACTGGAGTTTCTTGAGCAAGGCGGCTACGGACGATTGCCCCGCGAGGCCTGGCGGCCGCGGTTTGTTTTCGAGGATTCCCCCACTTGCATGAACTTTAACTCGAAAGACCGCGAGCCGTGTGACGAGTGCCTTCTGATGCAATTCGTGCCCCAGGACGCGCGCACGGAGCAAACTCCGTGCATTCACATCCCGCTGTCACCCGCCGGAGAGACAATCGCGTCTTTATACCGGACCGGGACACAGCAAGAGCTTGAACATGCGCTAGGCGACTGGCTACGCGCGACGATCCGCCGGCTCGAAACGGAAAACGCAAAAAAAATAGCGACTGCCGATTCTTCGCGATAGACTTTCGCTTGCGGAGTCACGCGCGATTCAGGTTGAGAAAAGCAAGGTGAACTCCAGTCTCGTCCGCGGGCCCAATGCGAAAACCAACCTTCTCGACAAGGCCACGCATTTCGATGTTCTCCCGGAGCAGGTAGGCCTGCACCGATTCCAGGTGTTCGTCGCGGGCTACCTGAATCAGGCGGCGAAACAACTCGATTCCTAAACCGCGATGCTGGTACTGATCGCGTACGAGAAGCGCGATCTCGGCGGTGCTTTTCCCGTGAAGCTTGCTCAACCGCCCGACGGCGAGGATTTCGTGCTCGCCTGTGTCCGGCGAAGTGTAATCGGCGACCATTGCAATCTCGCGATCGTAGTCGATAAAACAGATTCGTCTCAGCCGATCGTGAGCAACTCGCTGGCTGAGCTTGGACCACTGAAAATAGCGGAGAAAGACGCTGCGCTCAGAAAGCGTTCCGTGGAACTTCACCACCAGCGGTTCATCCTCGGGGCGGATCGGCCGCAGGATCACGGGAGTGCCATCCTTCATCGTCCACGACGAAACGTATTGCACCGGGTAGGGCCGGATGGCAGGTTTGGGAAGCTGGCTCGCAGCGATGCTCTTATCGTGAAGAACGAACCGTGCATCGAGCGCGAGGATCTGCTCGCCGGAAGCGATCAGCGGATTGATGTCCGCCTCTTTGATCGCGGGGTTGTCAACGATGAGGCGGCTGAACCGCACTAGCAAGGCTTCGAGCGCCTCAATGTCTACCGGTTTACGGCCGCGCACGCCGCATAGAGCCTTAAAAATTAGAGTTTGCTCGAGTAAGCGGTGCGCCAACGTGGTGTTGAGCGGCGGCAACGCCAGTGCCCGGTCACGATACACTTCTACCAACTCCCCGCCTGATCCAAAAGCCACGACCGGGCCGAATTGCGCGTCCGTAGCGCTGCCAACAATCAACTCGTAGCCCGCCCCTTTCCACATGGGTTGCACCGTCACGCCCTGAAAACTCTCGCGGCCTGCGCGCTCGGTGACCGAGGATTCAATCGCGCGGTATGCCTCGCGAACGGCTGCGGCGTTGGCGAGATTCAATTTCACGCCGCCAACGTCGGTCTTGTGCGTAATGGTCTCGGAATGCAATTTCACCACGACGGGAAACCCGATTGCCGCCGCTGCCGCCTCGGCCTCTTCCTCGTTGCGGGCAATCCGCGTCTGCACTGCTGGGATTCCACATAGTGTAAGGATCTGTTTTGATTCGAACTCGGTGAGCAAGGTTCGCCCGTGGCTTCGGGCTTCCTCGATGATCGTGCTTATCTTGTGCCGCGCTTCACTCTCCTCTTGCGGGCCATCCGCGAGAACCGGAGTTTCATAGATGCCGCGAAGGTTGTAGGCATAGCGCCACATCAGGGTAAAGATTCGGGTGGCGGTGTCTGGAAAAGTAAAGGTTGGAATTCCTGCGCGATTCAGAATGGCTTCGCCGGCGGCAACACTTTCTCCCCCCATCCAACTCGCGAGGAGCGGTTTGCCGAGCGCATGGGCGTGGGGCTCTAGTCGTTCCGCAACCTCGGCGGGATTGGTCATGCCCTGCGGGGCGAGGATGACAAGCAGACCGTCGCTATTGGGGTCGGAGAGTGCAATCTCGGCTGCGCGCTGATAGCGTTCCGGATCGGCGTCGCCGAGTATGTCAATCGGATTGCCATGACTCCAGTGGGCGGGTAGAAAACGGTTGAGTGCGTCGAGGGATTTCCTTGAAAGCGTAGTAAGCTCGCCACCAACCGCAATGAGCGCATCCGTGGCTAGCACGGCCGGACCGCCGGCATTCGTCAACATGGTAAGCCTTGGGCCGCGTGGCCGAGGTTGTTTGCTTAGCACCTCCGCCATATAGAACAGATCTGCGATGCTGCTCACGCGCAGAACACCAGCCCGTCGAAATGCCGCCTGAAGAACGTCGTCGCTGCCGGTAAGAGCGCCAGTGTGAGAAGCCGCCGCTTTCGATCCGCCTTCCGACCGTCCGGCTTTCAACACGATGATCGGCTTGGTAAGCGTCACTTCCCGGGCAGCCGACAAGAAGGACCGCGCATCACCGATCGACTCCATATAAATAAGAATGCTCTGGGTATGAGGATCATCGCCGAAGTAGTCAATCAGGTCGCCCCAGCCGATGTCGAGCATCGACCCGGTGGAAACGAATGCGCTGAAGCCCACCCGTTCGCGCAGGCTCCAATCGAGAATCGCAGTCTGCAGCGCACCACTCTGACTTAAAAATGCAACGTTGCCTGGACGTGCGATGGTTTGGGCAAAGGTCGCATTAAGTCCAAACCGCGGGTTCATGATCCCGAGACAGTTCGGGCCGAGCAGTCGCATGTGGCCGCCTGCTAACTCTTCGGTGATTTGCTTTTCCAGCGCTTGCCCTTCAGCGCCGTGCTCACGAAAGCCCGCAGAAATGACAATGGCAGACTTCACGCTCGCAGCCACACATTCCCTGACAATCGCGGGCACGGTGGCCGCGGGAGTTACGATGACGGCGAGATCTACTGCCTCCGGGACCTCATGGATCGAGGGATACGCCACCAGGCCGAGAACATTTGAGTGGTGCGGGTTGACCGGATAGATCTTGCCTTGAAATGCGGGGATGTGAAGATTGGAGACGATCGCGCGGCCGACGCTGCCCTCGCGTTCCGTCGCGCCAATGACGGCAACGCAACCCGGCTTGAAAAGCACGTCGAGCGGCGGGATATCCAAACGCACGAACTCGTCACGTTTATCCTGCACTCCACCTGCTGTCCCAGCCACATTCTCGCTCACCAGACGCTCCCAAATGGCAGGCTCCGACCGTCAGATCCGGTTTGGAGCCGAATTCGAACTGCCTGGCGCCGGCGGGCTGGAATGTCTGCCAAATCGCAGTATAACAAGTACCTTACGCGGCTACGCTGTGCTTGAAGGGCGTCGAGACATAGCATGACGTGTGATGGGGCTCGCAGCTGCCAGTGACTTCTGTCACAGCCATTTGGCTTGGCTTTCCAGACAATATCTTGGGACGTAAGCCATGGGGGAACATGTTCAAAATCCAGCACGCTGAATTTCTCGCGCCGGGCGTCAAGCGGTTCGTCATCGAGGCGCCACGCATTGCACACAAGCAAAAACCTGGACAGTTCGTAATCCTGCGACTCTACGAGCAGGGCGAACGCATTCCGATCACCATCGAACATTCCGATCCCGAGCACGGCACGATTCGCATTGTGGTGCAGTCGATCGGCAAGACCACCAACATGCTCAATTCTCTGAACACTGGCGATCACATTCTGAATGTGGTGGGGCCGCTGGGAAAACCGTCGGAGATCCGGAATTTTGGCACGGTTGTGGTGATGGGTGGCGGCGTTGGTACCGCAATGGCTTATCCGACCGCGGTGGCGCTGAAACGCGAGGGAAATCGCGTGATCTCCATCGTCGGCGCTCGCAACAAAGAATTGGTCATTCTGGAGCGCGAGCTACGCGAGGTTAGCGACTCGCTGATGATTACAACCGATGACGGAAGCTATGCGGACAAAGGCTTCGTCACCGACAAGTTGCGGCAATTGATCGAGAACGGCACCCGCATCGATCTGGTGCTGGCAATCGGTCCCATCCCCATGATGAGAGCAGTGGCGGAGATGACGCGCAAAGAGCACATTCGCACCATCGTCAGCCTGAACCCGATCATGATTGACGGCACCGGCATGTGCGGCGGCTGCCGCGTGCTGGTTGACGGAAAGAGTGAATTCGCCTGCGTCGACGGCCCCGAGTTCGACGCGCACCGCGTGGATTTCGCTGTGCTGGTGCAGCGCAACTCCATGTACCGTACGGCCGAGCAGAAGTCGATGGAAGAATTCCAGCGCCAGACAGTTCACGCCGGCGAGTGCGCATTACAAGGAGGCGGTCAGTGACACAACCCACAAAACAACCATCGTTGAATGTTTTGCCACTGAAAGAACGGATGAAAGTTCCTCGACAGCATATGTTGGAGCAGCCACCGCTGCTGCGTGCTTGTAATTTCACCGAAGTGAACCTCGGCTACTCCGAAGAACTGGCGCGGCAGGAAGCATTGCGCTGCCTGGAGTGCGCCAAGCCACAATGCACGACGGATTGTCCGGTAGGTGTTAAGGTGAAGGACTTCGTGCAGTTAATTGTGGCCGGCGACTACCTGGGCGCGGCCGCTAAGATCCGCGAAGACAACGTACTGCCCGCCATCACCGGGCGCGTCTGTCCGCAGGAAGACCACTGCGAAGGCGGCTGTTTGATGGGCAAGAAAGTTCAGCCGCTAGGGATTGGATATCTGGAACGCTTTGTCGCCGACTACGAGCAACGTCATCTCGACATCAGCAACCTGCCCAAGGCACTGCCAACCGGAAAGAAGATTGCCATTGTAGGCAGCGGTCCCTCGGGCCTGACCGCCGCGGGTGATCTGGTGCAGAAGGGGCATCAGGTCCACGTGTTCGAAGCGCTGCACACACCGGGCGGCGTCCTGGTGTATGGCATCCCCGAGTTTCGCCTGCCCAAACAGATCATCCGCGAGCAGATCGATTACATGAAAGCCATGGGCGTGGAGTTTGAAACCGACGTGGTCGTCGGAAAGACCGTCACACTCGACGAACTGCTGGAAGAAGAGGGATACGACGCTGTGTTCATCGGGACGGGCGCGGGATTGCCTCAATTCATGAATATCCCCGGAGAACATCTGAACGGCGTCTACTCAGCCAACGAGTTTCTGACTCGCATCAACCTGATGCACGCGTATGAGTTTCCCAAATATGACGAGCCCATGCTCGATCTTCACGGCAAGAATGTTGCCGTGATTGGCGGAGGCAACACCGCGCTGGATGCGATTCGCTCCGCGTTGCGCCTGGGCGCAAGCAAGGCGTATGTGATTTATCGTCGCAGCGAGGCGGAGATGCCGGCGCGCAAGGAAGAAGTGAAGCATGCCCAGGAGGAAGGTATCGAGTTTCGAGTACTGACCAATCCCATCGAATTTTTGTCGGATGGCAAGGGCTGGCTGAATGCGGTGCGCAGCATGCGTATGGAACTGGGAGAAGCCGACGCCTCCGGACGCAGGCGCCCGGTGCCGGTTGAGGGCTCAGAGTTCGACCTGCCGTTGTCGGTTGCCGTCATCGCGATCGGCACGGGAGCGAATCCGCTGATTCAGAGCACCACGCCAGGTCTGAAGACGAATAAGCGGAATTACATCGAAGCTGACGTGATGACGCAGCGCACCTCGCGAAGAGGCGTGTTTGCTGGCGGTGACATTGTCACCGGAAGTGCCACAGTGATTTTGGCCATGGGCGCGGGACGGCGCGCCGCGAAATCGATCCACGAATATTTGACCTCAGGCGAGTGGTAAACCCTGATGTGACCCACCTCACAATGAAGAGTGCTTAAAGTCACCGCCGTAAAGACGCTGTAGTTCTCTAATCAGAATTGACCGGATGCGCGGCGGCCGCAAGATAGAAATTTCGCGCCGGGAGTTAGTCATGAACGACCAGGATCTTCTCAGGTGTCCATTGCTCCAGGGCCTCGACCGGATGCACCGGGCCGAACTCATTGGTCTGCTGAACGACAGCGGCGTCCGCGAAAAGCTGGAAAAGTGTTTAGCCGAACACATCAGCGCCGCGGAATCCTCGGGGCAGCCAGTAACCGCGTGTACCGGCGAAAAGCAGCCCGGGGATTTTGACAAGCAAGTTCACAGCTGGAACCCGCAACAATCGCCCTGGAACCGAAGTCCCAAGGAGTAAGGCGCGAGCATCGTTTCGGGCCACGAAGAGCATCTGCGCTCTTTTGGCTGCGGTTCGAGGTGTCCAGCAAACTGTGCCCATATGCAGCCTAGTAGGGAGCAGGGTCGAGTCAAAGCTTCAATCAATTCCCCTTTGTGACCGATATCACAGCCAGCTGTGAGCTTTGCACTATCCGCTTCGAAAGCTAAGGTCGAAAATCGTAGTAGTCAAGGAGGGGCAGCGATGATGCTCGCGTATCGACTTCTCCGGTTAGTCGAAAACCACTCTGAGGCCCTGGCGGCAGGGCTCCTTGAAAAGACACAGAACTCCCCATTGCTCCCAGGCTACCGCAACGTCCCACCTGGGGAACTTGAGCAACGGGTATACGAAATCTATCGTCACCTGGCAGACTGGCTTCTGGGTAAAACTGAGTTGGACGTCGAAAAGCGATACACAGAAATTGGCGCCAAGCGCGCCCGGCAAGACGTGCCCCTAAGTCAGCTTGTCTGGGCAATTATCTTAACCAAGAAAAACCTTTGGGACTTCCTCAAACGCGAGGCGGTTCTGGACCGTCCCGCGGAGATCTCCGGCGAACTCGAAGTCGAGGAATTGTTGGATGAATTCTTTGACCACGCCATCTTTTACGCGGCGGTTGGCTATGAGCGAGCGTGTGTGTCTGAGCCCTTGCGAAAGGTGAGGGCTGCTGGATAGGGGAGGCAAGGATGTCGTGGGAGCTTGAATACAAGTCAAAGTTGCGGACAGCCGACGAAGCATTACGCTGCGTAGTGTCGGGAATGCGTGTCTACATTCAGCCCGGGTGCGCCGAGCCTGAGACCCTGGTAGAAGCCCTGATGCGCCGCGGCCCTCATGTACAAGACGTGGAGATCGTTCACATGATGACCATGGGAGCGGCTCCGTACGTGGCTCCGGAGATGGCAGGCCACTTCCGGCATAACGCAATGTTCATCGGCGCGAATGTGCGGAAGGCCATCAACGATGGCCGCGCCGACTACACGCCGATCTACCTCAGTGAGATTGAACAACTGTTCGAGAACGGCGCCATGTCGCTGGATGTGGCCCTGCTGACGCTCTCCCCTCCGGATTCCCACGGCTTCTGCAGCTTCGGGGTGGGCGTGGATACATCGCTCACCGCGGCCAAGTGCGCCCGGTATGTGGTTGCACAGATCAACGATCAGATGCCGCGCACATATGGGGACAGCTTCATCCACGTGACTGAGCTTGACGCCATCGTGGATTCGTCCCGGCCGCTGTGCGAAATGGGGCAACCAGCGATCACAGACATGCACAAAGCCATCGCCCGTAACGTCGCGGATCTGATCGAGGACGGGGCGGTGCTGCAGACTGGCATCGGCGGAATCCCGGATGCCGTGCTGCCATTTCTCATGGACCGCAAGGATCTTGCGGTTCACAGCGAACTGGTTTCCAACGGCGTTATTCCGTTGATCGAAGCCGGTGTGATCACGGGAACGCGCAAGAACTTCAAGCCGCGGAAGATCATCCTGGGATTTGCCGTAGGCACAAAGCCGTTGTTCGATTTCGTGGACAACAATCCCATCTTCGAATTTCATCCCACGGCCTACACCAACGATCCCGAACTGATCGCCCGCAACGACAACATGGTGGCGATCAACTCTGCGTTGCAGATCGATCTGACTGGCCAGGTCTGCTCCGATTCGATCGGAAGCCAGTTCTATAGCGGCATTGGCGGACAGGTGGACTTCCTCCGCGGGGCTTCGCGGTCCAAGGGTGGCAAGCCGATCATCGCCATTTCGTCTACCGCCAAGGATGGCGCAATCTCGCGGATTGTTCCCATGCTGAGTCCGGGCGCGGGAGTTGTGACATCGCGCGGGCTGATCCGATACGTGGTGACGGAAAACGGGGTCGCATATTTGCACGGCAAGACCATCCGACAACGGGCGCAGGCCCTGATCGACATTGCACATCCCAAGTTTCGGGAAGAGCTCTATCAATTTTGCGAGAAAACCGGATGGCTGCAGCGGCCTTTAGCTGCGGAGACTGCGGCAGCGAGGTGAAAGATCGCAGGCCAAGCGACCAATAAGGTCACGGTGGATGTCGAGGAACGCAAGCCTGCGAAGAAGAACCAGAACAAACTCCCCCGGAAGTCGCTCGAAAACTGCTCTTCCAAACTGGATGTGCGAGAGCTCAGCAGCTCTGGGCACACGGTTTTTTGTGTTTGCAAACCGGTGGCCCTGTCGGTTGCCGTTCGGGCGCGCATCCGCGTCACGCACTATGGCGCTTTGGAGCAGCCCTCGCAGAGGAAAGCCGGAGCTGGTTAAGCCAAAAGACGAATCCGCTTATCATCAGTATAATGGTTTAATCGTTCACGATTTGCGGCGCTCCGCGATTCGCAACCTCGTAAACGCTGGGGCGTTCCACGGCGAGTTGCGATGCGCAATAGGGACAGCGCGATAGTGCAAAGTTACTGCAAAACCGGCCTCGCAATCGCTGTGAGTTGTTGAAGGGCGCGTAGCTCAATTGGCAGAGCAACTGACTCTTAATCAGTAGGTTGAAGGTTCGATTCCTTCCGCGCTCACCACCTTAATCCCTTGCAAGCCCAGTATTTTCGCGGTGTTCGAGGGTTTTTCCATTTTCTGCCTGTGGCACCGCCAGTCGCAAAAAGTAACGCTCAGTAGCCCTGGGTCCCCAAAAATCCCCGAAGTTTTTGCCGGGGGGTCCCGAAGTCTTCCACGTCATTGAACCGTATCCGTCGTCTGACGCTCGCTGATTGGCGGACTCGTCGCGATCCTTGCCGCCCGTTTGCGAGCGGCGCGCCGGTCTCGCCGCTCGTTCCGGGCCTTCTTCTGGAATGCGTCCATCATCGTCGGTGGCGTCGGATGGACGTACTTCCGCGTCGTGGTGATGTTGGCGTGTCCAGCCGCCCGCTGCAAAGTGAACGGATCCACTCCGGTGAGGCCGAGATTTGTCAACGCGGTATGACGTGCGCTATGTACGCATGCATCCCATGGCAAATTCAGCACCTTACGCAAGCGTTCTTGCTGTTGGATAAGTGTGAAAGCTGAAACTGGACTGATGCCGTCCTCCCGGGTAAACACGAGATCAGATTTCGATTTCGCCATCCAACCGGTGAGGATTTCCTTGGCCCGAGCGGTGATCGGCAGGCTGCGCTTGCGGAATTCGGTCTTGCCTCTCCGGATTTGCAGATAGCCGTAGTGTCCCCAGTCGTCAGCCTTCTCCGTCATGTGGACATCAGCCTTGAGCAAGTCGATGATTTCGCCCTCGCAGATGCCGATTTCGCATGAGAACTGGATGAAACTATTAAGCGGTTCCGGCGCCAGTTCGTCATACTTCTTTCGAAGTGCTTCCGTGAACACGAATGACCGTTCTCGTTCGCCCTTCAGTCGCGGGATCTCAGGCACGGTCTGGATAACCTTCCAGCGACGTGCCATACGAAGAGCTTTGCGCAGAGTAGCTCGCCAGCGGTTCACCGTGGCGACGCTACAGGTGCGCGCTCCATCCCTTTCGCAGGTGCGTGCGAGCGCCCAGACCGTGAATCTCTGCACCAGACGTTCGTCGATGTTATTGAGACGCGCCTCCGCGAGAGGCTCGTACTTCAACAGCGAATCGAACGAATAAGTATAGAACTGCACGGTTTTCGGCTTGTCTTGCTTTTCCGCTTGGACGGCTGTGATGAAGTCCTCACGGAATGCTCGCAGCGTCGGAACGGGCTTCGGCTCCCCGATGCCCGCCTCGCCTTTCACTAAGGCGGTGAATGTCGCGTTCGCGACCTTCAGAGCTTCACGCTCACTCGTCATCTTTGTGCTTTTGTGGTACCGCTTCCCATTGAGCACGAACTCGTAGTGCCAAAAGCTCGTGCCATTCGGCTTGTATATCCGCATTCCTCCTTCTTTCCAGAGTCAGGGCACCGCCATTTTAGTCGACAACGCTACTGAAGAGCGTGGATTGTGTTCTGCTCAATGAAATCCATGAGCCGATCTGGGCGGAAGAGCACGCGTCCACCGATCTTTACATAATCGATCCGGCGGTGGAGAACGTGATCGCGTAGCGTCTTGGGGCTTATTCCGAGCACCTTCGCGGCTCTCGTGATATCGAGCAGATTGTCGAGCGGGTGCCCGCTCTGCGTTGATTCTTTGGTGGGATTTATGGCTCTTGGCTGGGTTGACATAGAGTCCTCATGGCCGCGGGATTTTGTGGTCCGCGACAGACGCGCCAGGCCTGTGGCACAAGTGGCCGACGTAATGCAGTCGGCGCAGTGGCCCCCGCTGGCCCCTGGGCGCGCGATTTGAGCCTTTTCTAGTTTGAAAAGAAATTTCGGTCAAACGGGGCCGATTTCGTCCGTCTGGGCGGCCCTTGACAATGATTGGTGTTCCGCAGAACTGTCAGCCGTCGACTGTCTTACAATTTTCCTGCTTGGACTGGCGAAAGCCCGAGTTATATTCACCACCCATTCTGCATATAGTTGCGAAAGTCCTCAATCTTGCGCGATTGAACTGGATCCTATGCCGTCGCAGTTAACTCGTGCCGCGTGGGTGCCAAGGGGATTAGCGACCTTTTAGTTTGTTTTGCGCTGGTCGAATTCCGGAAGATCCTCTGAGACGGCGAGAACGCAGGTTTGGCCAGCGAAGTGGATTCTGTCGGCGGAGTAGGCGGTGAGCTTGACCTCACCCGACTTGGCGCGGAGCCATGTAATCCTGTTTCGTACGGCGACTCCTTGCTGCAATTGCTCAGTCATGAACATCCGGTCCGCTGGATCGCACCACATTCGCAATTCGTGAACGGTCCGGCCCAACAACTCTCCCCGTGAATAGCCGTATCGACGCTCAAAAGCTGTGTTCACGTCGACAAATCGTCCCTCTCTCAAGGTTGTGATGGAGAACGGAACGGGGCTAGAGCGGAAAACCTTCTCGAACTTATCGATGGAACCGATGCGATCTCCCTGCGCTTCCGCGAGCGCACTTTCCGCTTCCTGAAGGTCCACTAGTCGCTTCTGCAGCTCAGATGCGTAGATGTCGGCCTGTGCGTAGAGACGGGCATTTTGAATGGCCGCGGCAGCAGGAATCGACAGCAATTCTGCGCGACGCAGGTGGTCTTGTGTGTAGCGGTTCGGATCGTTGTGGCCAATCGAAAGAAATCCCAAATACTCGTCGGATGCCTTGAGAGGCACGGACAGCCAGGAACGCAAATCAGTGTGGCCCTTGAACGTTTGCCAGTCTTTTTCTTTGCTTGTGTCAGGAATTAGCACGCTCTTTCCTTCATCGAGTATTCGTTTTACGAAGGGGCACTCGTCGGCGATGAGCGTCAGAGGATGTCCGGGACGATATTTCGGCGGTTTGATCGGCGCCTCAGGGACTTGGCGCTCACCTAATGCCAGCAGGTGCGGGCCGCCTTCCGGAACGATTACGCGGGCCAAGTTGTAAGGGATCAACTCTTCCAAGGAGCGAAGCAGGGCCTCCATCACCGAATCCATGTGCAGATCTTGCGTCCGGGCAAGAGTTGCCTTGCGCAATGCCTCGGCTTCGGCCCGAGCCTCTTCCGCGATCACTAGGTTCTTGGCAACTTGGTCTTCGGCTTTCTTCTGTTCGGTAATGTCCTGGGCTGTTCCCACCAGCCGCCAAATCCTGCCGGCAGCATTGCGAACCGGAAAGCCGTGAACCTGCACCCAACGAATGGTTCCATTCGGCAGGGTAATTCGGAAGCGCTCGTCGAACTTACCCGTTTGGGTCGCCTCATCCAGTTTGCCGAGTACGTGGCCGCGGTCTTCTGGATGGATTACTTCTTCATACGAAGTTGGGTCTTCCATCAGGCTCTCACGCGTCCGTCCCGTGATTGTCTCGTATGCCTCGTTTACCTCGAGAGCGCGCTTGGAATCCGCGTCGATCATCCAGAAGATTTCCTGGATGTTGGCGGCCATCTGCCGATATCGCTGTTCGCTCTCACGGTGCTCGCGCAATGCCTGAATCAGGAACCACGTTCCGGCCAGGATAACGGCAACGAATCCAGCGGCCTCACCGAAGATCAATACGGAAGGCAGTTGCTCACCTTGTAGTTTGCTACGAATGACGACGAAGAGAAGAATGGCCGCGAGCAGAAGGATCACGATTGAGGAAGCCCAGCGGCTGAATTGCCTCACTCCATTCGAGGTCTTATTGGCGCGGAGGAGGTCTCGTGGCTCCATAAATCTGTCCGCAGGGCGGGACTTTCGGGTTATGAACGGTGCACCCTGCTTTGGCGTAGCCTAAACTATAAGCCTTTGCTGTTCCATGGATCCTGATGTTCCAGTAAATGAGGCAATACGCAAGGGCCACATATGAAACCCGCGATGATTGGTTTTCGTATGCATTCCGGGTGGGGTGCCATGGTGATCTGTGAACGGGCGGACCGGATGGCGGAAGAATGAGACGCGTTTCATTGATGATACTGAGATCTACAACAGGCGGTCGTGAGAAAAATCGTTCATATCGACATGGATGCCTTCTACGCCTCGGTCGAGCAGCGCGACAACCCGGCATTGCGTGACAAGCCCGTGATCGTTGCCTGGAAGGGCAACCGCTCCGTCGTGTGCGCGGCATCGTACGAGGCAAGGGCTTTTGGCGTACGCTCGGCCATGCCGGCGAGGCGGGCAGAGCGCCTGTGTCCAGATGCGGTCTTCATTCCTCCTGATTTCGCCAGGTACCGGGCTGTCTCCCGCGAAGTGAAGGAGATCTTCAAGCGCCACACCGACCTGATCGAGCCACTCTCACTGGACGAAGCCTATCTCGATGTGACGACGAACAAAACCGGATTGCCGACCGCGACACTTGTAGCCCGCACCATCCGTGAACAAGTCCGACAGGAGCTAAGCCTAACGGCTTCCGCCGGCGTGGCGCCCAACAAGTTCTTGGCGAAACTGGCATCTGACTGGCGAAAGCCCGATGGACTATTCGTGATCCAGCCAGAGGAAGTGGATGCATTTCTGTCGTCCCTCACGGTTGGGCGTCTGCCGGGAGTTGGGAAAGTCACCGAAGAGAAGCTGGCAAGACTTGGGGTCAGGACTGTAGCAGATCTGCGAAAGCTTGATTTGCCTGGGCTCGAACAGAATTTCGGGCGCTACGGAGTTCGCCTGCACGAACTTGCCCGCGGTGTCGATGAGAGTGAAGTCGTCCCGGACCGGCCCACAGAATCGATCTCTGTCGAGGATACGTTTGAGCGAGACGTGCCGCTGTCCGAAACCGAACCTACGATCCGGCGATTGGCAGAGAAGCTTTGGTCGGCCTCGCGCAAAGAATCACGGAATGCGCGCACGGTCGTTCTCAAACTGAAGACGAGCCAGTTCAAGATTCTTACCCGCAGCCGTACGCCGGATTCCCCTCCATCATCCTGCGAAGAATTGACCAATATTGCGCTCAAGCTGCGGGAGCGCGTTGACCTTGGCCCGCAACAACGCTATCGCCTGGTGGGCGTCGGGCTAAGCAACTTTCGCGAACTGGAAGGGACCACAGCACAACCAGTACTCTTCGAATGAAGGGTTGTCAGTCGGCCGCGGCGGCTCCAGTTGGCTGCTGCTTCATCATCGCCTCCATTCCTTTCTTCATCTCTTTGGCTGTCGGTTCTGCCTTGTGCGTACCGACCATCCATGCGTAGCCGTCTGGATCTACGACAGTGCCGCAGCGATCGCCCCAGAACATGTCCATCACGGGGCCTTGCGCTGTTGCACCAAGTTTAGCCGCTTTTTCGACGACCTTATCCACGTTCTCCACAT
>Ga0210402_10003599_pt1 | contig 14451 bp, 13 predicted proteins | sample IncBWC7MmetaG_FD_161055 | JGI IMG/M metagenome (GOLD analysis project Ga0210402, IMG submission 161055) | Forest soil microbial communities from Barre Woods Harvard Forest LTER site, Petersham, Massachusetts, United States - Inc-BW-C-7-M | ecosystem: Environmental > Terrestrial > Soil >...
TCGCCCAAAGCGAGACCCTGGTGGTGGGAGACGGCGCCAACGATTTATTGATGATCGGCGATGCCGGGCTGGGCGTTGCCTTCCGGGCCAAGCCGCTGGTAGCGAAAGCTGCGGCCGCACGCATTGATCATGGCGATCTTACCGCGTTGCTTTACGCGCAGGGCTATCGCCGCGAGGAGTTTGTCGAACAGTAGGTTGGGGGGCAAAGCGCGCGCGCCGCGGCGACACCGCAAAACGGCGCCTTGGAACCACCCTGGTCCTCCCTGAAGACAAGGAGGGCTTGCGGCTTACTGCAAGCTCAACGCCACGAAACGAAGTTCTCCGTCCGCATTGGCGACAAGCAGCAGCGCCGACCTGCGGCCTTCCTTCTTGAGCTGGTCAACCCGCTTCTGCAGTGCATCCGTATCACCGACCGTCTCCTGCGACACCTCGACCACCACGTCGCCGGCATTCAGCCGCTTGTCAGCGGCGGGAGATTGTGCCTCCACGCCGGTGATCACGACGCCCTTCACGCTGTCCTTTATCTTGTAACGCTTGCGCAGGTCGTCAGTCATGTTGGCGAGGTTGAGGCCGAGCGTCTTCTGCACGACCGTTTTTTCCTGGGGGGCCGCATCCTTGTTGGGCGTCAGCGCCGCCTGCTTTTCGCCGTCTTCGAGACGGCCGAGCTTCACCGTGCGGTTCTCTTCCTTGCCTTTTCGCACGATGATGACGTCGACATCCTTGCCGACCGGCGTATCGGCGACGATACGCGGCAGGTCTTTCATTTCCTTGATTTCCTTGCCGTCGAACCGGATGATGACATCCCCGGCTTCGATGCCGGCCGGCTTCGCCGGTCCCTTTTCATCGATGCCAGCCACCAGCGCGCCGCGGGCCGGCTTTATATTGAGGCTGTCGGCTATATCGTCGGTTACCTGCTGGATGCGCACGCCCAGCCAGCCGCGCCGGGTCTCGCCGAACTGGCGGAGTTGATCGATAACCGCAACCGCGGTCTTGGACGGTACCGCGAACCCGATGCCGATGGAGCCGCCGGAGGGGGAGATGATTGCGGTGTTGACGCCGATAACTTCACCTTCGAGATTGAACAGCGGGCCGCCCGAATTGCCGCGATTGATGGCGGCGTCGGTTTGGATGTAATTGTCGTACGGGCCGGAATTGATGTCGCGGTTGCGCGCCGACACGATGCCGGCCGTCACAGTACCGCCAAGGCTGAACGGATTTCCAATCGCCACGACCCACTCGCCAAGCCGCAGCTTCTCAGAATCGCCGAACTGAACCGAAGTGAGCGGCTTCTCGGGCTTCACCCGTAATAAGGCAAGATCGACCTTGGTATCGCGGCCGAGAATTTCGGCCTTCAGGCGCGTGCCATCGTTGAGGATGACGGTCACTTCGTCGGCGTCGGCGATGACGTGGTTATTGGTCACCACAATGCCGGACGGATCGATGATGAAGCCGGAGCCAAGGGAATTCACGCGGCGCGGCCCATTCGGCCGGTTCTGGTTGTTGTCACCCTGCTGGCCGCGGCGGTTCTTGAAGAATTCGTCGAAGAATTCCTCGAACGGCGATCCCGGGGGCAGCGACGGCTGCGGTGCAGCGGTATTGCGATTGTCGACACTCTGCGACGTCGACACGTTGACGACCGCGTTGATGACCTTTTCGGCCACATCTGCGATGTTGTCGGGGCCGCGAGCTTGGGCGGGCGGCGCGATAAGCGCCATTACCGCGATGAGGATGGCGGTTACCACCAGCATAACGGGATAAGGCGAACGAATAAGCAAATAGCCAGGACGGGGGAGCGGAAAGCCAACCATGGGCGTCAAGTCTCCTCGAAGATCATCTTATAAGAGTGCGCCTGTCGGCGCCGTCGCGCAAGAGCGTAATGGGCGCTTACGCAGATAAGGGCTAACTCCGGCACAGTCAGCCAGGGCGGCGCTACCCGCGCACCAGCCACAACATTGCCAACCCAAATACCGCACTGATAATTCCTACCAGACGCAACCGCTGGTCCGGCGTTTGCGTCATCACCGTGACGGCGCGCTTGGCAGCTTCCGGGAAGGCCGCAAAAACGAGCCCCTCGAAGACGAACACAAGTCCAAGTGCGGCCAGAAAGTCGGTCATCGGACGTTTCGGCGGGGTGCCATGGGCTAGGGAACAGGTGGCTTCGGGACATCCTTTGGCGTTTCCTTACCGGCCGGATTGCCGAAATACTTGAAGAAATCGGAATCCGGTCGCAGCACGAGCCGTGTGTCGTTGGCACGCAATCCCGTCTCATAGGCTTGCATGGAACGGTAGAAGGCAAAGAAATCCTGGTCCTTGCTATAGGCTTCCGCGAAGATACGGTTGCGCTCGGCATCGCCCTCGCCACGGATCTGCTCGGCGCGCGACTGTGCCTCCGCCACCAGCACCGTCACGTCGCGGTCGGCCTTGGCGCGGATTTCCTGGCTCTTCTGGCTGCCCTCGCCGCGAATTGAGGCGGCCTGACGTTGCCGTTCGGTCTGCATGCGCTGATACACGGCCTGACTGTTCTGCTCCGGCAGATCGGCGCGCCGGATACGTACGTCGACCACCTCAATGCCGAAGGCGCGCGCTTCGCGATCAAGCTGATCCCGCACACGTGCCATCAGGGAGGCGCGTTCGTCGCGCACCACATGGATCAAGGTGGCTTCCCCGAGCACACGCCGCAGCGCTGCGTTCAGCAGGCTCGACAGCCGCGAGTTGGCGCCCTCGATATTGGTGACGGTCTGGTAGAAACGCAGCACATCAATGATGCGGTAGCGAGCGAACGCATCGATCACGAGGCGTCGTTGATCGGATGCGAATACTTCCTGGGCCGCGTTTTCCAGATCGAGGATGCGGTTGTCGACGGGGATGACGGTATCGAAAAGCGGGATCTTCACGTGAAGGCCCGGCTCGGTAATGACCCGGACCGGTTCGCCGAGGCGAACCACCAGTGCCTGTCTGGTCTGATAGACGGTGAACAGAGACCCGTACGCTGCAACGAGCAAGATGATGACTGCGGCCACCACTGTGCCGACAAAATTAACCTTCATCGGCCGCCTCCCGTCGTCGACTGCGGCGGCTGGGCTTGCGGCCGGCTTCGCAGCTCCGGCAGCGGCAGATACGGCACCACGCCGCCACCGCCCTGCCCGGAGGAATCCAATATGATCTTGTCGGTGCCGCCGAATAGACGCTCCATGGTCTCTAAGTAAAGCCGTTGGCGGGTAACGTCCGGGGCCTTCTTGTACTCCTCATAGATCTTGTTGAACCGCGCCGTCTGGCCCGTGGCCTCGGCAACGGTCTGCTCGCGATACGCCTCGGCCGACTGCAGCAACTGCGCGGCGCGACCACGGGCCTCCGGAACCACGCGTCCGCCATAGGTGCGCGCTTCATTCTGTGCCCGCTCCTGGTCGGCCTGGGCGGCCTGGACGTCGCGGAACGCGTCGATGACTTGCGTCGGCGCCTCGACCTTCAACATCTGAACCTGGGTCACCGTGATGCCGGATTTGTACTGATCCAGTGTCTTCTGGACGAGGTCGTGCACCTCGCTTTCGATTCGCTGGCGTCCGCCGGTGAGAACCGGTTCCAGTTCGGAACGGCCGATGACTTCGCGCATGGCGCTTTCGGCCACCGCTTTCACGGTGCCTTCCGAATTCTGCATATTGAAGCGAAAGTCGGACGCACCTGTAGTACCGGCCGCGACCACCCAAAATACGGTGAAATCTACATCGACGATGTTTTCGTCGCCGGTGAGCATCAAGCTCTCTTCGGGCACGTCGCGCGTCTGGGTGCCGCGGCGCGAGTCCTCGACCAGCCGCACGCCGATCGGGATCGCGGTAACTCGCGTGACCTTGGGGATCTCTACCGATTCAATCGGGTAGGGGTAGTGGTAACCAAGGCCCGGGTCGACTTTTCGGTAGAATTTGCCGAACCGCATGACCAGGCCTAGCTCGTCGGGCGCCACCTGGAAAAATCCCGAAGAAAACCACAGAATGACGGCGAGCAGAGCGATGACCAGGACCCCGGTACCGCCGAGGCCACCGCCCGGCAACACGTTCCGCAGTTTGTCCTGCCCGCGGCGGAGCAAATCTTCCAGGTCAGGCGGCGACGAACCCGACGGCGGGGAACCCGATCCCCATGGCCCTTTCGGGCCTGAGCCCCAAGGACCACCGCCTTGATTACTCCAGGGCATTCAACTGACCTCCACATTGGCCGGACCAAGAACCAAGAACTCCTGGCCCACGGGGAATTGTTATATCTGGGTCCGCGTTATAGGGGACGCCTTCGCCCCTTTCAACGCGCGCTCGCAGCGCTTTAGTCACTTGTCGCGCCGACGGACCCGCGAAAGCGCGTTAGCGTTAATGCTGCCGACCATCAGAATAATCGCTCTTGCTGTCCCGTGAGGCGGACGGACACCGCCAAGGTCTGAGCGTTACTCACGGCGTCTTTCGTAAGTCAATGTGGTGAAGGGCGCTTCATCATCAGGCCCAGCCGCGTGTTCCTGTCGCGAGACCTCGCGCCACAGTGCCGGATCAATCTCCGGAAACATCGTGTCTCCTTCCGGCCGGACATGCACGCGGGTGATTTCCAGGCGCGCGGCCCTGTCGATTAGTTTGGAATATATGTCGGCCCCGCCGCCAATCACAATGGCCGCGGCGCCCCGCCGCAGCGCGTCACCCTCTGCTACCTCCATCGCGGCTTCCAGACCGGGCGCCACCACAATACCGGCGGCGGCGAATTCGGGATCTTGCGTGACGACGATGTTGGTGCGGTTTTTCAGAGGTTTCCCGAAAGAAAGGTAAGTCTTGCGCCCCATGACGACCGGATGGCCGACGGTGAGCGCGCGAAACCGCTTGAGATCCGTCTTGAGCCGCCACGGCAGCCCTCCGGCACGTCCGATCACACCATTTTCCGCGATGGCGGCGACGAGAACCAACGGAGTAGGCATGCCGCTTTCCGGCGCCACCGCCTCCATCACACCGCTACCTTGGCCTTGATGTGCGGGCACGGGTCGTAGCCCTCAAGGGCAAAATCCTCGAAGCGGAACGCGAAGATATCCGTCACGGCCGGGTTGATGCGCATCTCCGGCAACCGCCGCGGCGCCCGTGCAAGCTGGAGCCGTGCCTGATCGAGATGGTTGAGATACAGGTGGGCGTCGCCAAAGGTATGAATGAAATTCCCGGGAGCGAGACCGGTGACCTGTGCCACCATCATGGTCAGCAAGGCATAGGACGCGATATTGAAAGGCACTCCCAGAAATACGTCGGCGGAGCGTTGATAGAGCTGGCACGAGAGCCTGCGGTTCGCCACGTAGAACTGAAACAGGCAGTGGCAGGGCGGCAGCGCCATCTTGTCGACGTCGGCGGGATTCCAGGCGGTCACGATAAGGCGGCGCGAATCCGGATTATGGCGGATTGCGTCGACCACGTTGGCGATCTGGTCGATTGCGCCGCCGTCCCGGGCCGGCCAGGAGCGCCATTGGCGGCCGTATACGGGACCGAGATCTCCGCGCTCGTCAGCCCATTCATCCCAGATCGAGACGCCATGGTCGTTGAGATATTTGACATTGGTGTCGCCCGCCAGGAACCAGAGGAGTTCGTAGATGATCGATTTCAGATGCAGCTTCTTGGTGGTGAGCAGCGGAAAGCCGGCCGCAAGGTCGTATCGCATCCGATGGCCGAATACCGACAGGGTGCCGGTTCCAGTGCGGTCGTGCTTTTCCACACCGTCGGCAAGAATACCTTCCATCAGGTCGAGATACTGGCGCATGGCGCAGTTTATCCGGGCGACGATTCGGCTTGAGCCCGAGAGTAACGCTCCGGCGGCGGCCAAAACGCAAGACCCCGTGCTCGAATCCCCAGAGGTCAAAAAAATCCGGCGGGACTTGCCCGCCGGATCGAACCTTATTGATACGGATGCCGCGTCATTCCTCAACAAAGACTTCTTCGCGCTTCTTGGCGATCATCGGCAGTGCCGCGGCGATCAGGAGCACCACCGCGAGGCCGATCAAGACACCGGAGATCGGACGGGTCACGAAGGTGGTCGGATCGCCGCGGGCAATCAGCATGGCACGGCGGAGATTCTCTTCCATCAGCGGCCCAAGCACGAAACCGAGAAGCATGGGGGCCGGCTCGAAGTCATGCTTGACCAGCCAATAGCCGACCAGCCCGAACACCGCGGTTATCACGCAGTCGAATGGTGCATTGTTGATCGAGTAAACGCCGATCGAACAGAAGATCAGGATCGCCGGGAACAGGAAGCGGTACGGCACTTGCAGCAGCTTCACCCACATTCCGACCATCGGGAGATTGATGATGATCAGCATCAGGTTGCCAAGCCACATGGATGCGACCATGCCCCAGAACAGTTCCGGCTGCTTGGTCATCACTTGAGGACCCGGAACGATGCCGTGAATCGTCATGGCGCCGACCATCAGTGCCATCACGGCATTGGGCGGAATGCCCAGCGTGAGCAGCGGGATGAACGATGTCTGGGCCGCCGCATTGTTGGCGCTTTCCGGCGCCGCCACGCCCTCGATGGCGCCGTGGCCGAAGCGTGAGGGGTCCTTAGACACCTTCTTTTCGAATGTGTAGGCGGCGAAGGCCGCGATGACGGCGCCGCCGCCGGGAAGGATGCCGAGGATCGCACCGAGCACGGTTCCACGACCGATCGCGCCGGCGGAAGCCTTCAAATCCGGCCAAGTCGGCATGAGGCCGCTCAGCTTGGCGTTGATGACGTCGCGCGTGCCGGTCTGCTCCAGGTTGCGCATGATCTCGGCAAATCCGAACACGCCCATGGCCACGACCACGAAGCCGATGCCGTCGGAAAGTTCCGGGATGTCGAACGCCATTCGGGATTGACCGGTTTCGATGTCGGAACCGACCATAGACAGCAATAGCCCCAACATCACCATGGCGAGCGCCTTGAGGATCGAGCCCCTGGCGAGCACCACGGCGAAGCACAGGCCGAGCGTCATCAGCGAAAAATATTCCGCGGGACCGAACAGCAGCGCGATCGACGTCAGCGGCCCGCCGAGCGCGGCGACCAGCACGGTCGATACGCAGCCGGCGAAAAACGATCCGATCGCCGCGATGGCGAGCGCCGGACCGGCGCGTCCCTGACGCGCCATCTGGTGGCCGTCAAGCGTCGTAATCACCGAAGACGCCTCACCCGGGATGTTGATGAGGATCGAGGTGGTCGAGCCGCCATATTGGGCGCCGTAATAGATACCCGCCAGCATGATCAGCGCGCCGACCGGCGGCAGGCCGAAAGTGATCGGCAGCAACATCGCGATGGTGGCGAGCGGACCGACGCCGGGCAACACGCCGATCAGGGTGCCCACCATGGCTCCGATCAGGCACAAGAACATGTTCATCGGCGACAAAGCGACGCCGAACCCAAGAGCAAGATTATGAAGGAGGTCTAGCATGGCTGGTTACTTGCGCTGTTGATGCGGGCCGCAGCCGGCATGCGATTCATCGGATTGATGAGAGGCCTTTGAGAATGGCCGCCAAATCCCAACTATTCGGCCATATCTGCATCGGCAGATTAAGGGCGTAGGGAAACAGCAAGACGCAGAAGGCCGTCAGCACTGCCCCCCAGACGAGCGTCTCGATGAGGCGCGCTTCCGGCGTCGCACCGGCGGCCGCAAGGATGCTCAGGAAACTCGCGATGACGAGGCCGAGCGGTCGCACCAGCCAAGCAAACAACACGACCGAAAGAGTGATGAACAACGGCCCGCGAATATAGAAGCGATCGATGCCGGGTCCCTTGGTGAGCACGCCCGTCGCCGCCACCGCGATGCCGAGAGCCGCGAGCACGAGGGCGAACATGCGCGGCGCCGTGCCGGGCCCGAAAGCGAAGCCACGCATCCCGGGCAAATCGCGGGACGCCCACAACGCGAACACTGCAACGCATACCAACGCAAGGCCGCCGTAGAATTCCCGCGGGGCGCGAACAAACGATCCGCGACTCTGCGGCTCAGGTACGCCGCCGACATTCTCCGACATTCACACTCCTCCCTGCGCGCTGACATAGCCAGCCTATGCTTCTATGTACCCCTAGCACAAGCCAGGGCGATGCTGAAAGCCTTCGTTGCTGGCCTTATACGAACCCGCCGAGCCCCAAGAGCGCTGCGCAAGCGAACGCCACCAGCGGTGATATCCGAGTCCAGTAGACGAGCGCGAACGTCGTCGCCGTAATGGCGACGCAGGCCCAGTCGCGATCCGCCCCTTGCGCGATGATCAGCGCGCTTGCAGCAATAAGTCCGATCGTCACCGGCACCGGACCGGCCTGTATAGCGATACGCCAGCGCGCCTGGCGAAAATGTTCGGCGACTTGCGACACGGCGTAGGCGAGGACACAACTCGGGCCGCACATTGCCATCGTTGCAACCACGGCGCCCGGCACCCCCGCGATAAAATGTCCCAGCAGCGCGACGAACATGATGTTTGGTCCCGGCGCCGCCTGCGCGATGGCGAACAGTTCGCTGAACTGGCGGTCCGTGAGCGATTGGGCGAGTTCCGGCAACGCCCCGAAGCGGCGACAAAGAGTGCCCGCTGCGATCATCAGCATGACCGACGGCCCGAGCAATCCGACGAGGCAGACTAGCGCGCCCGGAATGCCGCGCATTCGCACGCCGAACACTGCGCAGAGATTGACGATATTTGGTCCGGGCAGAAGACTTGCCCCGGCGATCTCGAACATGAAGGAGCAATGACCGGGATGGGCGGGACGGACTAGGAATTGCGCAAGCCTTTTGTCCGCGGTCGTTTCTGTCGCCGTCTTGTAGGCGGAGGGTTGGCGTTCGGGTGTCGCAGGGCAACAGTGTTGCGATGTTGCTCCTCCCCCGATCCCTCCGAAAAGGGCGGGAAGAAGTTTGCAGCAGGGCAGCCCGAGTCTTGGCCTCCGAAGCGGTCAGCGGGTGTTTTGCACAACCGGGGCGCCGGCTCTTTCTCTTCGGCCCATTAGCCCCTATATTGGGCGAGCCGGCTTGCCGGCTATGGCGATAAATGGCCGTCGTAATAAACCATTCGGACCCGGGGGCAGTACCCGGCGCCTCCACCATCAGGATCAGTGGTCAGTAATCAGTCATCAGAACAAAGCTTCAGACGGCCGCAAAGCGCCGCAGTGCAACGGGTGTTCTGATCGCTGATTACTCATCCCTGATATCTGATACGGGGGCGAAACAGGATCGACGAGGGTGTAAAGGACGTGCTTTTGCTCGGCATGGTTCCGCCGTTATCGGGCCAATGCAATAGTTGCAAACGACAACTATGCTCCGGTTGCTCTGGCCGCGTAAGCGGTTTGAAAGACCGATCTGAAGCCCTGACGTCTTAGCAGCGTCAGGCGGGGTTCGGGGGCACCTGGCAACAGAAGCCCCCACTTTTGTCCATACCGATGATGCCGGCCGTGTGGGGAACGGTCGAATCGTGTAAACTAAGGGCACGTCCTTGGGGAATTATCCCCAGTGACGCTGCCCTGAGAGCCGGCATCCGTTCGGCCGGAACACGCGCTGAGAGCCTGCCATGTCGGTCGATCACATCCGTTACGACCTCCTGACCCAGGACGCACTTCGTGGCGTCATCCGCACCGTGCTGACAGATGTGGCGGTCAAGGGCCTGCAGGGGGAGCACCATTTTTTCATCACTTTCGACACCCGCGTTGACGGCGTACGCATGTCGGCGCGTCTCAAGGCGAGCTATCCCGACGAGATGACAATCGTGCTCCAACATCAGTTCTGGGATCTCGCGGTTGGGGAGGACGATTTCGATGTCGGACTTGCTTTCAACGGAATCCCGGAACGCCTCCATGTCCCGTTCAAGGCCGTGAAAGCGTTCATGGACCCATCGGTGCAATTCGGACTGCAATTTGCCTTGGACGCGGAGGCCACTAAAGGGACGAGTGCAGACGCGGGGGCGGAAACTCGCGGCATGACGGCGAAGCCGGCCCCGGCGGAAAAATCCTCGCCTGCGAAGCTAGCCCGGACGGTAAAGCCATCCAAGCCGCCTAAAAAGGAACCCGCGCCGCCGGCGACCACCGTCGCCAAATCCGCTCCTCCTCTCCCGGCTTCGTCCAAGGGGGATTCGACCGCGGAAGTTGTACGCCTTGATCGCTTTCGCAAAAAATGAGCCCCGCAGAGGGCCGCTTTGCCTCACCAGCCCTTCCCACGAGATGGCAAATCCGCCCTGCGGGCGCGCGTCAGCTATTTCAGGTAGGAACGCACCACCTCGATCAATTCTTCAGCGGCATGGGCGCGTTGCGGATCTGACTCGTGAGTCGGATCAATCAGGTGCGCGCGAACATGATCCTCCATCACCTCGGCCATCAGCCCATTGATGGCGCCGCGGGCGCCGGCAATGAGTTGCAGCACGTCGGCACAACCGATCTCTTGATCGAGTGCCCGTTCGACGGCTTCGATTTGCCCGCGAATGCGCCGCACCCGATTGAGTAGCTTGGTTTTTTCACGAATGGTGTGGCTCACTTAAATCTCCCCGGGGGTTGCTTCGTCATTACCACCGATCGGCCGTACGCGGCCAGCCGAAAACGACACGCGCAGAAATTGGGGCGCGGTGCCTTGAATCGCGCCAATTTAGTTGATTTGGTTATTCAGTCCAAGGGCTCTTTTCCGTAACCAGCAGATTGGCACAGCTGTCGCCGGAAGTGTGTATCCAATGTACAGACTTTTCCGGCCATGACTGAACGAGCGGCCGCGCCATCCGACATGCAGCAACGCCAGTCCTGTCCTGCCGCAAGAGACCGGCAGCGCGGAGGGCCTACAATTTGCGCATGTCTCGCTTTCGCCCGCATAATCGATACGGGCTGCGGCCCTTCCTCCTAAGGAGAACGCGATGCATCGCAACTCTTTTCTGGCGCTCGTCCTGCTGGGGCTGATGTCGACCGGAAGCGCCCACGGGCAGACATGGCCCGCGCGGCAGCCGATTAAGCTCATCACGCCGTTTCCGCCCGGCAGTGCCGTCGACGCCATCGCACGGCCCATCTTCGAGACGGTGTCGCACCAGATCGGCCAATCGATGGTTTTCGAGAGCCGGGCCGGGGCCGGCGGCACGCTCGGCATGGCGGCCGTCGCCAAAGCGGAGGGGGACGGTTATACGCTGCTGGTCAACTCTTCCGTGCATACGATCACGCCGTCGACCTATTCGCGGCTGCCCTACGATACCGTGCGGGATTTTGCTGCCGTCGTACCGCTCAGCCAGTTTCCGAACGTTCTGGTGGCGCCGCCGTCGCGCTTCAAGACCGTACAGGAACTGGTCGCCTCGGCCAAGGCGAAGCCTGGCTCGATTACTTATGGATCGGGCGGCGTCGGCGCCGCGACCCACCTCAACGCCGAGCGCTTTCGACTGAGCGCCGGCTTTACGGCCGTGCATGTTCCGTTCAAGGGCGCCCCGGAGGCGCTGCGGGAAATTCTTGGCAATCGCATCGATTTCTATTTCTCGCCGATGGCGGCGGTGGTGCCGCTGATCGAGAGCGGCGCGATTCGCGGGCTTGCGGTGTCGAGCCTCAAACGTAGCGCAAGCCTCCCGGACATTCCGACCACGCTCGAAGCCGGATATCCAGATTCCGATTACGTGTTCTGGATCGGCCTGTTCGCGCCCGCCACGACGCCACGCGAGATCATCGACCGGCTCCACACCGAAACCACCAAAGCATTGAACGAGCCCGCCATCAAGGATGCGCTGAAAAAGCTCGGCGCGGAGCCGATGCAAATGACTCCGACGCAGTTCGATGCGTTCGTGCGCGCCGAGATCGAGGTCAATGCCGCCTTGGTGAAAGCCGCCGGCATCCAAACGAATTAGAGCGTTGCGGATTTACGAGCCTGAAGGCGGCCCTTCGTGTCCCGTATTCTGGGCCGCATTCCAACGAGGGGACAGGTCAATACGCAGTGCACCTGCTCACCGGTTGGGCACGGGCGGATCGAGCCCCCGGCCCGACCCGCCCGTTTCGTTTCGCCCTATTGCGTCAACTTCTTCGCGAACTTCTCCAGTTTCTGTGCATTGGTGTAGCCCGCATAGATGTTGCCGTCGTCGTCTACGCCGACGCCTTCGAGGGCGCCGAGGTACTTGGATTCCTCGACGAATCCGGAGATCGCGCCGTCCTTGGCGCCGCCGACCCGAATGCCCTGCTTGAAGCCCGGGTTGGTCTTCTCGCTTGATTGCGAGTCGGCCACGTAGACGGTGTCGTTCTTGTCGATCCAGATGCCGCTAGGCCGGCCGAACTGCTTCCACTCGGCAAGAAACTTGCCGTCCTGGTCGAAGATCTGGAGACGGTTGTTGGCGCGGTCCGCAACGAACAGGCGCCCGGCCGAATCGAAGGCAAGCCCGTGCGGCACGTCGAACTCGCCCTGCCCCTTGCCTTCCTTGCCCCACGCCTTGATGAACTTGCCGTCGCTCGAAAACTTCACGATGCGGGCGTTGGTCTTGTCGCCGTGCCCATCGGCGACGAAGATATCGCCGTTTGGCGCCACCACCACATCAGACGGCGCGTTGAAGTGGGTGGCGTCCTCGCCGGCCTGCCCCGGTGTGCCGAGCGTCATCAGCACCTTGCCGTCGGGAGAGAGCTTCATGACGGTGTGGCCCTTCTTCTTGTCCTTGTCGGCGCGCCCGTCGGTGATCCAGACGTTGCCGTCCTTGTCGACGAACAGGCCGTGCGGGAAGTTGGTCATGCCGGCGGCGAGGCTCGCCACCACCTTGCCGGACGCATCATATTTGTTGAGCGGCGCGATCTTGGAGCCCTCGCAGCTGTTGCCGCCGCAGCGGTCGTAGATCCACATGCTCTTGCCGTCGCGATCGACGTTGAGTCCGATGGTGGAGCCGTTCCCGCGTCCCATCGGCTGCTTGGCCCAGCCTTCCTCGAGACGGTACATGTTCGGGGCGGCGTTGGGATCCTGCGCGTAGGTCGGCACGGCCGCCGTCGCGATTGCGGCCAGAGCGATTCCGCATAACAATCTCACGCGATCTGCTTTAGACATGGTTGTCCTCCCTGTTGAAAAACTCGTGGCGGGGTCTCAATGGAGCGTAGGATGGGTTGAGCGTCAGCGAAACCCATCATCGGCCTTTCCCTGCGGCACAGCTTGACGGGTTTCGCAAGAGCTCAACCCATCCTACGCGCTATACCATAAAACACCAGGGCGTGGGCACGGGCACGCGATCTTCGACTGTTGGGGGGGCCATGACGGCGCCACCAAGCAACGCCGTGAATGCACGACGATCAATCATGCGGGGCTCTCCTCCGTTATGCGGCTTTTTGCGGAACGATACCAAGCTTACGCACCTTTGGCTCAGCGTATTGATTTTCGATGCAGTGTCATTCCGGGTTTGTGGAGGTGCCGCGTATATCGTCGGTTGATCGAAGTCTGTCTCCTACGCCCTCCTCACCAGCCCCCACAGTTCGGCGAACGAGCGCTCCTGCTCGATCCGGTTGAGGAATGCAAAGATCTTCGTCGCTGAAGCCTTGTCGACTGCGCGTTCCGCGCAGGAGAAGAACTTCTCCTCCACCTGTTCTTTGGTAAGCGGCGCCTGCGGGGTGCCGCTCGCATAGTAGCGCATCTTCTGCACGACGCGGCCGCCGGCGAGCGTCACGGTCACGCGCGACGGACTGTCATCCAAGATATCGGCGAATTCCGGATCGATTGCGACCGAAACCTTGCGGGCCAGCGCCTTCACGGCCTCGTCGTTGATCGCCTCCTCTGTGAAGGCCTTGAGCATGGGCGGGCCGTAAAGCGCCGTATAGGCCGCCACATACGGCATGCTGAATTTCGCGCTCTCGATCGAGGTCGGGTAGGCGGAGCCGATGCGAGAGGCCGCGTATTTGGTGATGCTCGTCTTGATGACAACGATCTCGGCGATCTTGATCTCATCACGCAGTTCGAGCGTGGCGTCGATCGCGGTGTGGCCCAGGCCGCCGCACGGATAGCGCTTGGGCTTGAAACCGCGCTCGATGATTTCGTAACGCCGGCCAAGTTCGGCGATCGGCTCGAACGAGACCTTGATGCCGCGATCGAAGGCACGGAAATAGCCGGACACCGGATGCTCCAGCGCTGTGGCATTCGCTGTGAAGCCGTTGCGGCCGAGCGTGGCGGCGAGGATCGCGTTGCGGGCGCTGGCGCCGGAGTGCAGCGGCTTGGTCATGGTACCGAAATTGGCCGACAGCCCGCCCGACAGCGACGCCGCGATGCCGAGCACATCCGGGATGCGCTCGCGGGGCACTTTGAGAAGGCGCGCACACGCCATGGCGGCCCCCATGGTGCCGATGCTCGACACCGCATGCCAGCCCCCGACCGAGGATTGCTCCGGCGCGGCGCGGGCAAGCTTCAGGCACACCTCGAATCCAACGATGAACGCCGCCGTCATCTCGGCGGGCGTCGCCCCGATGCTTTCCGCGAGCGGCAGCAGAGCTGGAATAATTGGCGAGGTCGGCTGGCCGAGCAGCAACGACATG
>Ga0210402_10003600_pt1 | contig 14441 bp, 12 predicted proteins | sample IncBWC7MmetaG_FD_161055 | JGI IMG/M metagenome (GOLD analysis project Ga0210402, IMG submission 161055) | Forest soil microbial communities from Barre Woods Harvard Forest LTER site, Petersham, Massachusetts, United States - Inc-BW-C-7-M | ecosystem: Environmental > Terrestrial > Soil >...
ACACGATCTGCTCGCGCCAGGTGTTCCACGTGTGAACGAAAACTACGCGAGTTCCAACAGTCGGACCTTGCACGCCCGGACCTACAGCCTCCACAATCCCCACGCCTTCAGCGCCCGGGCTCGCAGGCAATTCCGGCTGATAGCCATAGCGCCCGCGCACCATGTGCAGATCCGATGGGTTGATCGGGCTCAGCAACACCCGGACGAGCGCTTCGCCAGGGGCAAGAGGCGGAGTAGGGATCTCTGCCAGTTTCAATACGCTCTTCGGTTCACCGGTCTCGCGAAAGATCAATGCTTTCATCAATACCTCCTGGGTCTTTAGGCGGCGGCTGATTCCGGCCGGATGTTCTACGACTTCGGGAACAAGAAGCCGAGCGGGTGATGAAGGAGACCATCTGCGTCGAAGCTGGGAAATGCTGCACGCATTCGCTGAACGAAACCTTCCGCAGTGTCATTCGCCAGGTACTCTTTCTTCGCGGCCGCCACACGTCATCATTGGTATCCACAAACGGCATGGGAAAATCCTTCTCTAATGAGCGTTATCGCGCGCCGAACTGGAAATCACGGCCTCTGAACATTCTAGCCGCTTTGGATGAAGCTGTTTGCAGCCACGCGCTCGAAGCGAAAGTTCAACAATCCAGTATCATTTGCCGAAAAACGCCCGGTCCGCGGAGGTGGCGCCGCCTGCCGAAAAGCGCTATGCGGCACCGATTTATGCGTCATTTCGGACGTCTCATCCAGCCGGTCTTTCCATGGTGTGGAGTGGAAAAGCAACGGGTTGGGACAGTTGTCCCAGCCTTTCACCCCCCGCGCCAAGAACCTCCTTTGTTTTCAATGAGAGTCGGAGCCCGTTGGGACACCCGTCCCAAACGGCCGTGCACGAATCACAGTTTTCGCCAACAGATTCTCTCTTGCCGCGCTCTTCTGATATGGAAACGTTGACGCCGCGGACTGCCCGCGAATTTCCTCAGAGGAGCATAGATAATGGAAGTAGTCGAAGAGAAGGCCGAGACCCGTGTGGCCGTCGGGAGCCCTGCGTGGAAGGCGCTCGAAGCACACCACAAGAATATTCGGAACCTGCATCTGCGCAAGCTGTTCGCGGACGACCCGGCGCGGGGCGAACGTCTGACCGCCTCCGCGGTGGGGATCGAGCTCGATTACTCGAAGAATCGGATTACCGATCAAACGCTCCAACTTCTGTTGCAGCTTGCCAAGGAAGCGGGCCTGCAAGAGCGGATTGCGGCCATGTTCTCGGGGAGCAAGATCAACATCACCGAAAACCGCGCCGTCCTGCATACCGCGCTGCGCGCGCCGGCCGGCGCATCAATCGTCGTCGACGGCCAGAATGTGGTGCCACAAGTCCACGCCGTCCTGGACCGGATGGCTCAATTCTGTGAACAGGTGCGGAGCGGCGCCTGGAAGGGTCATACGGGCAAGCGCATCCGGAATGTCATCAATATCGGGATCGGCGGGTCCGATCTCGGGCCGGTAATGGCGTATGAGGCGCTGCGGCATTATAGCCAGCGCGAGATGACCTTCCGGTTTGTCTCGAATGTCGACGGGACAGACCTTGCCGAAGCCGTTCGCGACCTCGACCCGGCCGAGACACTGTTCATCGTCTCCTCGAAGACTTTCACGACCTTGGAAACCATGACCAATGCTCAATCCGCGCGGTCCTGGTCGCTGGCGGGATTGGGAGGCGATGAGAAGTCCGTGGCCCGCCATTTCGTCGCGGTCTCGACGAATGCGAAGGAAGTGGCGAAGTTCGGAATCGACACCGCGAACATGTTCGGGTTTTGGGACTGGGTTGGCGGGCGCTACTCGATGGATTCCGCCATCGGCCTCTCGACCATGCTGGCAATTGGACCGGCCCACTTCCGCGCCATGCTCGATGGCTTCCATCAGATGGACGAGCACTTCCGCACTGCGCCATTCGAGCGCAATCTTCCGGTGCTCATGGGCCTTCTGGCCCTCTGGTACAACGACTTCTTCGGCGCGCAGACGGTAGCCGTGCTGCCCTACGAACAGTACCTCAAGCGATTTCCAGCCTACCTGCAGCAGTTGACGATGGAAAGCAACGGCAAGCATGTGACGCTGGATGGCGAGACCGTCAAGGCTGATACGGGTCCGGTCTACTGGGGAGAGCCGGGCACGAACGGGCAGCACTCTTTCTATCAACTGATTCATCAGGGGACCAGGCTCATCCCTTGCGACTTCATCGCGTTCGCGCAGCCGCTCAATGCTCTGGGCCGGCATCACGACATGCTGATGGCGAACGTATTCGCACAGGCAGAGGCGCTGGCGTTCGGCAAGACTAAGGAAGAGGTGAAAGCGGAGGGCACGGCAGACTGGCTGGTACCGCACCGGGTCTTCGAAGGGAACCGGCCGTCGAATACGATCCTCGCGCCGCGGCTCACGCCGGAAACGCTCGGCAAGTTGGTAGCTCTCTACGAGCACAGCGTGTTCACGCAGGGGGCCATCTGGAACATCGATTCGTTCGACCAATGGGGCGTCGAACTGGGCAAGGTGCTCGCCAAGCGGATCATTGGTGAACTGGACAGTGGGGAGCAGACCAAACTCGCACACGACAGTTCGACGAACAACTTGATCCGCCGGTACCGGGCGCTGAAGGAGGCTGCATGACCACCATCGGTTTCGACAAGCCGCTTTACATCCTGCCGTTCGACCACCGCGGCTCGTTCCAGACGAAGATGTTCGGCTGGAAGGGGACGCTGACTGCCGAACAGACGGCCGAGATCGCCGCAGCCAAGCAGGTGATCTATGACGGGTTCAAGGCTGCAGTCGCGGACGGCGTGCCCGAGCAGAAGGCGGGCATTCTGGTGGACGAGCAGTTCGGTTCCGCGATCCTGCGCGACGCGGCGGAACACCGCTACACCAGGGCCTGCGCGGTGGAAAAGAGCGGGCAGGACGAATTTGATTTCCAATACGGCGAGGACTTCGCCAAACACATCGAGGCCGTGCGGCCGACCTTCAGCAAGGTGCTGGTCCGCTATAACGTCGAGGGCGATCGGGCGCTGAACGCCCGGCAGGCCGGCCGGTTGAAGCGACTATCCGACTACCTTCACGGCCAGAGCGGCAGCCGGTTCATGTTTGAGTTGCTGGTGCCCGCCGAGAAGGCGCAACTGGACCGGCTCAACGGTGACAAGAAGGCTTACGACCTGCAACTGCGCCCGCACCTGATGCTGCGGGCGATCCAGGAATTGCAGGACGCCGGCGTGGAACCGGACGTCTGGAAGATCGAAGGTCTGGACCGGCGCGAGGATTGCGAGCGGATCGTCGCCGCCGCGCGGCGAGGAGGGCGTGACCAAGTCGGATGCATCATCCTGGGGCGCGGAGAGGATGACCGCAAGGTCCAGGAGTGGCTGACGACGGCGGCCGCTGTGCCGGGATTCATCGGCTTCGCGGTAGGCCGCACCAGTTTCTGGGACCCGCTGGTGGCGTGGCGCGCCAAGAAGATCACGCGCGAGGAGGCGGTGAAGGACATCGTGGGCCGTTACCGCAAGTTTGTCGAAACGTTTGAGGGCAAAGCGTGAAAGCAGGCGTGAAAACAGGCGGGAAACTCGCCCCTTCGATCCTGGCAGCGGATTTCGCCCGTCTCGGCGCGCAAGTGGCCGAGGCGGAAAAGGCGGGAGCGGACCGGATCCACATCGACGTGATGGACGGCCATTTCGTGCCGAATCTTTCGATGGGGGCGCCGATTGTGGCGTCTCTGCGGCCGGTTACCAGGCTGCCGCTCGAAACGCACCTGATGATCTCGAATCCGGATTTCTTTCTGCAGGAGTTCGCGGACGCAGGCTCCGATTCGTTCCTGGTGCACTGGGAGGGTAACGTCAACCTGCACCGGACGGTGCAGAGCATCCGGGCGGTTGGACGGCGCGCCGGTGTGGCGATCAATCCGGCCACTCCGGCGGACGTGCTCGAGGAGATACTGCCCGATATCGACCAGGTGCTGGTGATGACGGTCGACCCGGGTTTCGGGCATCAACATTTTCTCCACTCGACTCTGGCCAAGATCAGTCGCGTCCGCAAACTGATCGATCGGGTAAAGCCCGAGTGCGACCTGGAGGTGGACGGCGGAATCGATCCGGAAACCGCGCGCCTGTGCACAGAAGCGGGCGCCAACGTACTGGTAGCCGGGTCGGCAATTTTTGGAAGCAGCGAAGGCGTGATGGCGGCGATGAATCGCCTCCGCCCAGATAAGGAATGACGAGAGGGAGTGAAGCTATGCAAATCGGAATGATTGGACTGGGAAGAATGGGCGCGAATATGGTGCGCCGGCTGATCAGAGGAGGCCACCAGGGTGTGGTTTACGACGTCTCGCAGAAGGCCATGGATGAGTTAGTTGCCGAGGGAGCGAAAGGATCTGTGCACGTGTTGGATTTTGTGGAGAGGCTGGAAGGCCCGCGGGCCATCTGGATGATGGTTCCGGCGGGAGCGGTCGACGAAACGATTGCCCGCGTGGCGCCGCTGCTGCAGGCCGGGGACATCCTCATCGACGGCGGCAACTCCTATTACATCGACGACATTCGCCGCGCCAAGGAACTCGCGTCGAAGGGGATTCACTACGTGGACGTGGGCACGAGCGGCGGTGTGTGGGGCCTGGAGCGCGGCTACTGCATGATGATCGGAGGCGAGCCGGAGATTGTCGGACATCTCGACCCCATCTTCCGGACACTGGCCCCTGGAACGGGCGACATCCCCCGGACACCAGGCCGTAAGCCAGGCGACGGCACGGCCGAGTTCGGCTATCTGCATTGCGGCAACAACGGCGCGGGCCACTTCGTCAAGATGGTTCACAACGGCATCGAATACGGCGTGATGGCGGCCTATGCCGAAGGCCTCGGCATCCTGCGCGATGCCAATGTGGGCAAACAGACCGGAACCGTGGATGCCGAGACCACACCGCTGCCCCATCCGGAGCACTACCAGTACGATCTCAACCTTCGCGACATATCGGAAGTATGGCGGCGCGGCAGTGTGATCGCCTCGTGGCTGCTCGACCTGACGGCGGCGTCGCTGGCCGAGGACCCGACGCTGGCCAAGTTCGCCGGCCGCGTCTCCGATTCCGGCGAGGGGCGCTGGACGATCAAGGCCGCGATTGACGAAGCCGTGCCCGCGCCGGTTCTCACGGCCGCCCTCTATGAGCGGTTCGCCTCCCGCGGTGAAGCGGAATTCGCCAACAAGTTGCTTTCCGCGATGCGTTTTCAGTTCGGCGGTCACTTGGAAAAGACCGCTGGGAAACAAGCTGCTTGAAAGGACAAACTATGAACGACTCTCACTCGGATGCACTGGTCTTCTTCGGCGCCACGGGCGACCTGGCGTATAAGAAGATCTTCCCGTCTCTGCAGGCCATGGTGAAGCGCGGCACGCTGAACGTGCCGGTCGTGTGCGTGGCCAAGTCCGGCTGGAATCTCGATCAACTCCGCGCCCGTGCGCAGGACAGCCTTGAGAAGCACGGCGGCCTCGACCGCGCCGCTTTCGACAAGCTCTCCAGCCTGCTGCGTTACATCGATGGCGACTACCTGGAGATGGAGACGTTCCAGGCGATCCGCCGGGAACTCGGTCCCGCTCAACGGCCTGCGCATTATCTGGCGATTCCGCCGGTGTTGTTCGGCCAGGTGGTGGAACGGCTGGGCCAATCGGGATCAGCCACGGGCGCTCGCGTCATCGTCGAAAAACCGTTCGGCAGCGATCTGGAATCAGCGCAGAAGCTGAACCAGATCCTGCTGGGGACGTTCAGGGAGAAGGAAATCTTCCGCATTGACCATTACCTGGGCAAGCGACCGGTCTACAACATGCTCTTCAACCGCTTTACCAACTCGTTCCTGGACCCATTCTGGAATCGGAGTTCGGTGGAGAGCGTGCAGATCACCATGGCGGAGGATTTTGGGGTTCAGGGGAGAGGCGCTTTTTACGACAAGACGGGAACGATCCGCGATGTGGTGCAAAATCACCTGTTCCAGGTCCTGAGCAACCTGGCGATGGAGCCGCCTGTGCGGATGGACAGCGAATCTATTCGCGACGAAAAGGTTAAGGTGCTGAAAGCGATTCCACCGATCGAAGCGAGGAATCTGGTTCGCGGGCAGTTCCGCGGATATCTGTCCGAGAAGGGTGTCTCGCCGGACTCAAAGGTCGAGACTTTCGCGGCTCTGCGACTTCAAATCGATTCGTGGCGCTGGCAAGGGGTCCCCTTTTACATCCGAGCTGGAAAGAGCCTGCCGGTGACATGCACGGAGGTGGTCATCCGGTTGCGGAAGCCGCCGGCGATCGTTCCGGGCGCGAAGCTGACATCGAACTACCTGCGGTTTCGCATCAGCCCGGATGTTACGGTGGCGGTTGGCATGTTGTCCAGATCTCTGGCAGATGAAATGACGGGCGAGCCGGTGGAACTCATAGCCAGCCAGCACCCGGATGCCCACGAGATGGACGCTTACGAACGCGTGCTGGGCGACGCGATGTCGGGAGACCGGACGCTGTTTGCCCGGGAGGACTACATCGAAGAGGCATGGCGGATCGTCGATCCGGTGCTGCGCGCCGGTACGCCCGTCTATGAGTATGAACCGGGGGCCTGGGGACCGACTACTCCATCGATCGCCCCAGCGGGCGGTTGGCACGTGCCGGCAATGGCGCCCGCAGCATCGCGTGACGCCGAGCGGGCTGCCTGACCGGGGAGGCCTTTTGGAGCTTGGCGGAGCGTGGGTGTGCTTCATGGAAACGAAGACGGAACAGGTGGATTCGAGCGGACAGGTGGATTCGAGCGACGATGCTCGCCAGATTTTCACGCGGCACAGTGCACGCTATGAAGTGTCGCCTTACTTCGTTGTGCTGGATGTGCGAACGTTCGGCGCTCCCCCCATTCACCGGAGAATCCACGCCGGGTTCGATGTCGATCTGTACGGAAACCGTCCTGACCATGGTTCCGCGCTCTCGTTCGAGAACGGCGAGCCCAGGGCAACATTAGACGAACTCTGCGCCGCTTGCCGCGAAGTCGTCGCGCCCGCAACCGAATATTGCACGATCGAGATTATCCCCGACGAGGCGACTCTCATTCTCAACGTGAAGAGCCATTTGGAACCCGAAGCCTTGCTGTGCATCCGTATTACGCACTCCCGTGGACTCGACCAGCCGGCCGGCGCCAGCGAGGAAAGGGCTTGCGCCGACGTCGGAGACAGGTTGGAGTCTCTGGGCGTGAAGAGGGCCTAGCAGGCTATTGACCCGCTGAACTTCGCGCCGCAGACGGCTGCGAGATAATGATCTCATCGTCAATGAGCGGAGCGCGCGGACGAGGACACGCTGTCGCAACAGTCTGCATGCTGCTGGCCGGTTCCGCTCGCCTTTGGGCACTGAACCCGGCGCTTGACATCAGCCAGTACGCCCACACGTCGTGGAAGGTCCGTGACGGCTTTTGCAAAGGGAATATCCTGGCGATTGCACAGACGCCCGACGGCTATCTTTGGCTGGGTACGGAATTCGGATTGCTTCGCTTCGATGGGGTCCGCGCTATCGCGTGGGAACCGCCGCGAGGACAGGATCTCCCCGGGAGCTGGGTTCGAATCCTGCTGGTCACCCGCGACGGGACTCTTTGGATTGGCACGAACAAGGGACTTGCCAGTTGGATGGGCGGCAAACTCACCCGGTACCCGGAATTTGACGGCCTGGCAATTAGTGCTCTTCGCGAGGATCGCGAAGGTTCGGTGTGGATCGGGGGGTTGGCTCTTCCTCCTCCCGGAAAACTCTGCTCGATTGTGAAAGGCGCCGTCCAGTGCTATGGAGAGGAGGGCCGGTTCGGCCTCGGAGTGACCAGCTTGTATGAGGACCGCCAGGGCAATCTCTGGGCCGGCGTGGAGAACGGGCTGTGGCAATGGAAACCCGGCCCTCCAAAATTCCATCCGATGCCAAACGTGCCGGACGGCATCGAAGCCTTTGATGAAGCCGATGACGGCGCGCTCTTGATCGGCACGCGCCACGGAATCCAACGATTCGCCGGCGAGAAGAATGAGGCCTATCCGCTGCCGGGATCGATGCCGCAGTCCACAGTTCGAAGGCTGCTTCGGGACCGGAACCGCGGGCTGTGGATTGGAACGGCGACCCAAGGCCTGGTGCATATAGGCCCAGTGAGGGAGGATCTGTTCACACAGTCCGGCGGGCTCTCCGGGGTGAACGTTCAAGCTATCTTTGAGGATCGCGAAGGCACGGTCTGGGTAGCTACCGACAAGGGGCTCGACCGCTTTCGCGAGTTCGCCATTCCCACTTTTTCCGGGGACCAAGGCTTGTCAAATGCCCCCATCTGGTCCGTTCTGGCGGCCAAGGATGGAAGTGTTTGGCTGGGCACCTTCGAGGGCTTGCAGAGATGGAACCACGGAGAGGTTACGGCTTACCGCGAGCGGCGCGAGCACTCGCGTCCGCCCGCGGATCAGCAACCTCCTGTGCGCGAGATCTTCGGTAGTGGATTGCCGGATCGTGGCCTGGGGTCTCTGTTCCAGGATAATCGCGGGCGAATCTGGGTTTCCACGCGCGGCGGCGTCGGCTATCTGGAGAATGACCGGTTCGTTGTCATTCGCGGCGTTCCCGGCGGAAATGTGCAGTCCATCGCCGAAGACATCGCCGGCAATCTCTGGATCGCCAACCAGAACTCCGGTCTTCTTCGTATTTCTCCCGGCCGTGAGGTCCTTCAAATCCCCTGGGCCCGTCTGGGAAATCAGGGCCCTGCCGTTGCCCTGGCGGCCGATCGCTCGCAAGGCGGCCTATGGCTCGGATTTTATCAGGGCGGTGTGGCGTATTGGAAGGACGGCGAGGTCCGCGCATCCTACTCGGCCGCCGACGGGCTCGGCAAAGGTTTTGTCAAGGACTTTTGGCTCGATCGGGACGGCACCCTCTGGGCTGCCACCGAGAGCGGGCTCAGCCGGTTGAAGAACGGCCGCGTCGCCACGCTGACGAGTAAGAACGGATTGCCTTGCGATACGGTTCAGTGGGTGCTGGAAGATGACGATCAGTCTCTCTGGTTGAACATGGCCTGCGGGCTGGTGCGAGTCGCGCGTTCGGAGTTAAATAACTGGAGCGGTGGAACGATCCAGACCACGGTTTTCGATAGTGCCGACGGAGTCAGAATCCTTGCCATCGGCGGCTTCTTCAGTCCAAAGGCCGCCAAGTCGGGTGGAAAAATCTGGTTTGTGCATGGCGATGGCGTGAGTGTCGTGGACCCGCGCCAGCTTCCCGGCAACAACCTGGCCCCGCCGGTGCATATCGAGCAGATCACCGCCGACCGCAAACCCTATGGCACGAATGGCGGCTTGCGACTGCCCCCGCGGATTCGCGATCTGGAGATCGACTACACGGCGCTGAGTCTGGTGGCGGCGGAAAAGGTACGTTTTCGGTACAAGCTGGAAGGCCACGATCGCGATTGGCAGGACGCCGGCACCCGCCGCCAGGCATTCTTTAACGACCTTCCCCCACGCCGCTATCGCTTCCGCGTGATCGCTTGTAACAACAGCGGTGTGTGGAACGAGGCCGGCGCAGCGGTGGATTTTGCCGTCGACCCGGCGTACTACCAGACCGTGTGGTTTCGCGTGTCTTGCGCGGCAGCCTTTCTGGCATTGCTTGGAGCTATGTATCAGCTGCGGCTGCGGCAGGTGGCGCGGCAGTTCAACCTGCGCCTGGAAGAGCGCGTCAACGAGCGTACCCGAATCGCACGCGAACTGCACGACACCCTGCTGCAGAGTTTTCATGGGGTGTTGATCATGTTTTCCGTCGTGACGAACCAGCTCCCCGATCGCGAGGAAGAAGCCCGGCGCAGGCTGCAGAAGGTCATCGAGCAGGCCAGGCAGGCGGTCACCGAGGGGCGCGATGCGGTGCAGGGGTTGCGCTCCTCAACGGTGGTTACCAATGACCTGGCGCGGGCGATCGGCACGCTCGGAGAAGAGCTCGCCGCCGGTCACACCGGAGAAAACTGTCCCGAGTTTCGTGTGTATGTCGAAGGCGCATCCAGGGACCTGGTTCCGCTGGTCCGGGACGAAGTCCACCGGATTGCATGCGAGGCGGTGCGCAATGCGTTTCGACATGCACAGGCCGAAAGCATCGAAGTGGAAGTCCGGTATGAACGGCGGCAGCTTCGGTTGCGGGTCCTGGACAACGGAAAGGGCATCGATCGGAAGGTCCTTGCCGAAGGCGGGCAACCCGGACACCACGGTTTGCCTGGCATGCAGGAACGCGCCAAACTTGCAGGGGGCAAGCTGGCTGTCTTGAGCAGACCCGATTCCGGTACGGAGATCGAGCTGACCATACCCGCCTCCCTTGCCTACCGAAAATCGCCCCGAGTCATCGGAACTGGAGCGTGAACGAGATCGGATAGTGGTCTGAAGCATCGACCGTGTCATGAACGCATCCGTGGACTGGCTCAACCGGCCCCGACACGTAAGCCCAGTCGATCTTACGCCGCTGGCGAAAGAGGCCGCGCGGGGTGGTGGTGTGCGGAGAGGGCAGTCCGAGCGCGTTGCGGAAGCCAACATGGTTCAACGCCCCGGCCGGCGCGGCGTGCGACGCGTCCAGATTCAAATCGCCGGCCAGCAGCGTTGGCAATTGCCCTGCCTGCGCGGCGGCGTCCTCGATGGCTTCTTCAAGCTGCGCCAGCCGAAGATCTTCGTCTCCGCGGCTTTCCAGGTGGAGATTGTAAACCGTGAGGCTCCGTCCTGGCACCTGAACCTCTGTCACCAACGCGATCCGTCCGCCCAGCCGCTCTTGAAACAGACTCATTTGAGGCAGATACCATCGAGGGCGCCAGAAATCCGACTGCCGGCGGAAGCGGATGACGCGAGGGTTCCGCAGACACCAGCGCGACAGGGTCGCCTGGCCATGCCAGGCCGGCGATGTTGAGCGGCCTTGAGTCAATTCCTGAAACTCACGGCCGAAAACATAATTCATCTGGAGCTTTTGGGCGATCTCCTCGGCGACATTCAGAGAGTGGGTTCGGCGGGCATTCAGGTCCACTTCCTGAAGAATCAGGAGATCGGCTTTCTCGGACGCTAGAAAATCGATGACTTCGCGCAGCCGTAAGCCGCGATCGATATTCCAATTCACAATGCGCATCGCCTCCGGGGGCCAGAGGTCCCATCGACGCGGGGCGTAGTTTCCAAGCAGAACGTCGTTCATAGATCACATGCTAGGCAGCGGCAGGGATGCGGGCCAATTGCGGAAACACATTCAACCTGGCGAAGGAAAGGTCGCCAGGGTCGTCGATCTCCGCCCACGGCAGCCCGCCGGTTTCACTATAGGCGACGTGAAGGCCTTCGTCGGCCAGCCGCTGGACGGCGGCATTGAAGAATACCTGGCGGTCGCCGCCACGAATCAGCTCTTCGATCCGGTTGAACAAGCGCATGTGCGCCACGGCGCGCACTACGGTGATGCCTATATAGGTCGCGCTGAAGTCATCGCGAGAGATTTGCTTGCTCATGCGAAGGATGCGATCGCCTGAAATGACGACCTTCATCGTTTCATCGCGCCAGGCGGGATCTACGATCATCGTGATCGGCGCCGATGACGACAATGCCGGTGGCAGGATCCGCGCATCGAAGGCGACGTCGGCATTCAGAACCGCGAATCCACTGCCCTTTAGCCAGGCACGGGCCATCCATAGCGAGTAGATGTTGTTGGTCTCGGCGAAGGCCGGGTTTTCGATAAAATGGAACCGATCGCGGGATCTACGATAGTTGCTCATCACATGACGGATGATCTGGTCCTTTTCGTAACCCACGACGATGCCGATGTCCGGCACGCCCGCCTGGAACAACGCCTCGATTTGTTGATCGAGAATCGTCCACCCTGTGTGATCGAACGGGATGAGGCATTTCGGGCGAGCGCCGTGGGCCGAGCGGATTCGTGTCCCTTGGCCGGCGGCGAGAATGATGGCTTTCATAGTGTCTCCGCTGCGGTTGGTGTTTCTGTGATGGCGGCGCGTGTTTCCCCGACGGGTACCGGCGGCCGCCGGAAGAATTTCCAGTTGAAATAAAGGGACACCATCCAGGTGAGGTTGGCTCCCGACGCGGCCAGCCGCAGTAGCAGCGGCAGCCCGCCCAATACAGTAAAGATGAGTATGTAATGAATCGACACGCCCTTCTTGATGAAGATATGAATGTGCCGCACGGCACGGGAGATGAGATTCCGGGAATCGGACTCCATCAGATGGTTCAGCCGTCCCGCATACTCGTGCGGCCGATCGGGTGCGGTGGCCAGCTTGCGCTGCAGGCGCGTCACGGCCACAGATAGCACGCACCCGGCGATCAGGAGGTATCCGTAGATCAGCTCGCCGGAGCCCCGCTCGCGATAGAGACCGGCTGTTATGCCCGAGAACACAATCAAGTATGTGGCCTCATCGACCAAGCCCTCAAACCAAGTGCCAAACACGGACTCCCGAAACGTGATGCGGGCGAGCATACCGTCCACTTCGTCGAAAAGGCCGGAGAGGAAGAAGAGCAGAGCGCCGGCGACATAGCTGGCGTAGAATCCGCGCGCGAACAGGAAAGCAGCGATCATCGCGACTATCAAACCGCCGGTTGTGACCATGTTCGGCGTCACCGGTGTGTGGGCGAGCAGACGAACGGCGGGCCGGCACAGCAGGCGATTGAATTTGGAATAGATTCCATCCGTCGGTTTACCGGAGCGTGCCACCAGGAACCGCTCCGCTGCCGCGGTGGCCGTTAGAGGTGTGATCCGATATCCATCCGCCGTACCGGCGGCCAGTTGGATCCGTGTGTGGGAAATGGCCGCTCGCCTTTCCAGCAGGGCGGGAGCATCCCATGAAACGGGCTGAACGGCCAGTGGCGCAAGTTCCATAAGGGCCCGTTTGTGGGTCACCCAATTCCACGGCAGCCAGAGGAATTGTTCGGCCAAAGACGCGGCTATGGCCAACCAGTTGTCATGCCGCCGCGCGTCGAATGGTCGAACGGTGCAGGCAATCTGCAAGCCATGCAGCAGAGGGGATGCGGCGCAACGGTTCCATATCGACCGGTCCAGGCCGGGCGGCAAGATTACCAGGAGTGAATCCACGCCGGCGCGCCTGGCAGTTGCGATGACTCGCACCAGCAGGGGCACCCCGGCGATGCCGCGGGTCAAAACGCCCTCGGCATCCGCGTACTTGCGCAGTACAGATAACTCCGGAATTGCAATTACTGCTTGCATTAGATGTCTCCCCCTGCTGTTGTAAGTGCGCCCAGTTCGGCCGCCGCGGAATCGTCGTTGCGCCGTGCCCCCCAGGCGAGCCAGGTAAGCCCTATGAAGCAGGCGAGCAGATCGCGAGTTCTGCGGGCCAGTGCGAGTGCAAGCCCGGAAGCCGCGGGCAATCCGAATGACAGGAAAGCACCCGCGGTTCCACTTTCGTCGGCCCCGATTCGCGCCGGCAGCCATCCGGCGACCATTTTCACCATGCGGTTGGCCGCCTCCAGCCCAAGAATCGTGCCTGCATGAAACGGCAGCCGCAAGAACCAAAAGACAGTCGCCACCTCCGCCGCGACCAGCACCTGGCAACCCAGATCGAGCAGAAACATCTGCCGGATGGCGGAGCGATCTTGCAGGGCGAATTTTCTCACCGCGACTTCGATTTGGCTGGCTTTCCGCAACCACTTAGGACAACGGGCGCCAAGAGAGTCGCCGAGAGGAGTCAGGAGCAGACGCGGGCGGGCCATGGCGCAAAGGCCGGCGATGACGAGCGACGCCAAAATGACTGCCGAAGCCACCGCTTTAGCGCTGTGCGCCAACAGCACGCACGCCGCCAGTGAGCCGGCGATGGCGACGAGTCCGGAGGCAAACCAGTACACACCAGTGTCGACGAGCGTGGCGGCAGTGGCGGACTTGCGATGTCTCCGCAACAGGCTGATCTTCATTGGCTCAGACGCGATCGGGCCCAACACGGTCAGATAGCCAATGCCCTGCGAAGCCAGGCGAACCAGCATGAGTTCGCCGGTGGAGGTGTAAATCCCGTCCTGCCGGAGGGCGATCGACCAGGAGCGGGTCTGCAGCATCAGGCGAATCAGGCTGAGCGCCACGATGATCGCAATTCCAATACGCACCGCGGCGAGTTGCCTGACCACTGTGTCCGGACCGATGCGCCAGACCACGAAGGCCAGGAGCAGGAGGCCCGACACGGCCAGCAGCAGGTCCTTCCGCCCGGTCACGGCATACTCCGTTGTCCAGGCTCATTTGAGACTGTGGCCGCGGACGCGTTGGGCACGTAGCCGAAATATTCGATCTTCAACTCGGTGGCTCCGAAGATCCGCACATCGGTCACCGAGTTGTCCGAGAGTGGCAGCCAGAACGGGCCCTGTTTCGTGTAGGTGTGCACGAAACGTACCCTCTTGATCCAGAACGAAGGATTCTTTGCCGGCTGCCCTTCGATGCGCACGATCGCATATTCCTCGGCGTCGACCCAGATT
>Ga0210402_10003601_pt1 | contig 14441 bp, 13 predicted proteins | sample IncBWC7MmetaG_FD_161055 | JGI IMG/M metagenome (GOLD analysis project Ga0210402, IMG submission 161055) | Forest soil microbial communities from Barre Woods Harvard Forest LTER site, Petersham, Massachusetts, United States - Inc-BW-C-7-M | ecosystem: Environmental > Terrestrial > Soil >...
TAATATCGCTAATGAAAGTTATAAAAAAAATCTATAAATAATAATAAGCAAACGCACTCAAAAATAATTATTTTATCGTATAATAATATAATAAAATAAAATGAATAAACTAAAAATTAATAAGTTTAATAAATCTCCTTTTGATGATGAACCTATTAATGATGATAATATTAATGAGGATAATGTTGATGAGGATAATGAAGATAAATTAAATTTTACTCCTAATTGGAGTGCTATGGGATTTGCACTTTTAAAAAGTAATTTGGAATATTTTGGGACATTTAGGGGTGATTGTTGTAGCTTAATAACTATGGTAATTCCTACAACTGATGAAGGTTTTATAAAAGCATGTAAATTTTTAAATAATATGATTGATGAAATGAAAATAATTAAGAATGAGCATGAGAAAAATAGTGCATTAGAGGCTTTAGATATTGCATCAGGTGTAATAATAGAATATGTTGAAAATAATAGTATTCCTGAAAATGGTCTAATAATATTATGTGGTGTTCATATTCTTTGTGGTGATAAGAAAGTATTTAAATTTCCAATTGAAATACAAAGGAAAACTAATGTAGTGTCGTATGGAGTTCTCGATACAAAGTTTAATATTGATAAATTACGAGAGTTAATAAATTTTGATAATGAACAACAAATAAGTAATCCAGAAGATGAATCATTAGATATTCTAAAAAAAGAATCAATAAAAACATTATTATCAGAACAAGTGAGGAATGATAATAAAAATACTGACTTTCTCGGAGATATTATTTCTCTTTGTGATGAAGGAATACAAAGTAATGATAATAATGAATCATCCAATATTGAATTTCGTAATATTATAGATATTTGTAATGAAGCATTAGAAAATAAAAATTTTGCAGATTATTATGAATTAAATAATGAATTATATAAAAATAATGAGAAACTATTAGAAGAAAATAAAAGTTTTAAATATGAAGTGGAAGTATTAAATGCAATAATAAATAGAAAAAAGGAAGAAAATAAAAATAAATGTGGTAAAGAACATCCATTATCTCAAAATTGTTATGAATGTAATAAATGTGATCCTAAATGGAGAAGAGCACGTGGAATATATAATTTAGAAGAAGAAAATCAACAGCTTAGATTTGCATTAATTAAAGATTTATGGAATCAAATAAAAGATGAGTGTAATCAGTTAAATATAAAGATTTGTTTAGAGTTTCCATCGAGACTAACTGATACTATCAATTATAAGGTTAATAAATTTAATGAAGAAATTAAAAATCTATAAATAGTAAACGCACTCAAAAATAATTATTTTATCATACATTTGTATAATAAAATATAATGTCAAATTTAAATCAAGAAGAAATAAATGAAATAGAAGAATTATTTGAAAGCACAAGACGTGGAACACATGATTACAGTGAACAACAAAAAGAGAAACTTAAAAAGTTTTGTGAAAATCAAAGATATATTTGTGATGATAATAATAGAAATAATAACAATGGATGTAGTTTTAATGGTTTTGATATAAAACAGAAAGAACGTGCAATAAGAAGATTTTATTATCAAATTCCAGATAATCGTGAATTAATTAAAGAATTAGAAGAAGAAATTAAAAAATTAAGTGAAGAAGAACAAAAATTATATGATAGTGAGGATTTTAAAAAATATTATCCAGCTGGAAATATTGGAAATCCTCCAAATCATTGTGTTGAATATTTTGATGTGGCTAAAAATTATATTCAATATTTAGAGTTAGTTTGCGGTGGAATAAGAACTAACACAGAATCAATGAGAGTTTTTATTAATTATTTGAAAGAAAGAGTATAAAATTATTTTCTCAATATATATAAAATTATTTTCTCAATATATAATATGGATAATAATTATTATTCATAATTAAAAGGAAATGAAGATAATCGGCTATTATTACTCTATTTTAAGATAGAGCGGTTTTAAACCTAATGTGGTTCGACTCCACGTATTTCCAACCAAAAATTATACGTCCCTATGAGAAAAGTAACACCCGGTTCGCCGGATGGACTATGTCCTAGTGGGTACAAATCCTACCGTATAAGCTTAAAGATTCTCTGCTATTGGTTAGCAAATGTTGTATAGTTCTCGGATTGTACTAAAATTGTGCACAATTAGGGTTCGAATCCCGAAGGATCATTTTATCATTAATATTAATTAATCTTAATGATTTATTTTTGTTTTTTCTTTTTTTTAGGATATTTCCTTATTGGTAAATCTTTAAAGTTTTCAGTTTCATGATACCATTTATGACAATTCCAAGTAGGATATTTACCATCTCTAATATCTTGCATATATCTGAGCCAGCATAGGCGAAATTGTTGTTTACTTTCAAAAGGCATCTATATAATTAAACGCACATAAAAAAATAAAAAAAATATTATCTCGTCTAATAATATATAAGACAAAATAAATGTCAGAATCAGATAACGACGATATTAAGCTAGTAAAAATTATTGCGCGAAGAGGAAGGGGAAGACCTGCGTTAAGAGCATTGGAAGAAAAGAAACGTATGAAAAGAGAATATGATAGAAAATATCATGCTGAAAGATATAAAAACGATCCTGAGTATAAAAAGAACAAAAAATTAAGAAATACGCTTAAACAGAAAATAATGAAAGTTAATGAATAATAAAATTTAAATATAGACATATTGTATAATACAATATAATATGTCTAGCGTTTCAGTACTTTTAGATCCAGAAACAAAGCTAACACAATGGAGTGCATTAAATTGTTATCATTTAAATGTTGCAAATTTAAATGCTGATGTAATTGAGCATGGTTCTTTGGCGCCAACAATAAATGATGTTACTAATGCAAATATAGCATTTGCTAGTGGTAGTGGGACTATTAGTGTTTCGCAGTCACTATTTAGTAGATATAAAAATGGATTAGGAAATAATAATGAATATATTTTCGCATCTGGTTCATTTCGTATTGATAATGTTGCTGCTCCTCTTGTAGGAACTGGAAGATCTCTTCTTATTTTAACAGTTACATTACCTTTTAAAATAGATAGTTCAATGACTACGCCTGGAGGTGGTTCAAATAGTATTATTAGAGCTGTACCGACACTTACTACACAAGTATTTTCAAGTACTCAAGTTCAGTATCAAAATAATGGAGGTGATTTAAATATATTTATTTTTGTACAAGATAATATTTCAGTGGCTGACCCAGTAAGATCTTTAGTTTTTTCATATACATTAAATTATAAAAGAATGTAAATATTTACTTTGATTAATTATATATAGATAAATAGTTATCTGTATATTAAAAGTAAAGTTTAATTAATAATTAAATGAAGTGAGCAATTTGTTAATCCCATATTTGTACCTGCTTCTTGTTTTAATGCTATTAAATCTCCGGCAACACACGTAGTACCTAAAATACCTATATTTATTGCACCACTTACACCAGTTAAAAAGAATATTCCTTGTCCAACTCCATTTTTATAAACTTGAACTTGAGTTGTTGCATCAGCTGTACTTGAATTATATGCTAGAATTAAAACTTTTGAACTTTGTGCAACTGCTTCATCAGTTAAAGGACTTTGTGCAACTTGTCCAGCATTTACTGGATTTCCACTGGAATTAAACCATTGTCCTGCTACTACTGTGCCTGTAAATTCCATAGTTTGATTCATTAAATTTGAAGTTTTTAAAGTACCATCAACTTTAACATCTCCAAAGAATTCAGCACTTTTAGCATCACTCATTGTTAAAATATCTGCAAAAGCATTATTTCTAATATGCATTACATTTCCTGTGCAATCAATATATTTATCAGGAACTCCAGCTATTTGAAAACCAATAGTCTCTGAACCTGCTGCCACACCATCATTTAATGTAAATGATGCTCCATCATCCTCTATACCATTAGTTGTTTGGAGTGTATTAAAAAAAACATTTGAAGTTGTTAAAAGTGTTTGGTCTAAATCAATGCCATATAATGGAATTTTTCCACCTACTAAAGCTCCATTTACTGTATAAAATCTACCATCAGCATTATTTGAATAAAGTTTATTATTTCCTACTGCAGGAGGTGCGATGACGGCTTGATCAGCACATACAATATCTTTTAAATTTGTAATTTCATTATCTCCGGCATTTACATTACCAGTTAAAGGATTAACTAAAACATTAGCAATATTAACACCTGAATCATTTAATAATTGACCTGTAGCATCTGCATATGTTGCTATATCTCCAGCTACTGAAACTAATGGTCCAACTACATTACCATTACCATTACTTAGCCATTGAACATGTCCGGCACCATCTGAAGAAAGGACCTGGTTTGGGAGCCCTAAGCCATTTAATGTTACGTAATCAACTCCACTAATTAAGGCTGAATTACTAACAGTAATAGTTTCAAACGATGCATCTTTAACATCAAGGGTATCAATAGTAATATTAGTAACTGTGGCATTATCTGCTACTAAATTATGTGTATCAAAAGAATAGGATTTTAATGCTGACCATTGCTGAAGTTTTGTTTCTGGATCTAATAAAACACTTACTGATGACATTATGAATATATTATATGATTATATAATATTTTCTTGTAAATAACTAAATTAAATATTTATATTAATAATCTTCCGCTAAATCAGATGCTTTAGTAATTTTTCTATTACGGAGTCTATTTAATATATTTTGTTTTTGAGGAGTTTTTTTAATTGGTTGTTCATATTCAAATTCAACTTCATTTTCATTTTCAGAATAATCATTTAAATCACCTCCTTCAACATCTAAATTACCACCTCGCATAGCACGTCTACGAGGAGCTCTTCCACCACTTCTACCGGTACCACCACTTCTACCATCACCACCATAACCTAACTGACGTGCGATTACAGATGCTGCACGTGTTCCAGGATGAGGAAAAGCGCCAAGAGCTGTACTAACGAGTTTATTATCTTTAACGAATCTATGTGCTGATTTAAATGCATTACCCAATGATCTAAATAGATTACCTCCACCACCGTAAACACTTGCTTGCTGTTTATAAGTAACTCCAGGTTTACGTTTTGCGTTCAAAACATCATCAACACTAAGAGGAGCGAGGATTAATGAAGTATTACCATCAATAACATTGAATACACCTTCATATACTGCTAGCACAAACATTTGTACATTCAAACTTCTATCGGAAGTATTAATAAAATTACATGTCAAACCTAATTGTACATTTTTCAATACACCTGGTGCATCTTGTGGGGAAAGACCAAAATCAATACCCGCATCCAAAACGATTAAACTACCAACATCACGGGTATATTGTGTGTATGACATTTGGCAACCATTTTTAACGGCCATATTATACAAGTCTTCAGTTGTTGCTTGAGATAAAAATTGATTATTATCATATGTTACACTCAATGGATTAGTATATTTTTCTAAACTCAAAAATGTATCACTTGTAAATACTGATCTATCACGATCACATTCACGTGCCCAAATAATTAAGCGTCTCGCTGATTCCAAATACACTATTAGTATATCCATAATATTCGTAATGACAAATTACTAGTATTATGCTGGCTTTCACCAGTGGGCTGACTATACCTTAAGCCATAATAAATTATGACCTATCTCCATCTAGTCGATGAACCTTACCCATATCATTGCTGACTTAGGGTCTTGGCTGCGGATTGCCCATATATCTTTATCATTTTTACTATTCTCAGGGTTATTAACTCGAGTTCTTACATAATCTTTCGAATATGAAGTAGTAGATAAAGCTTTAGGGGTTCCCCGCAATTTGAAGATATTGCAATTATAGAACTTGTGTCAAGATTTTCTATAATCACTAGGTAGTTATATTAAAGATATATTTACACTGTTTATCTGAATAGGTATTATATCAACCTACGCAGCAGCTACCTGTTGTTCCCAAACTTTAGGAATGTTGCTTAATTGGATACTATTAAAAGGAATAGATATTCGTCCACCTGCTGCTAACGGGGCTTGAATTGCGGTAGCATATGGAGTTAAATTAAAGTAAGATGCTGAAATATTTCTAGGAATACTCATTAAAGGATCAACTGTAAAATAATTAAAAATAAGTGAATAATTATCAATGGTAACATTTATTTGATTTGGATTAATATTAATTCCTGTTTCCGTATTATCAATGGATAAGAGACGACGTAAATCACCTAAATTAAGTTGCACTGATGCATTTTGGATACCAGAGATACAAGATGTAAAGTTTGAGCTATGGCCGGCTACGAAGGGTGAGACTAATATAGGCTCTACGACATTTAATTGAACAGTTGCAGTTGTACCACCATTAGGATTACTTGTGATTTGGAATCCAACGAAACCACCTCTTGTATTTTCATAAGAATTATCAACATAAGGTGCCATAGGCGAACGATTCGTAGCAAAAGACTCGGCGTAGCTTTGCGTCTGATCGAGCATACTACAAGAGAGGCTATATTGACCGAAACGATTAGCATGGTTATTCTCAAGCCACATTAATGCACCCCAGTATTGTTGTAATGGGGATTGTGTTGCAACTACGTTATTAAGAGTAATCTGCATAGCGTCCGTGACCATGGTCAAAGGGTACGCACGTGGCGAAATTCTTCCCGCAGTAAGTAATGGGCCACCAGTTGTATTTGTACCTGAGATACTTATTGTAAACTGCGCTCTTTGAAAAACTAGCCTGCTTATAGCCATTTCACGAGATGGCGGATTGCAAGTTATGGCTATGTTCGATGGGCTCAGATTATTAGCTGGAAAAGTAACGTAGCTGCTAACTGCAGCGCCGCGCATACTGATATATTCATGATCTCTAATTTCAAGACGAGGATCTAAACAGCCAGAAACTGGGATTGGAACTACGTTATTTGACATATTTATTTATATATTATATACATATATTATTTTTTCTCAAATAGTATTTTTATAGAACCTTCACGAAATGGCGATAAAAATATCGGAAATAACCTACCTTGTTTAGATTTCCAATAAAATTGAATATCGATAACATTTATTGGGAGTTCAGAAATTAAAGTTGAATAACGAAATTGTGCCGTAGGATAATAAATAACGCGATTTCTAATTTCATTTCCAGTAACTGGAGGCACAAGAAAATCTGAAAGAACAGATAAGAAATTATTATCATTATTTCCCTGTATATTTATCCATTCATTACGCATTGGTAATGATGTTGATGTAACGACGATTGATGCAAAATCTAACATTAATGATAATGCATTATATTCTTGAGTCATGACAAAGTAATCAATTATAACTGGACCTGGATAAGTTATTGATTGTCTATTAATAATATCATCATGCACAAATATTTGTACATCTCTTCCATCAATACTAAAATGACTAATAACTTCACTTGGTAAAGAGCTACCAAAATTAGATATTAAAGATGCATTAAAATAAATATTTATTGGAGTAACATTATCACTATTATATGCTACAGGAGCATATAAAGATATTAGGTTAGTTGTTGTATTATAGTATAAAAATGGTGGAAAATTTAAAACTAATCCTGGTGCACCATTCGCAACAAGTAAATTATGGGCACTCAATAATGCCTTATTAATTAATCTCATAAAATGTTCAATATTAAACATTGCGTAATAATCATGATAAAAAGGTTTATCACCTATTGGAAACGGTGGTATTGGTGTAGGTGCTGTTTCATCTTCGGTATCCCATAGTAAAAATATTTGATGAACAAACCCATTCCATGATAGCGTAACGGAATATGTTGATACATTTATAGAATGATCTTGAGTTGGAAAAAATTGAATGGGGATTAAATCTGTGGGCATATCAAATCTTACCACAGACATCTTGTAATCAGATGTTACACCAGGAAGTAAAGTGGTTGTTCTTGTTTCTCTAAATTGTACTGGAATTGGTAAAAAATTACCATTATCATTATTATTAACAAACGTAATATTATAATAAACATTATCTCCTGCTCTTTCAATTAAAACTGGATCATCTTTTAATTTAATTTGATTAATTTGCATAAATATTATATACTAATAGAATACATAATATTTTATATTTTTAAATAAATGAAGTTAAATAAGTTACCATTTCATCAGGATTATTAATACAATTTTTAGATTGTAATAAATTTATATATTCATTCAACGGTAAACTATTTGCTGAAATACATCTAAATACAACATGTCTTCCGCAACTAGATATACCTTTTTTTCTCTTTTGTAATTGAACAGGATTATATAAAATTTCATATGGAGATTCATATAATAATTTTGATAAATATGGATAATCTTCTCCTAATTGATTTTTTAATTTCTTCGGAACAAATCCTAATTGTTCATCAATAAAAAGACCATATGAATCAAAGAATTCAATTGTTGGAGGATTATAATTACTATGTCTAAATAATCCAGTCCAATGCCCGTATGAAGGCTGTGTTTCATATAATAAAGCAACAGCATCTTCATTACCAAATACATCATCAATATTATTATAATTAAGCAAATCTTTATATGTCATGATTTTTATTTCATCATTACATGCTTCTTGTATTTCACTACCCGACAATGGTTTTTCTTCTAGTTTATTTATTAATCTATTCATATATTATTACAATAGATTTTATAATAAATAAAGGCCCTTACTATACATTACATATTGACATGGATCAGCATTTTTAAATACTGTTACCCATCTTGAAGGAAGATCAAATATTTTATTAATGTCATTCTTTGACATTCCAACATATTTTTTTAATGTATATTTAATTGCATCTGTTGCACCAGACTTAGGAAAGAATGTGATTGCATTACACTCATTTAGAATAATACGAGTTGATTTATAATTAGTCATAAGATGATTACTAACAATCACACTAATACCTTCACCATAATGACGACCTGTTCTTAATAGAGAATCTCTAAGTTTTTCTATTACTTGTAATAATTTAGGGTTTTGAATTGAATCAATATCATCAAATACACATACAGAATCTGCCAGTATTTCCGGATTAATTGGTTTTTTATCTACTAAATCATCATCTAATTTAAATCTTATAATATTACCAATTGAATCTAATTCAGGATCCTCATTGACATCAGAGAATATATATATTTTCTTTTTGGGGCAAACTTTACGCATATTTTTTAGTAATCTACCAATATAATAACTCTTACCAGAGCCAGCAGGACCACATATATAATATCTAAATGTCTTTTTAAACTCTGGTAAAGCACTTAATTCACCATCATCCCATAATTTAAATTCTTTTTTTGACATATCTTCACTTTTAGTAACTATTTTATTAAACATATCCTCAATATCATCATCTGAAACATTATCAGGATTTTGACCTTTAAAACCACCGTATCTAATAGCTTCCTTAAGTTTATAAGCATCATTTGAAGACATCTTCTTTTTTAGACTTCTGATATAATCTTCATCAACCATATCAAAAGCATTATTATTAATACCTGCACCGCAATCTCCTCCACAGTCTTCACAGCAAGGATCAAAACTGCAATCTTCATTACAATTTTCACAACACTTTTTAGTTGGGTCACTGATATATAATATTTTGTTATTGTATTTTCCACCTTTTATTATTGCTTTTGGTTCTCCTCTTTTTAAACTTATCATCTATATTATTATATCTTAAAATATTTTCAGAATTTAAGAAATACTTTTAATAAATTAATATATTTTATGTAATATTTTATTTAATGTTCTATCATTAATTGGAATCTCTTCAAAAATATCAATAACTCCTTTAATATTACCTCCATTTATTTCATCACTTAATATATTTGCTATAATATTATCATCCCCCGATCCTTTTTTTTCTCCTCTTATTTTCATACCTACGACTCTATCAAAGAATTTTTGTTCTGATTCATTACCAGGAATATCAAAAATATATTGAGGAACTGGATATAGACTATTAATTTTTAAATATTTAAGTGTTTGTTCTCTAATAATTTCTTTTAGATAATCAACCAATGTATTTAAATTATCCATTGTTAAATTAAGTTGTTTCTTTGTAAAATTATAGCTATATTTTTTATAATTATTTACAATTCCATCTAAAAGTTCATATATTATATCAAAATCAATATCTATGTCATCAACGTAAGATATTCTTACTTTAAGATTATCTATTTGATCCATTATTGTCTGATATGGTGGTTTAGGAACTCTTTCTAATATTAATAATAATGTTTGAATATCTGTTTTAATTTGATTAAGTCTTGCTACATTTCCTTGAAATAATGGTGTTAATGTTCTCAATAATTCTTCATTTTTTATTGTTCTAGCTAATGCCCACATTCTTTTTGCCATTTTAAAGAAATTTTCAAATACTGGAGATGAAAATTTTCTTATTTCATTTTTCATATGATCAATATATGATGAACTTTTATCATTAACATTTGGTGATGAGGGATTTAAAATTATTACTTTTCCTTTATTATAAATTATCATGTCATAGAAATTACTAACCTCAATATATCTATTATTAATAGATGCCCATATATCTATTTTTATTTGTGTTCCTTGAGAAATTGCATCTAATAATGTTATTTTTTTATTTCCTATCATCATTTTAACACCCTTTTTAATTTCATCTTTTGACCATCTTAGAACGTATAAATTTCTTATTATTTCTTTTAATTCATCCGTGCTATTCTCATCACTATTTTTATGTAATTTTATTATTTCATTGTATTGTTTATTATCTAATAAATTATCATTATGAAGTCTAATAATATTATCAATAAAGTCACGATCATTAACATCTAATTTAAATCTTAAATCATAACCGACTTTAATTTCACCAAAATATACACCTCTTTTACGTGCCATTTTTTTAGGAATAGATTTTAATATTTTTTCAGTTTGTTTAAAAATTACCTCTGGAGTACAACAACCGATAATCATTGTTCTCATATCAATATCACTAGCAAAATACTGTGATGAATAAAGATAAGAACCATAAATCATCGATGAATCTTTATCAAATTTAGTTAGATTAAGAATATCTCTTATTTTATGTGTTGTTAATCCTTCCTCTGGTTTATCTCTAATTTCATTAATAATTTGTTCACCACCCATACAAGATAAACAACCACCAAAACCAATAATTTTATTAATTCCACATGTTGAACAACCTCCTCTAAATCCGAATCCTTCTGATTCTAATTCTTTTAATTTATCTCTAACAATTTTTTCATCTTTATCACCCGGCTTTATATCTCCGAATGATGCTATTCTACCAGGAGCAATGAGACCATGACTTTCAGCAAAATGTTTTAATTGAATTGGTCGTAAACCTATTTGAATATTAAAAGCTGAATCTTTACCTTTTCCTTTTTGAAGTGTTTCAATCATTTTTCTATCAGCTTTAGCGACATCATCTTGTGATGAAGCTAAACTATATCTAATATCATGTGCCTGTGAAACTTTATCGGTATAAGTTCTTGGTGGATCACCTCTTTTAAGACGTTCAACAAGATGTGTACCAGGACCCATATAATTAGCTTTACCGAAACTTCCTTCTGGTAATCTAAGATAGGCATGATATTCCCCGGGAAATCCAGAACGTTTTGTATTATTACCACCTTTACAACTATAATTAAACGGTTTCATATTTGGAAGATCATTATAATAACCCCCTTTACAACTATAATTAAATGGTTTCATATTTGGAATATCATTATAATAACCTCCAGTTAACCTATTTTCTATTTCGGAGTTACTTAATTTTTTACAACTATCCATTATATGCGTATATAATATATTCATATAATTATTTTAATTGTAGTTTAGTAGTCATAGCTATAATAGTTATCCATTAAAGCAGAACCTTGATAAGGCATATCATGACCATCATAATCATAATAACAATCATTTAAAACGCCACCAGAACGACCAGAACCTCCACTATGTCCGTAACCTCCCGCACCTCTTCTTAATGCTGATGCCATAATCATTGCATCTTTATAGGACATTCCTGGATTTGCTGATCTAACCGAACGTACTTCATTTTGCCATTCTGAAAGAGCACCACCGCGGGCCCTAGTTCTTCTATGTCTAGCGCCACCCACAACTTTTGTACATCTTCCTTTTGCATTTCTCTTTAATCCTCTTCTACATGGTTTTGGAGGTACTCTACATCTACCAGTTTTTCTATTTCTACGTGTCTTTACACCATTTTTTGGTTTACATGCTTTACGTTTAACTGGTCGCTTACAGTCCCCTGCCTTATTTCTACGTTTACCTACTGGGCACCTTGGTCGCCTTGCTGCTCTTACTGGCACTGGTGCTACTTGATTCGCAGCTAATCTATCTCTTAATATTATAAGTCTATCTTGCAAGTTATCAAATTCATTACCTTCCGCATTCATTAACATACCTTGTATTTTATTTATCTCATTTCTTGTTCTTGTAATTAAACCTTTTTTTGCACTAGCCGGTGTACCTTTGCCACCACTCATAGGATTTCCAGCATGCATATGTGCGCGGCTAACAAGTGCATTGTATAATCTTTCACGAACGTCAGACATTTATTTATTTATATAATATGATAATATATTTTTTTTGTCAACATATTAATATACAAATGATTTATTCGTTATTGTATTACGGTGCATATTATATTACATATTCTACCGCATCATATATTATTATTGATCGTTGTAAAAAATATATTAAAAATATTAAATTAACTATCGTTTGACTCATTAGATTTTCTCCATTCTTCAATATTCTTAAATGCTATTGAATTATTTCCTTCCCAAATTCGTTTATTATAAACTCCTTTAATTGTTCTAACTCTATCTATTACTTGAATTCTTTGAAAACTTCTGAAAAACATTGCTCGACTTTGTTCAAATTCTTCGCCATTTAATAATTTCTTAAAATCTTTATCTGTCATTCTATCTTTATCGAGACCCTTAGCTTTGAATATCTTTTTAATATTATTATCATCATCTTTATATTTTAAATAATATGTTTTCGGTGCTATAAAAATACCCTCTTGAATATTTGGTTTATCAACTTTCCATTTACCTAATTTTGTAGATATAAATTCTTCCCCTAATTCTTTATCGGTGAAGATTGAATCTGTATCAATGTAATAAATATGTTCATGTCCAATGTTTCTCATTGCTTCTGATAGTGTAACACGTGATCTTGCTGCAATGTATGATGAGAATCTTACTAACTTACCATAATCATTATCATTCTTCGTATTCTTATCATTATATTCAAATATTATTTTTCTATCATTAATTACAATATCACTTACTAAAACACCATTTTCTTTTTCTAATATATTATACATTTCGTTGTAATTATTCACAATCTTTTTCTTTGTAAATTGTCTTTGTGCCCATTTACCATATAATGAATTACCAATATCTTTATAAAACTTTGATTTTGATCTATTTCCTTCTCTTTCTGCTTCTAATCTTTTATTATAAAAATAATTTGCAAATTCATTAAATATAGGTTTATCTTCGTAAGTATCAATACTATTTACTCTAACTTCATAACCGTTATTAATTGCCTCAATTAATTCACAACCCCAAAAATATACATTATCTGCTTCTTTAACTCCGACTGTATTAGTTGTTACTTCATCTCTCACTAAAAGATTAGGAATAAAATATTTATCATTACCAATATATTTCACTGATGCGCAATAATTATCAGTTTCTACTAATTCATCAATATTGACAATATCATTATTACATTTAATAGTTTTAATAAATTTAAATGGCATACTATGGCACATTGATGATAAATATGATGAATTAATATCATAACCATTCAAATACTTTCCTTTTTTTAATCTTTTAAATGATTTTTTAAATACTGCTGTATATCCTCCTTTATATGCACTATGTTCATTAATAATAACATTTTCTGGCGATTGTTCTAAATTATCATCCATAAATACCTGTTTAAATATTTTTAGTGAAATTCCAGCACTACTAAACATTTTTTGGGCATCGTAAATATATTCTTGACCATTATCTCTTTTTATAACTGATACACATTCATCAATGTGAAGTTTTGCAAATTCATATACTATTTTACTATCTAACATACAATACTTCTTTGTATATTTCTCAAGATTAAATGATTTTTCTCCAATCATATTTTTACATTCCTCATAATCTTTCTTATTATTAAAATATTTCTTTTCCGGAACTTCACCAATATACTTTAAATTATTCTTATTTGCGAATTTATAAGGATAAACACCCTTTTCTATCTTTAATCCAAATTGTTTTGCAGCATCTTTTAATTTTCCTGCATAGAATAAGTTAATATCATGAATTAAAATATTATTAAATTTAATACCCTTAATACTATTTTCTGTCATTGTATATTTTGACATGTGTTTTTTATCATGTATTTTTT
>Ga0210402_10003602_pt1 | contig 14439 bp, 9 predicted proteins | sample IncBWC7MmetaG_FD_161055 | JGI IMG/M metagenome (GOLD analysis project Ga0210402, IMG submission 161055) | Forest soil microbial communities from Barre Woods Harvard Forest LTER site, Petersham, Massachusetts, United States - Inc-BW-C-7-M | ecosystem: Environmental > Terrestrial > Soil >...
GGCGGCGCCGAGGCGCGCAAGGACCCGCTGATGCCCGATGCCGACCTTGACACCAACTACATCAAGGTAACCCTGGCGCGGCCGGTGCCTGATCACGGCCAGGGCCGGGTGGTGATCCTCAAGACCTACAAGGACGAGAAGAGCTACTACATGGAGGGCAAGACCATCGTCTTCAACCGGCCGTTGGGCGTGGCCCGCAATAAAGTGGTGCTGCCTTCCGGGTACGAGGTGGTCGGACTGAGCGTGCCGTCGCAGATTCGCACCGAAAGTGACGGCCGGATTTCCATCAGCTTTTTGCATGCGGGCGCCGGCGAGGCGCCGCTGGTACTGCGCGCCGCCAAGGACGCCCAGGCGGGTACGGCATCGCTACCCAAGGCAGCGACGGCGCTGCGCAGCTGGGAGTCGCCGTTTCAGGGAGAGACGGAACAGGACCGGCTGGCGGAGCGGGCCCATCAGGACCGCAACATCGTTTACTTCTTGCAGCAACCGGAGACGCATGCGTTCAGTTTGTATCACGACTACACAGAATCACGCGCGGGCATCAACGGTTATGCAAATGTCGTTCGCCAGGGCAGCGTCGCGAGCCATCCCTCCGCAAGCATTCTCGACACCGGAGAGCATTTGCAGACGCAGGAAATGAGCGGCGCCGAGATGGCGGCCTCGAAGATCAATGTGGGCGAGGCGGTCGACCCGAAGGCTCGGGTGGTCGTGATTTCTTTTGCGCCGATACAATCCGGACAGAGCTTGCGGTTGCGCATTGCGGAGACCTACACGGCGCCGGTGAGCTACCGTCTCGACGGCGATGAATTGGTATTCGATCGCAGCTTTGGCAGGCCGAGAAATGCCGTGGTACTGCCCACGGGTTGGTACTGCACGTTCAGCGCCGCGCCGGCCACCGTCAGCCGGTTGCCGGACGGCAGAGTGCGCCTGGACTATTGGGATGATCGGCCGGAAGCGGTGGAGGTTCTGCTCAAGGCCAAGCGGCGCATCGCATCGGATTGAGCAATCTCCGCTAATCGCTTGCGAACAAATAGCGGCAGCTTATGTCAGCCGGATCGTGCGCCAGTATTCGCTCGTACAGCCCGATGTTTTCCGCCATCGCGCGCTCGACGTCCTCATCCAGCAGAAATCCCGCAGCAACCTGCTCATTCGCCGCGCGGCGTAATCTATTGACGTAGTCCTCGCGCGTTGGATAGCGCTCCTGCAGACTCTTGCGCGTGTCTCCCGACGCACGTCGTTCATCTGCGGTGCGCGCGAAGGGCACGAAGCTGCCGTCAAAACGCGCGGTCGCCCAAGGGAAACCAGTTTCTGGCGCGCGTTGGTTCCAGCCCGTGTGCGTGCCGAGCGGGACCTGCATCTCGATCAATCGTACGCCGCCGCGATCATTGCCGTCGGCGTCGGCGCTGGGAACGCGTGTTTCATAGGCGGGTCCATGCGCCGGCGGAATGCGGCTCGCAATGCCCTGCTGCGCAAACGCAGGGCCGAAATCAAGGCGCGGCTCGCGCAGATTCTCCTGCGGTGGTGAAATGCCGGCGCTCAGCGGAAAGGCGGCTCGATAGGCGGCGACCGTGACCAGGGTCCCATCGCTTATCTTCGGATACGCGCTCGGCGGCGGCGGCACGCCGTCCGCCGACCACCGATCGAGCGCCAGGATCAGCGCGCGCATGGGCAGATAGTGATCGGTGGTAGAAACGCAGTTCTGGTAAGGCGCGCGGGTGCGCGAGCGGCCGACGTAGTGCTGCGCGCCCATGAAGCCGTACACGCGAACCTCGGCCGCCGGCAATACATCCTCGGTGCCGTCGGGTGTCGTCGTGATCAGCGAAGCGTCACGGTTCCAGTATTCCGCTGACGTGTTCGCGACGATCAGCTTCGGTACATGTCCCTCTGCGTCCTGCGCGTTGTCGAGCAGTGAGGCGGTTTGTCCGCCAACAGGATCGTGCGATCGCGAAGTCGTGAACGGGAACATGTCTGCAGGATAATCGTGCTCCTCGAGCATCGAGGGGTGCCGCGTGGGCTGCACGAATCGACTGTTGAAGCCCGCGCCGCCGCCGCCGCCCGGCACCTGCATGTAGGCGCCGTTGAATGCCAGATGCCCCGTCTCATCCACGTCCAGGCCATCGTGCAGCATGCGGCCGATCAGCCGTCCCGACTGGCTTATGCCAAAGATGAGTACCTGTCGCGGCGCCGGCGCGCCCGCAAACGGCTGATCGCGGAAATATGCCAGCAGATCGCGGATCCCGGCGAGACCGGCCCCGGCAACGTATGGATCTTTGGCCACATAGGTCAGCTCGTAGATTTTCCCCGTCTCAAATCCGCCGTCCAGCTGCACGCGGCCGGGACCGCCGCCGCGTTCCGGCGCGACGAAATGCCAGCGGCTTCGAGCAATCGCGCGGCGCGGTTCATCCGGCCGGGCACGCTCGGTGAGCACCGCCTTGGAATCGTTCGGCGTGGCGGGCTCGTAGGTGAGACCCCGCATCCCCGCATATGTCGCTATCGGCGCAGAAGCGCTCACGGTGAACTCGTTCTGTACCATTCCGGTGATGGACTTCGTACCCGCCTTAGCCACCGGCGGCGCAAAAATCAGCGGCTTTACACCGGGCGCCGGCGGCTCAGCGTCCCAGGTCCACGCGGAAAACAGCAGCGTGTATCCATGCCGCATCAAAAACCCGTCGCCCGCGTCGGCAACGGTCGTGGGATCGTTATTCGCGGGGCTGTGCCCGTTCACCTGGCCGAGAATGGCGATGCCGCCGCGATTATTGACATCGTAGATCAGGCTTGCGGCACGGGCCTTTACAGGCCGCAGCATGATGAACTCGCTGGCAAACTTCACCAGGCCGTCGCCGTCGCGCGGCGCGAATTTCAGGTCGACGATGTTCGCATTGGCGGAACTCTTAGGATCGAGCGCGAAGTGTGCAAGCCCGCGAATTTTCTCGTATTCGCCCGCATCGCCGAATCGCATGCCGTCCGCGAATGGCACGCGCTCGATGATTTCCACCCGCTGCACGGCGGCCGCCGCCGGCATGCCGATCACCGCAAGCGCCGCAACCAACGTCAGACATTTCGCCCGGATCCGCAATGGACGCATCGCTCGAAGCAGTCTCATCCCGACATGCTCCGCGATGTCGGCCTGGCGCTCAAGGCCCACCGCGAAGTTCAGGTCAATGGATCCCGCGGAAGTGGCGCGTGAGGCACCCGCCCGTCACCAACATTCGTCGTCCTGCGGCTGCCAGATGAATGCATGCGGCGTGAACTGTGCATCGACATACCAGCCGACCACTTCGCCCGCTGCGTTGTTGGTCGATGGGCGCGTCCCCTGGCCGGCCATGGTCCCGGCATCAGGCGCATCGAAAGTCTGCACTTCGCCGCCCGCGGAACGCGAGAATCCATGCATGACGGTGCCGGCATCATTGTATTCTCCGGTCACCGCGCCAAACAGGTTGATCGAGTAAGCCACCGTACCTTCGCCGGGCGCGGTGCTGGCTTGTTTGAGCTGGATCGATGTGAACTTGCCGTCTCTCGAGCGGGTGAAGCCGTAGGCCAAGTAGTTCGAATCAAGCGTGTAGCCGGTGATTTCCCCTTCCGGGTTGATGCTCGCCGCATAGGTCCCTGCAAATTGGGCGGTCCCCGCGTTGGGTCCATCGACGGAAATGATCTTGCCGCCCGGCTCGCGCAGAAACCCGTGAACTACGGCGTTCGAGTCCAGGAAAAACCCGGTGGTCGCGCCCTCGACATTCAGGCAGGTTTCCTCGCACACCATGGTGTAGATGGAGCCTGGCGGATCGAAGGTGGCCATCTCGCCGAAAAAGCCGCGCACGAATCCATGCTGGTTCGACATCGAGTCGACATAAACGCCCGCCACCTCCCCCTCCAGGTTGATGTCGTAGGCGAGCGTGCCCTGATTGGCCCCGGTGCCCGCGCCGGGCGCATCAAATGTCACGAACTTCCCATCCGGGTGCCGCACGAAAGCATGAAAGATATTCGAGGGGTCTTCGAACTGCCCGGCGATCGCCCCAAAATCATTGATGCTGTATGCCAAGGTTCCTTGATTGAGTCCCTTACCAAGGCCCGCTCCCGGCGCATCGAAAGACTCGAACTTGCCGTCAGGCGTGCGCAGAAATCCGTGCGGCACCACGTTGGCATCGGTGTAGGTGCCGACCACCGCGCCCTCATCGTTATTGGCGAACGCATAGGTTCCCAGCTGGCCGTCAACAGGTGCGTCGAATTCGATCAATTTGGGGTGCTGCGACGCCGGGCGAGTTGCCGGCAATCCTTCCGCGGCTGCTGCCTGAGGCAGCACCAAGGTGGCGATGATGGTTGCGCTCAGGAAGCAAATTTCGGCTAGGTTTGAGTTTCTCATCTGGATCCCTCCACTTATCGCGAGGCGTACAACGCTACCTACCGTCGCGGGCAAATCAACGACGCGCGCATTAGAAGTGCATTAGAAGTGCGTTAGAGCGCATGTCGCTGATTAATCTGACATATTATGTCGGCCGTAGGGCCTTGTGGCGACCTCGCGCGCATTCGGCCCGGCGGGTGATAAAGTCGTCCTACGTTCTCGCCCTTGGAAACGCACATGGATACCCCAGCGCAACCGGATCTGGTGCTGCGGTTCGGCCCGTTCGAATTGAACGTCGCGGCCGAGGAGTTGCGCGAGAACGGCACGTTGCGCCGGATTCCACCCCAGCCATTTCGCGTACTTTTCCTGCTGGCCGACCGCGCAGGCCAGATCGTCACCCGCAAGGAGATCAGGCATTGCCTGTGGGGCGACCGCAAATACGTCGACGTCGAGCACGGCATCAATTTCTGCGTGAGCCAGATCCGCGGCGCCCTGCACGATCCGGCAGAACTGTCCCGCTACATCAAGACTGTGCCGCGACGCGGCTATTGTTTTGTGGCGCCGACCGTGCGGCTGGCTGGCGCGGCACACAAGGCCGCAGTTCCCGAAGTACAGGCCGCGACTCCTGAACCGGAAGCAAGTCCCGAAGCGCCGGTCGGTATTACCGCTCGTCCGGCCCGCTTCAGTCACGGCATGCTCAGGATCCCTGCCGCGGCGGTCATGCTGCTGGCTCTGATCTCCATTCCGATGAGCAGCCTGAAGATCGGGAATCAACCGCTGGCAGCGCTGACGGAAAAAGACTGGGTCGTGGTCGCGGACTTTGCCAATACCACGGGCGAAGACGCCTTTGACGATTCATTGCGGCAGGCTCTCGCCATCGAACTGCGGCAATCGCCCTTCTTGAATGTACTGGCCGATGCGAAAGTTCGCGCAACCCTGAAGAGAATGGGGCGCCCGGATGGTCAGCGTATGACGCCCGACGTCGCGCGCGATGTTTGTCTGCGCACCGGCAGCAAGGCGGTATTGGATGGAAAGATCTCCAGCTTGGGCAGCCACTACCTCATGAGTCTGAATGCCGTTGCCTGCGATGGCGGCGATGCCCTGGCCAGCGCACAAGGCGAAGCGGCTCGCCGCGATGATGTGTTGACGACCTTGAGCAGAATGGCCACGCAACTGCGCGCCGCTCTCGGCGAGTCATTGCGCTCGGTGCAGAAGTTCGATGTTCCCGTCGAGGTGACCACCGGTTCGCTGGAAGCACTCAAGAGCTACTCCGAAGGGCTCAAGGTCCTGGTGTCCAAGGGCGACGCGCCGAGCATTCCATTCTTTTTGCGCGCCACAGAACTTGATCCCGATTTCTCCATGGCCTATGCGACCTTGGCGGCTCGTTACAACAATCTCGATCAACCCGGGCAGGCGCTGCGACTCGCGACCAAGGCGTACGAGCTTCGCGACCGCGTATCCGAGCGCGAAAGACTTGTGATCACGACGCGCTACCTGCGTCTCACCGGCCAGTTGGAGAAGCTCACTCAAGCCCTCGATATGTGGACGTCGGAATACCCTCGCGACGCAGGACCCCATGGGAGCCTTGGATCGAACTATGCATTCATGGGGGAATATGCCAAGTCGCTGGCCGAATGGCAGACCGCCTTGCGCTTAGCGCCCGACGATGTCTCGATGTATGAGAACCTGGGGGTGGTTTATCTTGCGCTGAATCGACCGCTCGAAGCTGAACAGACTTTGAATGCGGCGTTTGCACAGCAACTGGATAGCGGCGGCTTGCGCTGGGCCGCCTACGATCTCGGCTTCGTGCAAAAAAAACCCGAGTTGATGGCGCAGCAGGCTCAATGGGCGGTCGGAAAACCCGGGTCGGAGGATATCCTGCTATCGGCGCAAGCCGACACTGAAGGTTATTTCGGCAGACTCCGCAAGGCCCGGGAACTTACCCGCCGGGCGGTGGATTCGGCGGTTCGCTCCGACTATCCGGAAGCAGCCGCGCTATGGCAGGTGAACGCTGCGCTCAGAGAGGCCGAGTTCAGCGAAATTCGCGAAGCACGGAACGACGTTCGCGCGGCTCTGGCTCTCTCCGCCGGAAGAAACGTCAAGATGCTTGCGGCACTCACCCTTGCGCGGATTGGCGATGCCGACCAAGCCGAGATCATCGTCAATGAACTGCAAGTTGAAAATCCTCACAACAGCGTATTCACGCGCTTTCGACTGCCGAGCATTGTGGCCGCGATCGCGTTGAGCCGCGGCAATCCGGCGCGGGCCCTCGAGTCCTTGGAAGTGATCCGGCCCTACGAGCTGGGAGAACCCTCGCCTTCGGGTCTCGCGCCGCTGTATCCGCCCTACTTGAGGGGTCTGGCGTACTTATCCATGCACGATGGCGCCGCCGCGTCGGTCGAATTCAACAAGCTGCTCGACAACCCGGGGATAGCGCTCAATTTTCCCGCGGCCGTTCTTGCGCGTCTCTACCTCGCCAGAGCCTACGCGCTGGCGAATGCCCCTGGCAAAGCAACCACCATTTACGAGAGCTTTCTCGCACTCTGGAAGGATGCGGACTTGGACATCCCGATCCGCGTCGCTGCCCAGAAGGAGTACGCTGACATGGGCCGGCGTCGAAATGCCGACTCACGGCGCTTGCGGATCCACACCCGGATGCCGGCGCTGGCCACCAACGCGCAGCCTCGGAGTTGACGCGGGAGCCGCCGGGCGAACGCCGCGCCGCCGCCGCGCTACATCAATGGCCGGCGCGATGCAAACAGCATGAGATATTGGCGGTCATCCAGAACTTCGACCCGCACCGGCCGCGGCTGCGATCCATGCCGCAGGCGGAACACCGCGCGTTTTATCTTCGAGGCATGTCGCGACATGCGCGGGCGTTCGCAGGAATACAGATGGATGAAGCCAAGCTTGCGCAAGAACTCGACGGTCGCCTCGGCAGCGGCACGGTCGACTTCCGGATGCGCCTCGAACATCACCACCGGGTCCTGGCTGCCCAGGGTTCGCTTGAGTCCCTCGAGCACCGCCAACTCCAGGCACTCGACGTCGATTTTGATCAAGCCGAGACGTGAAATGCCGAGCGACTCGACCGCCTCATCCCCGATGCGGATCTCAAGTTGCTGATGGTCACTCGCAGGCGCGGCAGCCGCGGCCGCGGCGATGAAGTGGGATGCCCCGAGATTCGCGGCGCTCGCCTGCTGGTAGGCAAGCCACCCCGCCTCGGCTCCGAAACCGCATTCCAGTAGCTCGACATTGGCCAATCCATTGAGCGCCATCGTTGCACGGAAGGCCATGCAGAAAATGGGATTGGGCTCCACCGCGACGACCCGCGCAAAGCGGTCGGCGAAAAATACCGAGTGATTTCCTATATTCGCGCCGACATCGAGGCATGCGGACTCGGCGAACTGCCGCGCGCATCCGCCCAGCAACGTGGAAAAAGCGCTTTGCAACAGCGCGCCTTCGTACAAACCATCGACGAATATGGAATCGCCGATGTGATCGCCGGGCACGCAAAAAATGGGCCTGCCGCCATAGCGGCGCAGCCGTGGCAACGACCTCCTGACAATGGACCGAAGCAGTGTTGTGGGCATTTTGCTATTGCGCCTGACTCTGGCCAGCGGTGATACATTAGCGATACTACTGGACCTGAGGGGATTGTGAATGAACGAGTGGAAGATCGAACACTTGAATCGCCGCGGCCTGTTGCTGATGAGCGCGGCCGCCGGCGCCACACTGGTAATGCCGCGCTTGCTGTCTGCGGCCGCGAACGCCTCGGATCGCGAGTTCGGCGGCGATCTCACCGCCGTCAAAGCCGCGATCGAGAAGCAGCGTCCGCAAGCCATCAAACGCCTGCAGAATTGGATCGCCCTGCCGTCGATTGCCGCTGAAAACCGCAATATGAAGGAAGGCGTTCAATTGATGATCGAGCTCTTGAAGGAGGCCGGATTCCAGACTGCGAAGGTGATGCCGACGGATGGGCAGCCGGGCGTATTCGCCACGCTGGACGCCGGCGCGAAGCGCACCGTGGGCATGTATTTCATGTATGACGTCAAGCAATTCGACCCGATGGAATGGAGCTCGCCGCCACTGGAAGCCGCGATCGTCGAACGGGCACCGTTCGGCAAGGTGATGATCGGGCGCGGCGCGATCAATCAGAAAGGGCCGGAGGCCACCTTTCTCGCAGCGCTGCACGCGCTCAAGGAGGCCGGCCGCAAGCCGCCGGTGAACATCGTGCTGGTGGCCGAAGGCGAGGAAGAAATTGCGTCACCGCATTTCGCGCAGGTGGTACATCAGCCTGAGGTCCTCGCGGCTCTGGGCAAATGCCATGAAGTCTTCATGCCGTTCGCTTCGCAATCCCCGCAGGGTGGGGTTCAGGTCGCGCTCGGCGCCAAGGGAGCGGTCGAGGTCGAATTGGTGTGCTCCACCGAGAGATGGGGCCGGGGCGCCAAGGACGACATCCATTCCAGCTACAAGGCGGAATTGGACAGCGCGGTGTGGCGCATGGTGAAGGCGCTGTCGACGCTGGTGTCGGAGGACGGCAATGATCCGGCAATCGACGGCTGGTTCGAGCACGTAAAGCCGCTGACCGAGCGCCAAAAGCAGATCATCGCCGAGCATGCCGCGAGCACCAGCGAAGCGGACGTCAAAAAGCTTCTTGGCGTGCAGCACTGGGTGCATGATCTTTCCTACCGCGACGCGCTCGAACGCCTGGCCTCGCAGCCGACCGTCAACATCGAAGGCATGTACGCGGGCTACACGGGCCCTGGCGGCAAGACCGTGCTGCCGGCAAAGGCGACCGTCAAACTCGATCTGCGTCTGGTGCCGGATCAGACCGCCGCCGAAGCCGAACAGAAACTGCGTGCGCACCTCGACAAGCGCGGCTACGGCGATATCGAAGTCAAAGTCACCGGCGGCTACGATCCCACACAAACGGATGAGAATTCATCGTTGATCAAGGCCTCGATCGCGGTGTACAAGCATGAGGGCATGCCGGTCAGCCTGTCGCCGCGGCTCGCCGGGTCGTGGCCGGGCTTCATCTTCACCGGACCTCCGGTCAGCCTGCCCGCGGGGCATTTCGGCACGGGTCACGGCAGCCGCGCGCATGCGCCGGACGAATACTACGTCATCGAATCGGGTAACCCCAAGGTCCAAGGCATGGCGGACGCGACCCTGTCCTATGTGATGCATCTTTATGCATTGGCCGCGGTTTAAGGACATGCACTCCTATTTCGGCGCCTCGAAGCGGATGGCATTCAGGAATTCGCTGCGGCGATTGAGTTCCTTCTGTCCCGCAGGATAGCCATTGGATTTCAGAATGAAGGACAGAATGTCGGCATATTGATCGCGGCTCAAGCCGGCAGGATTATTGAGCGGCATCGTGGTGCGGATGCGGTCGAACAAATCGCCGACGGTGAGTCCGTTGAAATCCGAGATGAACTGCGCGCCGGCGAGTGCCGGCGCCTCGCCGAGACCGCCCAGCGATGCGCCGTGACATGCCGCGCAATGCTGCGGATAGGCGGCGGCGCCGCGCGCCGCCTGTGCGTCGGTGTAGATGCCATCGAGCACCGAGCTCGTGATCTCCTGCGTCCAACCCTCACGATCGGCCATGCAAATCATCGCGGCCGCGCCCAGCAGAGCGGCGGCCAGCGGCAATGCCATTCGCCGCCTCAGCCGAGCGCCTTGATTTCGACGAGCGCCTTGTTGAGCGCTACTTTCTGCGCTTCGCTGACGTCGCTGTAGGGCGGACGTTGATAGGTCTGCGGCGTGCCCATCTGCACGCTGAGTGCGTACTTCATCGGGCCATAGCCGCTGACGCCGGTCTGCATATCCTTCATCACCTTGGTCATCGCCACATACCTGGCGTATGCGGCGTGATAGTCCTTGCCGGCGCGAAATGCGGCGAACACATCGGCGATCGGTCGCGTATAGACGTTGCCATCCATGCAGATCGCGCCCATGCCGTGCTCGAGCGCGTACACGAGATTGTTTTCAGTGCCGGTGCGCATGTTGAGTTCCGGGAAGGCCCTGACGAACTCGGCGTACTCCTCCGCCGGGCCGTTCGAATCCTTGATTCCCGCGAGATTTGGATAGTGCTGCAGGCTGCGCAGCAGTTCGTGGCTGATCGGCACGCCGCTGGTCCCGGGGATGTGATACAGATTGATCGGAATCCGGACTTGATCGAACAGCATCGAATAGTAGCGGACCAATCCGTCCGTGGGCGGTTTCTTGTAATAGAACGGCGGGACCACCAGCAGCCCATCCGCCCCGTTGTCCTCGGCATGCTTGGACAGCTCGAGAGTCTCGGGAAAATTCGAGGTGCCGGGACCCACGATGATGTTCATGCCCAGCTTGTTCTTTAGGGCAACCTCGGCGATCTGCTTGCGTTCGGCGACCGAGAAGGACGGAAATTCTCCGGTCGTGCCCAGCACGACGATGCCGTCGGCGCCACTGTGCTTGAACCATGCGAGCACATCCTTGAAGGCACCCGGATCGAATTTCAGATTCTTGTCGCAGGGCGTGACACTGGCGACCCAGAAGAGGGTTTTGGACGAACTGCCCAGATTCGGCGCGGCCACCGCCGGACTTAACTTCGCCATCATCGCCGCGGCAGCGGTGGCGCCCATCATGCTGATTAGGTCTCTACGAGTCGTTTCCATAGAAATTCTCCTCAGCTACTTCTTTTCGTATTTCACAACATCCTTCGGCCCGACTTCCGCGCCGTAGATGTTGCCGTGAACGTCCGCCGTGATGCCCTCGGCGCCCGTGGTGCTCTTGGTCTCCGCATCATGATCGGGGTCCGGGATGAAGGCCGTGACCACGCCATCCTTGGTGCTGCCGATGCGAATCCCCCGCGTCCAACCCGGATGGTGCCCATAGCCCTCGGCGTTGCGCGACTCCGAATCGGTGACATACAGGACATCGTTCTGGTCGATGAACAGGCCGCTCGGCCTGCTGAACTGGGTCCATGTATCCAGCAGCTTGCCGTCCTGGCTGAAAATCTGAATGCGGCTGTTGCCGCGATCGCCCACGAACAGCCTGCCGCGGGAATCCATCGCCAGCGTGTGCGGTACTTCGATCTGGCCGGGACCGCTGCCGTGTGAACCCCACTGCTTGAGAAACACGCCGTTCTTGTCCAATTTCACGATTCGCGCATTGCCCTTGCCCTCCTCGTGGCCATCACCCACGAAGATATCGCCGTTCGGCGCCACCAAAACGGCGCTGGGTTCATTGAATGAGTCGGGCCCGTTGCCGGCAATCCCCGGTTTGCCGAGCGTGCGCAGCAGTTTGCCATTTTGGTCAAATTCGAGGACATCGTCGCCCTTGCCGTCGCCAGCCTGAGCATCGGTCACCCAGATATGGTCGGCCATGTCGATGAAGAAGCCGTGGGGGAACACCATCATGCCGCCGCCGAATGCCTTGATGAAATTTCCGCCGGCATCGAATTCCATGATGGGATCGATCTTGCTGTTCGCGCAGCTGTTGGCGCCGCAGCGTTCGGCGACCCAGATATGGCCCTGATGATCCACGCCCACCGCGCTGCTCGAACCCATGGTCCGGCCGGGAGGCATCTTGAAGAAATTATCGATGCGGCGGTACGGATTGGGCTGCGAATTGGGTGCATTGGTCGTTGCGGCAACAGCAGAAAGGACGCAGGCGCCGACGAGGGCGGCTCCCAGGAACGATACCGATCGGGCAGCTATTTTCATTGGCTCGCTCCCGAATAGGTGTCGGGCGATTTGGGATTTATCGTCCCGGCCGTTTCATCCGCCGGCAGCGAGAAGCAGATGTATTCGCCTGAATAATTACCGCCGCTGACCGCGATGATGATGTATTGCTTGCCATTGACCATGAAGGTCATGGGCGAGCCGCTTTGCTGCGCCGGCATCCAAACAGCGCCGACCTCCTTGCCGGTGTTCTGATCGTAGGCGCGCAGCATGGCGCCGCGCGGATGATCTTGCGTGGTCGTGACCATGCCGTCGCCGGCGATCACCAGCGTCTTGGTAACCAGCGTTCCAATGTTGAAAGTGGTCTGTCCGGTGCGCGGAATATCCAAACCCTTCAGTGCCGGATTGTTCCTGACATAGTCAGGTGTCTCGCCGTGCGCAATCTGCCATTTGATCTCGCCCGTGTCCAAGTTGATCGCGCTGATCGTGCTGTACGGGGGCTTGATGATCGAAAGACCGCTCACGCTCAAGGGCCGGAACCCATCGTCCCCGCCTCCGCCGGCCGGCGCCTTGACCTTCGGCAGCGGCGCGTCCGCCGATGAGTTTGTGCCCGCCGCGCTTATCATGGTCGGCGTCTGTCCCGCCTTGCCGACCACATAGCGCGCGTCGGAGAGATCCGGCGGCGGCGGTACCAGACCCAGCGGCTCCAGACAGGAATTGCAGGCATACACATACACGGTATGGTTTTCCGGATTGAAGGATCCGCCCGGCCAGTTGGTGCCGCCGTTTGCCGGGCCCAACATGAGCGTTCCAAGCGGACCCGGCAGACGGCTCACGACCGGCGGCGTGTAGATTGGGCCCATCTTGTAGTTCTTCACCAGATCCAGGGCTTGTTGGTGCATCGCCGGAGTGAAGTCGATGAGTACGTCCGGCGTGACTCCGGTCCGCGCGTAGGCGGGGGGTTTGGTGGGAAAGGGCTGGGTCGGAGCGTACCATTCACCCGGTACATCGCCCTTCGGCACCGGTCTCTCGACGATGGGCCAAACCGGCTTGCCGGTGATCCGGTCAAAAACATAGAGATAGCCCTGTTTGGACGGCAGCGCCACGGCCTTGATGGGCTTTCCGGCAACGGTGATATCCATCAGCAGCGGTATCGCGGAGAGGTCATAGTCCCAGATCTCGTGATGAATGGTCTGGTAGTACCATTTCATCTTGCCGGTCTTAAGATCCACCGCCACCAAGGCATTGCCATACAACCCATTGCCGGGGCGATGACCGCCGTAGAAGTCCGAGGTCGGAGACTCGACCGGCAAGTAGGCAAGGCCGGCTTCCGGATCGGCGCTGATCTCGGTCCATACGCCGGTGTTGCCGGTATATTCCGCCGAACCGTTGAGCCAGGTCTCATAGCCGGGTTCGCCCTTTTGTGGAATGGTGTGAAATTCCCAAAGCTTCCTGCCGCTGCGCACGTCATAGGCGCGGGCCGAGCCCTTGTTGTTGCGATAGCTCGCCGGCGTGAAACCCTCGCGGAACGCCGTGCCGACCAGCACGATGTCTCCGGTGACAGTGGGCGCCGATTGCCAACCGATCTCGCCGGTCGTCAAGTCCGGCTCAATTTTTTGATCATCGTCCGCCTTCATATCCACGGCGCCGTTATCGCCGAAGGTACTGATGCGCTGGCCGGTCTTGGCGTCCAGCGCAATGAGCCGAAAGCCCGGAGTCACATACAGGATGCGTGCTTCCTTGCCGTCACTCCAATAACTCAGGCCGCGTCCCGACAGTTGCCTGGGTGCGGCGGCGCCGCGCGCGCCCTCGCGCTCTCCGTGCACCCAGAGCAGCTCGCCGGTGACGGCGTCCAACGCGATCACTCCGCGCCGCGAACCGGCGGTCGTATAGACCACGCCGCCCACCTCCAGCGGCGTCCCTTCCAGCTTGAACTCGGGTCGATTGCCGATGTGATCGGTCTTGAACCGCCAGACGATCTCGAGCTTGCTGAAGTTGGATGCGTTGATCTGATCCAGCGGCTTGTACTTGCTGGCATCCCAATTGCCGGCATAGGTCGGCCAGTCCACGTTGCGACCGGCGGTGGAACCGCCGGATTGCGCCGCGGCCATCGAGCTCAGCAGCAGCAGCACCCACGCACCGCGGCCATGGCGGAGGTTGTTCACATGACGCAGCATTTTTTGCTTCCTCTTTATAGCTTTCCATCGATCCCCGCCGCCGATAGTACGCGCCGATGCATTATTTGCCAGCGGTTCATGAAATTTGAAGCCAGGGCGGCGCCACGCTGCCTCAATCGGGATCCCCCTTAACGGGTCGCTGAAATGAAACGGCCCCCGGGGCTTGCGCGCCGGGGGCCGTTCCTCTAGCCGCTGCTTACTTAGCGGGAATAACCGTTCCCGTCTTCACCCTGGTCCTTGAGCATCCAGCCCTGGATGCCGC
>Ga0210402_10003603_pt1 | contig 14436 bp, 8 predicted proteins | sample IncBWC7MmetaG_FD_161055 | JGI IMG/M metagenome (GOLD analysis project Ga0210402, IMG submission 161055) | Forest soil microbial communities from Barre Woods Harvard Forest LTER site, Petersham, Massachusetts, United States - Inc-BW-C-7-M | ecosystem: Environmental > Terrestrial > Soil >...
ACGGCGCCATTTCTTTCTGTTCGATATGTCCTCCAATACGTCCGCAGGAGGCTCGTCAACCACTTGAATGCCGGGGAAATCTGGCAGGTCCCTGATCTTCTGTGGCAGGGTGCTGTATGCCCACTCTACAATCTCCTCAAAGCTTTCGGGATTTGTGGTGTCGGCCATGTGGCCAACTTTACCACCAGGACAAAACCGCGAGACCTGGGCATCCAGCAGGTTTTGCTGGAAAACGGAGCGCTCTCTCCGGGCGATCACTGTTGCAACATCCCGATAACGCATTGACCAGACTGGCGAACAGGCGGCGCAAACTTGTGACATCGCTGACTGCAACAGTTGCGACCGGTCGCTCAGTTCGGCGACCCAGTAACTTCTCATTCTGAAGATTCTCCCGCAGTAATTTACACATTCCGGCGAAATTCTTTCACGTTGACCCGAACAGAAGAGCGGGGCAGAATGTTTACTCTTGTAGGTCAGAAAGAAAAAGTCTCGGGGGGGGACTCAACACCATGTTACGAAAATATTCCATTACTCTCTGGTTGGCGCTGGCATTCATGGCACTATCGGCATTGCCAGCGAGCGCGAACGTTCTGCACAGCGCCACCGCCACAGCGAACTGTCAAGGCTACACCCTGACCGCAGTAGCGGAGGATCTTGCCGTCGGCAAAACCTATACTATTGCCTTCAATTTTACGATCACCTGCAACGGCGGTACCCCGGTGAACGTGCCTGGGAGCATCACCTTCAAGGCGACCGCAAACACCATGACCGTCACCACGTCCGGAACTTTTTCAGGTGTGAGTGGCAGTTGCCTGATCACTGGCACGGCTGACCTGGAAGTCGGGCTGGACAAGAAAATTCCCGTCATCATTAACGGCGTGCAAACTGCCCTGCTGAATTGCACTGTTGGGAATCAGGGGTGCACTCCTGGCTTTTGGAAGAATCACACCGATGTGTGGGTCGGATACTCACCCGACACCCTTGTGTCAGCGGTGTTCTCGAATGCGGCACCCTACGATGTAGATACCCTGCTTCAGGCGCTGCGCCTCAAGGGCGGCCCGGGGGTTAATGGAGCAGAGCAGATTCTACTGCGTGCGGCCGTCTCAGCCCTGCTGAACTCGACGTCAGTCAACTATCCGTTGACGACGGCCGAGGTCATCACCATGACCGACAACGCGCTTGCCACTGGTGATCGAGCTACAATCCTGTCCGTGGCGTCTGAACTTGACGCTCTGAACAATTTGGGTTGCCCATTGTCCTGAAGTGAGGGCTATAGCAGCCACAATTACTAGGGCAAGAGAGTCTATCCTCTCTTGCCCTTTGTTAGGTAGGTGAACAGCGCCACAATCGCGATGCAGAACACAGAAACCGTCAGCGTTGGAATCCAGAACAAAAATACTCTCAAGAGTTTATTTCTGAGTCGACTGGCCGCAAGAAACAATGCGAAGAACAGAACCGCGAGAATCCAGAATAGCGGCGAAAAGACGCTCTCTGCGAGTCCACCGGCAACAAGAGCCAGTCCAGTTGCCTTCTCCTGGCTAATGCCCCTAAAAACCGACCAGGAACCTGGAACACACTCCGCGAGGATTATCGCGGCCAGTCCACTAAGGATGCCCTTGACGTAATTCATAGCCATTGGTCGAACGCAGCATTATATGCCGGACGTCTCGCCAAGCACGTCCCGATTCACTGTTGCAAACCCCCATTACGCTCTGACTAAGTGTTTGTGTCTCTGCTGTAGGGATTTGCCGGTTAAGTCATGGAATCAATTACGCTCAAAACCCTAGACTGACGGGCGAGCAGACCGCGCAAACCTGTGACGCCAGTTTACGCCAGCAATCGAGAAGGAAGAACCGGGTAGAGTAACTTTAGATCCTTCAGTTGAGCGGGTATCCCACATCTCCGGGCAAATGTCCGTCGACCCTAACCACCTTCATGCCCGGCTTGACATCCTGGAGACTGACTAAAGCGATAGCGCCGGGAAAGGCTGTGAGAGCCTCTTTTTGCATTCCATTGGAGAACAAGGGGATTGGCTCAGCTTGCGCCTCACCCCGAAATACTTGGGCCGTCCAGTAGTGTTTGTATTCGATCTCCGACATATCCAGCAATTTCAACAGGACAACCCGCTCGTATGCGCCCGGCGCACGTATGAATAACTTGACGGGCAGGCCACCGGCCCAGGAGTGCTTTTCTCCCGCAAAGAGTCGGCGAAGCTCGTGACTGCTTAGGTCACAAATAGAGTTTTTCTGGTTGACCACAACCGCCACAGCACCGGTCTGCGCGACGGCGGACGCGCCCGCCAGACCAGCGAGCACGAGCGCTACCCGAACGACGACCAGTTTTGTAGACATAAAAATGCGGTTCAAAACGTGAATACCAATTGCGTATGCAACCCGTTGAGGTCCGGCTGGACCTTCCTCAGGGTGTGATCGAACTGGGTCTTGAAGGCAATGGAATCATTGAAGTCGTAACGCACACCAAACGATGGTCCATAACGCAGGGCGACATCTTCAAATAGTCCCTTCGGGTTGGCGTTGATGTACTGATAGCGGAAGAAAGGCCGAATATGGTGAAACTGTTTCGAGATCTGCGAGTAGAAGGCCGGAGTGTTGTAAACGGTTGAGCTTCCTTCGTAGGCATGCCGGACGAGGAAGCCTTCACTCAGGAACTCGATTCCATGCCGGACGTACACAACGTGCGCGTTGAGGATAGTCTGGCCCAGCTTAGGATGGGTTGCGCGGGTGGTGTCGCTGATCTTGTCATGATAGAACGATCCGCCAATCTGAAAGCCCGGGACCGATGGAGGCCGCGCGAACAGGCCTACATTAGTGTGATTGCCGTTGTTCTCATCATCGACTGTCAGGCCATTCAAATCGGGACGAATCGTGTCGCTGGATCCGTACTCCGCTATGTAGTTCAAACCTAATTGCCCCGAGGGGATTTCTCCTGTAATGGAAAGGCCCACGGCCTGCGTCGGCAAGAGGCCTCCGTCATTGGCGAACTCCATGATCAGGGGGCGATCCGCCGTAGTTTGAAGCCAGCTGCCGCTATGGAAGGCCGTGTTGTAATAGCCGATACCTGTGTGATATCGACCGAAAGACATTTTCAGGTGATCGTTGTAATCGTATTTAAGCAACACGCGTTCCAAGTCGACACCAAACTTCTGCGCATCTTCTTCCCCAAACACAATTTCCGCCAGCACACTAGCCTTGTCGCTAATTCGGGAAGTCAGTAATAGATCGAAGTCGCCGGTGTAGAAGTTCGCGTGCGAGCCGGGCACAAAGCCGTAGGTTCCCAATTCAGGCGTTCTCTGATTCAGGACCTTGTAGTCAACTTCTCCGAAACCCCGCCATTGAATGCCGTGGAGTTCATGAAGTTCTTCTGAGAGAGACGCGGGTAATGCATTGTTGTCGACAGCTTGTGGAGCGGGCGGACTTGCGGGCTGAGGGTTTGTCTCGGCATCGGATGGGCCACCGGCTCGCCGCTGGGACTCAAGCACCGTAACCTTCTCCTGGAGTGCTTTCACCTGCTGAACGAGTTGTTGAATCATCTCTCGTTCAGACGGGGCGGCGTCTTGTGCGTGGCCGAGGCTGGCGACGAGTAACAGCACAACAGCCGCTCGGTTATACCGCATGCTTTCGCCCACTTTCGGTTGTAAGAATAAACAGGTCTGACTGGTTGGCAGAGGCTCTGAGTAACGATGTGGCAGAAGCGTTTTTGGCAAAACGCTCTTCTCCGACAGATTCCATTATCCTCGCCCAGTTCGCGAGTGCGATCCCAAATCAAAGCGAGGGTGTTACTGCGGTAATCAAAAACGCTGGCTAGCCCTCTTAGCAAGCTAGCCGTGGAGCGATCGATATGAAGAATACGGCGCACGTAGTTGGCGTGCGCCGACTGCCCCACGGGACGGGTTGACGCTTGTTGTTGAAACATCCCTCATTGCACTAATGACCGAGTTCTTAGTGCAATCGCGTGGGGGCATTAACAAGCCAAGTCCCTGCGTTCAGGGCTGGAGTGCGATCTCTGGCGTTCGGGTTAGGATACCGACGCCGCCATCGAGTAACTGAGTTGCGCCGGTTCTTGTGAATGGCGCTATAATCGGCTCAGTTTTTCTCCCCCCCGCGTGTGTCCATGGACAAAGCCCCTGAGGTTTTGATCGCAAACAAGAGAGTTCAGCGCTTAGAGCCCGCACCTCGTCTCAGGCTGCTGACCGAAGTGGAACCGGGTCATCGTGTGTTCTTCGGCAATCTGGCGGACCTGCTGCTGTCGCGGCGAGTCCCGCCGATCCCGATCACCTCACGGCCTGCACCCTTCTGGGGTGACGTTTTTGTCCCTTCGGGCGCCCGCTGGTCCTCGGTCATGGAATCAATGCTATGCCATCTGCTGCTAATTATTTTGTTCGTATGGGCCCAATCCAGAGTATGGGTGCCGGTAAGACGGTTCCCGCAGCGAGAAGCGTTCAACCGGTCTATCAGCTACGACCCACCTACTCAGTCCTTTCCCGCAGCTGAGGGCAGAGCGTCGAGCGTTCGGGCGGGGTCGCGCGTGACACACACATCGGCACATCAACCGGCGATGCCAGTGACTCCGCAGCAAAAACCGAGCATCGTCACACCACCTGACATTAAGCAGGCCACGGCCAAGCTGCCGAACTTCCCGGGCTCCCATGCGGTTACACCTGTCATGCCGTTCTCAGCCACCGTTGGACCGCAGCGGAACGCGTTGGCGGGACCGTTTGGGATCGTGGCCCCGCCGCCCCAAGTGGACCAAGCTACAGTTCGCCGGCTGGCGCTGCCTCAAACTTCCGCGGTTGCTCCTGCGCCCGAGCTTGGGGGGCCTTCCGCAGGACGGACAATCAAGGCACCCAATGCGGATGGTTTGAGAATTGTACCGCCACCTCCATCCGTTCAGAACGTAGGCAACTCGGATAGAGCCGGACGGTTGAGTTCGTTGCCCGGCGCCGGAGCAAATGTCATACCCCCACCCCCGCCGCTTCCAGGTGCAGGCAATGCTGGAGATGCACGGTTGGGTTCGATCGCTGGTGCGAGTCCGCAAGTTGTACCGCCGCCCCCTTCGGTTCAGGGCGCAGGCAACTTTGCTCGAACTGGAGCCATGGACAGGCTGTCCCCCCCGGTTGTACCGGTGCTACCGCCGCCTCCTTTAGTTCAGGGTTCAGGCGGCTCTGCTGCCGGTACGAGGTTGGGTTCGCTTTCCAGTGCGGGTTTGGAAGTCGTGCCGCCTCCTCCGTCAGTTGAGGGAACGGGCAACTCCGGCGCGGGCGGACACTTCGGTTCGTTGTCGCGAGATGGCTCACAGATCGTGCCCCCTCCTCCGTCGGTTGAGGATGCGGGCAACTCTGGAGCAGGTGGACACTTCGGCTCGTTGTCGCGAGATGGCTCACAGATCGTGCCCCCTCCTCCGTCGGTTGAGGGAACGGGCAACTCTGGCGCGGGCGGACACTTCGGTTCGTTGTCGCGAGATGGCTCACAGATCGTGCCCCCTCCTCCGTCGGTTGAGGGAACGGGCAACTCTGGCGCGGGCGGACGCTTCGGTTCGTTGTCGGGAGATGGCTCACAGATCGTGCCCCCTCCTCCGTCAGTTGAAAGTGCGGGTAACTCTGGCGCGAGTGGACCGGCAAAGACAATGAATCCCAAGCCGGTCGTCGCCTCTTCGCCCACGCCGGCCGTCAACAACGAAAACAAACCTACCGTCGAAGAGTTGCCTCTCGGTTCGATTGGGCTGGTGTTTGCCGCGCCTGGTACCTCGTATTTTTCCAATTTCGAAGTCTTCGTCGCCAAGAGACGGGTCGGCAGGGACCAACTGCAACTCATAAAACTGGTTTATGAATTTCTTCCCTATCAACGGCGGCTCTCCGAATATAATCTCGACAACCTGCCGCCGCGCGTCATCAAGCTGCGCGTAACACCAGATCCGAGCTGCAACGAGTCATTGGGGCAGATCATACAGTCTCACGCCGACCGACCCCCTTCAGCCAGAGAGTACCCCAAACTCCCAGAAACGTTGCGTTCCTCAGACCCAAACGCAGTGCTGGCCTGTTATCGGATTACCGCAGACGATTTCCAGAAGGCGATGTCGCGGACCCACTAAGCTGACGTAGGCATTTTCACTGTTGAATCCGCTCTGCCCTTTGTGACGGAGCGTGATCCGTCTGTGTTCATGCCCACCCTGCGACGACAAATCGCAACTGCGCCACAACCAGCTTGTCCGGAGGCGGCTCTCCGGCCTTTCGACTTGCGGGAAGGTACGAACGTCCACTCGCGTGCCAGTCACGAGGCCCCAGGATCGCGGAAGTCTAGCGACTCTCGAACGGCATTGGCATCGGCAATTCTCATCTCAATGGAACCGCCCGTTTCCTTCATCGCATGGGGGACGTTTCTAATTGCGAGAAAGAAAGACAAATACACTCGTGACGGCGGTTAGGGGAAGGGGTTGGAAAAGCGAGTTGGAATCCGGGGCAATTTCGGCCTGTGCTGTTGCGGATGGGCACACCGTCCGGAGTACTCCCGCTGAAAATCGTTTCACAGTGTCGCGAACAGGCGGGAAAGGTGTACAATGTTGCGGTTTTCGAGATCGAACAGGAAACTCCGATTCAAATCGGCCTGGTTCTATGGGGCGGAGGTGGAATTGCCGTTCAGCGCCGGGGCCGGGCATAAGCTACGTTGCCAGAAGCGCGGCGAGATAACACGCTATTCTTCCCCCGCACGCCTCGATCTGGCTGGTCCGGGCCTGATTCCCACCTATGCCTCGGTTGCTCGAAGACTCCAAAGGGGATCTGGCTGAACTTTTGCTCCCTCTAGGACTGGTACCTGCCCGGTGAATAAGCTCGGCAAATACGAACTGATTCAGGAGTTGGGTCGCGGAGCTATGGGCATTGTCTACCGCGCGCGCGATCCCATTATCAATCGACCGGTGGCGCTCAAGACCATCATCAAAGGCGTAGCTCAGGATCCTGACTTGCTCCAGCGCTTTTACCGCGAGGCGCAGTCTGCCGGCGGGTTGCAACATCCCAACATCGTTACGATCTATGACATGGGTGAAGAGGCTGGCACGCCTTACATTGCCATGGAATTAGTCGACGGTGAAAGCCTGGAACAACTAATTGCTCGGCGGCCCCCCCTCCCGCTCTCCTTGAAGCTGACATACGCGATTCAGGCGTGTCGGGCATTTGATTACGCGCACAAGCGTGGAATCATTCATCGCGATATCAAGCCCGGCAACATGATGATCAGCAAGGAAGGCACCGTCAAGGTCGTCGACTTCGGCATCGCACGGGTTTTGCAATCTTCCAAAACCCAGACCGGAATGCTGATTGGAACTTTTGCCTACATGGCTCCGGAACAGTATCACGGCGAGCATGCTGACGAGCGTTCTGACCTCTGGTCTTTCGGAGTTCTCCTCTATGAACTGGTTTGCTACCAGAGACCCTTCAAGGGAGACTCTCCCGCTAATCTCATGCACAGTATTTGTAACCAGGTTCCGGCCTCTCTGCGCGAAGCGGCGGCCGATTGCCCTCCGGAACTGGGCACGGTTTTGTGCAGAGTCTTAGAGAAGTCCCCGGCGGACCGGTACCAGACAATGGAAGATCTGCTGCTCGAGCTGGATCCGATTTGCAAGAGTCTTCAATCCGCCACCGTAGCAACACTGGTCCAGCAGAGCCAGGACCTGGTCGAACAGGGAGACTATCCCCAAGCCCGCGACATCCTTCGTCAGGCGCTCCAAGTTGAATCGACCAATACCCATGCTCGCAACTTGCTGGACAAAGTCAACACCGAACTTAGACGCATCATGATCCGACCGAAGGCGCAAGAGTTGGTGGAAAAGGGTCTCGCCCTGTTCGAAGATGGACGAATTCAGGAAGCAAGGGACGAGGTGGAAAATGCGCTGCGACTGGACCCCAGCTTCGAGGCCGCTCAAGAGTTGCAGCGACGTTTGCAGCAGGCCTTGGATCGCTCGCAGTTAGTATCCCAATACTTAGAAGCCACCAAATTACGCCTGGCGGAGGGGTTGCCCGAAGAGGCGGAGCACCTTCTCTCCAAAGTGTTGGAGCTCGAACCCTCCAACAAGGTAGCCAAAGGATTGCAGGAAAAGGTAATCAAGGAAAAAGCGGAGCGCGAGCGACGGATACGGTTGCTCGACACGATGCAACAAGCGCGCAGCTTGTGGACGCTGCAAAAGTATACGGACTGCATTCAGCTTCTGACCGAATTGCAGCGCGAGTTTCCTCATGAGGAAGAGATTCTCCGGCTGCTGGAAACCGCCCGCGAAGAGGAGGCCGAACAGGTCCGGCGTCAAAGTTTGGAAAAAGCGCGAAGTCTGCTCGCGGCGGGCCGGCACGAGGAATGCACCGCTCTGATCATCGAGATCCAAAAACAGTTCCCCAATGACGGCGAGATTGCCCTCCTTCTGGACGAGGTCCATCAAGATCAAGCGAATCAGCGGAGATTGCAGGGTCTCGGAGAGGCGCGCAGACTCCTGGCTGGCCGGCGGTGTGAGGAGTGCATTTTGTTGCTGACGCGCCTGCAAAAGGAATTCCCGGCGGACACCGACATCGCGAAGTTGCTGGAAGCCGCCCGTGAGGTGGAGGTAAGCCAACGCCGCCAGCAACACGTGGCCAAAGCCGGCAAGCTCCTGGCCGCACGCCGCTACGAAGAATGCAATTTGTTATTAGCGGAGTTGCGAAAGCGGTTTCCCCAGGATGAAGAAATTGGCAACCTGATCAACGCGCTTCGCGATGAGGAGTCGGAGCAACGCAAGCTCCGCGCCCTGGCGGAGGCTCGCAATCTGCTGAGTGCTCGCCACTATGACGAATCCATCGCCCTGCTCGGAAAACTTCAGCAAGAGTACCCCGCGGATGACGAAGTTGCCCGGCTTGTCGCGACCGTGCGATCCGATGAGGCGGAACAGCACAAGCTGCAAGTTCTGACCGCCGCTCGAAATCTTCTGGCGCAACGCCGCTATGACGAGTGCATTACCCTGGTTACCGATCTGCGGAAAAGCTTTCCCGAGGAAGGTGAGATCAACAGACTGCTCGAAACCGCGAGCCGCAAGCAAACCGAGCAGCAAAGGCAGGATAAGCTGGCAGAGGCCAGAGCGTTCCTGGCCGCAGGGCGATTGGCGGACGCGCAAGCCTTGTTGGAGTCTCTCCAGAGCGCCGCCCCCCCCGATCCGTCGGTGCAAAAACTGCTGGCGCTGGTTCAGGGCGAACAGGAAAAGCAGGGTAAGACAGAACGGCTGATGCGGGAATGGACAGTTCTTAAGGAACTGGTCGACGAGAAAAAGTATCCGGAGGTGATAGCGCGGGCGGAAAAACTCCTGATTGACTTTCCGAAAGACGCCGACCTGGCTCGATTGATCGAGTTTTCCCGTACCCAACAAACCCAGATTGATCACGAACTGCTTCTGAGCAAAGCGTGCGAGAAAATTAAATCGCTTTCCGCCGCCAACCGTTTTCAGGATGCGATGCAAGCTGCCCAGGAGGCCCTGAAGATTTTCCCCGGCAACCAGGATCTGTCGCTTCTTCAGGAACAAGCAGAGCTACAAGATCGGAAGCTTCAAACTCGCAAGGCCATTGAGCAGCGAATTCGTGACATCAAGGTCAAGATCAACCGCGAGAAATTCAGCGAAGCGATCGAACTCGCAAGGCAGACGCTGGTCACTCTCGGCCCCGATCCGGGAGTCACCCAGTTGTTGACTTCGGCCGAGGTGGAATTTGAGGCCCGGGAGAATAAGAGAAAACAAGAGAAAGAGCTCTCCTCCATTCGGCTATTAGTAGAAAGCGGAAAACTCGACGAGGCGGCGGAGGCACTGCAACATGCGGTCGAGACCGAGGTCCTGGAGAGCTTCGACCCCCGAGTCGGGCGCGTGTCCGATGACATCGATACAGCAAGGAACCGATCGAGCGCGCCCGAAGCGCCCGGGCCGGAGCCGAAACCGCCGGGACCGGGATTCTCGAAGGAATACGCGTGGCAGGTGTGGACACCATCTCCAGTTCCCCCGGAGGAAGCCGATCCGTACACCCAGACCCAGAGCGTACCTGCGCAAGCCTCTGCCTATTCGCCCGTGGTTTCCGGCCCGCCGGCGGATTCGCCGCCACCAACTGTGATTGAAGTGCCGCGTGGGGGCGGACCGGGGATGCCTGGCGCCGCTCCGCCTCCCGCCGACGCTTCGACTCGTACCATTATCAATAAGCCGGTTGCGGCTTCTTCGATCCCGCCCGCTCCACCCGCCATCGCGAAATCTCGGCCGCGCCCGTCGGGCGGCCCTCGCCCTGCGGTTGTCCCGGCACCGCAACGCGGAGAAATCCCGCTTTGGCGGCAACCGGCGGCAATGGCGATTGCAGCAATTGTGCTGATCCTGATCATCTGGGCGGGGTTGCATTTCCTTTCGATAAACCCGCAAAAAAAGCAGGGGTCGATTACTCCGCCAAAACACGCGGCGGAGCAGCCACAGCCCACTCCGCTGGAACTGCAGATCAAAGCCATGGACGCAGCCGATAAGAGCCGTGCGGCCGGCGACCTGGCGGGAGCATCGCGGGCCCTGCAGGAAGGGGCCTCGCTGAATGGCCCATTGAACGGGAGGATTCAGAAGCAAATGGATGCCATTCAAGCGGAGATGAAGGATGAAAGGCTCGGCAAACTTCGGCAACAGGAAGAACAGTTGTGGCAGAGCGCGAAGGGTGAAATGGACCGCGGACAGTTCCCGAATGCAGAAAATGATCTCAACCAGATCCTTACCTTGCCGGATGGAGGGCTAAGAAAGGACGACGCCAGGAAATATCTGGATCAGGTTATCCCACAGCGCAAAGATGAGGAAACCGCATTCGCTCAGGCAAAGCACGCGCTTCGGAAGAAGGACCAAGACAGTCTCAAACGAGCGGCGGTCCTGCTCGACCGGGTCATTCGATTCGAAGGCCCAAGAAAATCAGAGGCCTTGCAATTGCGGCAAACTGTGCGGAACGATCTGATCACGCTCGAAAAGCAGGAGCGCGATCAACAAATTGCGAGCCTCGAGGCTGGTGCGCGGCAGGACGCGAAGGGAGGAGATTTCTCTTCCGCTCGTCAAAAGATGAATCAAATCAAAGAAGCTGGTGGCGATCCGACTTCTCTTTCTGCGGAAATTGATCAGGCTGAGACAGCGGAAAAAATGCGGCGGCAATACGAGGCCAATTATCTGCAAACAGTGCAGAAGTACAACCAAGCCCTGGCTGCAAATGACAAAAGTGGCCTGGAGGCCGCACGGGCCAGTTTCCTGTCGATCGCCCAGGGCGGTGGGTCCCACGCGAACGATGCGAGTACCTACCTAAGCGAAATCAAGAACAAGCTCACGCCTCCACCCACCAGTAAGGCAGCAGACAGGGCTGCAGACGAAGCTGCGATTCGGGATGTAATGAACCGGTACGAGGAGGCCTTCCAGCAGCGGAATATAGATGCTCTGCACGCGATCTGGCCAGGGATTGATCGAAACAAATACGACAAACTTAAGAACACTTTTGACCGCGACATCGCGCTCCATGTGCGGGTCCAGATTGAGCTGCGAAGCATGCGTGTTCAAATTGGCCCGGAGGGGCAACGGGCCACCGTTGAGGCCTTGCTATTTCAGAAACACACACCCGAGGGTGGAGCGCCAAAAAGCCGTGAAGATCAGACCGTGTTTCATCTCAGCAAGACAAATGGAATTTGGGTCATTAGCAAAGTTCAGTGAGGTCGATGTGTCGCTGCGACCGTCAAAAAGAAGGGCTTGACAAAGCAACGACTCGATATAGACTTCCCGCTTCAGGGCCAAGTCCGAGTTCACCCGAAGGAATCCAGGAGAGGGCTGCGATGTTCCGACGAATCATTCTGATGTCTGTGTGCACATTATTATTGACCACGGCTACTGCGTCCGCGCAGGTATGCCCGCTAAACGGCACCACGAGCAGAAAGCTGGTTTGCCTGATTCCTCAGGTATATGGCCCTTTCGGTTTCGGTTTCGGTCCGGGCCAGGATCCGACGACATCGGTGCTGTACACTGGCGATCACCACGCGGCTCACTTCGACGCCGACTTCCTGTCCGCTTTCGCCCCAATCAATCAGGCGGTTGGGATACAAGTTTCACAACTGCCCATCGCTTCCCCTTCTTCGGGAATCACATTCACGTTCGACAAGGTCACCAGGCTTGAGACGCCTACTAATGATGAGAGCCTTGGCCCCATACTTGGTGAGCGTGCCGGCACGATCGGGCGCAAGAGATTGTTTGTGGGCTTCAGTTACCAAGATTTCAATTTCAGCACCATCGACGGAAAGGACATAAAGAACATTCCCACTGTCCTCCAACATCAACCCTTTGCCGCACAGCCTCCGCAAATACCGGCATGTCCGGACCAGACGGCCTTAGCGGGAACAAAATACAATGGTGACCCATGCTTCGTTCGCGACTATATACAAACGACGAACGATATCCACCTCCGGGTGCACCAATATACGATTTACGTAACCTACGGCATCACCCGGCATCTCGATTTCTCGGCTGCGATTCCGATTTTGGATGTGCAGATGAAAGTCACCTCGAACGCCACGATTGTGCCGAATTCCGCCACGCCAGCGGCGGTCGGTGCTCCCGGCAATGTCTGGCATAGTTTCAATCCCTCCAATCCTGTGCTCGCGCCTCAATGCGCCTCGGCCGTAGCGGCCAACCAAGCTTGCTTGCAAGCTTCGTTTTCCGATTCGGGCAGTGCCAGAGGGATCGGCGACGTGGTTCTTCGCGGAAAATACACTGTGTACCAGGGGGAACGAGCGGGCTTTGCCGCGGGAATGGACGTCCGCCTGCCCAGCGGCGATGAAACAAACTTCCTAGGCTCTGGCGCCGTGGGCGTGAAGCCATTCGGCGTTTTCTCCTACAAAGCTCGCGTTTCGCCGCATGCCGAAGTGGGTTACGAAGTAAACGGCGGTTCCACACTCGCTGGCAACAACCTCGTTCCGGGGTCCGGTTCGGCGACTGTGGCCAAAGGCTCGCTTCCCAATCGATTCCTATACATTGTGGGAGCTGACGTTGTTCTCACCAAGCGCCTGACGGGAGCAGTTGATATTTATGGACAGCGCTTGTTCAGTGCTCCGGAATTCGTTTCCCAACCCTATCAAGACTATGGAAACTGCTCGGGCCCGACCAATGCCGACGCTGTGAACTGCGCCGTATATACGCCCGGAACCACTCATCCGGACGTTGCCCAGAAGACTACGGATGTCAATATCACCAACGCGTCTCTGGGCCTCAAGCTTCGCGCGTTCAGCAAACTGGTGATCACGGGTAACGTCTTGCTGAAATTGGATGACGGTGGACTGCGCAGCAGAGCCGTGCCTCTGGTGGGAGTTTCCTATAGTTTCTAGAGCGTCACAAAGCTCCGAAAACATCTGTGGCCGATCAAAATAGGCCTCCCTTCGGCGACGTGTATTGGTCGATGTTTTATGCGTATAACCTGCACCTATCGCGGCAAGCAAGTCGTCAAAGAGAACTTAGAGGCAGATTTCATGTTTGGCCGGGCGGAAGAAAAATTCCCTCTTGGCCTTGACCTAACCCCCGACGTGAAAGTATCTCGCCTGCATGGCCGAATCTGGTTTGAGAATGACGCCTGGTGGATCGAAGATCGCAATAGTTCGCGTGGCACCCGCCTGAACGATGTCGAAATCAAGGAAACGGGCAAGCACCAGCTTCGGCTTCACGACATCATAGAAGTGGGGGACACCAAGCTGGAGATCGAGTCCCTCGAGGCTGCGTCGGTTCGCCAAGCCAGTTTCCTCGAAGTGGGGACTGCGTTAGTCGCACACGAGGGAAGCAGCGGGTTGGAAGTTGACATCTCGCAAGTCGTGGATGCAACCGACTTCGGGGTCGCGCCGCTGGCCGCTGAGGGTGAAACTGCCCGGCGGCTGAAACTCATATGCGATCTTCCGATTCAGTTTTGTACCCAAAGAAACCTGGAAACCCTCCTGCCCGCCATCGTGGACCGTTTGGCCGAATTGATTCCGAAAGCTGCGAGCTGGGCCGTGGTGCTCCGCGATCTCGAAACCGACGTGCTTCTGCTGAAGGCACACAACGTTGTCCGTGAGCCTAAACTGAGCGAAACTCTTGCGCGACGTGCCATGACGGACCACAAGGCGTTTGTCTGGCAGAAAAACACCGGCGCTGACCTAAGCATGAGCATCGTGCAAAACCAGATCGATATGGGCATGTACGCTCCCCTGCTCTGGCAGGACAAGGCGCTCGGCGTGATCTGCGGCGGGGCGCTGAAAACGGAGACAAGTTTCACAGAGGAGGACCTGCTCTTGCTGGTTGTGGTTGCGCAGTACGCCGCCATGGCGGTTGCCAACCACCAGTTGCAAACCAAGCTCAAACAGGAGTCGGCCGCGAAGGCAAATCTGCTACGGCAGTTCTCTCCCAAAGTGG
>Ga0210402_10003604_pt1 | contig 14423 bp, 15 predicted proteins | sample IncBWC7MmetaG_FD_161055 | JGI IMG/M metagenome (GOLD analysis project Ga0210402, IMG submission 161055) | Forest soil microbial communities from Barre Woods Harvard Forest LTER site, Petersham, Massachusetts, United States - Inc-BW-C-7-M | ecosystem: Environmental > Terrestrial > Soil >...
CAGAAGCACATATGCCGTTCCAGGCGTGTAGGGGCTCGCGTAGTTGCCCACCATGGAATCGAAGCCGAACAGTGCCTTCACCAGATCGCCTTCGAACCAGCCATCGAGGTAATCCCCCGCCGATCTGGTGAACAGATCGAGCATCGCGCTCAGAGATTCCGTGGACAGCCGGCGAATCCTGTTGCCGAGCCGACCTGCTTTCAGTAATTCGCGCAGGGATTTGAAGCTCACTCCGCGCGTGAGGTTGGGGGGCGCTTGCAGAACGAACTCGCGCAAGAGACTGGCGACCGCATCGAGCTCGCGCTCGAATGCGTCATAACGCTCGCCGTCGACACGGCTGTGTTTGGCCACCTCGGCTCGCGTGCGACCCTCGGAGGCAAGCAGGTAGCGGCCATCGAGCGTGGGGACAAAATTTTGCGCGCGCCGCTCGACAATCTTCAGTCCGTGCGCAGGGAGCTGGAGATCGGCAATCACCTTGGGGTTCAACAGGCTCACCGTGTAGGCGGCGGTGGAGTTGCGAAAGCCGGGCAGGAATTCTTCCGTGACTGCGGCGCCGCCGACGATGTGCCTGCGTTCCAGGACTTTGACCTTGAGCCCCGCCATGGCGAGATAGGCGGCACAGGTGAGCCCGTTGTGACCGGCGCCGATGATGATGACGTCATAAGCCTGCATATTGCCCGCTCAACCGCCGCCCTGTGCGCCACAAAGCGGCTGCTGCATCAAGCCCGCTATCTCTTCCGCGTCGCATGATCCATTCGCTCTGACCATCCCATGCCTGCGAAAATCTCGCCCTCACGGCACCTGCGCATCGGGAGATCAAGAGCCGGCCTGGGCCTCTTCGCCCGTGTGCCCATCCGCAAAGGTCAGTTTATCCTGCGTTACAGCGGCAGGAAAATCAGCACCGAAACCGCCGACGATCTCGGTAACCGCTATCTTTTCGAGATCAACTCACGTTGGACCATCGATGGCGCCACCCGCAAGAACCGCGCGCGCTACATCAATCACGCATGCCGGCCCAATGCCGAGGTGTATTTCGTCAAGCATACGATCAAGATCCGCGCCATCAAGAACATCAAGCCGGAAGACGAGATCACCTATCATTACGGCCGCAACTACGTCGACGCCTTCATCAAGGCGGTCGGTTGCAAGTGCCTAGCGTGCGCGCGCAAGCGGGCCAAGGAAAGAGCCGAACGGCGCGCCAGACTGCGCAGACGAGCCGCCAGACGCCGTAGGGTGGGTTAGCCGCACAAGTCCGCTGCTGGCAGCGGAGTTGTGCGGCGTAACCCACCGCAAGATGGCGACGCACCGGCCCTGGCGCACGAACGCTACACGGCCGGACCGTGGCGGGTTACGCCATCGCCCCGGCCCGGAGCCGGCGCGATGGACTAAGTGTACTGCATCACAAATGGTCTACGCCGTCATTCCGGGGCCGCGAGTGTAGCGAGCGGAGCCCGGAATCCATAACCACAGGCGCTGCAGTTGCGACACGGCGCATCCACCATCCCCCCCCTGGGGTTATGGATTCCGGGCTCGCTGGCAAGTCGGCAAAACCGACTTGCCAGCGCCCCGGAATGACGCCGAGGGGCAACTTATGACGCAGTACAACTAACCTGCCCTACTCAACCAGATCACCACGGGTGCTCGCCGCCGTCATGGCCGAAGAATTTGCCCGAATCGCTCGGCCGGAGCCTGACGAAGAGCCGGCGCATCGCACCTACGCTGTCCTCCACTCGCAATGGGGCACTCGCTCCGCCCATGTCCGTCCTTACCCATCCGGGATTAACCACCACACAGGTGATGCCGCGGGGGGCGAGGTCGGCAGCAACGCTGCGCGTGGCCATGTTCACAGCCGCTTTCGAGGTGCGATAGGCAATCGAACCGCCGGAGGTATTGTCCGTGAGCGAGCCCATCCCGCTGGTGATGGTGACGATCAAGCGCCGCTCGCTGCGGGCAATGTGATCGAGGAAGGCCTCGATGAGCCGCAGCGGCCCCATCGTATTCACGTCAAGAACACGGGCCCAGTTCGCGTAATCGACATGGCCCGTCGTTTGCCCCGGCACCCCTGATATGCCGGCATTGTTGATGAGCAGGTCGATTGCCGCGTTTCCCAGTTGCCGCGCAGCGCGGCGCACGCTCCCACCATCAGTGACATCCATTGGCAGCATGATGAGCTTGCCGCCGGAGCCGTTCGCGAGTGCTGCAAGCTTTTTTGCAGCCTCCGGATCGCGGCAGGCGGCGAATACGGCCCAACCATCGGCCGTGTACTGGCGCGCGAATTCCAGACCGATGCCGCGATTGGCGCCCGTGATCAGGACAGCCGGCATTCCGCGCTCACACGCTGTGTCGATTGCAGCCACACCGACTCATTCGATTACCTCATCGGCGCGGGCGAGCATGGTCGCCGAGATCGTGATGCCCAGCGCTCTCGCGGTCTTCAGGTTGACGGCCAGCAGGAGCTTTGTCGGAAATTCGATCGGCAGGTCGCCGGGCCTTGCGCCCTTGAGAATCTTGTCCACGAACAGAGCCGCGCGGCGACTATTCTCGTGCTCGTCCACCCCATAGCTCGCAAGCCCTCCGGCCTCCACGTTGCGCTGATCCTGAAAGATTGTCGGCAGGCGCGCAGCGAGCGCGAGCTCAACGATCGACCTGCGCTGGTTGATGAACATGCCGTTCGGCGCGATTATGACAGCCTGCACCTCCGCTTTGGCGAATTGCTCGAACGCGCTGCGTAGGTCCTCGGGCCTGCGGGCCTGCTCAACCAGCGTTGTCACACCACGGGCTCGCGCGGCGGCTTCGGTCTGCTGCATGACGAAATCCCGGTTCGCGCCCGTGGGATTGACGAGCACACCGATACGCATCATCCCGGGGACAACCTCGAGCGCCAGTTCGACCTGCTTGCCATTCAAGTCCTCGACAATGGACGCTATGCCGGTGACGCTGCCCCCGGGCCTTGCATAGCTCGCAAAGAGGTCGGGCAGACGATCGCTCAGCACTGGACAGACAATCGGCAGATCGGGCGCTGCCGCCTTGACCGCGCGAGCAGCGCTGGGCTCGCCGGCATAAATCACGTCTGGAGCAAGCGCGATCAGCTCGCGCGTCAGCGCGCTCAGCCGTTCGGTATCACCGTCGGCATAACGGTAGTCCATATCCAGGTTTCGCCCCTCGATATAGCCCAGTTCACGCAAACCCGTGACAAAATCGGCGATGCGGCCGCCCTCGTCTCGGCGGGAGAGCAGCGTAAGCACGGCGATGCGCGGACGCTTGGCGGCAGTGCGTGCGACCATCGGCCAAGCGGCCGCCGCGGTGCCAAGCGTGACAATAAATTCTCGACGGCGGATATGCATTGGCATGCGACCGCTCCGGGGGATGCTACCCTTTGACCGGAAGAAACGTACCACGCCTTTGTCGGGCGGGCACCGGGGCGAGTGCGCTAATGAGTTCCGGGCCGCGTCTTAGCTCGATGGTGATAGTGCCGCAGCTCGCGCCCTAGCCATCCCGCGGCGCTGGCCGGCTATGTCCGGAGTTCTCCAACACCGAACATAACCCGAAGCACCAGCCGCTGACGCGATGTGCCACAAGCTGACATGAGCGGTCCCGGCTGGCAAGCGCGGCGGGGACGTATTTCATGGGCTGTGGTAGAACAACACATCGACTGTCGCAGATGCTTTTTGCTCGATTAGCTGAATTAGCTTTGGCATGCCAACGTAAAACAGAGTTCCTCCGGGGGCGATTGGGAACCCGACGAAGGCGGTGGGCGATGCCCCGTCATCCCGGTAGCGGATACCTTCCGAGCCCACGCTTATCCATGCGATATTGGCGCCTGCTGGGATGCCACCCGGACAGGCAGAGAAATTCGTCGAAGAGTTAAGTGACGTGAGCTGGCAATATCCGAGCGGCTGGAGAGGAAGCACCGGCGATGATACCTGAGACCGCGATGGAAAAGAAAGCAAAATCATCGTGGCGGCAACTGGAGCCAGCAGCGCAATTCTGCGCATAGGAGACCTCCCCGATTTCTGTAAGCCGGACGAACAGCGGGCCTCGTGGCGAAAAAGAGGTATCTTACTTTCAAGAAAATGGTTGTGATCTGAATCACAGTGCGTAACGAATGATCTGCTCACTGCCGCTTCGGGTCATTCGCGCCCGAGCCATCCCGTGGCGCTGGCCGGCTATGTCCGGAGCTCCCCAAACCGAACAAAACCCAAGCATCAGCCGCAGACGCGATGTACAATGAGCCGACCTTCCGTGGGTCTCCAAGCGCACTGCGAAGTAGGCCACAGCCCCCCTGACCGCGATGCGCCATTTTGGGTAGGATGCAGTGCGTTCCTCGAACCTGAGGGCCTATTCCTATTGCGCGCCGACGAGGTCATCGAATGAGAAGGCGCGAAGTCATCACGCTGCTCGGCGGCGCGGCGGCCGCGTGGCCGCTCCCGTCGCGTGCGCAGAAGCCGGCGATGCCGGTGATCGGGTTCCTCAGCAGTGCATCGCCTGACCTATACGCGAAACGTCTGGGCGCGTTCCGCCTGGGACTGAAAGAGGCAGGATATGTCGAGGGTCAGAATGTGGCGATCGAGTATCGCTGGGCGGACAGCCAAAACAATCGACTGCCGGTGCTTGCGGCCGAACTGGTTCAGCGTCGGGTGGACGTAATTGCGGCGGCCGGCGGTACTCCTTCGGCACTGGCGGCCAAAGCGGCTACTGCAACCATTCCAATCGTCTTCGCGGTAGCGGTCGACCCGGTCAACATCGGGCTTGTCGCCAGCCTGAACCGACCCGGCGGAAACCTGACGGGAATAACCAATTTGAACGTAGAGGTCGGGCCGAAGCGGCTGGAGCTGCTCCACGAATTGATACCCACAGCGGCCATCATTGCTCTGCTCGTCAACCCCGCCAGTCCTAGCATTGCTGAGCCCTTTTCGCGAGCCTTGAAGGCAGCGGCCAGCACTCTCGGGCTGCAACTCCATGTTCTGCAGGCGAGCACCGAACAAGATTTCGATAGCGTGTTTGGGGCCTTGGTCCAATTGCGAGCAGGCGCGCTCGTGATCATGCCCGATACATTCTTTACGGCCAGGAGCGAACAACTTGGCGCGCTGACGCTGCGCCACGCGGTACCTGCGATCTACGAGTATCGCGAGTTCGCCGCAGCCGGCGGTCTAATCAGCTACGGAAGCGATGAAACGGAATATTACCGTCTGGTCGGCACCTACGCCGGACGAATTCTCAAGGGCGAGAATCCGGCCGACCTGCCGGTCGTGCAATCTACGAAAGTCGAGCTGGTCATCAATCTCAAGACCGCCAAGGCACTTGGCATCACATTCCCCTTACCGCTCCTTGGCCGCGCCGACGAGGTGATCGAATGAAACGGCGCGAGTTCAACACTCCTCTCTTAGCGGTGCGGCGGCCTCTCGGCCGCTGGCCGCGCCGGCGCAGCAAGCGGATCGCGTGCGGCGTATCGGCGTGCTCATGAACAAGGCCACCGACGATTCCGAGGCCCGGAGCGAAGTCTCGGCTTTTGCGCAGCAAGATCCGTGTACGGACTGAAGACCAGCATCGCCCGGCCGTATAAACATCGTCTATCTATTCAAGCTCGCTTGGGCTAGCATACTGACATCGGCGAAAGGCAGCCCGGGCATCGCCGGCTGGGAGAGCGTCCACTCCGCTCCCGCCTGTTCGCACAATGGCCCTTGCGTATCGAATCATTGGCAAGGCCACCTTCAGTCCAGACATCCCTGGCCGCGCCAGGACCGTAGGACGTTTGCCGTAGCTCGCCGGCGACGGACGCAACCCGTAGAGAAAGATTCATGCTTGGGTTTAATCGTTGGCATCTGTTCGAGGTTTTAGCCGTGATCCTATGCATCGCGGGTATTTCCTGGCTCGCATTGGGGTATTTCATTCCGGCACCCCCTTCACGGATTGCAATCGCCGGATCCTTCAAAGGTAGTCACTACAATTTCGTGACCGCCCAATACAAAGAAATACTTGCACGCTCCCACGTGATGGTGGACCCGCGCCTGACGGAAGGTGCAGTGGATAATCTCCGGCTTCTGAAGGATCCGGCTTCTGGCATTCAGGTCGCCCTTATGCAGGGAGGTGTCTCGGACGGCAAGCAATCGCCCGGGCTGAAGTCGCTGGGTCGCATCAATTATCAAATCTTCTGGGTCTTTTGCCGTGCGACCGATACGTTCGACGATCTGCGGCAACTCAAGGGCAAACGCATCGCCGTGGGGCCGGCAGGGAGCGCCACGAAAATGGTGGCGGAAAAAATCCTCGCTGCAGCCGGCATTACGTCTGAAACCGCGACCCTACTACCTCTTGGAGCAGAAAGCGCGGTTGAGGCACTGAACGACAGCAAGGTCGATGTCATATTCATCGCCTTTGCGCCGGAGGCGCCAATCATCCTTTCCTTGCTGAAAAATCCCAATTTTCGCCTTATAAACTTCGAAGCGGCGGAAGCGCTCACGCGTATTTTCCCGTTTCTGGTTCGATTGGTAATGCCGCAAGGTCTGATCGATTATGAGAGGAAATTTCCGCCCGCTGACGTGACCGTCATCGCGACGACAAACGCCGTCCTCGTGCGCGATGATATTCATCCCGCAATTATCGATCTTTTGACACAGACAATGTTGGAAGCACATGGCGGGCCGGGGCTGTTTCACAAGGCCGGAGATTTTCCCACGCAGACCGATCCGGAATATCCCGTCGCTCAGAGCGCTCGCGATTTCTACAAAAACGGTCCATCGTTCCTACACCGGTATCTGCCCTTTTGGATCACCAACTATGCACAAAGAGCCATCGCGGTGCTGGCGACAGTCATCGCTATCATCGTCCCGCTGTTTAGCTACGCGCCGAAACTATACAGGGGGCTCGTGGAGAATCGTTTGCGCTCTATGTACCGCCGGCTCAGAGCTATCGAAGCCACCTTGCAAAGGAATATTAGCATCTCAGAACTCTCGGCGCTCGAAGCCGATCTTGAGAGCGTAGATCGGGCGATACATATTCTCGGGGTTCCAATGCGACACTCGGATCTGTTTTTTTCCTTAAAAGCTCACATTGACCTGGTCCGCACGCGTCTCGGATCGCGTCGCGCCGAGTTGCAAGGCCAGATAGCCAAAGCTGCCAAAGCCGCTTAGTGCGCCACCGCTCATGGTGCGCCGCGCCATGTTACGGCGAAGGGCTGCGACAGCTCGAGGCTCCCGAAGGGCGTGATGTCCGAGTCGGGTCATTCGCGCCCGAGCCATCCCGCGGCGCTGGCCGGCTATGTCCGGAGTTCTCCAAAACCGAACAAAGCCCGAAGAATCAGCCGCTGACGCGAAGTGCCAATTCCCGACATTTCGCGGACATCGATTCTCGGTGACAATGGCCATCAACTGATTGCGCTTCAGGCCGGAGTTGGTGGCTGTCGCGCGACGCCTTGACAGGCTTTTGGCGACAGCATATAGTTAACTTAATGGTTAAGTATGATGCTCTCGCCCTTGACCGCACGTTTTCAGCGCTCGCCGATCCAACGCGGCGTGCTCTGATAGCGCAAATGAGCGCGCAGCCGGGACTTTCAGTCAGTGCCCTGGCAGAGCCGTTTCCAATGTCGCTGCCCGCAATCATGAAACACCTCGATGTATTATTCGAGGCTGGACTGATCACGCGCACGAAAATCGGCCGCACAGTCGCTTGTCAGCTCAGGGCGACTCCTATGAAGCAGGCTGTGAGCTGGTTACATCGCTATGAACAATTCTGGTCCGCGCGACTTGATCGGCTTGCGGCGTTTTTGGAGGAAGAAGAACCATGTCCACCCAAACTGTCACCAAACCGAGCCTCACCCTCAAACGCCGGCTCAACTCGCCCCCGGCCAAGGTCTTCAGCGCCTGGACGGACCCGGAGAAAATAAAGCGCTGGTTTGGACCCGGGCAGACGCAGGTCGCCCTAGCGGAATTTGATACGCGCGTCGGCGGCCGCTTTCGAATCGTTGCAACCTCCCCCGATGGCGAGGAGCATCACGTTAGCGGCGCTTTCCGTGAGGTCGTACCGAACGAGAAACTGGTTTATACCTGGGCGTGGCGAAGCACCCCTGAGCGCGAGTCGCTGGTAACGGTCGAGTTCAAGCGCGACGGAAGCGGTACGCTTTTAACGCTGACCCACGCGCAATTCTTCGACGAGGCCGCACGCGACCGGCACCAATTCGGCTGGAGCGGGGCGCTCGATAAGCTGGAGCAGACACTCTCGAGTCTCTGAAACAATGCCCCAATTTTTACCAAGGAAAGGAGATGACCATGATGAAACTCTACGGTTTCCCGCCCTCCCCGAATACCTGGAAGGTTCGCGCCGTCGCAGCCCAACTTGGACTTCCGCTTCAGTTGGAATTCGTTGATCTGACTAAACCGCGCACACCGGAGTATCTTATCCTGAATCCCACAGGCCGTACACCCACGCTGGTCGACGGCGAGTTCAAACTTTGGGAGTCGAACGCTATCATGCAGTACCTCGCGAGCCGCACCGGGAACTCGCTCTGGCCCAGCGACGCAGGTATGCGCGCAGACATCATGCGTTGGCAGAGCTGGCAGCTTTCACACTGGAGTAAGGAGGGCTGCGAGCCGCTGATCTTCCAACGGCTTGTCAAAGTCATACTAAAATTGGGCCCACCTGACGATGCAATCGTGGCTAAGGGCATTGAAGCCTTCAACCGCGAAGCGCGCGTGCTTGACGCCCACCTCTCGAAGCAATCCTTCCTCGTAGGGAGTGAGGCAACACTTGCCGACTTCTCGGTCGCGGCACCTTTGTTTTATTCAAAGGAGGCGGAGTTGCCGCTCGCGCCTTATGCGCACGTGCGCGATTGGTTCAGCCGCGTCTCTGCGCTCCCGGCTTGGCAGAACACCGCGCCAGCGCAAGCCTCCGCTGCGGCTTGAAAGTCATCGGTACAAAGAGGCTTTGTGAGAACGAGAGGCTCCGGTTGTCCGGAGCCTTCTTTTGTATTGGTTCAGGCGCATCGTGCCCTAACGCGATTAGCTGCGAAGTCCGAAATGGGTCCAAGCTTTATCACCTGATCGGTGACTGAGAGCACCCCAGGCGGCACCTCGATGCCGAGGGCTCGCGTCGGCTTGGTCTGGGGGGTATTCAAGTTGCCCTTCAGATGTTAGGAGTTTGAATTTGATTATTCGGAGAGCGTCTATGAATCGGTCGATGATTCGCAACCTCGCGGTCGCCACACTGGTTGCCTATCCGGCGTTTGCGATCGGCGCAGACCAGGCACCCGACGTCAAGGGCAAATGGATCGGAAAGACTCACACCATAATTGTGGGCAAGGGCGGGCATTGGCCGAAGGGCCGTGGGACCTGGGACAACCCAGCACTGCTCGAAAAGGACCTGGTGATAGACATTACCGGGCAGGACGGCCGCCGCTTCTGGGGCGTGACGACGCTCTCAGGCGCCGGGGAGACGACCGACGAACCGTTCATCGGCGAGCTTACTGGCAAGGACAACAGGAGCTTTGTCTTCGCCGACACGGACGGCTTCTGGAATGGACAGCTCGACGCCAACGACGCGCTCTCGTTCTGCTACATGCATACAAACACCACGTCCACGCTAGTCAGCTGTACGGAGGTTAAGCGAACGCGCTGAACCGATGTCAAACCGCCGGAGGCGATTCATGTCCGGCTGCCCTGGCGAATTGCGCGCGTCCCCGAGCCATCCCGCAGCGCTGGCCGACTATGGTCCGGACTTCTCCAACACGAACAGAACGCAAGCATCAAGCGCGTACCATTAACGGAAGTTGCGCCGATTCGTCCGGCGCCCGCGAGCAGCTGCGGCGGCACGTCGGCCGGCTTCTCTTCTCTGATCTTTAAGCAGATCACGGTCGGATGCGACTCAACTTCAGCTTAAGATCCCGTTCGATGTAGATCTCAATGAACCCCGGCAGCAAACCTGCGCGCACCATCTGCTCGAACGGTTCGCAGTAGCGCGGCTCCGGCGTATTCGTCAGAAGGACGATGCTCCAGAGGTTCAAAGGCGCATGCTCCGACCCGCCAACACCGTGGCGGACATGAAAGAGGGGCTGAAAGGGACTCGCTGCGAGAGCCTTGCCGGTTTCTTCAACCATTTGCGGGCGTCCGAGGAAATAGATGGTCTGCCTGGCGTCGCTGACGAAAACGTCCTCGAGGACGCGTCCTTCCTGCGGCGTGATCCATCCCCGCTGCAATGATGACCGAGAGAACCGCGTGGAGCCATCGCGCAGGGTCGTTCGGCCCCATGAGCGGGCCTGCGAAACCACATAGGGAATGTAGGTGAGCGGATCCCAAGCCTTCTTGGTCTCCATGTCCCAGATCATGGCAGGCGTCAGGGTCTGTTCGGGACTGAGCCGATATCGCTCTTTGAGAATCTTGTTGACGTCTACTGGCGGAAGCTCGAACCGCGTGCTTGATGGCGCGTTCCAGGCATCATTGTACTCGCGTTCCGCCGAGTCGAATGCAATGGCCGATGCGGTGTTCATCGAATTCTCCGCGCACACGCGTCGTCGCGCCAAGCTCCACGCATTTCGCCGTGGAGCGCGTTGCCACATCCAGGACCATATCACGTGCTCCCGTGCTCTGTGAGTACTCCCTCGATCCTGCGATATCGGTTAGAGGCAAAAAGGCGCTCGACTTGTGGATGGCGCGCGTCGGCCACAACGGCCGTGCAGACGCGCGGGTCAAGCGGCGGCAAGGGCCCTGGCGCGAATCGCGCCGGAACGTTTCGAGCGCAGGTCACTCAGCCTTGATGTCCGCAAACTTGATCACCTTGGCCCACTTCTCAGTTTCCTCGACGATGAGTTTGCTGAAATCCGCTGGAGAGCCCGAAAGCGTGGTACCACCCAACTCGCCGAACCGTGACTTGATCTTTGGATCGGTGAGGCCCGCATTGATCTCCTTGTTGAGTCTGTTGACGATCTCGGAAGGCGTGTTCCTGGGCGCACCGACGCCGAACCACACGCTCGTCTCATACCCAGCCACAAAATCGCCCACAGTCGGGATATCTGGCAGCGCCTCCGAGCGCATCGACGTGGTCACAGCCAAGGGCCGCAGATCCGGTGGCGCTGGTCGGCTATGTTCGGAGTTCTTTAAAACCGAACATAACTCGAGCATCGGCCGCTGACGCGATGTGCCCCTTCCGGGCTCATGCAGTGCAGCAAGACGCATCCTATTCTATCACCTCATCGGCCGTAGCGAGCAATTGCGGTGGCACCGTGAGGCCGAGCATTGTGGCAGTCTGGGAGTTGATGACCAGCTCGAACTTACTCGACTGCACAACCGGCAAGTCCGCAGGCTTGGCACCCTTGAGGATGCGACCAACATATGAACCGGCCTGACGCCACGCATCCGCAATGTCGGCTCCGTAGCTCATCAGCCCGCCAGCTTCGACAAAGTCGCGTGCGCTATATGACGCTGGGACAGCGTGGCGCGTCGCCAAGTGGACCAATTGAGTCCGCCGGTTGTTGAAGTACGGGTCGTGGCCAACGAAGAGGGCATCAGGGCGCTCACGCACAAACGTTGCGAAGGCCGCGTTGATCTCGCCTATGGTGCTGGCTTTGACGACTTGGATTTGCATCCTGATGGCGCTGGCCGCCGCTTCAACATCTCTCACCGTGGTCTCGGCATAATCAGGATTGGCCGGATCAATCAGGACGGCCACACGAGTGGCCGTGGGCACCAGTTCGTGGAGAAGTTCCAATCGTTTTGCTGCCAACTCTCCGGTGAAAAAATTGATCCCTGTCAGGTTGCCATCTGGCCGGGCGATGCTTGCGACCAGACCGAGCCTGACCGGGTCATTGCTCACAATGAAAACTATGGGAATCGTCGTGGCTGCTGCTTTCGCCGCCAACGCCGGACTGGTGCCACTTGTCGCGGCGATCACCGCAACCTGCCGGCGAAGCAAATCGGCCGCCAGTTCTGGCAACCGCTCCGTTTTATTCTCGGCCCAGCGATACTCGATCGCCACGTTCTGACCCTCGACAAAGCCTGAATCCCTTAGGCCCTGGCGAAATCCACGCAGTCGGGCCGCCAACTCGTCAGGCGACCTTTGATCGAGTAGCCCGATAACCGGTATCGCCGGCGGCTGCGCGCGCGCGCCGAGCGGCCATGCTGCGGCCGCACCGCCAAGAAGGGTCATGAAGTGGCGCCGTCGCATGAGTTGCCTCGGACGAGGCCCACAATCTAGCACATTATCGGACGACGAGGGCGCCTGTGCACTGCGGGGTAATTCCCGCATATGTCGGCTGTGGGTCCATTCGCCCCGAGCCATCCCGCGATGCCGGCCGGCCATGTCCGGAGTTCTCCAACGCGGAACACAGCCAAAGCAAAGCCCATGAGGCGATATGCCAGAAGCTGCCATTGGCCCCTTCCGCGCGCGCGGAAGTGATGTAGCCTTACCGTAAAGCATGACCCAGGTCAGCTCAGGGAGGACAAAATGACCGAGCATGAGGCCCAAGAGGGAGTGAACCGTCGCCACCTGTTTCAGGCCGCGGCCGCAGGCGCCGCGGTTTCCGGCGGCGTCATCGGCTCCCCGGCGCTCGCGCAGCAGCAGCCTGCCGCGGCGCCAACCGTTGCCTCAGCCGCGGATTATGCACTTGACCCTACGCGCTGGGGCAGCGCCGAGATCGCCGGTCTGTTCCCGGGATTCCACCATCTCGATATGCGAACCAGTGGGGCCGTGATTCGATTGCGCCATGGCGGCTCCGGCCCGCCGTTACTGCTCCTGCACGGCAATCCCGAAAATCATGTCGCTTGGCACAAGATCGCGTCGCGTCTGGCAAAAAACTATCACGTCGTATTGCCGGATCTGCGCGGCTACGGCGACAGCTCGCTTCCCGAGCCGGGTCCAAACCACATCAATTACAGCTTCCGCGCCATGGCGCAGGACATGGTCGAGGTGATGGAGCAGCTTGGCCATCGCCAGTTTTTTCTGGCGGGCCACGATCGCGGCGGCCGCACTTCGCACCGTATGTGCCTCGATCACCCGGAGCGGGTGATGAAGGTTTGCCTTGCCGACGTCCTGCCCAATTACTTTGTGTGGACGAATATCACCAAAGCCTGGGTGATGGGCACCTGGCATTGGGCCTTCATGGCACAGCCCGAACCGTTTCCCGAACGTCTCATGAGTGCTGTACCGGCGGAGTATTTCCTGAAGAGTCGAATGACTATCCGCGGTGGAACAGGATTGGATTTTCTGACCCCCGCGGTGCTCGACGAATATGTCAGGTGCTACACGCTCAAAACTATTACTGGCTCGTGCCGCGATTATCGCGCGACGGCTACCTGCGATTTCGAGATGGACACTGCCGACAAGGATAAGCAGATCGAGATGCCCGCGATCGTGCTTTGGGGAGCACGCGGGCAGCCGCCTGCCCGGTCGAAAGAGTTTCTCGACGTCTGGAAGAAATTTGCCAAGAACCTCGAGTACGGTGAAGGAATGAGCTGCGGTCACTACATGGCCGAGGAGATTCCAGACATGATGTATGACAAATTCAAAGGATTCTTCGTAGCGTAACGTCTGGTGCCGCGCTGACATCCCGACCGTGGGTGATTTCGTGCCAGGCTACCAAAGCAAGCGGCCGGTACGGCGTCGGCCACTTACCGTTAACTTCGAGTAAACCCGTAAATTCTATTATCCGAGCTAAAATTCTTCTCCACCCTGGCTAATAGCCAAATCGCCACATGAGATCGAAAGCATGCTTTTTGCATTGAATTATCTTACAGAGGACGCTGACTGGCATCTCATTCTCATCGCCATTTTTGCTCTGACGTTTCTGGGTATCAGCATTCTCGCCGCCGTGATGATGCGTCGCTGCTTGAGTAATCAAAGTGCGCAGACGATCGCCGCGCTAAATTACATGCCGCTGGGATTTTGCATGTTCGATGCCAACAAACGCTTGGTCCTCTGCAATGATGGCTATGCTGAGATGTACCGTTTGCCACCGGAGTTGAGAACCGCAGGTGCAACCCATGATGCGATCATAGGCCATCGTGTATTGAGTGGCCTGATGGGAAAAGAGAAAACTGACAGTGCCGTTAAGCAGAAGCTCGCCGCTTTGGGAGCACTGTCGGGTACCAAAATCTCACGTCGGATAGACACGCTCACTGACGGTCGGGTGATTTGCGTCACACGGGGACCAATGGCGGGAGGTGGTTGGGTCGCGACACACGAGGACGTTACCGAGCGCTACAAGCTCGAGGAACAACGCAGCAGTATGGCTGCCGAGGAAAGTCGCCGGGCATCCATCGATGCTGCAATCTCGTCCTTCCGCAAGCGCGTCGAAACCGTTCTGGAGATCGTGAACGATAGCGCGCGCACGATGAAATCGACGGCAACTGACCTGTCCGGTGCGTCCGAGCAAACCTCACAGCGCGCAAATGGAATGGTGCAGGCCTCGAACGAGGCATCAATAAACGTTGCAAATGCTGATC
>Ga0210402_10003605_pt1 | contig 14423 bp, 10 predicted proteins | sample IncBWC7MmetaG_FD_161055 | JGI IMG/M metagenome (GOLD analysis project Ga0210402, IMG submission 161055) | Forest soil microbial communities from Barre Woods Harvard Forest LTER site, Petersham, Massachusetts, United States - Inc-BW-C-7-M | ecosystem: Environmental > Terrestrial > Soil >...
CACAGGCAGCACCGCCTCTGGTCAACGTAGCGATGACGTGGGCATCACGAATGCCGACTATGATGCGTTCGAGGGTCTGCTCGGCGAAATTCAGACCGCGTACAGCAACGAAGACGTCAACGCGTTCCGGGCCCACGCCACGCCCGAGATGGTGTCGTATTTCTCCGAGGATCTCGCTCAGAATGCGAGCCGCGGCGTCGTGAACCGCATCTCCGATGTTAGGCTTCTCCAGGGCGACCTTGCAGAGGCGTGGCGCGAAGGTGGTACCGACTACGCCACCGTTGCGATGCGGTTTGCGCTCAACGATACGATGGTCGACCGCGCCAGCGGGCGGGTGGTCGAGGGCGGGCCGCAGGAGGTTGTTGAATCTTGGACCTTCCGCCGCACACATGGCGGCCCGTGGCTTCTGTCCGCCATCCAGCAGGCGCCGTAGCCGCAAGTTTTCTGTGTTGTGGCGCCTGCAAACCGACTCACTCGCTCCGGGGCGCCACCATCAGGTAGCGGCCCGGAATCCAACGTCTCCGAACTGTAGTGATGGATTTCGGGCTCTCGGGTTAAGCCCGCGCCTGAAATAACTGCTTCGTTGGGGCTATTCCGCCTTGGCGATTCGCCGAGCGTCATCAAACTTACATTTTGCCGTGGTGCTTAATCCGTCTGAGTCCACATTGACCGGAGGGGAGCCGAGATTGACATCGGGTGAAAAAGTCGAAGCGAGCCGCCGCCTGAAGCAGGCCGTCCGCCGAAATCGCGCCTTTTCGAGGCAAGGGCTGTTGGAGTTCCTATTCACCCTGGCATTCAAGGGTCTAGTCTATCCCCAGATATGGGAAGATCCCGAAGTCGACATGGAGGCGCTGGCGATCACGCCAGACTGCCACGTGGTGACGATCGCGTCGGGCGGTTGCAACGTGCTGTCGTATCTCATCGCGGATCCTGCCCGGATCACGGCGATCGATCTCGCGCGCGCCCATGTGGCGCTCAATCGGCTTAAGCTCGCTGCCGTTCGTCAGCTCCCCTCCTGGCAATCCTTTTACCGCTTCTTCGGCGAGGCGGACACGGATGCCAATGTTGCGGCTTACTGGCGGTTCCTGGAGCCGAACCTCGATGCCGAAACCCGCGCCTACTGGGAAGGGCGCAACCTATGGGGCCGCCGTCGTATCTCGATGTTTTCCCGCAACGTTTATCGTTACGGCCTGCTTGGCCATTCGATCGGCCTCGGCCATTTGATCGCGCGCCTCCATGGCGTCGATCTGCGCCAGATGCTGCATGCGCGCTCTCTTGAGGAGCAGCGGGCGTTCTTCGAGACGTCGCTCGCGCCGTTGTTCGACAAGCCTTTGGTGCGGTGGGCGACCGGGCGGCAGATGTCGCTCTACGGCTTAGGGATTCCGCCCGCCCAATATGCCGCACTGGGCGCCGGCGCCCCGCACATCGCGACGGTGTTGCGCGACCGGGTCGAGCGTCTGTCCTGCGACTTCAGCCTCGACGATAACTATTTCGCCTGGCAGGCTTTTGGCCGCTCCTATGCGGACCGCGCAACCGGTCCGCTGCCGCCCTATCTGAAACAGACGCATTTCGAAATCGTACGGGCGCGCGCGGATCGCGTCGAAGTCCTCAACCGTTCATTCACCGAATACCTCAAGAGCCGGCCGAACCGATCGGTAGACCGCTACGTGCTGCTCGACGCTCAGGATTGGATGTCGGACCAGCAATTGAACGAACTGTGGCGAGAGATCACCCGTACGGCACGTTCAGGTGCGCGCGTCATCTTCCGCACGGCCGCGGCGCCAAGCCTGTTGCCCGGCCGGGTTGACGACGCTCTGCTGGCGCAATGGCGCTACGAGGCCAAGCAGTCGGGCGACCTCACGCGGCGCGACCGCTCGGCCATCTACGGGGGATTCCACCTCTACGCTCTGGCAAGCTGAGATGACGACCGGGCATGCCGTGGATTTGATGAACCGGACCTACCGGCATCAGCGGCATATCTACGATGTTACCCGCAAATACTTTCTGCTCGGCCGCGACCGCATGATTGCGGAGATCGATGCGCACGACGGCGCCCGCGTACTTGAGATCGGCTGCGGCACCGGGCGCAATCTCATCGTGACGGCGCGGAAATATCCGGGCGCACGCTGCTTCGGCATCGACGTTTCGACCGAGATGCTCAATTCCGCCAGCGAGGCGATTTCGCGTGCCGGCCTTGCGACGCGGGTGCGCGTCGCCCATGCGGATGCGACGCGGTTCGATCCTGGATCGCTGTTCGGGACGGCACAATTCGAGCGAATTTTCATCTCCTACAGCCTCTCCATGATCCCGCAATGGGAGACCGTAGTCGACACCGCCATTTCGTTTCTCGCTTCTCACGGGGAACTGCGGATCGTCGATTTCGGCGGCCAGGAACGCCTTCCGGCGGCATTCAAGCGGCTGCTGTGGCGTTGGCTCGAGGCATTTCACGTGACGCCCCGCGACGATCTCGAAACGAGCCTGAAAGCGCGTGCCGCGGCCACCGGAGCCACGATGACGTTCGAGCGTCCCTATCGCGGATATGCGCAATACGCGGTGCTGCGCCGATAGAACGAAATCCGCTCTGGCGCGAGTCGGCCGCGCTGCTGTCCAAGTCACCCCGGCCCGCGCCCACTCAGTATAAATTCGGCTCAGTATAAATGAGGACGCATAAGGCCACGAAAGTGAGAAGCGCACCAACGGCCGACATCAGAAATAAAGTCCGCGTCACGCCTTCCGGTAACATCGAGTCACCGCTCGTAAGAGGCACACCAACGTACCAGCATTGAAAGATGTTGTAGCCTAGGTCGATTCCCTAGGTATTCAGCGCGACACGTTCCGATCGACTCGCCTCCCTCGCCCGGGAGGCATGTCACTGAGGATTCGTCCTGAGACAACGCAGGCTGAGCATTCCGTTATTGATATGCTAGTCACGTGCGTCATCAAAATTGAAGGAAGTGCATTGCGTAGTAGGGGCGGGCCTTGTGCCCGCCCGCACTGCCGGGGGCTGGGGCCCACAGGACGGCCACAAGGGCCGCCCCCATTGGCGCTAACTTACGCCGTAACGGGGCCGCGAAGGCCTCCCCTCCCCCTTGTGGGGAGGGGTCGGGGGTGGGGGTCGTGCCATGGGGCACCGCAGTGCCACAGCCCTCGACCCCCCACCCCAACCCTCCCCCACAAGGGGGAAGGGAGTCCTGGCTGCGCGGCTCAGCGTAAGTTAGCGCCAATGAGGCCCGCCCCTACGAAGGCGAATCTCTTTGCAGACCCTTCAATTTAGTTGACGCACTTCACTAGCCGTTCGGTTGCTCTTTCGCAGTGGAACAGGTGACGGCTTTCGCGCCGCTTGCGCCTGTGCGTCATTTGCCATCGGCCGGCGCCGGCGACAGACGTATGGGCGGCCTTGTCTGGCGCACGGTCCCGTCGGTGTTGGCGAGGTGTCAGCTTGATCGGCGTAAAAAAGGCTGCTTGGATCACACCCCAGCTGCCCGCACGGGCTGGGACGGTGGGGGACATTGGGACCCCTGCCCGTGCGGGCCACTTGACGCGCCTCGACAGACGCCCTGCGTCAAGCACAATTACAAATTGTTAAGTGTTTGAATCATTCAGGCGGTAGTAGGGTCCTATCTCACCTGTAACGCTCATGCTGACCTCACTGTTGCGGGTAGGGCCGCCCGGTCCGCAAACTGGGCGACCCTGTTTTTTGTTGGCCGCTACGGCGCCAGCACCACCTTCAGCACATCGCCAACCGCAAGAGCGTCGCGTTTGGCCATGCCTTTGACAGGCGCAGCGGTGCTGCGAGAAACACGGTCTTCCAATTCCCGCACGGCGCCCTGTCGGGCCGGCGTTGCGCGTCAAACGGTTCGGTCGCGAGCCCAATGACCTTTCACTGCGGCACCAACGATGATGGGTTTCGCTGCGCTCAACCATCCTACGCGTGACTGAACTGATAGGCTTCACGGAAGCGATCTACTAGGGAAAGAAATAGATGCCAGTGCAAGCCGGCGATGACCCGTGGATTTTTGAGGCGCAACGGAGCATCGGACAACGCCTTTCCCTCAACTTGCAGAACAACACCGTCGAGATGGCCTGCTGACAGGGCCCCCCTCAGCTCTCGAAAATCATCTCGAAGCCGCCGTAGATCAATCGTTTGCCATCGAAGGGCATGGTCTCTCCCGGCTGCATGCGCAGGTCGGCCATCACCTTCTTGGATCCTTCGTCGCGCACGGCGCGCGACGGCCAGATGATCCACGAAAACACGACCGTTTCGTCCTTTTCGCTTTTGACCGCCATTGGGAACGAGGTAATCTTGCCTTCCGGGACATCATCGCCCCAACACTCGACCACTTTCAGCGCGCCGTATTCCTTGAATACGGCCGCCGCCCGCTCGGCAAATTCTACGTAAGCTTCGCGGTTGGCCTTGGGCACCGGGATCACAAAACCATCGACGTAGGGCATGGATTCTTTCCTTTCGTGTTGCGTGCCATTACCACCAATTCTCTGTCGACCTCGTTTCGGAACGGTTCGATGCTTATCCGGATTTCACGTCCCTCCTCCGCCGCGGAGCTTTCCCCGTCATCGGGCCGCTCAACGAATCGTTGTTGCGTCGAGAGCTGCGGAAATCGCAGGCTTTCCAGCCTTGAGAACCGCGCTGGAAGCTTGTGCTCGTCCCGGCACGGCACCGCTTCCAGACACTCCAGCATTCATTCCGACCAATGCGACGGCTACTGCGCCGGCAGTTGCTATGGCGAGAATCTTAAGGTGGGTGGCACGGTTGGCGCCAAGCAAGGTATGGGTCATTTCGGTCTCGTCTCGTCCGTCTGAGGCTTTACTCCAAGAACGAACCGATGACCGGTTTCCCGACAGGAGATCCAGAATTTATCAGTTACGTCCCGGCAGTGCGCGCATACCGCTCACCTCGTCGAACCGTCGAGTCTGAAGGCGCCGTTCGCACGACGAGTGCCGTGTGATATATAAAGGGCATGTTCCGGGATAGGGGCGCCATTACGCATCTAGAGCGCGTTCCGATGAGATCGAATCAGCTCTCCACCGTCATGCCCGCGCTGGTCGCGGCCATCCACGTCTTTCTTGCCCGATCTTCAGCAAGCAAGGCGTGGATGGCCGCGACAAGCGCGGCCATGACTCCGGAGAAATGGTTCAACATGACCGGAATCCGCTCTAAAGGTCATTCGGAGCATCTTGGCTAAGAGGAACAAAAAAATGCGCTTGATCGCCTTCGCGCTCGCGGCGTTTCTCGCCGGCGGCCCCGCCGCCGCGCAGAACTGGCAGGAATACAGCTATCCGGCTTACTCCTTCACGGTCGCGTTTCCGGCCGATCCGCAGATCGAAACCACGACTTACCAGGTTGCCGACGGCCGCTCGGTCGAAGCGCATGTCTATTCGGTCCGCCAGAACGACAGCGTGCTCAAGGTGACGGTCGCGGAACTGGCCAATACCGGCCTGGAGGAAAGTGCCGTCATCGGCCATGCGATCAAGCTGCTGTCCGAAGGCGGCGAGGTGAAGATCGACATCCCCCACCGCGTATACCAGGTCTACGGCCGTCAACTCAGCATTGCGGGGGCTGACGGCAGCCGTTCGACGGTCGCGGTGTTCGACTTCAATGGGCGGCTCTATCAGATCGAAGGCAAAGCTCTTCCTGGCGGGAGTCCCCTCGACATGCTTCGCTTCCAGCAATCGCTGGTATTCACCGGCGGCGGCTCGAACCGCTCTCCGGAAGCTATCCGCGCCATTCGCGAGGCTTGTCGCGCCGGTGTTGCCAACCCCGCCGGCCCGGACGATCCGCGCTGCGCGCGGAAATGAAATCACCTCATATGCTTGGAGCGGCCGCAAGCGTGGTTCAGTCATTCCGGGGCGGCACCGCCAGGTGGCGAGCCCCGGAATCTATAACCCTCGGTCAGTTATGGATTTCGAGGCTCGCGCAAGAGCGCGCCCGGAATGACGACATATGATTCAAATTCAAAATTCCATCTACGACGACAGCTTCGGCAGCAGCTCCGCGAAAACATCCGGCCGATAGCCGACTGCCGCGAACAGGTGACTGCGCGACTCCTCGACCATCGCCTTCAGGCGCTTCATGTCGAGACCCACGACCCTGCCGCGATACTTGCGCACGCGGCCGCCAATGATGACAGTATCGATATTACTGCGTTCGGCTGCCTGCACCACGGTTCCGACCGCGTTATTCAGCGGATACAGGTTGACGTCGTCCGCACGGATCATGATGAGATCGGCCTCCTTGCCGGGCGCGAGCGAGCCGATCTTGTCGTCAAGGCCGGCGCAGTGCGCGCCGCCCATGCGCAGTAGAGCACGTCTCGCACCATGAGGGGTTTCGGCGGATTCTGGTCGCCCGAGAACCTGCGGTTATGCGCCACGGCGCGCTGCAGATAGAGCGCGACACGCATCTCCATGAACATGTCGTTGCTGTAGGAGGTCTCGTTATCGACGCTCAGGCCCGGCTTGATGCCGTGGTCCCACGCACTCTGCAGGGCGCATAAGCCCTCGCCCAACGCGTATTGGGCGTCCGAACGCGGGCACACATTGATGTTGGCGCCGGTGTCGACGAAGATTTGCCATGTCTTCTCCGGCAGCGCACCGCAGTGGTTGAAGGTGTTGTCGGGACCGACGAGCTTGTCTTCGGCCAGGGGGGCGAGCAGCGCCGCCGCCTGCGGACCCTGGAATTCGGTCGTGATGCGCAGCTCGAGCTTGCGCGCCAAAGCCCAGTTGTCGCGATTGACGCCCGAGAACATGCGCAACGTCACGAGCTGGTCGGTGGAGGAGAAATACTTCTTCTGCAGACGCTCGAGATCCTGCGGCCACTGATGGTCCCAGTCGCCGGCATTGGGCGGGCCGGAGGCATGGACAGCGCGAACGCCGCTGTCGATCAGCGCCTCGACGGCCGCATCGGAGTGGTCGCCGCTGCGCGAATTGTGCGAATTGTCGATCACGCAGGTAATGCCCGCATCGATGCAGCCGACGGCCGTCAGATAGTTGGCGGCATAATGGTCCTGCGGCCGGTACGCCTTGGCGAACGAAAGATGCGTCGCGTTACTGTAGTCGGCAATCGTCGGTGAATTGGGATTGATGCGGCGGAGCGGCGCTTCCCAGGAATGGCGATGGCAGTCGACAAAGCCCGGCACGATAATCGTATCGTGAGCATCGATCACCTGCGCGCCGGCGGCATTGAGCTCAGGGGCGATTGCAGCGATCTTCTTGCCTTCGATCAGTACATCGCCTTGCACGACGTCGCCGACCTTGGGATCCATGCTGATGATGGTGCCGCCCTTGAGCAGGACGCGATGCTTCGAATCGACTGCCCGCTGGCGCTCGAATCGGCGCAGGTTTTCTGCCCCGCTGGCGTCGGAGAGACCGCTGACGGCTGCCGCCCCCGCCGCGAATGTGGCGCCAACCTTCAACGCGCCACGGCGTGTGATCCGCATGTCGTTTTTCATCGGCAATCCTCCTTATGCGATATTGGGCGTGCTGAGAGCCTAGCATGCTTCTCGTGCTTCCGTGACCGTTGGGGAGGAGACGCGACGACGGGAGGTCAACTCCTTTCGAAGATCGGCCGGCGGGGCCGGCCGGGCCGGATTGTGGCGTTTCCTGGATTGCGGCGAGAAACCGGTGGTCGCCGATGCGGCGTGGCCATCGTGGGGATTTGAGGCAGGTAGCGACGGGCTCAGCTCAGCGGCTTGGCAACGGCGGAGCCTCGTTGATCAAGGTTTCAATGATCGGCAAGAATCGCTGCCAAACCCCGACGCCATAAGCGATTTTAATCGACAACACAGCTTGCCTGGGCGAGCCGGATGGCTTCCGCAGCGAAGTGCCTTTTTGCTGAAGCGTCGGCAAACGCCAACACGCCTCTGCGACCAAGGTCCAGGTCGCATGGCCAATAGGGAATCGACCAAAGTGGGCTTCAATCTACGAGATGACGTACCTCAGCCTAATTGTTTGCACAATCAACGTGTGGTCCATTCCAGCAATACCCACGCCTCCGTACCACACCAAACCTGACAATTAGCCAACAAAGGGGGTTACCGTGCGTACGAATTGGAAGCCAGAGCGAAGTAGCCGGTATTGCGAACACGGTCGGGATCACCATCGAGCTGTAAGCGGGATCTTGCTCGCAAGGTGGTCCGCTTCGTTGCAAGGGGTCTTTCCGATGCTTTCTCATCGAACCGGTGCATTGCTGCTCGTAGCTCTGAGTTTGTTCTCCATATGTGGGGTTCCCACGGATGCACTCGCACACGCCCGATGGTTCATCGATGATACCCAGATCGTGCTGCACCCGGAATTCAAGTTCGACGGTCTTTACCTCGCGATACTGGTCGGTGCCGTCCTGTTCGTGTTGGCGGCCCTGACATTTGAGCTCGCTAGATCGCGCATCCCATTCGTCGACCGCTGGCTTGGCCATCCATTGGTTTCGACACTCGTGCTGTGGCGCCTCCTGGCGATTGTTTTCGGCGCCACCCTCGTCATCAACAGCATGGCGCAGGTATTTGTGGCGCCCAATCTCGCGGCCAACGGAAGCATGGTTTTGAAAATCACGCTGTTTCTTCAAATCCTGATTGGCGGCATGTTCTTTACGCAGTCGCGGCTGACATGGGCGTGCGCAGGGGTGCTATTGCTGCCGGTCTTGTGCGCGTGGGAATTTTCGGCCCTCAACGCAGTCGACTATGCCTTCGAACTGGTGGGTATCGGGCTGGCGGTGATGCTGATGGCACCGGCATTGGCGCCGCCTGATCTCGAGACCCAAAAACAGGTGGCCGCCTTCATCCCGACCGACTTTTCGCTGCGCGTGCGCACGGGGCGGCAGTCGTATGACGTGGCTTGGTCTCACGCAAACCCATCGCGCAACGGCTTGCCCCGGCAGGACCGCGAGGCTCAAGCCATCGCCATCCTGCGGACCCTGTTCGGGTTACAATTGATCATTCTGGCGGCTCACGACAAGCTGCTGGAGCCGGGCGTATCGCTGGCGTTTGTCGACAAATACAGCTTCGTCAACGTGCCGGCCCTGCTCGGTGTGAGCGGATTCACGAACCTGCATTTCGTCTTCGGCGCCGCTCTCGCGGAAATCTCGTTTGGCACGCTGCTGCTCGCCAATGTTGCCGTGAGAGCCACGTCCGCCATCCTGCTGGTCATGTTCATGACCACTGCCGCCGTGTTCGGCCTTGAGGAATTGGTCGGCCATCTGCCCATCATTGCGATGCTGATATTGATGGTAGCATCGGGCTCGCCGCAGCACCAATCCGAGCCTTCGGTCGCGCGTTGGCAGATCGCCTCGCTGTCGAGCGCAGGCGCCGCCATGATGGGGCTCATCGGCATCTTCGCGGCCAATGGAATGGCGTCTCCGATCTTGCCGAACATCTTCGCAGCGAAAGGAATTGCGTCTCCAGTCTTGCCGACATCGATCCACGAGTCCGCAGCCGTCCCGGCCGCGCTCTACAAGCGATTTGCGGCCACCGCGATCTCGGATCGCGCCGCAATTAGCGATGCCGAGCAAACCGTTCGCGACATCCTCATCAATGCGAAACCAGATCAGCCGGTGAACAAGGATAAGCTGGCGGCGAGCCTGTTCGCGCTCTCGATCCAATACGAGACGATCTACGGCAGCGACGCCGCCAGCCAGTGGCTGCGCTACGCGCACCTGACGGCGAGCTGCAGCCTCGACGACGTGCAGACTTTCCGCAAGCACGTTGCGAGCGAGAACTGGCGCGAGAGCATCGCCTCGGTGCATGATCCGCTGGCGGACGAATTGATTGCCTTGGCGCGGCCTGAGGCGGAGGCGATCCTCAAGCGGAGCGTGGATCCTCGCGATCCTGCGATCTGGCCGGAAATTGCAACTCAGGCGCCGGGGCCGACGGGCGGACCGGATTACGTGCACACCCACAATCTGGCTGCGATCACCCGCATCATCTACGCTGTCGCACGCGACACGGGGCGCTATCCGAACTTGGTGGCTTCGACAAACTGATCGCGCTAAGGGCCGCGCAAGCGATCGAGCTCGCTTGCGCGGTCCTTTTCGCTGCAATAGCGTGCGGTGCACCGGGCACAGGAAGCCTCCCGGTCGGAGGGCGCCATGGATCTTCAGCTCAGAGACATGACCGCACTCGTCACCGGCGGCAGCGCAGGGATCGGCAAGGGGATCGCCCGCATGCTGGCGCGAGAAGGCGTCGATGTCGCGATCTGCTCGCGGCGCCCGGATGCGATCGCGGCTGTGGCGGCCGAAATCGCGAAGGAAACCGGGTGCAAGATCGTCGGGATCGCGGCCGATCTGACCAAAGACGATGACGCGAAGAACTTTGTCGCGAAGGGCCACGAGGCGCTGGGCCGTGTCGACATCCTTGTCAACAACGCGGGCTCGTCGCCGGGCGGCGTGCTGGAGCAGCTCACTGAGGCCGATTGGGCGCAGTCGCTTCAATTGAAATTCATGGGCTATGTGCGCTGCCTGCGCTACGTGCTGCCCATCATGGTGAAGCAGGGCGGCGGCCGGGTCGTCAACCTCATCGGCAATGACGGCGTCAAGCCATCCTACTGGGAGATCGCGCCGGGCGCTGCGAATGCGGCAGGGCAGAACCTCACGCTGTCGCTTGCTGGGCAATACGGCCGGCACGGCATCAGCTTCTGCGCCGTCAATCCGGGGCCGGTGCGCACCGAGCGCTGGGACGGTCTCGTCAAGGCCATGGCCCGCGACATGAAGCTTTCCTACGAGGAGGCCAACGGGCTCGCCCCGGCCTCCATCCCCCTCGGCCGCATCGCCGAGGTCGACGAAGTCGCCAGGCTGGTGGTGATGCTGGCGTCACCGCTGATGCACATGGTCAACGGCACCATGATCGAGATCGACGGCGGTCAGGAAAAATCTCTGATGGACCGCCTGCGCGACCGGAAGTGAAGCGGTGACGGTAGCGCCAGGAAACACATTTGCGCGGCGCTTCTTCTCCCTCTCCCCGCTTGCGGGGAGAGGGTCCGGGTGAGGGGGCGTATCCACAAGGTCGGACTCGCGGAGACGCCCCCTCACCCGGAATGAGCGCGAAGATGCTCTCATTCCAACCTCTCCCCGCAAGCGGGAAGAGGTAAAGGCCGTGCGACTTATGTGGGCCATCCGCAACGCCCACCCTACACTCTTGACACGGTTCCGGCTAAACGGACACTTTCATCAAGAATTGCACCGAAACCCACTGCTCGTTTCGGTGGCCTCCATGAATGGAGATCAATCATGAAAGCCTGGAAAACCCTGATCCCGCTTGCCGCTGTTGCGACCGCGGCTGTCAGCGCCCCTTCGTTCGCGCAGAACACCATCAAGATCGGCGAGCTCAACAGCTACAAGGCGGCGCCGGCGTTCCTCGATCCGTACAAGCGAGGCATCGAACTTGCGCTCGACGAGATCAATTCGGCCGGCGGCGTGCTTGGCAAGAAATTGGAATTCATCATTCGAGACGACGGCGGCAATCCGGGCGATGCCGTCCGGGTCGCCGAAGAGCTGGTAACGCGCGAAGGCACCAATCTGATTGCCGGCACGTTCCTGTCCAATGTCGGCCTTGCCGTCACGGAATTCGCCGGCAAGAAGCAGGTGTTCTTTCTCGCTGCCGAGCCGCTCACCGACAAGATCACCTGGCAGAACGGCAACCGATATACCTATCGGCTGCGCTCCTCGACCTATATGCAGGTCGCCATGCTGATGCCCGATATCGTGGCCGCCAAAAAGAAGCGCTGGGCGCTGGTCTATCCGAATTTCGAATACGGCCAGTCGGCGGTGGAAAATTTCAAGGCGATGCTGAAAAAGCAACAACCCGACGCCGAGATCGTCGCCGAACAGGCGCCGCCGCTCGGCAAGGTCGATGCCGGCGCCATCGCTCAGGCCATCGACGACGCCAAGCCGGACGCCATCTTCAACGTGCTATTCGGCCCGGATCTGGCGAAATTCGTGCGCGAGGGCAATACGCGGGACGTGTTCAAAAACCGCTTCGTGGCGAGCTTACTGTCTGGCGAACCCGAATACCTCGATCCGCTCAAGGACGAGGCGCCGATTGGTTGGCTCGTTACCGGTTATCCGTGGTACGCAATCGATACGCCGGCGCACAAAGCGTTTCTTGTCGCCTACCAAAAGAAGTTCAATGACTATCCGCGGCTGGGCTCGGTGGTCGGCTACGTTACGGCCAAATCGATGGCAGCCGGTATCGCCAAGGCGGGCTCGACCGATACCGCAAAAGTTGCGGCGGCATTCAACGGACTCAAGATTGATGGTCCGTTCGGCCCATTTGCCTATCGCGGCAGCGACCACCAGGCCACCATGGGGGCCTATGTGGGGAAGCTCGCGCGCAAGGACGGCAAGCCCGTTATGGTGGATTTCAAATACGTCGACGGCACTGCGGTGCTGCCGTCGGACGAAGACGTTAAGAAGCTGCGGCCAGCGGAGTGAGGGCTGCGTATTGTCGTACGCGGCGGCGAAGAGGCGAACCTCCGCAGGACTTAAAATGGGTTCAGCAATCACCAGACCTCATGCTGAGGAGCGCCGCATCTTGCGGCGCGTCTCGAAGGATGGCCGCTTGTTCGGCCGTGCCCGTTGCCATCCTTCGGGATGCGCCCTAAAGGGCGCTCCTCAGGATGAGGTTTGCGATTTTGCGGGCTCGAAGGAGTCGATCGCAGGTCGGCGTTTCGAGGAATGACCCTCGACGCGGTGGCGTTTCAGGCGCTCAACGGGCTCGCCTCCGCCTCGGGCCTGTTCTTCGTAGGCGCAGGGCTGTCGCTGATCTTCGGCGTTACCCGCATCGTCAACATGGCCCACGGTTCGCTCTATATGGTGGGTCTCTATCTGGCGTATTCGATCGCCACTGAAATCGGCGGCGGATGGGGCTACTGGGCCGGTGTTGTTGGGGCTTCGCTCGGCGTTGCGGCGCTCGGCGCGCTGATCGAGATCGTGCTGCTGCGCCGTATCTATCACGTTTCGGAGTTGTTCCAGCTGCTCGCGACTTTCGCCCTCGTGCTGATCGTCAACGACGCAACGTTGTGGCTGTGGGGCCCGGAGGATTTACTTGGACCGCGAGCGCCGGGCCTGCGCGGCGCCGTGGAGGTACTCGGCCGGCGCTTTCCGAGCTATGACGTTTTCATGATCGCCATGGGGCCGATCGTGTTCCTGGTCTTGCACCTTGCGCTGGCGCGCACGCGGTTCGGCCGGCTGGTGCGCGCCGCGACCCAGGATCGCGAAATGGTGGGGGCGCTGGGTGTCAATCAGGCGCTGCTGTTCACGACCGTGTTCACCGTCGGCTCACTGCTATCGGGTCTCGGTGGCGCGCTGCAGCTCGCCCGGGAGCCTGCGAATCTAGCTATCGACCTTACCGTTATCGGCGATGCCTTCGTGGTGGTGGTGGTCGGCGGCATGGGGTCGATCCCGGGCGCCTACCTCGCCGCCGTCATCATCGCGGAGGTCAAAGCGCTGTGCGTGGGCATCGGCATGACTCACATCGGCGGCTTCGAGGTTAATTTCTCAAAGCTGACGCTGGTGGCGGAATTCATCGTCATGGCGGCGGTGCTGATCCTTCGCCCGTACGGGCTCTTCGGTGGCGCCCCGGTCGTAGTGCGCGCCGCCGACGGAACCGAACCGCCGCTGCGCCCGGCATCGAAGCTGGCGCGGGCTGGCGCGGCGGCGTTGCTGGCCGGACTCGTCGCGCTCGCCGCCATACACGCCTCTTCGCCGTACACTCTGGTTCTCGGCACCGACGTGCTGATCGCGGTCATTTTTGCCGTCAGCCTGCATTTCATCATGGGACCGGGCGGTATGCATTCGTTCGGTCACGCTGCATATTTCGGCCTCGGCACCTACGGAGCTGCCCTGCTGGTGAAGTTCCTGCAAATCCCGATGCTGCCCGCGATTGTCGCCGCGCCAGTGGTGGCGGGACTCGGCGCCCTGCTGTTCGGCTGGTTCGCGGTGCGCCTGTCGGGAATCTATCTCGCGATGCTGACGCTCGCCTTTGCTCAGATCGTGTGGTCGATCGTGTTCCAATGGCAGGATTTCACTGGCGGATCCAACGGCGTGCTGGGCATTTGGCCATCGGCACCGTTCGACCGGCTGTGGGGCTTCTATCTCTTGACGCTTACGGCGGCTGCGGCCGTGGTCATGGCGTTGCGGATGATTCTGTTTTCGCCGTTTGGCTACGCCATGCGGGCGGGACGCGACTCGCCGCTGCGGGCCGAGGCGATCGGCATCGACGTCAAGCGCGTCCACTGGATCGCCTTTGCAATCGCGGGTGCCGTGGCCGGATTTGCGGGCGGCCTGTTCGCCTTCGCCAAGGGGTCGATTTCGCCCGAGACCATCAATGTCGGGCGCTCGATCGACGCCATCGTGATGGTGCTCTTGGGCGGGCTTGAATCTCTGAGCGGCCCGATCGCCGGCGCGGCGATCTTCGCCACGCTGC
>Ga0210402_10003607_pt1 | contig 14421 bp, 14 predicted proteins | sample IncBWC7MmetaG_FD_161055 | JGI IMG/M metagenome (GOLD analysis project Ga0210402, IMG submission 161055) | Forest soil microbial communities from Barre Woods Harvard Forest LTER site, Petersham, Massachusetts, United States - Inc-BW-C-7-M | ecosystem: Environmental > Terrestrial > Soil >...
TTGGTTGAAATGTTTTGATGCTGAGGATTGACGGATGACCGCGCCTTCGGCGAGGATGAAGTCGCCGGCCCTTACAACCGGCCAAAACTCAGAAAACTAACGTTTTCTGATGACCGGCAACACCCGCGGCGGGAAGTCGCGACATCCTCGACCCCAACGCGACAACCTTTACTATTCTGAGCATTTCATTATCATGCGTGTAACGGCCGCCAAGGGCGGCCCGAGAAATGCAAGCACACCGAAAAAAGGACGAAAGCAACAGCGCCTACGTGATGGAAATCGGCTCTGTGTTTTTCGTCGATGGTAGGCGGGCATCTTGAGAGCGCGATCAAAGAAAAATCCACGAGCTAGCGAGATGATCGCGTGCCGCGCAAAGCATTAACCCGCGCCGGACGGCAAGGTGATCGCATTTCCACGCATGATCTTCCCGTTGGCGGGTTCCGTCGGTAAGCGCAAGGCGTCCACTGTCTTTCCAAGGGACATCGATAGGTACCGCCGCGAGACGCGACGGACTATCGGCTCGACCATCCGACGAAGCAAATCAGGAATCTTACGCCTCAACCCAATCGACTCAAACTCGAGGTAGACGCCGCCGTCCCGCTCAACCCAGCGCGCAATGCTGAACAGCCACCAATTAACTCCTGGGCCCTCTCCTTCCTGCAAGGGGTATTGGGCAGCGGCACCGAATTCTTCACTTTCCTGGATTCTGGCCGTCCGGAAGATGCTGTATGTGTGCCGATCATCCACGTTAACGTGGCACGATTCGTAATCCGTGTCGAGGACGTTTTTCAAGAAAACCGAGTTGTGGATAAGCGGCGGCGTCAAGCGATCTTTCAACTCGCCCGCCGCGAGCGTTCTCGAATTGGTTACTCTTGGTCGGTACAACCCATTGTCCCGTCCGAGATCGCGTGCGACGTTTAGCACGTCCTTGAGCGTAGCGTGCGGTATGAACGCTGCGGCAATCCAATTGTGAATCAGCCCAGACGGGACTCTTTTGGAATTCTGTGGATCCACCGGCGAGATGACAATCTCGCCTGCCCGAAGCCTCGCAAGCCGGTCCGGTAGTTCGTCCGCCCATAGCAAGGCTTTCCCAAGGTGTAGGCGCTGCTCCGTGCGCAGTGTTGCCGCGTCGACGTACTCTTCCCATTCTCTGGACGAGGCCGGGGCGAATCTGACGGCACTGACCGCCGCCCGAAATAGCGCGGAGAAGATCGGAATCAAGCGGACCGAGCGCACATTCAACAGGGTCCGGCCGTCAGAGTGGGTCGCTCCCATTGCGGATTTCACCGGTCGACCCACAATCGCGCTCACGAGTGTCCTAACCAGGGACGACGCTGCGACAAACTGGGCGCCACACTCGCTCCACTTGCGGAGCAAGTTGCGTCCGATAGCATCAATGCTACTGATACTGCCGAGGGCAATGACAAGCGAGCGATTCCCGATGACGGAAGAAGCCGTACACCACGACTGCTCTAATTTCCTGGCAGCGTTCCCAGAAAGATCACCCTCGACTTCGAAGCGAAGCGAGCTGGACCCGTCGTGGATATAAACGCTCAGATTATCGATCTCGTCGTAACGTTCAGAGTTGGGTATTCGGTTCATGAGCTAGGCCGCACTTGCCATTACGCGATTATTCCTTCGTTGCAACTCGACCAAGAGCATCCGCCGGGCCCTGAACAGCCTGGTCTTCACTGCCGGGACGGTCGAGTGGAGACGCTGGGCCGTCTCTCTTTCACTGAGTTCCTCGAGATCTCGAAGGACCAGAACCCGCCGATACTTAATGGGGAGTTCCACTACTGCGCGACTAACCGCCTGAATGTCTTCGGCGCGCGAAAGACACCGCTGCGGCGAGTCCGCTGCCGAAGCGATGGTGGTGAGCTCGCTCGGTGCCCGATAGACTGGCAGGCGTCGCTGCTGACGATAGGATTGCAATGCATCATTTATCGCCACGGTCGTCATCCAAGTGCGGAAGCTGGATTCCGAACGAAAGGTTGACAGACGGCGCCAAACCTTCAAAACGACCTCCTGGACTACATCCTCAGAGTCGGCTTGGTTCGCCACCATCGACCGAATGCGCTTTTTGATGACGGCCAGGTGTCGATCCATCAAGGCCGAAAAGCCTTCGGGTTCACCTTCCAAGGCCAGTTTGATCAGGCTTCTGTCTTCGAGCATCGTGAGTGGTTCGGTCATTGGATTTCGCGCTTTCCTTTTGGACTCCCCCAACGGGCGTTCGCCATTACCAAAGCACTTGGGATTCCAGGGGTCGCCGATGCGAAATCCAGTATCTTCAATGGCTTGCTGTTCTGCGAATGACCGACGGATGTCTCGCGTCGTCGACGCGTGCCGGAATTCCGACATCCGCGGACGAAACGTCAGTTGACGTTTCTCGCTCCATCTTCAGGAGTTCGCGATCCAGACCGTCTGGGCATTCACAAAAGTACGAGGGCCAAAATGCGAGAGCTCTCGGCCATATCCACTCTTCTTGACGCCGCCGACCGGGACGCGGGGGTCCGACGACGTTACACCGTTGATGAAGACACCACCGGTATATAAATCCCGGGCCATTTTACGCGCCAGTTCCACGTCCCGCGTCCATATATTTCCGCTCAGTCCAAACTGGCTTGCATTCGCAGCCTCAACGGCTGCATCGACATCCGGTACGCGGGTGATGGCCGCGACCGGGCCGAACGTCTCGTCGTCGAAGGCGGGCATTCCTGGAGTCACCCCGCTCAGCACCGTAGGCATGTAGAAGGCTCCCTTGCCCTCCTTGGGTTTGCCACCGCAGAGCACCCGTGCGCCAGCCGCAATGCTGCCCTCCACCAGCTTGTGCAGGGAATCGCGAAGGTCGGTGCGGGCCATTGGCCCCATGTGGCTCGCAGCGTCCATCGGATCGCCGACCCGGATTGCCCGTGCCGCCTCCACGAAACGCTCCTCGAACTCGTCGGCAATCTTCCCAACCAGGATGAACCGCTTTGCGGCCAGGCAGATCTGACCGGCGTTCTTGAAGCGTCCCGTGATACCCGCCGCGACGGCCTTCGGGATGTCCGCATCTTCCAGAACGATGAAAGCATCGGAGCCGCCCAATTCCATCACAGTCATTTTGATCACTGCTCCGGCTTCGGATGCGACTGCAGAGCCGGCGCGAACGCTCCCGGTAACAGAGGCGCCTTGGACCCGCTCGTCATTAATGACGTTGACGATGTCTTCCGTCTTCAAAATTAGATTCTGAAACACTCCTTCCGGAAAACCGGCTTCCAACATCATGCGCTCCAGCTCAAGCGAACTCCGCTGTGTGTTGGGCGAGTGCTTCACCAAGAGGACATTGCCGGCCAGCAGCGTCGGAATGCCCATTCGAGTTCCCTGCCATAGCGGGAAGTTCCACGGCATAATTCCCAGTATTGGCCCAAGAGGCAAATACGAAACATATGCTTCCACCGTGCCGGTCGGGGCGGGTGCGTCTGCCAATATCTGTGGTCCGTGCTCGGCGTACCACTCGGCCTCCCAAGCGCACTTCTCCACCTCGGCTTCCGCCTCCGGAAGAATCTTGCCCATCTCCTGCGTGATTGTTTTCGCCAGTTGTGATTTGTTCTTTCGTAAGACTGTGGCGAGCTGCGAGAGTAGTCGCGCACGTTGATGCACGCTCACCTTTCGATAGGACCGGAAGCTCTTTTCGGCGCGAACGAGCGCGGCTTCCGTTTGCTCGGCCGTGAAGAAGGGGAATGTCTCAATCTGTTCTCCGGTCGCTGGATTTATCGTAGAAAAACAATCAGGGCAATTCATAAGTTCTCCTTATGTGACTCATGTTGAAGATCTGCTGTGTTTGCGGCAACGGCCCGCGCCAGCAGGCTCCGGGCACGGGGCGTATCCCGAACATCCAGATTCATTCTTGCCAGACGGAGCGCCTTGTCTAGATCGGCGCCGGCATCAAGCCAGAATTCGGCTGCATGGTCGGCGAAGGCCTCCGGGTGACTCTCGATCAAATCGTCATAACGCGCCGCGGCCAAACCGCGCCAGAAACGGGACTTGCTGTTAGGACCGGCTTGCCCGAGAAGTCTCGCAAGCTGTGCGGCGTAATCAGGATCATCCGCGGACTCCGCCAACTTCTGCAAAGAGGCAACGGCGGAATCAATTTCACCCAATTGCGCGTCGACTTCGGCGAGATGGCCTTGCGCCTGCGCGTAGGCGGGCACACGACGCCGCGCAGCGTCGAATGAGCTGCGCGCTTGATCCAGCTGGTCATTGTCCATCCACATGCGGCCCATCTGGAAGTCGAGAAGCGCCAGCGGGAATGGCGAAACGCCGCGGTACCTGCTGCGGCTCTCCGCGTATCGCTTTTCCGCGGCGACGATTTCGCCTCGCTCCGCATGAAGGCCGACCAGGGCCGCGAGACTTTCAAAGGTCGCCCGGCGCCGTACAGCTTCCTCGCGCAGGGCGAGGGCTTCATCGTAGCGGCCGAGAGCCTGGAAGATTGCCGCCCGCTCGCTATTGGCAGTTTCCGAATCCAGTGATAGCCGCTCGGCATGATCGAGGTCGATCAAAGCATCGTGAAACCGATGGAACACCCCGCGGGCTCGCGCACGTGCGAGGAACGCGCTCGCGTCGTCGGGCGCATCGTGCACGAGTTGGTCCGCGAGTTCCTCCGCCCTCTCATAGTCGGCAATGCGGCCGAGTATCAGCCCGCGCAGCGAGATCAGTTCGATGACACCTACTCGAGTTTCAATAGTGGAGCGACCAAGCCTGACCTGCGGTTCCAAAGCTTCAATCTGGGCGCCGAGATTCAGTAATGCGATGGCTCCGTGGGTGAACGGCCGTTCGGCAATCATGATGCGACGGCCTCCGGCGGATTCGGCGGCGCCATATACGGGAACATCTTGGTTGACCAGGCAATCGGCGCGTCGACTCCGTCCCGGATGGGCGGACCCTTTCCGGCGTTGATGTAGAGTGTCAAGAGAAAGTCGACCAGGTCCTGGTTGAGCCACCGGCCTCCGCAAGTCGCGTGCGCGCGCCCTTCGAGTATTGCCTGCTCGATTTCGAAGTAGCTGGTCTCGCAGAGCGGTTTGGACGCATCCACGACCAGGAAATCGGCGAGCAGCAGTTCGGTCAGCGGATGGTTGCCGTTCGCGTCGAGCGGCCAGTCGACTTTATCGTCAAGGCCGTCGAAGAAAGCGAGGTTCGCGTTTAGCCGCGCGCGATACGCGCCCACGTAGTGTTTGGAAAGCTGGAAGGCATCTTCTTCGTTGTAGATGTCACGGATCTCGAGATCCCGGTTCACAGTGTCGAATATCTTCGCGCTGAGGGTGATGTTCTTGATTTCCGGCCGTCCGACCCGCTCCAACCGCACCGGCCGTTTGCCGGCGCTGAGTGTCTCGCCAACCACTGCGAACATGGGACCGCCCTGGAGTAGGGTGGCCCACTCGATCCGAACGACAATTCCCAGGACATTCTTTCCGTAGAGCCTGTCCGAACCGGTTTCCTTAAAAGCGAGCCGCCTTGTCCCGATGGTTCTTTCGGCCATTGGACCGTCCAGGAAAAATGGATCGGATCTCTGTCCGGCGAATATCTGGATACCTTTTCCTGCGCCGCCGCTCAGGTCATTCACGCGAAATGCGACCACCTCTCCGTCCGGCAGCTTGCAACTGCCGTCTTGCGGTTCCAGTCCGCTGAACGTGATATCGAAGACGGCTTCCTCGTCTCCAACGGCGAACGCACGGCCGCCCGCCGGAATCGATACCGAACGCACGCGTAACCGGTAGATCACAGCATCGGAGAAGAGGGCGGACGGACCGGCATACGGAAACACGTTCATAACCAAGACGAGGTCCCGCGGATTCTCCGGACACGGAAAGGCATAGAGGTCCGTGATATCGATGACTGGATCGGCGATGGCGCGAGGGCCGGAAATATGGTCGGACATGTTCTCACCCTTCCTTGTTCTTGCTTAGAACGTCTTGTGCCACGTGAAAGCAGTCGGCGCCGACCGGAATTCCACAGTAGATGGCGATTTGGACCAACACCGCGCTCAGTTCATTCGGCGTAAGCCCGTTGACCTGCGCCCCACGGACGTGGTTCGCGAACTCGCCCATCTTGCCGAGGGCCGCGACCATGCCGAGTGTCAGGATGCTGCGCTCGCGAGGCGACAGGGTCTCGTCGCCCCACACCTCGCCCCAGCAGTATTCGGTCACCAGCCGCTGAAAGTCGCGGTTGAAGCCAGTGACGTTTCCGAGCGCACGGTCCACATATTCACCACCGAGCACGTGCCGGCGCTTGTCTAGGCCGCGATCGTAAAGAGTTTTGTCCATAGTCCGCCTCAGCCCTTGAGATCCGCCAACCATTTCAGCGCCGACAGGCTCGGCATGAACAGGTACTCGCCGCCGCGCAGCACATTGAACGTGTGGATGCCGTGGACGCGCCTCCTTACAGGGGCCTTCGGAATCGTGAAACTGGCGTCTTCCGGCTGCAGGCCCACGATCGGGTCCCGCTCTTCGCCAAGTCCGGTAAAGTTCCCGGCGTTGATCCATTCCCGTTGCAGGAATTCCATGGTCGCCATCGCCTTAGCGCTGATGAACAGGAAAAAGAGCCCACGCGGGACTTCATCATCGTGGTTCGAAAATGCGTTCGGGTCATATGGCGCTCCAAATGTCGTGCTGCGCCGGATGATGCGGTGGAGATTCGCGTCCGTGAGCACCGGCATCCTGGTATCGCGTGGATTCATGCGGCGCATGTGGCAGCCAAGCGGCGCCTGCTTGCCCTCCGGATCGTTGGCGTAAGTGAAGTCGTTGTTTCGCCGCGGGTCTTGGCCGACCGCGGAATCGTCCTTGGCAGGAGCAAGTGTCAATGGCGCGCCGCTACGCCACCGGCCCACCAACTTCGCCGCCAGCAACTCACGTTCTTCGTCCGTTTGAGCGTTGTCTCGCAGGAATTGGTTGAAGGTTCCCACCCGCGACTGATACTTGCGGATGCCGAAGTAGGTGCCGTTGCGCCCGAGCACATCCGGCTTCGGCATCGGAAGGGGCACTCCAGCCTCACCTGGATAGCCGAGAACGAATTCACCCGCTTTGATGGGGCGCCCCTGGCCGGGCAGGGGATCCACTCCGCTGCCTTCAACGGCGGGCTGGCCGATGCTGTCCTTGTAGCCGAGCGGATTGAGATCGCCGGGCTGGGCGCCAAAGTCCTGAGTGTGCAGCACGGTAACACCGGAGGATTCCTGGTGCCGCTGGCGCGCCACAGCCATGGTGCGGCGCCACTTTTCTTCCGTGTCACTGAAAACACTGATGGCCAGATGAACCTCGCCGCTGCCAAACGGCTGGTCCCAGTTCTTAGGATCGTTCTCTCCGCTGTCCAGCAGGATATCGGCACGCGCCGCCATTCCCACCCTGAAAGCCTCTGGAAAACTTTGAAGCGACTCCTCCGGCACACCTAACGCCTCCAAGCCGGTATAGCTGATGGCAACAGCAATCCACGCGTCTTCTGCTTTCCACCAATCGGCGGCGGAAGCCACGTGTGGGATGAGTGCTCGCAAGAACTCGCGACCGCCGCGCGCATCGTCAACGCGCAACAAGACGTGCGAGCCATAGTATGGCTCCGGCCGGTAGCGCAGTACCGTTGCCTGAATCTCGTGAAAATCCAGCGACCCGGCGCTGTTGCCGGCTGTCCCTTGATAGCGTTCTTCCAACAAAGCCACCCTACCCTCCTTCTAAGGCTCTAGTGAAAATCGGATAGACGTGCCAAACACGCCCGCTTCAGACACGCTGTGTTTCTGTGACGCGCTCCACCTGTTCGGATGTGATCACGCTACAGGTCACATCGATGTTTCCGCTCGTAGCTAACGAGTACGGGCACACGCGACTCGCGGCTTCCACCAGCGACTGGGCTGTCTCGTGGTTCATGGCCGCGAGGCTTACGTTCAGCCGGACCGCCAGGCCGACGCCACCATGGGTCGTGCCGAGATCGACCTCGGCATCGACGTACGATTCCGCCGGCAGCGCGATTTTCCTCTTGCCTGCGATCAGCTTGATCGCCGAAAGGAAGCAGGCCGAATAACCGGCCGCGAACAATTGCTCCGGGTTGGTGCCGTTCCCCGGCATGCCAGGCCGCGACAGCGTAACCTGCAGCCTGCCGTCGTCGGTGCGGGACGTGCCGTCGTCGCGGCCGCCGGTGGTGTGAGCTTTTGCAGTGTAGAGGACTTTTTCGAGTTTGGTCATGTGTTCTCTACCTCTGCTTAAGCAACGTGGATCAGTTTCTTGTTCACAAACTCGCCGATACCCAGGTGCGATAGCTCCCGGCCATAGCCGGAGTTCTTCACGCCGCCGAACGGAAGATCAGGTGCGGTGCCGGTGGCCTGGTTGATGAAGACCATCCCGGAATCGACCTGGCGCGCGATGCGTTTTCCCCGTTCGACATCTTTGGTCATCACTGTTGCACCCAAGCCGTACGGAGAGTCGTTCGCTACGGCCACCGCCTCTTTTTCATTCTTCACGCGGAAGACCATCGCGACCGGTGCGAAGAACTCCTGGTGAAAGGCGGGGTTATCGGGCTTCACATCGGTGAGGATGGTCGGTTCCAGGAAGTACCCACGCCGATTGAGCTTCTTCCCTCCCAGCAACACTTTCGCGCCGCCTTTCACCGCGGTGTCGATCTGCTTGAGGACTCCGTTAAGAGCGCCCTCAGTGCAAAGCGGTCCCAGTGAAGTTTCGGGATCCATTGGATCGCCGGGCTTCAGCTTCTTAAGCTCGTTCTGGAACCGAATCAGGAACGTGTCGGCGACGCTATCCTGAATGATAAACCGCTTCGCCGCGACGCAGGCTTGACCGGTGTTTTGCATGCGCCCCACCACACCCCACTTCACCGCGGCATCGAGATCGGCATCGTCCAAGACAATGAAGGGATCGCTGCCGCCGAGTTCCATCGTGCTTTTCTTCAGCGCCTGACCTGCCTCGGACGCGACCGCCGCCCCCGCTCTTTCGCTACCGGTCAACGCAACTCCTCTGATCCGGCTATCCGCGATGACCGTCGCTGACTGTTCGTTCGTCATAAAGACGTTGGTCCACGTGCCCACCGGAGCGCCGGCATCGAGAAGGAGCTTTTCGAAAGCCTGGGCGCATTGCGGGACATTCGGCGCATGCTTGCTAATGACGGTGTTGCCCAGCATGAGATTCGGTCCCGCGACCCGCGCCAACTGGTAATAAGGATAGTTCCACGGCTCGATGCAGAAGAGTACGCCAAGTGGCGCGTTCTCAATCGTTGCCTCTCCTTCCTTCACCGGGAGTGTCTCGGGCGCCAGGAACTTCTCCGCGTTGTCCGCATAGTATTCGAGGATGTTTGCACTCAGTGTGACCTCACCCTGTGCCTCGCGGAACAGCTTACCCATCTCCAGAGTGATCGGTTTGGCGAATTCGTCGATCTGCTCTCGCAAGATCGAAGCCGCCTTCTTGAGAACTGCCTTGCGTGCGGCAAGCGGTCTGAGACTCCAATCCGTAGCGTATGTCTTCTCCGCCTGAGCGACGATCGACTCGATCTCCGCGTCGGTATGCGACGGAAATGTCTTGACCAGCTCTTCGGTATAAGGATTAATCGTTTGATAGACCATGGAATCCTGCCTCTCTTTTGTACGGGTGGCCAGATCTTAGCCAGCCTGGACTTTCGTTTTGTTACAGAAATTTCAGGGTTGCGCTGTTGCGTCACTACCGCCTAAACGACTTTGAGCACGATCTTGCCCCGGGCATGCCCTGCTTCAATCAGTTCATGAGCCTTACGAGCTTCAGAAAGGGGCAGTACTGTTTGGATGAAGGGTCTCACCTTCCCAGCGTCAACCAACCCGGCGATCTTGCTTAATTCGGCAGAGTTCGGTTGCACAAAAACATGGGTCGCGCGCACGCCGGATTTGGCTGCTTCCTCTTGCGACGGCGGCGAAACAGCGGAAACAAGGACGCCGTTCTTCTTCAGTACTCCGAGGGAACGCCTCTGAGTGTCTCCGCCGACCAGGTCGAGCACGACATCCGCGTCGTGAACAACGTCCTCGAAACGCGTCTTCTGGTAATCAATCGGTTGGTCTACGCCCAGTTCTCTGAGAAAGGCCTGATTGCCCGCCGAGGCCGTGGCGATGACGTGCGCGCCCTTCCACTTCGCGAGTTGGACAGCAAAACTTCCGACGCCACCGGCGGCGGCATGGACTAAAACGTTCTCTCCTGCGTTTAGGCCGGCAACGTCGAAAAGAGCCTGCCACGCTGTTAATGCCGCTAAAGGAACCGCCGCCGCTTGCAGGTGATCGATTGAGTTCGGTTTGGGTGTTACTTCTGACTCTCTGACCACGATGTATTCGGCATACGCGCCATTGCGAGAGATGTCCGGCCGGGTAAACACGGCGTCGCCTTTCCCGGATCTAGTGACGCCCTGCCCGGTGGCTTCAACCGTCCCCGAAAGATCCCAACCTGGGATAAACGGAAATGAATAGCTGAGCCGGTCCTTGAGGTGACCCTCCCGTATCTTGTAGTCGACAGGATTAACCGACGCGGCATGGACACGAATGAGCAGTTCGCCGGCGGCGGGTTGCGGCCGAGGCGCGTCCTCGAACCGCAACACCTCGGAGCCGCCATAGCTATGAATGCGTACTGCCTTCATGGTCTGCATCACTGTGGGTCGTCCCTTACGCCACCTTGTCGAGGAACTCGTCGACTGCCTTGCCGATCTTCTCGGCTTTTCTGGTCTGCACCACAGTCAGGTTCGGGTTGGCGACGTACCAGAAGTGCGCCTGGATCTGGTGCTTCACGATGAAGTCTTTCACTTCGGGGTTACGAACACCTGGCCACCCTTCGACTTCACCGAACTGAAGGTCCAGGATGTCGGGGATTTTGGTCGCGAAGTCGTCGATATAGGGGTCCCAATCGCCGTCGTACGTGCTGGCAAAGAGCAACTTCGTGTCGTTGTCGAGGAAGACCCAGCGCATATCGTGCACGGTGCCAACCCGGTCCACGGCTCGATTGCCAATGTTGGCATGCAGGGTTTCAAAAAAAGCCCGCATACGCATCGCGCCGCCCGCCCTCAGCGGCACAATCACCGTCAGCTCGGAGACCTTGCCCTCGCGAGCCCCGATTCGGCCGGCACTCTCCATCTTTGCCCCCGTGGCGGCTACGGACCCATTCGAGCGCAGCTCGCGGATCACGTTCTCCAGCGCGGTTTTCGAGAGCGGCGACGCATCTGCGTAAACTTCCCGCAGCTTCTCCACTTTGCGGTCGAAATCCGAGGCTTGATCTGATACCGTGTTTACCTTCGTCTTAGTAGTCATGTTAAAGGCTCCTATTCATTGAGTTGCGCTCCGACGAGATCGGCTGTCAATCTGTCAATCCGCTTTGCGCACTAACAGAAGCACAATCGATTCCAAACCCGCCGACCACCAGATACGACCGCAACTCTATGCGGATACAGCGCAAACCATGACAACCCCACTTGCGATCGCACCGAGTAGCTGTAGCGCTCTGCGGCTCTATGTCGAAGTTCCGACATGCCGCGGTAGGGGAGTAGGAACGCGCAGAGCCGCGCTCACCGTGGTGGCTCGCTGTATTGTGATTTGGATTTTGCAGGGAGTTCTACAGGTCGGGAGTGTGGATGTGTTTCCGGCCGTAGAGACGGGCATCGATGGACCAAGCGCCCGGTCCCACCATTGCCAGGCTTGCGCCGAGCACGGCCAACCCGATCGGAATGCAGGAATTGCTGGGGACCGAAATAGCGATCCACAGCTCAGCAAGAGCTATGACAGATCCGGCGACCGGCGTCCACAAACCGAAAAGGAGGAGAATCCCGGCGCCGGCAGCGACGATTTGCGGCGCGACAAATTCGGGTGCTGCTCCCAGATGGGCAATTCCATGATGGAGTAATGCAGCGCCGGTCAGCAGGCGCTGGAGCAACAGGCCCCTGCCGGGCCAACCGTCCGCAAAGGAGGAAAATAGGCGTTGCACAATCTGTCCCAGTTACAGAGTAAGAGATTGACAACAAACGCGAAACACCCGATAGTCGAGTTCGTTTTCCTACTTTCGAGGGTCCTCCAAGGCGATAATGCCGCGCTTCAGCCCGATGGTCACGGCATGGGTCCGGTCATTGGCGCCAAGCTTGGAGAGGATGTTCGAAACGCGGCTCTTGACCGTCTCCTCCGTGATGGAAAGCTGCGCGCCGATCTCCTTATTCGCATTCCCACCCGCGATCAGCCGGAGAACCTCAATCTCGCGCTCGGTCAGGCCGTCTTCGCCGGCGTGCTCAGCCACTTCGGCGGCGACCTCCGCAGGGATTCGCCTTTGACCGGCATGGACCGCGCGGATGGTGTCCAAAAGTTCGCCCGCCAGGTGGCCTTTCAAGATATAGGCCCGGGCGCCGGCCTTCAGAGCCCGCGTCACCTGGACGTCGCCTGCGTAGGTGGTCACCACAATGATCCGGGCGTTGGGAAATTCACTCCGAATGGCGATGATCGCCTCGATGCCGTTCATACCGGGCATCTGCAGATCCATTAAGGTGACGTCTGGCTGATGCCGCCGGAATTGCTCGATGGCTTCCCGGCCGGTGGAGGCTTGCGCGACCAGCTCCATGTCCGGTTCGGCGCCGATCAGCGCCGTTATGCCGTAACGAAGAAGAGGATGATCGTCGGCGGTAAGAATCCGAATCGGCTTGGTGTCGGTGTTCACGGGTTTGCCTTCCTCTTACGAAAGAGCTGAAATAGGCCGCTGCGGGCCGCCACATATACGATTGAGGCTGGGATGCTCAGCTCCACTTCCGTGCCCGCGCCCGCCTCGCTCCAGAATTCTAATCGCGCGCCGATTTGCTTTGCGCGCTCCCGCATCCCCAACAAGCCCCAGTGTCCGTCGCGGCCCCCCGCCTCGACCACTTCCGGCTCGATTCCTTTTCCATCGTCGCGAATCAGCACCCGAAGCCGGCGATCCTCGTACCGGATGTCAGCCTCGATCTGGCTGGCCTGTGCGTGCCGGAACGCATTTCGCAGCAATTCGCGGGCGATGCGGTAAGCCTCGTCCTGGACGATCGGATCCAACGCCCGCCGCTCCCCTTCTTCTGCCACACGAAAGGTTAGCGGCTTCCCGGTCGCTTCCTGGGAGCGCGCCAGATCCTGACCCGTTGCCGTCAGCAACTGCGCCAGATCGCTCTGCACTGCCGGCTGTAAACGTAGGTCCTGAATCGCATCTCGGCCCTCTGTGATTGCGCCCGACGCCAGGTGGATCGCGTCATCGAGGGTTTCCGCGGCTTTTTCGGGGCGCCGGGAAAGAAGGTTGCGCGCCGTCTGCATGACCAACACGGAACCATGAAAGCTCTGCAACAGCGTGTCGTGCAGCTCGCGGGCAATGCGCGTGCGCTCGCCGACCCGCTCTTCCAGGCGCGCGTTGAATTCCTGCTTGACCTGATAGAGACGGTAGCGGTACAGCGCCCAGAGCAATGCGAGAAAGGCAGCGACGCACGACGCGCGGAACCATGTCGTCTGATAGTACGCCGGGTCGACGGAGAAATCGAGCGAGTCGCCGGTCTCGTTCCACACGTTGTTGTTATTACAGGCGATCACGCGAAAGCGGTAGTGGCGCGGAGGAAGATCGTTATAGGACACCTTCCGTTCATTGCCCATGTCCTTCCAGTCGGGATCATGGCCTTCCAGCTTAACGCGAAAACGGACCTTCTCCGGTGCGACGAAGCTGAGGGCGGTATAGTCGATCTCTAGATCGCGACTCAGTGCGGGAAGGCGCAGGTTCGACGCTGCCGCGCCCGACAAGTTCTGCCAACGAGGTTTGCGGTCGGCGGTGATTTGCTCTATGTGGACCGGCGGCGGGAGTTTGTTGATTGGAATGTGACGCGGATCGATGACGCTGACGCCATCTAAAGGCAAGAACCAGATTCTGCCGTCCGCCGACTTGGCGACTTGCGGGCTGGAGCCGGCACCGAACGCAAGGCTTCTGACTCCGTCAGAACTGTCGAAGACTGTGGTTTGGATCGTTTGCTTCGAGCCGGCGACCCACGCATCCAACTCGGGCTGGGCAATGCGCACTAGACCGCACGCCATACTCAGCCAGAATGAATGGTCGTCGTCTTCGATCGTCCAGTGAACAGCGTCGCAGGGCAATCCGTTCTTGCCGGTCAGCGTGGCGACACGACCGTTTTTCACCCGGCTCAGGCCACCCTCGGTTGCAGCCCAGAGCGCGCCTTCCCCGTCCAGTCGAAGGGCGTTGACTATACCCTCGCCCAATCCATTGGCGGTTGTGTACGACGCGCGAATCTGACCGTCTTTGAAATATGCTAAGCCACCTTCATAAAATCCAAGCCACAGGCCACCCTGCACAGGGTCGGGCACTAGGGCATAAGCGAAGTCCTTCCGTCCCTGCTTGGCCCAGGGAATCCGTTCGACCACGCTCCCTCCATGCAAACGTGAAAGACACTGAT
>Ga0210402_10003608_pt1 | contig 14419 bp, 11 predicted proteins | sample IncBWC7MmetaG_FD_161055 | JGI IMG/M metagenome (GOLD analysis project Ga0210402, IMG submission 161055) | Forest soil microbial communities from Barre Woods Harvard Forest LTER site, Petersham, Massachusetts, United States - Inc-BW-C-7-M | ecosystem: Environmental > Terrestrial > Soil >...
CGTTACCGTTTGCCCCTCTGCCGCTTTCGGTCCCTTCCCAGGTGATTCCGCTACTGCTCCACTCGAACCTGCGAACGTCGACGGTATGGTAGCGATTGCCGGAGCCGATCGCGCCGCTGCTGCGAAGGCCCGTGCTTCCGCTTTAGACGCCGCCGCAACCGCAGCAGCCGAAATCACCGGGGCAGTTGCTAAAGGACTAGGGTTCGGGTTGCGCTGCGCTGCCAACTCCGCGATCGAGCTGTTCTCTTTCGTGAGGATCTCCCCGGAACGCACTGGCTCGAGCTTTTCAGCTATCGGTGAAGCTGCCGGCTCAGCCTGCCGAGCTACCACCTTTGAAACTTTCAGCTGCCCGCGCCACTTCTTTTCCTCGCACTCGACGCAAAGCGCGCGCCCCGCAGACACCGGGAAACCGCACGCGTCGCACTTCCGCAGTCCTCTTAACACGGGGGGAACGTGGCTTTGGTCCGCCTCTTCCCGCTTCCCTGCATCGCCTACAGGATTCGACGCCACCGACCAGAATAGCTTCTTCTTCGGTTGCGCCTCTGCCGAAGGCGCCGCCGAAACAGTCTCCGCTTTCTCTTGCGAGGAGGCCGGGTTCTTGACTTCCGTCGGTTTCACCGCTGCTGCTGCTTCAGGATTCGCTCGAACATCCGACTCGGGATTGGCCGGAGCCTCGATCACCCTCGGCGTGCCAGTCCCCAAGGGTTCCGGCTTTTTGGCAGTCTCGGCGACTTCAACCTGCGCCGGCTCTCGCTCTTCCAGAACGGACTCCTCCAGGCCGGAAGCCTCCACCCCAATATCTTCCGGAACTTGTCCTTCCAGAACTTGTCCATCCAGAACTTGATCTTCCAGAACCTCGGCCTCTTGAACCTCAAGCGCAGAGGTCGCCGGCGTTTTCAGGCGATCCGACAGATTCTCCGTGGCTCGTGCGAGCCGCACGGCGATCTCGACCATTTCGCTGAGACGCTGCACCGCCGAGACATCGCGTGCGCCGAAGGCATTCGCTTTTCCGGAGAAAAGTTCAAAGACTCCCAGCACCTCGTCGTCGTTGACGACCGGCATCACTACCACGGAGGCAATTCCCATCTGGCGGCACACGTCGCGATTTACCCGGACATCGCGCTCGGCGTCGTCGCAGCGCAGCGCCTGCCGCGTCCGCACGCTTTCCCCGGAAAGTCCGAACTCCGTCGAAAGCAACGCGCCCAATTCCGGAGCGGTCGATCCCGCGCTGGCGCGGCACAGCATGTCATTCTTTCCAATGCGGCGCAGGGCAATCGCCGCTCCGCTCGCGCCCGTGATGTATTGAGCTCTGTCGGCCAGCAGCTGCAGGGCCGAGTCGAGATCCCGTTGCGCAACCTCCGCCAACGAACGTCCACCATCCTCGGCCGGAAACCGGACGCTGGAAGCGACCGCAGGGCTGCCTTCCGCGCGCACCGCGGCAAGAGCCGCTGAAACGCTGGCCTGCCGACTCCGGGTTAAATTGTTCTCTTGCACTGCCTGTTCCGAATGCAATTCCGCGCGAAGTTGGGCGGAACCTTGACGCAATCACCTTCCGCAACTCGCCTTATTAAAGGATGCAGTACTTGGAGTCTCGCTCGCGGCGCGCAAGGTGTCAAGATTTCCAGCGCGCAGAGGTGCTAACCCAAAAGTGCGCGGCTCTGCTACGTTTGATCCGAATGCGGTAGACCCAGATGGGAGTATTCGGGGTGGTTCCCGGTTTGGGACGGGGTTTACGGTTTAGGAATCCCTGGTTTACCCCATTCCCCTCGATCTATGGGAAGGTTGGAGTCAGTGGAAGAAACTCGAAAAAATCTAAGGACCACCACAACTTAGGGGCAAAATCTTCCATTCAAAGGAGTTGGGTGGGTCTTGGACGGTCAAGGAGGTATGGGACTTTGTGGCGGAGAGAATCCAGAGGATAGCGTGGAAGGCGGAGGGAAATGTGGGACAGCATTGGGAAAGAAACCTTCCGTGTGTTTCGGAGGTGGTTAAAGCGACGAGCGAACGGTTCGACCACCGCGGCTGCGTCAGCATCTCTGCCAGCACCCCGCGTCATGCAACCTTGGCCGACGCCCAGCAGTAACGTCTCCCACCCTTCGCGCAAAAGCAAGCAAACAGTGGGACGCCCACTTGTGTCTGGCGATGCCGGAGGGGTCAACAGCCTGGCAGCCTCCGCTGGGGGGCGCCGAGATTACTCAGGAAGTGTGCCGCCGCAGGGCCGACTGCGCCAGGCCGTTCGCTTCTGCGTTACTTTCCCGGGGCACGTGCGAGATGGAGAATTTCAGCGACCGCGCCAACTTCTGGCAGGTCCAGTGCAGTGAGTAGAGTCGCGGACTTCGGCACCGGTACTCCCCGGTCATCTGCCGCACCACGACTTCCGAGTCGGAGTACACGTGCAGTTTCTGCGCCTTCAATGTCACCGCATACTGCAGGGCTTCCATCAGGGCAGCGTATTCGGCAACGTTATTGTCCTGGTGGCCGATCCACTTGGCGATGCGTACCGGGCCGCTGGCGCAGCCATTGATCACCACTCCAATGCCCGACGGCCCCGGATTCCCCAGGCAACCGCCGTCCACGTAGGCCACCAGTTCTGACATCACTTCGGATTCTTTTGCGTGGCAGCTGTTCTGGCTGCAACGCTCTTTGAAAAGATGCGCCCATCTTGTTCCACCGTCAAGATGATTATTTGGTTCGCTATCATCATTTTGCGGCATGCCCTGCCGCTGTGCAGCTTTTGTGCAAAAGACGGATAAATTAATCCGACTTGTGGATAAGTTACAGTTTTGCAAGCGTTTGCAGTTTTCGTTATTCACAGGTTTTCAGGACGCTGTTGCACCAATAGTTTGCGTTGACGTTTTTCATTTCTCTGTTAAGGTGGTTTGCGTCGACGGTCGAAAGGGTTGGCACAATAAAACGAGCCGATCCGAAGTAGACTGGGTGATCAGCAGGGCGGGGCGACCCGCCAGGCGACCGGACCTGAAAAAACCGACGGCTCTGCGAGGGGCAGTTGGGGTCAGGAACTGCGAAAGCAGTGATCGCATCAAGGGGTCGTGACGGTACATGCCTCCACGCTGTTAACTCCCTCGCAGGAGCGGGCAGCTAGAGCATAACCAATGTCACGGCCCTTTCAATTTTTTTCCCGCCTTTTTCGTTTCTGACTCACTTCCTAGCTTTCGCTTGAGAGACTCACGTCTGGCCCCAGCTTCTTCTCATACCTCTCATACCGCGGAGCCTTGACAACGGAAGAGCGGCACCCTTTGCGACGGTATCACGAAGCTCGAACCATCGATGGCCGTCGTAGACTGTTTTCGGGCTCACCTCGTCGGCGGTACGCCAAAGGACAGAGAAGAGAGAACCAGGAAAGCCAAAGCGCAGCCACGACTTTTGGTTTCTGCGTGGGCATGGTTCGTCGGACGAACCACTATTCGATATTCTTCCCCGCCTGCGGTAGCACTTTCGCCGGTAGGTCTCAGTTAAACCCGCTAGCAGCTAGCTTCGTTTCGCCTATTAGAAAATCGTTTTACTAAATTCACCGCCATTGTGGGATAATTCCTCCCCGTAAGCACTCCGCGCCGGCGCGCGCGCTGTCACGGAAAGCTCTAAATTCAAAGACGGAGAATCTCATGGCAAAGTATCCCCTGTCCCGTCGTCAATTCATTCACCTTGGCTCCGGTGCTCTCGCCGCGACTACGGTCGCCAAGACGATCTTGCAGCCCCACCTGCTTTCCGCCGCGGGCCGTCCGGTCGCTCCGAGCGACACCGTACGCTTCGCCTCCATCGGCACCGGCGTTCGCGGATGCGAACATCTTCAGGCTTCCCTCGAGGTTCCGGGCATTCAGTGCGTCGCCGTCTGCGACCTCTATGACGGCCGCCACATCGCCGCTCAGGAAGCAGTCAACAATCCCAGCGTCCCTGCCACCCGCGACTATCGCACCATTCTTGATCGCAAAGATGTTGACTCGGTTCTCATCGCGACCATGGACCACCAGCACCGGCACATCTTTGAAGATGCCTGCGCCGCCGGCAAAGACGTCTATTGCGAGAAGCCCATGTCGCACACCGTCGAAGACGGATTCGCCATGATGGAGGCCGCGCACAAACACAAACGGATGGTCGCCGTTGGCAGCCAGCGGGTCAGCTCCGTCCTCTATGCCAAGGCCAAAGAGATTTTCGACTCCGGCAAACTCGGCGAGGTCTTCTCCATCAACGCCTACTGGGACCGCAATTCCCCCAGCGGCGCCTGGGTCTATCCCATCCCGCCCGACGCCAACGAAAAGACCATCGACTGGAACACGTTCCTGGGCGACGCTCCTAAGCACGCTTTCGATCCCGTCCGCTTCTTCCGCTGGCGCTGCTTCACCGACTACGGGGAAGGCCTGGGGGGTGATCTGTTCGTTCACCTGCTCTCTGGCATTCAATTCATCACCGGCATCAACGAGCCCGCGCTGCGCGCCATTTCCTCCGGCGGCCTGTTCCACTTCAAGGATGGCCGCGACTTCCCCGACCTCATTGAAACTCTCTACGACTATCCCAATTGCCGCGTCACCCTGCGCTGCAATTTGAATAACAACGGCGGAGAATTCATCGGCTTCTACGGCACCAAGGGCACGATGATCATTAAAGATTCAAGCCTTACCTACAAACCCGAGGACACACGGCCCGAGCCTGAAGGCTATTCCGTGTTCGGCTGGCCGAAGGCACTCCGCGACCAGTATCTGCAGAAGTGGCACCAGGAGCATCCTGAGCCGGAGGCCCTGAAGTGGAAAGTCGACCAGGAGGGCGAGTCCTACGCCAACCCTCCCGGCTACAGCGACACCGTCGATCACCAGGCCAACTTCTACCATGCCGTTCGCACCCGCAAGCCGGTCGTTGAAAACGAAATCTTCGGGAACAACGCCGCTATCGGCTGCCACCTGGCGAATTTCTCTTATTTCAACAAGACGGTCGCAGTCTGGGATCCGTCGCAGAAGAAGATCGTCAAAGGTTAGTGACTTGGGCTCGTTCGTTTACAAGAACGTGGGCTAAAAACAAAGTGCCCCACTCCTCGCGTTCCTCCACGCGAAAAGTGGGGCACTTCGTTCGATCCACTTGCATTACATCCGGGGCAAAACAGCGATGTTCTGCGGGTTGCTGATGGAATGCGGTGATCCCGTAGCAGGCACGCAGCTGTTGGAAGTCGCGTTAAACACGAACAACTTGCCCGCCGAGCGGCTGACGGCGTACAGATGATTCGCATTGTCCCAGAAGATCTGGTCCACTTCGTCCGTCGTGATCAGCCCTGTAAACCGCGTAGCCGGATTCGCGCCATTGAAGTGAAATACCTGCAGCCCGCTCGTTCCGGCGATCGCCAGCAGTTTGCCCGACGACGATACTTTCATGTCGATGACCGTCCCCACGGCGGTCGGCGGCATGTTCGCGCTCGTGCTGTTTGTCGTCAGATCGCCGGCACTGTCCGCCGTATACACGCCGATTTGCGCCGGACCAATGGGGGTGAAGCCGTCTTCGGTTGGCGTCAGGGAGATCGCCACATCATTCGCCGCATCGGCCGCCGCCAGATACGGACAGTATCCCCCTCGCGGTGCCGTAGGAATCGCAGGAGTGATGTTCATGTCGGTCAGCGCTCCCTTGCTGCTCCGGCTGAATCCATAGATATACTGGCCCCCCTTCAAACAAGTGGATCCATACCCGTCCATATTGTTTCCGGTGAAGCTGAGCGGGGTGATCCACGCGGCGCTGTCGGAGCTCGTCACTCCAAGATAGGTGAGCGCGCCCGTCGCCTGACTGAGATCGAAGGACTGGTAGTTGTTGTTCGCGCCGTCCCAATAAATATCTTCGTCGTACAAGGTAGTGCCCGTACGGTCGAGGAACAGGCTGACCGGCCCGCCGGTCGGATATTGATTGAATTGCTGCGCGTTGATCGAGGACACCTGCCGGAGCGCCCCGTTCCACGCGATCGAGTACGAATAAATGTCCACCGTATCGGTCGAGAAAAGCCATCGTCGGCCCCCTGCCAGATACGGCCCGTTCCCTGCAAAGGGAGAACCTGATACAGGCGTCATCCTTCCGTTGGCACGTGCGACGTAGGCATTGATTTCGTAGCTTGTACCGGTGGCGGCCGACACATACACCAATGCGACCGGTGGCGAAATATTCTGAACTATATTGTTATTGTTGGGATCAGTCGGTGACGGCGCGGCCTGGGCGGATGCCAGCACTGAACTGGCGCAGGCCTCAACGAGGGCGAGCAAAAGAATACAGATACGGCGGGACATACCTGCTGGACCAACCCTTCTCGGAAGTGGCAATCGAACGATCGCAGAGTGAGATGCCGTTTCCTGTGCAATCGGCCGCACTTTTCCCCTGTAGGCCCCTACGGTTATTTCCCTACGCTGTGGCGGGTCGCGCAGCCGTACTCGGAATTCCCATCCTGACGTACTGCTCGAGACGTCAAGATCGGGAATCCCTGGCTCGTGAAGCGGCTCTACGTCTTCGGCAGAACGATGATGGAAAGCGGAATCGCGATGGTATGTGGCGATCCCGGTGCCTGCGTTACGCCGGTCGACGTAACCGTGAACACATACAGCTTGCCTGCCGTTGAGCTGAGCGCATACAGATGGTTGGCGTTATCCCAGAACATCTGATTCACGTCGGTGGTGGTCAGCAATCCGGTGAACTTCGTGATCGGCTTCGCGCCATTGAAGTGAAAGATCTGCAATCCCGAGGTGCCGCCCACGGCCAGGAATTTGCCGTTGGGAGACATCCAGTAACGAAGGACTGTACCAACCGCCACTTTCGGCATGTTCGCGTAGGTGCTGCCGGTTGTCAGGTTCCCGGAGCCATCCGCTGTGTAAGTCGCCAGCTGATACGGACCCTCGGTCACCCAGTTTCCGTTCAGCGGCTGCATTGCGATGGCCAAATGATTCGTGGGATCGGCCGCTGCCAACCACGGACACCAGAAATCACCAGATGGAGGCGTGGGATACGGTGGATTGCCGCTCAAATAACTCAGCCCTCCATCGCTGGCGCGCTGCACCCCATAGATCTCCGGGCTGAAGTGATAACAACTCGAAGAGTATGCAAACTCGTCGTTGCCGACGAAGCTCACCGCGCTGTTGTTCTCCGGACCGCCCGCAAGGTCATTGATAAAAGTTACCCGGCCCGTCGTATGGTCGATGCTGTAGGACAAATAGTCATTGTTGGTGGTGTAGTACTCGGCATAAAGCGAAGTTCCGGTGTGATCGAGGTAAAGATCGACGAGCCCGCCGTCGGTCTCTACCGCCAACGAATCCACCTGCTTCAGTGCACCGCTGGAGGCGATCGAAAACGAGTCGATGTTGTTCCCATCGGTCGCAAACAGCCAGCTGCCGTTGAGCGCCATTTCGAACGCGGGAGTCGCGAACGGCGATCCCGAAATCGGTGAGAGCGCCCCGTTGGCGGCGGCGGCGTAACCATTAATCTGGGTTTTCCCACTGCTTGGAGAGTTCGATACGTAAATGTAGGCGACCGGCGAACTACTGCCTTGAACTGTGCTGTTGATGTCAGTTGGTGATGACGTGTCCTGAGCGGATGCCGGAACTGTGCTGGCGCAGGCTGCAAGGAGGGCAACAAAGAGTCTACGACTGATGCTGGACATACAAAGGTAGTCAACCCTTCTGCGGAGGTAACTTTCGGACGAGCGTGCATTCGGATGCAGGGGAACGAGCGCTGGTTGGCACCGTGAACCCCTTCTTCCCTGGAGTTTTCAACGTAGAGCGTACGAATGGGTGGGATAAAACCAAACCTTTTCCGGACGCGGCGCATGCAGCATGGGCCTGTGGTTAGTCTCGATCGCGCCGAATCCCGCTGCAAACGCCCAATTCGAGTGTCTCCATCCACCTGCAGGCCGAGGAGAGAGTACATGAAAAGGATCAAGTTCAGTGCAGTCGAGAGGATCGATGCGGACTGAGCCCGCCACCCGAGCCAAAAGTGCAAATTGCTTCGTTTTGACAAGCCCCCTTGGATCGCACAAGATGCCTCTCCTCGGAAGGCAATCCCCCTTGAGCCGCACGCGTCGGGGAACCTCCAATCTAGGGTCGTTGGGAGAACAAATTCTCATGAAGGCTGCTACTCGTCTCCGAGTCCATCGCTGCTTCCTGAGCGCCCACTTCCTCGTCGTAGTTCCCCCTGTGTTTACGCTTTCGCCGACGACACCATCGCGGAAAGTGGGCAACCCCGCCGCGTTTGGGCAAGGTCACCGTGCTTGGCCCGGTTGCATGCCCCGCCGGCGCGACCCGGGGAGCTACCTGCGCCTCCGTCAGTGTGGCTTGCCCTGCAGTTCCCAATCTCACGGCCACCCCGAGCGAAGCTTCTCCTACCGGCGCGGCCTTGGGAACGATCATCCTCGCCAACGGCGGCGGTGGCACAAGCTTGTTCAACGCCGGCTTCGCCAACGCCTATCTCAAGAACGGCTTCCGGGTGGTACAACTCCTTTGTGCTTCCAATCGTGAGGATTCCAACGGCGTGGGCGTTACGAGCGCTGCCTGTCGGCCCGCTACCATACCGCCGCCACCCTCTGTCCGCCGCCCCCGGTCCGCTGCACTCGGTCCGCTGCCCCACTCTGTCATTCTTGAGCGAAGCGAACAATCCCTTGCAAGAAGGCCTCAGCGACATCGAAGGGAGCCGCGGCCACCATTGCCACGCTTCGAAAGCTGACAGCTGAAAGCTAGGAGCTTCCTTTCCTCTGTCTCTCATAGAACCGCTGTACCTTAGCCCGGTTCCCGCACCGCGTCATGTCGCACCACCGCCGGTGATGGTTTTTACTCGTGTCCAGAAAAAACCATTCGCAGGTTTTCGAGAAGCAAGCTCGAACATACGTTAATTGGTCCGACGCCAGCAGCGCCGCCGCCGAACGCGCAATCGGCCACAGCACGCTGTCGAACTCATCCAGATTCTCAAAAGTCCATTCGAAGCCGCCCTTCACCGGGACTAACCGCATGTGTCCTGCGGCGCTCTGCACATCGCCATTTAGTCTGGCGAGAGCAGCCGGCGGCACCGGCTGCCTGTGAATGATCGCAAAAAAAACCTGGTGAATTGCCTCGCGCAACTCCCGCCCCCGTAGCAAAACCTGCTGCGCACGGGCGGGATCGACCGAGTTCCGCTCGTAGAGCCGATCCGCCTGCCTCGCATCCAGCACGCCCGAATCCTCACCGAACCGCAGCAGATCCGCGTAGGTCTCCAGCAACTCCTTGGGCTTGAGGTAGCGGTCGTCCAGTGTGTTGACGAAGTCGAGACAGACGTCTCCTGCAATCAGATCAAACCGCGGCAGACGTCGCCGCGCGGCTTTTCTAGCTAGCTTGGTTTCGGTTTCGGTCAGTGGAGTTTCCTTTTCAATGTCCATTATCTAACCATTAAAAGCATCTTGACAAGTTAGCAGTCGTGACTTACCATTTACCTAACCGATAAACATGTATTTGGAGGTTAGATGGTGACCAACCAGCAAGCGACGGAAAGTATGGCGCTGCGCCGCAATGGCAAGTTGCCTCAGGGAAAAATGATTAACATTGGAGGCAGAGCTGTGATCGTGCCCAACCCACGCAAAGCCGCAGCCGGCCGCGCCTATTCGATCCGGCTGGCGCTCGCTTTCGCCGCGATCTATCTGGTCTGGGGCTCGACCTACCTCGCTATCCGCTACGCCGTCGAAACCATACCGCCGCTGGTCACCGCAGGTATTAGGCACTCCATCGCGGGCCTGATTCTTTTCGCCTGGGCCTGGGCGCGCGGATTTCGTCCCACGCGCGAGCATTGGATCTCCGGATTCGCCTTAGGCGCTTTGTTTTTCCTGATTGGCCACGGCACGCTGCACTGGGCCGAACAGCATGTCGGATCAGGACTGGCGGCTCTGCTGATCGCGACCGAGCCCATGTTCATCCTCGTGCTGGCCTGGTCGATGGGCCAACAGAAGATCAGTCGTTTCAGCGCGCTGGGCCTGGGTTTGGGAGTGATCGGAGTCGCGATGCTGACGGGAGCGGAACTGTCCGCAAAAGGCTCGAGCCTGCTCGGTCTGCTGGCGGTGCTTGCTGGATCGTTGGCCTGGTCGGTGGGAGTGGTGATTTCTCCTAAGCTCAAGCTGCCCACCGATGCTCTGGGACGCACCGCGCTCCCAACCCTCTGCGGCGCGGTCATGCTGCTCGCCGCCGCCGCACTTACGGGTGAAGTTCACGCCATACACTGGGCGGCCATTTCTCTCAAATCGATTCTGGGTTTAGCGTATCTGATCGTCTTTGGTTCCGTCGTCGCGTTCACTTCGTATACGTGGTTGCTGCAGCGATGTCCGCCGGCGCTGGTGGCGACGCACACCTATGCGAATCCGGTCGTCGCCGTGTTTCTGGGATGGTTTCTTGCTTCCGAACCGCCGACCCTGCGGGTGGTGTTGGCATCGGCGGCGATTTTGCTGGCAATTGTGCTCATCCGCAGAGGCGAGCGAACCGTGGCGCCACCAGTAGTGCTCCCAACCTCTGCGGATGCCAGATCGGCCGAGTGCGCATAGTATTCCCGGCCTAGTAGTCGCGGCGAATTTCCGAGCACACGATCCACAAATGATCGATGTACTCGCCGCTCATGGAGCGAAACCCGGTGACGACGGCGCCGGGAGGACATTGGGCCTCGGCGGGTCGTCCTCCAGGATTGGGCCGGGTGATCGGCTGGGTCATTTCAATCCGGGCATCGTCGCGCCTCTCGGCGATCGCTCTGAGATGGCTGCACTCGCCGATGGCTTCGTCGATCGAAGCGCCGGTCCGTCCACGCAATCCGCGCAGCACGGCGCCCTGCGGGCAGTACGCATCGTACACCGGCCGACCGCCCCGACTGCCGGTTCTGCCGGTCATCCGCTGCTCATCTCCGAGTTCTCCATCCCGCCGCAAGCGAACGCAATCGAGCCACGCCTCGTTGAAGAATTCGCCCGTCTGCACGTGAAAGCCCACGGCTACAAAACCGGGCTCACACATCGCGTCGGGAGAAGGCCTTCCGCCGCGCCCGCCGCCGAAGTCCCGCGAGATGCGCTCGTCGGAAACTCGAATGGGCGGGCGGTCGTGATCCCGGTCCCGGTCGCGATCATGATCCCGATCCTGCTGCGCCGCCAGTGCGGCGAATGCGATGAGAAGAAGAATGGCGAAGACGGAAAGGATTTTCGTGAAGGCTTGCCACGATTTGCCCACGGGAAAGGATCGACCACTGTTTGAGATTGCCATATGCACGCCCCTGAAAAGATCGGTGAAGCACCCGACCTGATTTGATTCGGATAGTAGAAGTCGGCGGGAGTGATGTCAATGCAGAGTCGGATACGGGCGCATTCGGTCGCCCCTGGCGGGTACCACCGAGTCTCCAAACTCTTATGACAGAACTGGGATCGAGCCCGCGACCACTCGGTTGCGTCCCTCTTCCTTGGCGTGAAACATTCTTGCATCGGCCAGCGCGAACAGGTCCGCGGCATTTTCTCCATCCTGCGGGAAACTGGCGAGGCCGGCGCTGATCGTCACCTGCACTGGTTCCGCATGCGTGGCCAATACGATCGGAGTGCTGGCCAACAGCTCGCGCAACGATTCCAGCTTCTGATGGGCGGCGGTGATGTCCGTCTCGGGCAAGATCACAACGAATTCTTCGCCGCCGTAGCGTCCCGCTGTGTCACTTTGCCGGAACGTGTCATGCAGCAGCGCGCCGATCTTCCGCAAGGCAAGGTCGCCGGCCATGTGCCCGTGGGTGTCGTTGAGGGACTTGAATCGATCGGCGTCAATCACTGCGATGCTCAGCACCTTGTTATAGCGCCGGGCGCGGCTGAGTTCGACGGCGAACCGGTCATCGACGTAGCCTCGGCTGAACAGGCCCGTCAGCGGATCCCGGGTCGCCAGCTGCAGCAGTCTCTGGCTGCGCGCCACCAGCGCCAGGCTCAGCGCCGACGCGGTCAGCATAATGATCAAGCGTGAGACTTCATTGGACCAGCCGAACACCCCGTACTCGAAGGGAGCATACTTCGGGCTGTTGAGATCCCAGTGGGTCGCCGCAAAATAGACGATCGCAAAATACTGTCCCACGGCCAGCAAACCGGCGCTGATGCAGACCCGCTTGTCATAGCGCAGACTGGTGGCCGCGATGACCAGAAAGTATCCCTCGAAGACGACCTTGCTGTTTACCGCGGTATGCGGCTCATTCAGAAAAAGGAAGAGGGCGAGCGCGCCGCTCACCAGCGTCACGTCGAAACTGCTGCTGGCAAAACTAAGCCAGGGAGGATTGAATTCGCGGGAGATCAGGAAATAGACGAGGACGGAAAGAAAAAACGTCGCGCCCGTAAGGCTCAGCCCAACGATCGCCTCTTTGTGTTCCACCGGGAAGAACAGCGAGTCGAGCACCGGGATCAGCAGAAGAATCGACGCCAGGCCCAGCCGGATTTTCGCCACCAACAATTCTCCTGCCACTGCGGCTTGCGCGACCACAGGGTCCGGACGAGACCATAGCGATGGCACGAAAGTTTTGAGATCAGACTTCATAAAGGGGTCGCAAACCGGGGGCCGCACCCTGCTCTTGTCCGGTGCCACCAGGGGTTGGGACCGGAATCGAGGTTCAGGCTCAGTCGAACGTTGCCCCTAGGATAAGAGCAGACGCCCGACTTGGGCAATGGAAATCATGAAGAGGTGTACCACGAGAGCAAAGCGGCTCTTGGAGTAGTGATCGGTCGCCGGCACGCGCCGTTTCGGCGCAAAGCCTGGGGGACGAGCTAGTGCAGGTCGGCTAATTCATGTCGCCCATTGAGCACGCCCCGGGTCCACGGGGATCGCCGCAGGATCCGCAGGCTCCGCGGTTTGGCGACGCGGACGGCGATGAGCCCTTTGCCGACACCGCGAAGACGGACAGTTGGGGCTCCAGCTTCGTGGCGTGGCACTTCGGGCACTCGGCCTTCTCTTTACCGTAAACCAGAGCTTCGAACGGGTGATGGCATTGCTTGCAGATGTACTCAAATATAGGCATGGCGACTCCAGATACCATTAGAATCAATTTGTGCAGAGTTCGCAAATGGCTTGTGTTCCCCTCCCCTGTTTTGGCGGGCGCCCGTGACCGCAGACCGGTGGACGGGGCGCGCGCCCTTCCAGGCGCGACGCTGGCTGGCTGGGGGACACGTGCAGACAATTGCCAGCTTCCTCATGCCGCGCAAAATTCATTTGCCTGCGGCGGAAGAGCGCCTGGTCGAGGTTGCCCCCGGCATCAAGGTGCGCTGTTGGTGCTACTGGCAGGGCCCCACGAAAACCGACCGCTCGCAACCGCTGACCCTGATCGTCGTCCACGGGCTCGAAGGGTCGTCGGATTCGCAATACATGCTGGGCGTCGCCCGCAATAGCCTGGCGGCGGGGATGAACGTTGTCCTCATGAATCAGCGTAACTGCGGCGGAATGGATCATTGTGCGCCGACCCTCTACAACTCAAGTTTGTCTGGGGATGTGGCCGCGGTTGTCCAGAGCGTCCTCGATAACGATGGCGTGTCACGGTTCGCTCTGATTGGATTTTCGATGGGCGGAAACCTGGTGCTGAAGCTGGCGGGAGAGTGGGGAAGCGATGGCCCATCACAATTTCGGGCAGTCGCGGCCGTGTGCCCGGCCGTCGACTTAGCCGCCTCGGCCGACGCCCTGCATGAGCCGCGCAACCGCCTCTATGAGTATTACTTTCTGATGCAGTTGTTCCAGCGCCTGCGGCGCAAGGCCCGTCTGTTTCCGGATCACTTTGATGTGTCGCGTCTGCGCGGGATTTCCACCTTGCGAATGTTCGATGACCGCATCACGGCGTACTACTGCGGATTTAAGGGCGCCGACGATTACTACGCGCGCGCCGCTGCAGCCAATGTCGTCGATCGGATTGCAGTGCCGGCGCTGATCATTCATGCCGCCAATGACCCGTTTATCCGCATGCGAGCGGACACCCTGCGCCGCATTGCCGCGAATCCGAACATCACTTACATCGAGACCGCCGATGGTGGCCACTGTGCGTTTGTAGGCGAACATAACGGCGACCCCGCCGACGAGGGCCGCTGGGCCGAGCGCGAAGTCGTGGAGTTTGTAGCTGGTCGTTAGCGGACGGCCACTCCGGCGGTCTGACGACGATCTACCGGTTCTGCTCTGAAATCTTCAGTCAAGGGTCCGGCGCCGACGGGCAATCGCTCAATGGACGGCTCGTCGAGGGCGCCAAAAGGAAACGTCTACGGGATGACAGCTAGCGGTGGGGCCAACCATTCGACCGGCACAGTTTTCGAGATCACGCCCGCGGACAAGTTGACTACCTTGCACAATCTCTGTTCGCAGCGCAACAGTACCGGATATCGCACGGATGGCGAACTGCCCTACGCTGGACTGGTGAGCGGCCCAATGGGAATCTCCATATGGAACCACCGGCAATGGCGGGA
>Ga0210402_10003609_pt1 | contig 14416 bp, 13 predicted proteins | sample IncBWC7MmetaG_FD_161055 | JGI IMG/M metagenome (GOLD analysis project Ga0210402, IMG submission 161055) | Forest soil microbial communities from Barre Woods Harvard Forest LTER site, Petersham, Massachusetts, United States - Inc-BW-C-7-M | ecosystem: Environmental > Terrestrial > Soil >...
GGACGTGGCGCGACCTAAGCTGGCCGATCATCGGCATATTTTTCTGGTGGCTAGCGGGTCGCAGCATTGAGGCCTTGCTCTTCTCAAGACACAAGATTCTACTTCCGAAGATCAGATGGTGGGAGGTCGTAGTTTCAATGCCGGTGTTAGCCTTTGGCGCAATATGGGCAGTCGTTATGAGTTTCGATCAAAGTGCGCGCGCCGAGTTCCCGATGTGGATGCCGCTCGCTGTATTTGGGAGTATGTGGTTTGTACTCGGCGCATCCACTTTGCTGGCGTATTTCGTTCAGTGGCGAATACGAAGACGGCTCGCATCCAGTTCAGCTGAGCAAACCCAAATGCTGACATCCACAAGCTAAAGAGCTGCGCATCTGAGCAAGCACATTTTTATCGTCAACATTCGGCTAAGTCCTGATTAACGCGCTTACCGTCCATGTGGGTACTAGCCCCCACTTCTCCGGTTAGCCGACAAATCAGGAGTTGATCATTTCTCCTGCTGCTAGACAAACGCAGCACCACACACCGGCGAAGAATTGGAGTGGCCGCAGGCGGCGCTGACTCTACTTCTTTTCTTTCCATGTGCTTTGCCCGGCCTTGGACAACAACAATAGCCCCTCCGCCGAGTCTACTTGCTCAAGCCACAACCCCTCGCGACGTCCTCCCGTTAGTCCGGAGGGCAAAATCCAAGTTCGGAAGTAGTAGGTCTTGCCCGCCTCTGCGGTCAATTCGGCTGCTCCACTTAGCTGCTGCCGTGACGCAAGACTGGACTGCCAGTCTACGCAAACGTGATGCTCACCCGGCGCCAAGGGAAACGAGAGGTAGGACTCTCCATAGTTCGCGCCTACCCAAGATCCATCCAGGCCTATCCGTGTGGTGATGTCTCCGATGTTGTAGGAATCGTCCGGGCTTTCCTGCGCGATCACATATACCAGTGCCTTCCCCGGCTGCGGTTGCGAAACAACATGCTGATTTTTATCTACCTTTACCGAAAACTCGGTCGCTGCAGGACCGCAGCCTGCGGCTGCGCGCAAATCCGCTGACCGATCCTGGGCTATCACCGGCGCTGCACACACTAATAGCAGGAGCACAAATCTCTTCATGATTGCCTTCCGTTGGTTTCGAAAAAAATAGGTCCCGTCTGCGCTATTACGACGTCCTGAGCGCTACTTGCGTTTCACAAATCTTGGCCGCGATGCTCATTCCTGGAGATGGAAATTACCGTGCTTTCCGTATTCGGCATTCCAGATTAGAGCAGATTAACGCGGTTACCGTCCATGTGGGTACTGGAACGCACTTGTCCGGTTTGCCGACTAACCGGGCACTGACAGGGAGTGACGCTTTGTAGTTCTGCCTTGGAACTGTTGCCGTATCTCAGATAGTCTGGAAGTCGGGACGCTATGAGACGCATTGCTCGCTTACTCGCGCAACTGGTGATAACGGCGGTGCTCGCTACCGCGTTGGCCTTTCTACCCCCTGTTTTCGTTCACCGTCATGAGTACGCTAAGGCAGTCACGGACTACGTTAAGAATCCAAGTCCCGAGAATGACGCGATCCTGAGAGTTGAGAGGGCGAAGAATCAGCGGATTGCATTGAGGACCCATATCGAGGCTGCTGGCGTTCTCTTTGTCTTGATGAATGCAGGTTGTTTCGTAGCGAGGCGATGGCCCGGAGTATTGTCCAAGACGACCTAAAGGCACTTGTCCGGTAAGCCGACTTATCAGGAGTTGGCCCGCCGCTGCCGATGTACGGTAACATTCACACTGCGAAACAGAAGAGGAAAATCCCGTGGCGTCTGCGCGCCCAGTAACGACCAATCGCGGAGTGCAGTTATCTGTCGGGGCCTTGCACGTCCTTTTGGGCGTTGCACTCGCACTCTTTATGAATCATTATGCCAGAGACTTTTCCTTTTTACTGGCGCGTGAGTGGTACGACTCCTATTGGCTGCCGCTGTGGGTAGCCTGTCTGACGTATGCGTTCGAAGCTCTGTTAGTACGGCTTCCAGCAGGATGGCTCTACGGGCTCTTGATAACAGCTACGCCATACGGCTGGTACGCGGCCATTGTGACCGTCCTATATTTTGAAAATAGGAGTGAGGCCACGTCGAGCGAGTATCTCAGAATAGCCGTGCCAGCACTTCTACTTGCCTTGTCCGGGGGAATCCTCAACCCTGCCATTGTTTGGCTAGTCTCGCGTACCCGACAAGACCGTAGCTCCTGATTAACGCGGTAACCGGACAAGTCCCGTACCATTACTTGACTTGTCCGGTAAGCCGACTAACCGGGACTTAGGCCTGAATCGTTCTTCTGATTAGCTTTTCTTCGAGGCCGTGCCTTATATGCAAATCCTGAGGAGAAGAACATCAGAATACCGACGAACATTACGAGCACTAGCCAACGTGGGTGATAAGAGGTCCAAAATGCGAGGGCGAAATACAACCCCATGCTGGCAGCCGCGATTGAGTAGCCGCCGTATTGCAGGAACGAAACCAGAGCATCTCGTTTGCGCCACGGCAACTTAGCATGAACCGAATGAAATGTCTCGGCGCCCACGAGCACCGCCATTCCGCCGAGGAACCAAACAGCCCCGATGCCAAGGAAAAAAGTATGACCTGTTAGAAATACAAGTCCGATTCCGATAATGACAGGAGCGACTAGAATTGAGCGAGAATGATGTTGCACGTAGACCCAAAAAGCCTGCATGCCTGATGCTGGCTCTCTGCCTAGCTAGCCGTCAATGTTGATTCTGTGGCTCCGGACTCAATTTGTAACGTCCGGCGCGCCTGATTAACGCGCTAACCGGTAAAGTGGGTACTGGATCGAACATGTGAGGTAACCCAATGTAACATTTAACGCTCCGTGCGCTCCGGCGGGAGGCGTGTGTTCGATTTGGGCCCATGGCTACCCGTAAGGGACAAGCCCGATTCACCATATGCGAGCTTTCGTTGAGCTGCCGGTGGGCTGATGTGATACATCAGGATCGAAAAAACGAAAAGAAGCACAACGGTACCTAGAATGGAGCCGAAAATGAGCCCTGAATCCCGATAACCCAGCCAGTACACGAGCGCGATTGCAGCAAGCTCACTGGCTATAAAACGAAGTATGGGATACGGAGTTCTGCGTTCTAAGAGCTCTCCGCAAACTGGGCATTGAAAGGTCTTTAAACCTTTGGAATACAAACGGGGCCGAAATCTTGTGGCGCATGTAGGGCAAACAACTGAATAGCGCGAGTCGGGTTGAAGATTGGCCTTCACGGTCTCCGTATGGTATCAGGGGGCGGGCCATCGTTGGGCTTGTTCGAAAAAATCCTCACAAGGTCCTGATTAACGCGCTAACCGGACAAGTTGGTAATAGAACGAGGATGGTTCAAAATCGTAGGGAGGCCATCACCTTGACGGTTCACGATACCATCGCAGCGGCAGAGCAAATTCTGCCAGGTCATCCCTCACCTGATGGGGAGAAAGACCCACGTTGGCAAGCGATTATTGAAATCAGTCATTTTGTTCCGCAAGAACCCAACGCCATTTGGCAGTTCGTTTTGAAATGGGGTTCGCATGAAGATGCAGACCTGAGAACAGCGATTGCAACCTGTCTTCTCGAACACCTATTGGAGCATCACTTCGACCTTATCTTCCCGCGAGTCGAAACAGCGGCCAGATCGAACGTACGGTTTGGAGACACAACGGCAAGGTGCTGGAAATTTGGCGAAACCAACGACACCAATAAAGCAGAGCGATTTGAACGATTGCGCCGTGAGATCAGGTCTAGGTCCTGATTAACGCGCTAACCGGAGAAGTGGCTCATAGTACCCACATGGACGGTTACCCGCCTTCCCCGGGAGCTGACCAGTGACCCAGCGGACTGGATTTGTCACCGCTGTCACGCTGCTGTATCCTCCGTTCAGAGCCACGCAGTTGGAGGCACCATGACACAATCCCTGACACCCCTCGACTCGCTGCTTGTAACTTTCGTACTCGCCACGCTGGCGCTCGGCCTGCCTATCCTCTTCGTGTTGTCGATCCGCTTTCTGTGGGACCGCAAATTGAACCTCGGCCGTTCGACAGAACTCGAAAAGCTCATCTGGCAGTTTCACCGCATCGCGAGTGCACTGGAGCACCAAATGAACTTGTCATTCCCTCCCGTTCAACCGGGCACAGAAGAGCCTAGTGACCTCGCCTATCTCAAGCAGAGTGCATCTCAAACCCGCACCGCTATCCAGAGCGTTGCAACACCCAGTGCTGTGGAGCCCGCGACGCCAGAACCTGCCGCTCAACATCCGGTGACTCCGGAGCAAGTCGCCCAAACGCCTTTTCCTCCCCTTGTGCCTAGAGAGCCCTCAGCAGAGGCTCCACGCGCAGGCGTCAACTCCATGTTTGGCCTCTAGATTTAGTTTTTCCTCGCTTTAGTTTTGACAAGCTGGTAACTCAGGTCCCGATTAACGCGCGCATACAGCTCGTTCCTCGGGTCAACCTGCGAAGGCGCCCCGTTTTGGCCGTGGCGGTCGCTAACTCCCATAGATTGGGAAATTATTTTCAACACGGCCCAATTTCGCTCTTTACTCCCCGCCAAACGCTCCGCTATGGTCCGTTCGGAGTGGTAATCAACTAGCGACCACGAGAGGAGATGAATGATGAAAGCAAAGAAAAAAATCAGCAAGGCGCAACGGATAGCGATGTTGGGGCGTGCCAGAGAGATGTTTGTTGCCCGGTGCAGTGCGGATCGTCTTTGGAAATCCTTGGTAGCAGTATCAGCGGTCCGGGCCGAGCATCGCTCCATCGCGCTCGACCGGCTCCGCGCTAATGCGGCAAGCGGAAAGAAGAAGAACTCTCCGGCCGTGAGCGCCATCCTCGTACACATCGAACACAACATCAACAAAGGTATCAAAGCCTGACCGAACTACCGGGGCGGCTCAACCAAGTCGCCCTCCCCACCTACGACCGAGAACGGTGCCAAAGGACTCCAACCGAATTGCCCCGATAGACCCCGCCCCGTCCTTACCCCTCAGAGCGCGACAAACCCTCTCAAATCGGCTCCTAGCGTGAAATCAGGCTGCGCCGCTTGACTATAGTAGCGGTGTAATAATTAGTGACGTTCTTGACTCGTAATCACAACGAGCGTATCATAATTGTCGTTGTCTCAGAATCTCAGCATCGAAGGGGCGAATATGAACAAGGCAACGGTGGAATCGGCAGCGCTTTGGGATGCGTTGTTTCTCGCGGTCCAAAAACTGACCGAAGTGGGGGAAATCGGCTGGAGACCGGAAGCAGGCGGCTTGAGGGCTGGCATTATTTTGTATTGCGATGAGAAAGACAACGACCGCCACGAAGAGGTAGGCGTGATTTCTGTTGATGTTTTCACGGGGGAGGGAGACGTAGACGCTTATCCCTTCACCACCGAGGCAGCAACCACCCTTCACAAGTCCCTTCGCGACAAATACGGCTATAGCGAAGAAGAATCCCTCAACGAAGTCATTGCCAAGACGGAGGAGCCGACAACGCTTCCGACTTGGGCAACGCAAATCGTGAACTGACAATCCTTGGGCACCCCGTTCCGAAAGACCGGAGTGCTTCACGAGAGAGGGGGCGCGGCGTTAAGCGCCCTACCAATCCGCTAAGTCCCATAAAATGGAAAATTATTTTTGAAGGGAAGCAACTTTTCTATTTACTTTATTGTTAACGGAAGGGTATATAAGCGGAGTGCGTCGATGCTATCAACACCGGCGCACCCCTAACCTCAAGGCCTTATTGGGAGGCCCGAATGGCTACCTTTTACTTTACTAAACTAGCGCTACCCTCCAAAGAAAAATCCTTCCATCCTGAAATTGTTTGTCACGTTTGCGGCCTGAATTCCATCCCGCGCCCTGAACTGGCGACCGCCGCGACGCGCTACACCTGCCGCGCCTGCTGTGCCTCTCTGCGGCAATCCCGCGATCCGGAGACTGCTGACGCCCTCGCCGCCATATCTGCCGCAATCGACGCGCGCTACTGGCGGGAAACGGCATCCGTTGGACACCTAGATGTCACCAGCGGATAGGGGCTTGCATTTCGCCTCTCAACTTCAACCGAGGGGGAGAACGTGAAGAATGGCGTGAAACCAAACGCGATAACAGAAGAGCCTGGCGGGTTGCCCGGCATATACAAATTCGCCGAATTCCTCGACCTACTCGCGGATCGAGCGGAAGCGAGCGGAGCACTCGACGATTTCAAGCTGGCAACCGCCAACATCCACCGGCTTTTTTCGACCATTTCCCGCGAGCGCGCCGCCGATATACAAAAAGCACAAGACGATCCTGAACAAGACAATACTGAACCCGAACGCCCAGAGTTCCACAGCCTCGTGCGAGCCTTCATTGAGGACGTGAAGGGTTGGCGCGAGGGTAAGTATGGGAAGGGTCAGGAAAAGATTAAAACCATCATCCTTTTGGTTAATCCGAATCGTCGCCTTGAATGGCAACTGCGTTGTAATGACATAGTCCACGCCCCGGATGAGTCGCCATGTCCAGAATGCGAAAGGCGAGCAGAAGGCATCCACGCCCTGGTCCAAGAGGCGTCACGGCTGGCAATCCTCAAAAGGCGCGGCTCCTACGCCTATTTCGGCGAAATGAATATCGGACCTTCCGACCTCAAATGCTCCTCCGCGAAATATTCCAGAACCACTAAGCGTGTTGCGGGAGATTCCGGCCTGGAGTTTGAACTGCGCGCGGCGGTCACGAAAGCCAAGAAGGTTACACAGTTAGATGAGCGCTAGCAACAATTTCGCCGCCGAGGGTCATCCCTGCGCGGCGGCGAGCGCGGCGGCCGGTTCAACCCCTGGGCGTAAGCCCGAACCGGCTGCCGCGTCCCCAACAAAACAAATCGGGCAACGAAAAACGGGAGGAATCAATGAGCGCACTTGCAGCAGTCGTGGAAATGCCGAAGGCAAAGCCGGACCAGAAGGGGCGCCGGGAGCGCGGCGAGGGCCGTGTCTTCCAGCCGTCTCACAAAGGAAAAAAGAGTAAGTTTTGGTGGATTCAGTTCTATCACGGCGGCAAACAGATTCGCCAATCTTCCAAGTCAACAAGGAAGATGGTCGCCGAGAAGCTCCTGCGCAAACGTCTCGGCGAATCGGAGGCCGGAATCCTTCAGCCGCCTCGCTCAGAACGCTACAAGTACGAGGAAATGCGGGCTGCCCTGATTGCCGCCTACGTCGCTGACGGAAACCGCTGGCTCAAAAAGGGGAAAGACGGCAAACTCCACATCTCGCACCTTACCGGTCTGGACAAATTATTCGGCGGATCGCGCGGAGTGGACATCACCACAGATAAAATTCGGGAATTCATCCAACAGCAGAAAGAGCGCGGTGGTCTTGCCAACGGAACTATCAACCGATCCCTAGCCCTACTTCGTCGCATGTTCAATCTCGCCGTCAAGGGCGGAAACCTGCGAAGTGTTCCCCACTTCCCGATGTTAAAGGAAGCGCCTCCTCGTCAGGGCTTTTTGGAGTACGCCGACTTCGTGAAGCTCCGCGCCGCATTGCCAGAGTACATTCGGCCGGTCTTCACGCTGGCTTACTTTACCGGAATGAGGCTCGGCGAGGTTCTCGGGTTGCGCTGGGCCAACGTCAGTTTCCTCGACCAGGAGATACGACTAGAACCTGGAACCACGAAGAACGGCGATGCTCGCAACATTCCCCTCACCAGCGAGCTTTTCGAGACGCTGAAGAGTGAGCGGGCGAAGAATCCTGCCGCCGAATTTGTATTCACGCGAGAGGGGCAGAGGATTGGCAGCTTCTACAAGGCGTGGCGGAGGGCTTGTGTCGCGGTCGGAAAGGCGCACTGGGAGCCGGTAATTGGCGAGGACGGGCATCCTGTAACGATCCCCGGCCGAAAGGGAAAGTCAAATCCCAAGCTCCGCTACGTTGGACTTATCTTTCACGACCTTAGGCGGTCGGGCATTCGGAATCTCGTCCGGGCCGGAGTACCCGAGAAAGTCTGCATGACCATTTCAGGGCATCGCCAGCGGCAGGTCTTCGAGAGATACAACATTACGAGCGGCAAAGATTTGAAGCTCGCGGTCGAAAAGCTGGAGACCTACCTCGGTACAAAATCGGATGGCGACGGGGCGGTTTCGGGGCGAAATGACAATTCAGTGACGCCCGAGCCGTCAGCCGATAATTCGTAACATATACTTAGTTTGGGACTTAGAATGGCGCGCCCGGCGTGATTCGAACACGCGACCCTCGGATTAGAAGTCCGATGCTCTATCCAGCTGAGCTACGGGCGCACTCTTGGAAATTTAACACGATTCACTCTTATTAGAACAGGTAGCGGGTCGGCTGTTGCGACCGTAACCTGGCTCGCCAACTTGACTGTATTGCTGCTGAATTTACAGTTGGATACCTCTGAACCCGTCCAGACCTAAAAGGGGCAGCCTTGACATCATTTTTATAACTGATACAAGAGAGCTAACAATCAAGCCAGTCGAGGCGAGCGCTGAAGAGTGAGGACTTTTCCGGATGGGTTTGGCTTCGCGTATCGTTTTCCGACTGCTTTCGCTGGCGCTCCTGCTTACTACTGCACTCGGCGGAATACACCTGTTTTTCGCCTGCTCTCTGAATGCGCAATCGACGAATGCCTCCCTCACAGGACGAATTACCGACTCGAGCAAAGGGGTTGTCCCCAATGCCAAGGTCGTGGCGATCAACACCGGCACTCGGGTCCACTACGAGACAGTTACGAATGCCACTGGAAGTTACTACGTGACGGACCTCCCGCCGGGGACGTACCGGATCGAAGTAGAAAAAGTGGGATTCAAAGCGGTCATCAAGTCGGACCTCGTTCTCCACGTCCAGGATGCGCTGGAAATAAATTTTGAGATGGTGCTTGGCTCTGCCTCCGAGAGCGTAACGGTGCGGGGCGGAGTGCCCCCGCTGGACACGGAATCTTCCACGATAGGCACCGTGGTGGAGCAGCGGAAGGTGAATGAACTGCCGCTCAACGGCCGCAACGTATTTAACCTGATTGAATTGGCTGCGTCTGTCGTGCCGCAAGGGAGTTCCACCGGTACGCCCGTGGGCGTAAATCCATTTGGCTGGGGCAATTACCAGGTCAATGGCTCGTTTGGGAACGAGAGCGCGGAGTTCCTGGACGGCCAGCCGCTGAACATCGGCTATATCAATCTGCCCATCCTGATTCCGACGCAAGACTCGATCCAGGAATTTCGTGTGCAGACCAGTAATTTAGGCCCGGAATGGGGCAAGTTTTCTGGCGGGGTAACCAATCTCAGCACGAAGACCGGTACAAGTTCCTTCCACGGCGAGGCATACGAATATCTGCGCAACAAGATATTCAACGCGAATGATTTCTTTTTGAACGCGGTAGACCGGCCAAGACCGCCTTGGGTACAGAACCAGTTCGGAGCCAATGTCGGCGGACCGTTGAATATTGCTCACTTTACTGGAAGAAATAAGACGTTTTGGTTTGCGAGCGGGGAGGGCTTCCGGTTGCGAACGAGCGAACCATTCACCGCCACGGTTCCTGACTCGCAGGAAAGAAAGGGCATTTTTTCGGAAATCTGCAAATCGGGTTTTACGGCAGGCATTTGTAATGACAGAGGTAAGGACTCAAGCGGCAAGCCGGTGGTGATTAATCAGATTTACGACCCCTGCGGAGGCAGCGTTAACGCGCTGGGGGCATGTCCGGAAAGCACCGCGACCCCGACTCCATTCGCGAACAACGTGATTCCGACCAATCGGATCAACAATACTTCCATGAAACTTGTGGATCTCTGGCCCGGGCCGACGAAACTCGGCGCGACGACGAACAACTTCACTACTGCGGCGCCCACTGGTGGAGATCACAATCAATTCGTCGGGCGCCTGGACCACAACATCACCAACAAACAGAGGCTGTTCTTGCGCTTTAATTATTGGCACGTTCTTGATTTGCCCATCGATCCGCTGGGAACGGGCCTTTGCGCCGACCGCTGCGCTGAGGACTATCACACCTATGCCACAACCGCGGGTTATACCTACAACGTCACTCCAACCACAGTCTTAGGGCTCAATGCGAGCGTAAGCCGGTTCACGTATAACCGGAGCCCGAAGAACACGGATTTCGACCTGACATCCATCGGGTGGCCTGCGAGTTATAACGCGTCCGTTCCCGCCGAAATGCGCACACCGCCGACGCCTTGCGTTGCGAACTTTGCCGACAACATCATGTGTACTCAGGGCCAGAGCTTCATTCAGGACCGGAATACGCAATTTTACTTGTCGCCAAGCATCTCGATGTTGCGAGGCCACCATCAATTTCATTTTGGCTTCCAGCTCGAGGTCGGGCGAGATAACTATGCGCAGTCCAACATTGCAAGTGGGGCATTTGACTTCTGCGTCTCCGGCCAGGCGTGCTTCACTTCCCTTCCCGGGGTTTCCGGAACGGGGCTTTCCTTTGCTGATTTCCTGCTCGGCTATGCAGACAATTTTAACAATCTTGAAAACCATTTTTTTGCACAGGCTGTCGTCCCTTCGTTCACAGCGGGCCAGCAGATTTATCGCGCCTTGTATATTGCTGACTCCTGGCGCGCGACGCGCAAACTCACTCTGAATATGGGTTTGCGTTATGACTTGCAGGGCCGCTGGTCGGAACGCTTCAACCGCTTGTCGTATTTCGACCCGAAGGCAACGAGCTATTTGACGCAATATCTTCCAGCGGGATCGCCTCCAGTGATCGGAGATGCTTTTCTGGTCAGCCCCAGCAACCGCAACAATCTTCCGTTCAAAAAGTTGGACTTCTCTCCGCGGGTCGGTTTTGCCTATAGCGTCGATTCGAAGACGGTTGTTCGCAGCGGTTACGGAATCTTCTGGATACCGGATTACGTTTCGTTCAGCCTGAATCCGTTGAATGATATGGTCAATGGAGGGGCAACCACATATACGGGGACAGTCGATGGGACTCACCCGATAAACACGATTGCGTTGCCCTTTCCGGCGGGGATTGCGCAGCCGCCTGGACGAAGCCTCGGCACCACCGGCACACAACAATTCCTCACGCAGGTCGTGCAATCCATTACGGAAGTGAATCCCGGGAACCACCCCGAGGGCTACGTTCAACAGTGGAACGTGGACGTGCAGCGCGAATTGCCAGCGGGGTTCTTCGCATCCGCCGCGTACGTAGGCTCGCGAGGAACGCATCTGGCGCAGTATTCGCAGCAGATCAATCAGATTTCGGATGCGTTGCTCGCCCAGGCAGCCGCGCAGGTGAACCCTTCGCTTCCGAACCCCCGACAAAATGTGACGCTGGTACAGCCGACGCCGAATCCATTTTTCGTCAATGGGCAGGCATTGGCTCTTGCAGGCCCAACGACGACGGTTGGACAGCTTCTCCGGCCATACCCGCAGTATGCGGGCGTGCAGCTTGCAGGGCAGGGATCGTATGACAGCATTTACCACTCGTTTCAGCTCACGGTGCAACGACGCTTTTCGGATGCCGGGTCACTGCTGGTTGCGTATACCAATGCCAAATTGATCAGCGACACCGATACGCTTACGGCCTGGGTGGAGACGGGCGTCGGAGGCATTCAAGACAACAACAATCTGCGGGGAGAGCGATCCTTGTCTTCGCAGGACGTTCCGCAGCGCCTGGTCATCAGCTACGTTGTCGACCTTCCTTTTGGCAAGGGCAAAAGGTATCTCTCCGGCGCGCAGGGATGGATGGACAAGATCGTGGGCGGGTGGGGAGTGGATGGCGTGACGATTTTTCAGCGCGGCTTCCCGCTTGTATTTACGAACGGCCAGGTAAATGGGACCACGCTCTTTGGGGGAGGCTCGAGACCGAATGTGATTCCGGGTTGTGCCGCCGGAAGTTCCTCCCCACGGATATCGGAGTGGTTCGGTACGGCTTGTTATACGGCGCCACCCGATTTCATTTTCGGAAATGAGCCGCGCGTTGACCCCCGGATCAGAGCCCAGGGAATCAGCAACTTTGATTTTGCAGTTTTTAAGAGGTCGCGGTTTGGGAGCAATGAACGGCTGGGATTGGAGTTCCGCACGGAGTTCTTCAACATCTTCAATAGGACCCAATTCGCACCGCCAAACACGGTTTGCTGTACAGCCAACAATCCGAATTTCGGGGTGGTGACGAGTACAGCGACTGGCACGAATCCGCGGCTGGTGCAATTTGGGCTGAAATTCCTGTTCTAGAGATGCGATCAGATTTAGCCCGTATTTTAATTAGTACGCGCGCAAGGGTGATTATGTACCAGAAACAAATGAGGTAGGCCACATCGAAAAATCTTCTCCTCAACCGCTAAGTTGGTGTATTGTCTTGAAACCATCGGGGCTTCGTCGGGGGAGTTCTCCGATGCCACGGTCGTATTGTCACTGGCATCGCCAACAGGCCGTCCAATAGGGATCAACCCATGAGTACTTCGCCGCAACGACGCGCGCTCACGCTTCCCGTTGCCCTGGCCAGGAGCCAGGAGCGACTCAACTCGCCGCCAGAACTACCAGAACTCCGTATACCCAGTGATGACGAAGCAATGTTTCGCCTGCAAACAAACGATGCGGCGGCCCTGGAAATTTTGTTTGACCGGTATGCCCGTCTGGTCTTTAGAATTGCTCTCGGAGTCGTGCGTGACCGTGGCGAGGCCGAAGATGTGGTCCAGGAGTGCTTTTTCCATTTATACAGAAAGTGCCTCCTTTATGATGGGGCGAAAGGCACGGTAAAGAATTGGGTGCTACAGATTGCGCTGCATCGAGCACTCGACCGGAGAGCTCATTTGGCACGCAGAGGATTTTATGTTGGTACAGACACGGGCTCACTCGGCGATACATTGTTGGGAGAGACGGACCTGGACCGCGAGATCGGTGCGAGGCTGAACCGAATCCAACTGGAGAAGGCCTTTGACGAGCTGCCGGAGGGCCAGCGCGTCACGCTCGAATTGTTTTACTTCGAGGGATTGGATTTGCGGGAGATCAGCCGGAAACTGAACCAGCCATTGGGAAATACGCGGCACTATTTCTACCGCGGATTGGAGCGCCTGCGTAAGAGCGCGTTTGTGCAGAGGCTTCGGGAAACGAAACGATGCTAACGATTCAAGACGGTGGCGAAGAACACGAAAAATATAAGGAACTAAGTGCTTTGGCGGCCTCGGGCAGCCTTTCGCCATTGGAATTGTCCGAACTGAGGAGCCACCTGGAACATTGCGAATCCTGCCAGGAAGCGTTTTCGCAATATCGGATTTTGAACTCGGAAGGAATACCCACGCTAGCTGAGGGGTATCTAGCAAGACCGGAGCGGGTCGTCTGGGATGACGCGGCGGTACGGGAGCGGCTGTGGACGAGCATTCGCACTCAGCAGCAGACTTTGCCGGAACAAGCGAATCAAGTGCCTGCCACGGTCCGGCTGGATTCTTCCTCGAGGAGCAAGGCTCGCGCGATTGCGGGAATGGCAATTGCGGCCGGCCTCTTGCTGGCGCTGGCGTCCGGTGCGTATCACCTGGGAGCACGTACACAACAGAAACTGGAAGTCGTCGCCACGGCACCCACGGCATTGGAGGAGCAGTATCAAAAACTCTCGGAACAGAAGATAGCCGCCGACGAATCGCTGGCTGCCCAGGAGAAAAGGCTGGCTCAACTTCAGACCGAAAGCGCCGAGAAGGAGCAGGTGCTGGCTAAGCTGCGATTGTCGTTGCGCGCGCTGGAGATCCGTTCGAATGAGCTGATAACTGAGAGCAGCCAGTCTGAATCGCAACTGAAGGAGCTCTCGCAGCAGCGCGACGATCTGAACGCCAAGCTGCAAGCCATGAGCCAGGCTTATGGCAATAATCAAACCGAGTTGGCGAGCCTGCGCTCTGAACGAGAAAAGACATCTCTACGCACCGCTTTCCTGGAATCAAAGATTGAAGATCTCTCCGCAAGGAATCGCGACCAGGACCGCCGGCTGAAGGATGCGGAACAGTACCTCAGTTCGGACCGGGATATCCGCGAATTGATGGGCGCCAGGAAGTTGTACATTGCCGACGTGTTCGACGTGGACGGCAGCAGCCGCACCCAGAAGCCATTTGGCCGCGTTTTCTATACCCAAGGCAAATCGCTCATTTTCTACGCCTTCGATCTCGACCGGCAGCCTGGAGTCGTGAACGCCAGCACGTTCCAGGTCTGGGGACAGCGCGAAACACCCCAGGGAGAGCCTGCTTCCCCAATGAATCTGGGTATCCTTTATATGGACAACGAAACTAACCGCCGCTGGGTGATGCGGTTTGACGATCCCAAGCAATTGACGGAGATAGACGCTGTGTTCGTGACCGTGGAGCCTCGGGGCGGAAGCCACAAGCCGACCAGCAAGCCGTTTTTGTACGCGCTGCTTCGCAACCAGGCCAATCACCCCTAGTTTTATAGGTATTCTGTCCCTCTCAACCTCAAGGTTTCTCTCCGCGAGAAAC
>Ga0210402_10003611_pt1 | contig 14416 bp, 8 predicted proteins | sample IncBWC7MmetaG_FD_161055 | JGI IMG/M metagenome (GOLD analysis project Ga0210402, IMG submission 161055) | Forest soil microbial communities from Barre Woods Harvard Forest LTER site, Petersham, Massachusetts, United States - Inc-BW-C-7-M | ecosystem: Environmental > Terrestrial > Soil >...
CGCAGCGAGTACGTCTCGCCCGCCAGAGCAACGCCGCCGACCCAAGTGGCGCACAGCACCGTCGCCATTACCAGATGCCAAAAACTTCGCATCAGGATCCTTGCCTCCCATCCTTTGCTACCAGGGTCATCTTAGCGCGCCACTCTCCCCGCCACTTAGTTGTGGCTTTCAATTCCGGGCCTCCCGTCTCTTGGACGCCGCAATCTTACCATTTGAGCCCAAACCCCCTCCGTTCCATGCACCAGATTAGGATGCGCTTTCCCTTCCAGGTTTTGTTCGCCTATGCTTCTCCGGCAGGCTTCGCCAGCGTGTCGCGCCAACCGATCTCGCGCACAGCAACTCTCCCTCACCCAGTAATTTTTTGCTGCCCCACCGAACTCCTTGCCAGGCGCGATCCTGACTGTTCTTGCCCCGGTCCATCTGCCGGAATCCAGCATCGTGTGAAGCAGTACGCCACCTCCGATGCCTGATTTCCCGGGAGTTACCAGCCGCGCCCTGTCTCGGCAAGTTTTCGCCATCCGTTCGCCAAATCCTCTGAGGTCGATCGCAAGCTGCGCCTGGAAATGGTTCAAAAATCTGCCACAACCGTCTCTGCTTTACGCGGGCGCGCAACTATTCCCCCAAGGCAGGGTTGAGGGCTCACAACACTCGGGAAAGGTACGGCGACGGACAGGGGGAGTTGACCGGGAGTGATACTTCCCGCGCTTGTCGCGGCGGCCCCTCCCAGAAACCCGGCTGGCGCACGCCGGCAAGATCATTTGGCGGATTGGCCCTCTCGGCCGAAACATGAAATTGAACGAACACGAACGACCCAGGCCTAACCTCGCTGGCCTTTTGTCTCCAGGGCAGCAGGCCGAGATGAAACTACTCCTGGCCGGCAGGTGGCCACAGCTCAAGCCGTTGCCGGTGTTCAAGTTTGAAACGGATGCGTATCGTGCCTCGATTGAATTCGACAAGACACGCGGAGAGTGGGTGTGCCGTAAAACATCTTTTCCGTCCAACCAGGTTCAGGAGCTGCGCGGGGGCCTGACAGAAATAACCAAGTCATTGCCCCACGGTGGAGCAGAAGTGTTGGCCGAATCTGTCGCGCCGGGACATTGCGAACCAGAATTGGATAAGGACGCCAGCCGTCGCCTCCAGGCCATGCTCGAATGGAGAGAAAACTACGAGAACGGCGCGTTCTATTCGGGCCTGCAGGTGTCTCTCTCCGAAAGCCAGCGAGGTGAAATCGACGAAATCCTCCGGCTGACCCTGACTGCACGACAGCTTCAGTCCAGCCCGAAGAATATTTCGTACGTGTTTGACACACTTTCGAAGGCCGGTGGCAGGCTGGCAACTCTGATAGAAAAGGCGCAGCGAAACAAGATCGAGCCGGGAGAGCACCTGCCGGCAGTAACGGAACCAGCCGCTCCCAACGCGGCGTCCGACGCGCCGGTTGTGAGCCTCATCCCCGCAACCCTCGAAAGCTTCCAGGAAGAACCCGCCTGGAGTGACTTTCGTGAGCAAGACGAACTTCCCTCGCCGGAACTGATTGCGCACACTGCATCACAAGGCCCGGAGATCGCGACGCCTGAGATCCCAAACGCAAACCCGCCCTCGTTTGTCGAACACGCTCAGAAGAAAGCGCACCACCACGCATCAGTCGCCGATGTTCGGCCGCAAGTTCGAACATGCAAAGTCGAATTGTCAGCGAATCGCATTGACAACCCGCCCTCACGCCAACATGTTTTTGAACTCTCCGGATCTCACGTCGCCGCATTCGCTTTAGTGTTCTTGTTGGCGGTGATCAGTCTTCCCATTGGACTCACTGTGGGACGCGGTCCGCTCGGGCACTGGCTGCAGGATGCCGGGAAATCAATATTGGCTGATGATGCCGCAGCGCCAGCGCTACCTGATCGTCTAAGCGAAACGGCATCGCAAACTTCTACTCCACCGGCCCTGGGGTTGGAAGAACCGCGCCTAGAAAGTCTACCCTATCCATCGCTCATTGCTTCCGACGACTCCTCGGGCGCCAATAAACTGGACGACGTCTCAGCTTCAGAAGGAAAGTCCACGCAAAGTACACCGGACTCTGACTCTTTCTTGAGAGCGCCTCCCACAGATTCACATCCGCCTGCAACAATCGAATCCAAACCAGCGGTTAGTCCCGAAGCCGATCCTGGCCGGAATCGCTCGGCCGGGCCAATCGCACGAGACCTTCCGTCACCCGCGCGTCCCAATCCGGAATACTCACCCAAGACTGTCGGCTCGATAAATGGCGCGGCGAGGAATCTGGCCCCACGCGGGGTGGCTCCCTGGACAGGCTTGTCGCCACGCCGGTCACCGCCTTCCGCAATCCTTGTGACTGTCCCTGCACATGGCAGCAAGCCGTTCCGGGTGACTTTTCCGGAAAAACCGTTCGCCGCTTCCGCTTCGTTCGCGATGACTTCGGAACTTTCTGTTCTTGTTCCTCCTCAGCCCGGACCAGCAGCGGCTCACAAACACGCTCGATTGCAGGCTGGTGAGCTGCTCTATTTCGTGTGGCCTCATTATCCAAGGCCGGGGGATCGCTACGCTTCGGCAGAAACCATCAAAGTCCGCACCACCATCGGGCCGCTCGGCCAGGTAACGGATATAAAGCTCATAAGCGGCTCGGCCTCACTTCTTCCCGCAACCATGAGTGCCATTCGCCATTGGCGTTACACGCCCACTCTCTTGAACAAGAAACCCGTCCAGGTTCAACGGGACGTGACGATTGAATTCCGGCCGCCACAGTATTTGTCTGAGGTGCGCACTCAGCACCCATCTCACAACTAGCGGGGGGATGTGATGTTGATATTGCAAATGAATCTGATTACCCGCGAGAGCTTCCGGGGATCCTCCTCGAAATAAATCTACAAATCCAATCCAGATAATTTCTCGATGGCCGATTCATGCGGCAGTCGGAGACTGACTTACCGCCCGGTAAAACCCTCGCTTGACTTTGTCCTTCGCTCCATATATGAACGGGAGGATTCCTGACCTGTTTGCTGGTAGCCGGCCCGGTTTTCTCCCAAATTGCCGAAAATCGCGGCCTGCGGCATTTCCCCGTGGGACCTCTCCCCGACGGATTTTGTCTGCCAGCATTGACAGCGCGTGGGAACGCCAACTTAAGTACGCAAACTTAGGGGGAACAGTATGGCCAGCGGCACCATAGCTCTCGAAGGGGCACCGGCGGAATACGGCATTTGGCGCGTCATCATGGCATCGTCCGTCGGAACCATGATTGAGTGGTACGACTTCTATATCTTCGGCAGCCTCGCCGCCATTCTTTCGCCGAAATTCTATCCGCCCGGTAATGAGACGTTCGCCTACATCGCGTATCTCGCCACCTTTGCCGTCGGCTTTCTGGTCCGCCCTTTTGGCGCGCTCTTCTTCGGGCGCATCGGCGACATGGTTGGCCGCAAGTACGCCTTCATCGTCACGCTCAGCATCATGGGCGGCGCCACCGCCCTCATCGGCCTTCTCCCCACCTACGCTACCGCCGGCTGGTTTTCTCCCATCACCCTGTTGGCGATTCGCGTATTGCAGGGTCTGGCCCTCGGCGGCGAATACGGCGGCGCGGCAGTCTATGTTGCTGAACACGCCCCGGACGGCAAACGCGGTTTCTACACCAGCTTCATTCAGATCACCGCCACGTTGGGACTCTTCGTCTCCCTGCTCGTAGTGATCGGCACGCAAGACTCGATGACCAAGGAACAGTTCGCGGATTGGGGCTGGCGCATTCCCTTCCTGATCTCGCTCGTCCTGGTCACTATCTCTCTCTACATTCGCTTGAAGATGAAGGAATCACCGATCTTCTCTCAACTGAAAACCACTGGCATGACCTCCGCGAAGCCCCTGACGGAAGCCTTTCTGCGCTGGGGCAACTTCAAGCTCTTCCTGGTCTCGCTGCTTGGCGCAACGGCGGGGCAGGGCGTCATCTGGTACACCGGGCAATTCTATGCCTTGTTCTATCTGCAAACCGTGCTGAAGGTGAACGCAAGAACCTCTAGTTACGTTATCGCCATCGCGCTTTTGCTGGGGATGCCCTTTTTCACCGTCTGTGGCGCCATCTCCGACCGGATTGGACGTAAGTGGCTGATGATGGCCGCCTGCCTGCTCGCCATTCTAACCTACATCCCAATCTACACGGCTATGGAGCATGCGGCCGGAAACAACATCAACGGCCTGAAATCCGCCAAGAATAAAGTCACGGGCGCGATCAGCCTCACTGCACTCACAACTGATCCCGCAACCGGCCAGCAGGTGCCCGCCAAGGAAGCTCCGAACCCGAATGTGCCCAAGCTGGTGTTCCTGGTTTTCGTCCAGGTAATTTTTGTGTGCATGATCTACGGCCCGATCGCCGCTTATCTTGTGGAGGCTTTCCCTGCAAAAATCCGGTACACGGCGCTCTCCCTGCCGTACCACATAGGTAACGGCGTCTTCGGCGGCATGCTGCCGCTCACAGGCTTATGGCTCTGCGCGCGCACCGGCAATATCTACGCCGGCCTCTACTATCCGATGATCGTGGCTGGCATCACCCTTGTCGTCGGTTCGATCTTCCTCAAAGAAACCCACGGCACGCTCATCTGGGCTGAATACGACCAGGCCAAGAAGGGCTGATTTCCTTAACGTCGATAGGCCGTTTGCCCTCTCAACTCGGCATCATTGACGAGCGAACCGTCAAAGTAGCATCATCTTTCTCTCGAGCGGAATTCGTGCCATCGGGTAACATGGCCCTGCCGCTCCTCCACTACGTGCCGCTCTGCGCGTGTAGTCCGTTTCGTTCGTGGTGTGCCGTTCACACTCTCTAAGGGAGTTGCTGCCGTGCCGACAAAAGCCTTCGCAAAAAAGCCCGCTCCAAAAAAACCCCAATCCAAAAAAGAGGAGCTGACCGAAGCGCAGATCGCCGTTCACTGGAAGGAAGAGGGCGACATTCGCCCGCCGGCTCGCTTCATCGCTCAAGCTAACCTGCACGACCCCAACATGGTCGAGCGCTTCAGCGAAAAAAATTTCCCCGAGTGCTTCCGCGAGTACGCCGAACTCCTCCACTGGGATCAGTATTGGCACACTACGCTCGACACCAGCCAGCCGCCCTTCTGGAAGTGGTTCGTCGGCGGAAAGCTCAACGCCAGCTACAACTGCGTCGACCGCCACCTCGCCAAACACAAGAACAAAGCGGCGTTCATCTTCGTCCCCGAACCTGAAGACGAACACCACACCGTCATCACCTTTCAGGAACTCTATCGCCGCGTCAACGAAATGGCCGCCCTGCTCCGTGATTTCGCCGGCCTGCAAAAGGGCGATCGCGTCACCATCCATATGCCCATGATTCCAGAGCTGCCTATCACCATGCTGGCTTGTGCCCGCCTCGGCGTGATTCACTCCGTCGTCTTCGGCGGATTCTCCGGCGAAGCCTGCGGCCTCCGTGCCGCGGACTCTGGCAGCAGCGTCCTGATTTACGCCGACGGCTACCACCGCAACGGTCGGTGGGTTGATCACAAAGCCAGCGCCGATATCGCCGTAAAAACCGCGGTAAAAGAGGGCCAGCCCATCGACAAAGTCCTGGTCTGGCGCCGCTACCCTCACAAATATTCTTCCGACGCCCCGATGATCATGGAGCGCGATTTCTTCATCAACGACGTGCTGAAGAATTACCGCAACGCCGTCGTCGAGCCCGTCTCCATGGACGCCGAAGATCCCCTTTTCCTGATGTACACCAGCGGCACCACAGGAAAGCCCAAGGGCTGCCAGCATCGCACCGGCGGTTACCTCGCCTACGTCGCGGGAACCTCCAAGTATTACCAGGACATTCATCCCGAAGACGTCTACTGGTGCATGGCGGACATCGGCTGGATCACCGGCCACTCCTACATCGTCTACGGCCCACTTACGCTCGCCTCCACCAGCGTTCTGTACGAAGGCGTCCCGCAGTTTCCCGACGCCGGCCGACCGTGGCGCATCGCCGAACGCCTCGACGTCAACATCTTCCACACTTCGCCGACCGCGATCCGCATGTTGCGCAAGGCCGGCGCCGACGAACCGAAGAAGCACAACTATCGCTTCAAGCACATGACCACAGTCGGCGAACCCATCGAGCCCGAAGTCTGGCGCTGGTATTACGACGTTGTCGGCAAAGGCGAAGCCGTTATCGTTGACACGTGGTGGCAAACCGAAACCGGCGGCTTCCTCTGCACTACGAAGCCGGCTCTCGACGCGATGAAGCCCGGCAGTGCGGGGCCTGCCTGTCTTGGAATTTATCCTGTAATTTGGGACGAAAACGGGAAGGAAGTTCTCTCTGCCGCGCATGCCGCCGGAAATATCTGCATTCGCAATCCCTGGCCCGGCATCATGCAGACCATCTGGGGCGACCCGCAACGCTTCGTAGACAACTACTACAAAAAATACAACACTAACTCGCACAGCCAGGATTGGCGTGACTGGCCCTACTACGCCGCCGATGGCGCCGTGCTCGCTCCCGACGGCTACTACCGTATTCTCGGCCGCGTCGACGACGTTATCAACGTCGCCGGCCACCGCCTCGGCACCAAGGAACTCGAATCCGCTTGCCTGACCTTACCGGAAATCGCCGAAGCCGCCGTCGTCCCGGTTGTGGATGATGTAAAAGGCCGCGTGCCAGAAATCTACGTATCGCTCAAATCCGGGGTCCACTCCAATCGAGCCGTCTCTGAAAAACTAATCGCCACCATCGAAACAATGATCGGAAAAATCGCGCGACCCAAACGTATCCACATTGTTCCCGACATGCCCAAGACCCGCTCCGGCAAGATCATGCGTCGCGTTCTCGCCGCCATCTCCAACCGCATGGATACCGGCGACATCACCACGCTTGCCAATCCCGATATCGTCGAGCAGGTTCGCCAGATCGTCCAGGGACGCGAACGTGGCCCCATCGCCGAAGGCCCGGAGGACATCAAGCTCTTCGGAGAAGATCGCTAACACAAGCCGGCCATGGTATCGCTGGTTCGCGCGCTGGTTTTCGACGCCTACGGAACGCTCTTCGACCCGTTCTCCGCGAAAACCCGCGCGCAAGAATTATTTCCGGGTAACGGCGCGGCCCTCAGCCAACTCTGGCGCGCCAAGCAACTCGAATATTCCTGGCTCCTCACCCTGATGGGTCGCTACGAAAATTTCTGGAAAATCACCGAAGACGCACTGGTTTTCAGTTGTCGCGCACTAAAACTCCCCTGCGACGAAACCCAGCGAAGGCAACTTATGCAGGTCTATCTCACGCTGCCCGCGTTTCCCGAAGTAAATCCAGCTCTTGAAAAACTTGCCGGCCTGCCGCTCTCCATCCTGTCCAACGGCACGCCCGGAATGCTCACACCACTCGTCGCCGCAAACAACATGGCTCACTTTTTCAAAAATGTCTTCAGCGTAGACGCCCTGAAGCTCTACAAGCCACGTCCGGAAGTCTACCAACACGCAGTCGCCAACCTCGGCGTTCCAAAGGAATCGATCGGCTTCGTCTCCTCCAACTTTTGGGACATCGCCGGCGCCACATCCTTCGGCTTTCGCACCTTCTGGCTCAACCGCAGCTCCCTCGTCCCCGAAGAATTAGGCAGCAAGCCCAACGCAACACTCCAGTCTCTCTCCGACCTCCCCGCCATCCTAAGAAGTTCCCAATCAAAGTAACCATCGATCCTCATCAATTTGCAGGGGCGGGGCTTGCTTGCCCTGAGGCTGGCCGAAGGGCCCCGCCCTCTTGGGGTACTCTTGCTGTTGTAGCGGTCGCCTTCGCATGGCTTCCCCCTGTTATGCGCTGACGGCATAGAAGAGGGCTCGAACGGATGCGCCCATCATCCTCCCGAGATTTACTACTTGGCAATGATGTTGCTTCAAAAGTATCGGTGCATCGCGGGCTTACGGTTGAGATCGGTTTTGCGTCCCGCCGCAACTCTGCAGCACCGCCGCCTTTACGTCTGCGTCAAATTGCGCGCCCTGCCATCCCGTAGTCGCGCAAACTTGCCAGGCTTCCAGTCCGAGCGCGCCGCGAAAATCCGCACCTTCCACCCGGGCGCCGTCAAGTCTCGTTTCCCTCAAAATCGCTCCAGGAAAAGACGCCCCGCGCAAATCCGCCCGGCTCATGTCAGCTTCCAGGAAAATCGTCCCCTTCGCTTGCGCCCCGGTCAAATTCACTCCCATCATTTTCGCCGCGGAAAAATCCGTCTGCTCCATCGAAGCCATCGAAAGCACCGCATCGTCGAGCTTCACATCGCGCAAATCCGCGTGCGACAACTCCGCGCGCAACAAATCGGCATGCCGCAATTTCACGGCATACAGCGTGGCGTGCCCGAAATTCGCCGTCGTCAGTTTCGCTCCATCCAGATTGGCATACGACAAATCCGCGTTCCGGAAATCCGCTCCCGCCAGTTGCGCTTCCTGTGCATCCGCCGAAACCAGATTCGCCTTTGCCGCCTGCAAGCGGTCCAGGTTCGCTCCGCGCAATACAGCTTCCCGCAAATTCGCCGCCTGGAAATCCGCTTCCGACAGGCTCGACCCTTCCAGATTGGCGCGCCACATCCGCGCTCCCGCGAACTGCGAGCGGTATCCGCGCGAATAGCGCAAATTGATTTCGTTCAGCCGCGGCCCGCTTCCGGTTCCCGTCTCGCCATCCGTCGCCGGCTTTGCCGCGCCGGTCGAAATGCTTTCTTCCGTCACGTCCGCATAGGGACGGTAACCCAGCGCCTGAAATGCCGTCGCCGCCCAACGGCGCGGGTCGCCGCGTCCCACATCGGGCCGCGCCGTCGGGTCCGCGGGTAAACCGCGAATCACACCGAGTGACATCAGGAACACGACCAGGCCAAGCAGAACGGGAGCTCGAAATGCTCCCGCCACATCGCGCAGAAATTGCGGCGTACTTTCATCCGTCCAATCCCCCGGACGCAGCACCCGCGCCACAATCCGCGGCATCCCAAATCCCGCCGCCGCCACCAGCGTTAGCAAGAACACCTGCAGCAAGGTACCCCGGTAATCCTGCATCACCAGGTACCGCAGCCAGAACAAAAACACGGTCGCCGGCACCGCCCAGTACGCCAGCAATTTTGCCAGCCGGCATTCCACCATCGCCAGCGGCGAGCGCGGATCACGCGTCCAGCGCAGGTGCTGCCGGATTGGCCCCATCAAATACCACGAGCCGTCTTTCTCCGGTGTCTGCCCGTCCGGAAAGACCGCCGGCAACGCGCCCATGCTGCCCCACAATCGCAACAGCAGGAATTGCAACCGCAGGTACAACACGGTCAGCAGCAGCGGCGCGCCCATAAAAAAACCCTGCAACGGCAAAAGGTTTGGAATGCGCGCCGAGACCATTGCTGATTCATCCAGCAACAGCCGCACGTCCTTCGTCAGCGCCACCATCGCGCACGCACCCACACAAATCGTGATCAGCAACAAATAGAAACGCCGCGCCGATTGCGTGAACTGCCCAATCGTTTTGCCACCGTCGTACGCGCCCACCGCCTCCGGCAAAGTCGTGTCAAATAGATTCGTTCCGCCCAACCGCCCGGCCCAGAGTCCCTGCGCCCCGTACAAATTCGCGCCCATCAAATTTGCGCCGGAAAATTCCGCGCCCAGCAGGTTCGTTTCGCGCAAATCTGCTTCTACCAGGTTCGCCCCGCGCAAATTCGCCATAGACAAATCCGCGCCGCGCAAGTTCACCTTCGTCAGGTCCGCGCCCTGCAGATTCACCGCCGTCAAATCCGCATCGGAAAGGTTCGCCCCTGCAAAATCTCCGCGAATTCCTTCCTTGCCGTTCGATTCCACCCAGAGCCGGTGCTGGTCCAGCGCCTCGGCTACTTCCAGCAATTCCGGCTTAAGATCGCGCGTTTCTTCCCGCTGGATCGCGAGGATTTCCGTCTCGCTCCCCACCGGAAACATAGTCAAAGTTTCAGGCTGCACGGGCAAAGTCACAGGGGTTGGCGTTTCCACCGCCATCAGCACTTTCGCAGGCGCTCGAACTTCTATTGGCATTTGCACTTCTACCGGCATCGCCATGGGCGTTTCTTCTTCCGCGCCAAAAAATGCCGCAGCCACGCGCTCTGGCTCGCTCAGAATTCCCGCTGCATTTGCAGGCAACTTTGCAACGCGCGCCGGTTCCGCAGCCGCGTTCACTTTTTCAACGATGTCGGGTTTATCCTTCCCACTGCCCTTCTCAGGCTCCAACGCAGCCGCCAACTCCTGCATGGCCGCCTCACGCGCTTTCACCGCGCTCTCCGCCGCCGCCTTCTGCAAATCCTCTTTCATTTGCTCTTCCAGCAAGGCAAGGATCTGTGCTTCCGTCATCGGATCCGACGGCGCTCCGCCGATCTCGGCGAGTTCCTCAGCTGTAGCCAGCCGCTCCGTTCCTGACGGGATGCGGACTTCGGGTAAAGTTATATTAAGCTTAGCCAACCGTTCCTTCATACGCTTTCTTTCTTCTCGCCGCGTCCCCACCACAACAAACAGGCGAGCCTACTCCTGTGCAGATATACCCATCATGCCCCCGTGCCCCTGTGGATATCCCCTGCCCTAAAGGACAGGCGTTCCCCAATAGCAATTCCGCCAGGGCTTCACGCGTTAGGGCACCTGAGGGAATGAACGCCTCGTTCAAATTAACTGGGCTGGATCATTTAGCGAAATCTGAGGCGGGAAACACGAACTCCAGTTTCGCGTTCTTACTGATTACTGATAACTGATTACCTTGCTCCACTAGCAATTCGCGAATCGCCGCTCAGCCTTAACCCCGGTTCGCAGCGATCCACCACTACAAAAAATCAGCCGGGGCGCTCCGCTGAGGGGCCGAGGCACCCCGGCTATTCCCGCCCGCCTCCGCAGTGAGCGAGCTAGGAACTTGTACTGAATCTCAAGTTCGTGGCGTGAGCCTGTTAATTGTCTTCGTTGTTGCGAAGGAACTCGTACCGTTCAATCGCTGCCACCACGCCGACGCTACCTTCGTCGCGCGCTTCAGTCCTCTGCACGCGCCCCAAACAGCGCACGCGCACCGGCCCGGCCAAGGTGATCTCGTTCGGCAGTGTCAGCAGGATCTCCACCGGAGACCCCTCTTTAACGTCCTTCGACAGGAAGAAATAGACCCCGCGGGAGCTTACGTCGCGAGATTCCGTGGTGGTTTCACCAACAGCTGCGCCCGCGGTCCATCTCACGGTAAGCGGCAGTCGCATGGAGAAACGTTGAGTTGTGCGGCGTTCTGAGCCGGTCAAGGCGGGCCTCCCTCATTGAAGGACAGAGTCTATCCGGGCTTCACCCTAGTAACAATAGGACTCAAGACTCAAATTAAAACCGCCCTTTAAAAGTACGAATGTACTAGGACTTCGCCAGACATCGTCCAGCAAGCCCGCTAATCGGTTCCGTATACACGCTTTAACTATGCATTGATGACCTTCGGCTTCCGCACAGGACATCCGCTCACAACCAGGCGCAAAGGCCAAAACCCTACCTCGACACGCCCAGAGTCCCGCTACCTCCGCCAACCTGGAACCAGCCCCGTATGGCCCTAACAGGCCCTGAGATCCACCCTTGGATTGCGTTGCGGGATATGAACACGGATTTGTGTCCCTTGCGACGGCTCCGATTCAATGGAAATATGTCCCCCGACGAGCCGGAGCCGCTCCCGCATGCTGATTAAGCCCAGGCCGCCCTTCCCACTCGCGGACTGGACATCGAATCCTGCCCCGGGGTCGCAAATGCCCAAATCGATTCGATCTCCATGGCCGGTTAACTCGACCCTTGCCACCTCTGCCCCGCTGTGCTTTGTTACATTCCGCAAAGCCTCCTGCACAATTCGGAACAGGCAGAGAGACACATCCATTGGAATTTGGCTCGGAACGTCACAATGGACAAATTGCACATCCAGGTTGTGCTGGTCCCCGAATTCCCTGCACAGGCCAGCCAGCGAACTCACCAGCCCCAGACTGTCCAGCCGAAATGGGTGGAGCTGGTGCGTCAGGTCGTACAGAGTGGAAGAAACTTCTGAAGCCAATTCCGAAACACCGCGAACTTGTTGCCTGGACTCGGACGAAAGATCCGGGATGCCCTGTTCGAACTGCTCCACTTTTATCGATAGCAGCGCCATTCGCTGGCTTAAGTCGTCGTGCAGTTCTCTGGCGATGCGAACCCGTTCTTCCTCCTGCGCCTTGATCAGGCGCCCGCTCATGGCAACCAACGCTGCTTCCGACAGTTTGCGGGACGTTATGTCTTGAGCTGTGCCCCGAAGGTAGATCGGATTTCCATCGCCATCAACGACCGCCTCGCCTCGGGCACTGATCCAATGATTTGTGCCGTCCGGGCGGATAATCTCCAGGTCCAATTCATAGTGCTCTCCTGTCTGCAGCGCCCTCTCCACGCTCTGCTTCAAGCGGTGCCAGCTCTCCGAAGTGAATATTTTTTCCTGGTTCTTGAAGGTCGGCACGGGCAATTCGGGATTGTACCCGGTCAGGCGATAGAGTTCCGCGGACCAGGTAACGGCGTCCGATCTTATGTCCCATTGCCAGCTACCAATCTGTGCCAGGCGCTGAGCTTCATTTAGCGCCTGGTCTTTCTGCCGCAATGCCTGCTCCGCGTCCTTGCTCTCCTCCGCCACCGCCGCCAAGGCCATGAATGGCGCGGCCGTGAAAAACAAAAACAGTTGCAGCGACAGTACATTCACGGACAGCCCCGGTTCAGCGAATGGGCCTCGGCCGTGCACAGCGCCCCAAATCGACACGAAGGCAATCGTAATCATCGAAGTGCTGACCCCTGTCGATCCGAACCGCAAAGTGGACCACAGCAGCAGCGGCACCAGCGAATAGAGCAAGGCTGGAGGGCTGCTTCTCCCTGGGGTGTTAAACGCCAGTGTTCCCAGAAAAACCAGGCCAATAATTAATGCTGCTGCCTCCATGTAATACGTGCGCGGCTTTTGCTTCCAGGTGGGAACTTCTCTGACCCAACCCAGAATGGCCGGCATCAGCGTCAGGTATCCGAGCGCCTCCGAAAGAAAAGCTACTTTCCAGCTGGCCCAGTAGTTGCTTCTGCTGGAAAGCGCGCCGAAAAACGCTCCGACGAAAGGAGCCAGGAACACGGCGTAGAACGCAAATTTGGCCAGGGCGTTGACACTATTCAGCCGCGGCGCTCCTTCAAACGCTCTTCGAAGGAATGCAACCGCGATCAGGACTTGAACTGCATTGGACAGGATAAGCCAGAGAATCGAACCAATCGGCCCGCCTCCCTGCAGGTCGTAGAGAAAAAAACCGGCCAGGCCCGCGGTCAGAAGTACCGGCGAAAATTTTCGCGGAACCAGCAGCAACACGGATGTCAAAACGACGTTTCCCAACCACAGTGGCGAGACCATTTGCGGTCTCAAGATCAGGGCTCCGCCCAATCGTGCCGCAAGGTAGCAGAGAACAAGCCCAAGAATCGCCACCGCCACCCAGCGGCGTGCGGGATACTGGTTCGCCGCGCTCCACGACGAACGATCATTCTTGGGTCCGATGGCCCACCTCCGATGCAGCTGTGCAGAGCTAATGCTCATTGGGGTCGGGGTTCGGGGGCCCTGCGGCGTTCCCGGCGGGTGATGAGATGAGATACGCGCCAGCAGGGATGATGCAATCAAGCGTACTACACTGCCCGTAAGCGTGTCGAATCCTCAACTCTGAACTTCGAACTTTCAACTTTGAACTTGCTTCTTAGGTTTGATCAATCAACCGGTGGTGAATCGCGTAGAGCGCCAGTTCCAACCGGTCCGAAACTCCCAACTTGTCAAAGATATTGTGCAGGTGATTCTTCACCGTCTGCTCGGAGATAAACAGCTTTTCGCCAATCTCCTTGTTCCGGAAGCCCTGCGCCACCAGTTGCACGATCTCTTTTTCACGATCCGAAAGCAGCGGCTTTTCCCGCCGCGGCCCGGAGTCCGAAGACTTCGCAAACGCCTTCATCACCTCGGCGGTCATCCGGTTGTCCAGCCAGATCTCCCCGGCATGCACGCGATGAATGCTCTTCACCAGCAAATCCGTGGCGGACTGCTTCAGCACCACGCCTCGCGCGCCCAGCCGCATAGCCCGCACAACGTCGCGGTCATCTTCAGCCGCCGTCAGCACGATCACCCGCGTCGGCGTCTGGTCGAAATTCACTTCTTCCAGCACCGCCAGCCCGTCTTTATCGGGCATGCGCAAATCCAGCAGCAAAATGTCCGGCTTTAGCTTCGCCAGCAGCTTGATGCATTCCGCGCCGTTCTGGGCTTCGCCCACGATGGTGATATCTTCATCACCATCAATCAATTTGCGGAGCCCGTCGCGAAAGATCGCGTGGTCATCCGCCATCAGTATCCGAATTTGCTGTTTGGTCTTCGCCATATCAGCCGAGCGGTACCTCGATCGTTAAGCGCGCACCATGCCCAGGGTTTGATTCTACGGTCAGCACTCCCCCG
>Ga0210402_10003612_pt1 | contig 14414 bp, 9 predicted proteins | sample IncBWC7MmetaG_FD_161055 | JGI IMG/M metagenome (GOLD analysis project Ga0210402, IMG submission 161055) | Forest soil microbial communities from Barre Woods Harvard Forest LTER site, Petersham, Massachusetts, United States - Inc-BW-C-7-M | ecosystem: Environmental > Terrestrial > Soil >...
ACCTTTGCTGCCCCCATGTTCTTCAACGCACCCGGTCGGTGGGTTGAGTCTCCGCAGAGGCGCTGAACGCTCTCTGCGGAGATGGAGAAGGATTATGGGGTGATTTCGGTGATGAATGTCCCGAAGTTTGCCGCCAGTGCGCCGGGAGGCAACTGAACTAGCGGAGGATTGATGGCTTCGGAGGCCATCCAGAGGTTTCCGCTCTCGTCGGAGACCGCGGCGGAGTAATCGCCCCAGCGACCGACTCGGCTGACGATGAATGGAACGTATCCACTGAACCCATCATCGGGAGCGAACCCTGGATCGGAAACCACGATTGGCCCGGCGCCGTTCACTGCGTCGAGAGTAACGTATGCGGCGCTGGGGAAAAAGTTTTCGCCAGCGATCGAGAACGCGATCGCTGCTTTACCGCCCGCCGTGACACCCACCGCCGGGAAGAGCACGCTGTTCTGCATGGGCGACTGGATCGAGACATAACCCTGATTCACAACGGAAGCACTAAGCTGGCCGCCGCTCATCGAAGGCGAAAAGATGAACCATGCTGCACCCGCGCGCACCGGTCCCTGACCGCCAGGCTGCACTTTGGTTGGAACTGCGGTCCACAGGTTGCCATTGGCGAAGACTACCTGCTGCATGCGGTCGTCGTTGGCGGCAATCAATTCTTCGTGGTTCTTGAAGCCTTGGGTCGCCAGGAAATCGCGAAACGGAGTCGGACCGGATTTCTGATCGGTTGCGGGCGGGAAGCCATACGCCTCTGTGTCGACGATAACGTTGCTGAGATGCAGGTTGGGAGTGGAGTTGAGCGAACTGGTGTTCGTGATAGCCCAAACCGATACCCGATTGTCGACGGTGTGGGCTGGATCAAGCGCGCTGACAAAGTATTCCGTACCGCCTGCCGCGCCTTCGAATGTGCCGCCTGGAGGAATGGTGGCTGGCTGGATAGAGCGGGCCGGCTCGCCTGGGACCACGTCGAGATTACCGAAGTGCACAGCGCCGATGCTGCCGCCGCTGCCGGTTTCCAGCTGAGCCAAGGACATGGCATAGAGTTGCCCCCCCTTAAAGGCTCCCGGGGGTAAAGCAAAGGCGTTGGTGGCTACGTAAAATCCGTTGGCATCGGCGCCGATCAGAGGCTGGTCGCCGAAACAGCCGGTGGGACAACCACCGAAGCGGGCATCACCGTCGTTGCTGACATCCAACGTGAAGACATTCCAGACGCCGGTCAGCGGATTGTCGATCTGGCTGACTGCGATCAGAATATGGGACTTGCTGGTGAGGTTGCCGGTAACGGGGTCCACATCAATCTCGAGTTCGGTGACGATGAAATGGTGATTGGTCGCGTCGAAATAAGCTCTTGGATCTGAGAGAAAGGGGCCAAAGGGGCCGACGACCTGTCCGTTATTGACGAAGAACGTGGGCGGCAGGCCGAAGAAAAGACTGAGCGCTTCAAAGCCGAAAGAGTGCCCCGTAGTATCGAAGATCTCGATGGCATTGTTGATGGGCTCAAGAACAAACCCGTTCCCGATCGCGAGGCCCTGGTCGGGGGGCTCGAGTTGTCCGTTATCGCCGCCGGCGAAGCCGGTGGGCGCTACGGCCTGCGAGAACTGATCAAGACCGTGGAAGCCGTTGAATGTTGCCGAGGCAAAGGAATTGCCGGCTGGGCGGGGAACGAAATTTGCCGGTAGCCGAGCCGGACTGTTGTTGCCGGAGATGCCCGGAATATCAAAACTCACATCGACATCGGGACCCTGCACGACCTGGTTAGTCGGGGCGTCGGCGGGCTTTCCTGGGTTGAATCTTGTGGCGCCGACGAACGACAACACTTTAGTTGAGGTGCTTACCTGCGCCAACAGAGCGCCGGAAGCCAGCATCAGGCTGATCGCTACGAATGGGCAGAAGTAAAGCTTTCTCATTTTTGACCCCTTAGTTTGATGGTTCAGTTGTCCATGCCAATTTTTAGGAAGCGAGACCCTGGTCTGCATTCACGTCGGCAATCGAAGACGAGATGCAGCTGGAGAAGCATCGCTGGCGAATCATTGGAGATTGACATCTGAAAGCAGTTCGCGCTGGGCAAATCGCGAAGCGCGTGTAGAAGTGGCGACCGAAGGCTACTCACATACTCAGCACGACTTGTCAAAAATCTGTCATCGAGAGGTAAAACTCCTGCAAGCGAGCGGGTTTGAGCGTCACGATCCGATTGTATTCTGTGGATGATTGGCGATCGCGGTAGGGATACCACTTGGCGTGGTACCACCCGCACCGACCCGGGCGGGCGCTGATTAGCGCATCCGGTTCTTATCTCCGATGGGTGGCGGCGAAGCGTGCTTGCCCGCCAATGAGCAAAAGTGTAGAGCTGGTCGAAGAATGGCACAGCCAATTCTTCGAATGAGACATGTTGAATTTCCGCGAGAGACATGTGCACAAATACTTAAACTGCCGGCCAGCTAGTTTATTCCCAGGCGTTGCGGATAATTCTGCGAGGAACGAAGCCCGCCTGGACAGCCAGGTGCCGCGAAATATACCAGTCAGCAGCGATTGCCACTGCTTAGTTTTCATAGTAGATAACATCCTTTTCCGGGTCGCCTTCGAGAAACCCGCTTACGAGCAGGCTCGCACTGATATTTCGACGATTTTGTCATACCAATGGAATAAGCCTGCGACCAATACGGTTGTACAGAGTAGGGGTACGGCTGAGAGAACTCGTTCCCTCTCTGTAAGTACCCCAATTCCAACAAAACGGAGCAAAGGCAAATTTATGCGTAAGATGTTGGTCGTCGCTGCGTTCATGTGCGCGAGTCTTCAAGCCCAGCAGGTCACATCGGGCTCTAGGACAAGGCATGAACAGCCCCCCACAAACACAAATCAGTCTGTCAACCCCGTAATCGAGTGGAATAGAACTCTTCTGGTAATCGTGCGGACTCCAGGTGCCCAGCCGACCACTGTTCATTCGACGCACAGCTTCGCGATTCTTCACGCCGCGATCTATGACGCGGTCAATAACATTGCCGGCAAATTCAATCCCTATCTGGTGCGTCTCGCCGATGTGGCGCCACAAACGTCTAAAGTAGCGGCAGCGGACCAGGCAGCGCATGATGTGTTGCTGTCTATTTATCCCGCATTTCAGGCCACACTGGACGCCGAACTTCAACAGGATTTAGCCCAGATTCCCGATGGGAAAGTGAAGAACGATGGCATCACGGTGGGTCAGACTGTGGCTGCTCAGATCCTGGCATTCCGCGCCAATGATGGCTCCGGCGCTCCTCAGCCAGGATTCACAGCCAAAAACATTCCGGGATTCTATCGGGCTACACCACCGGATTTCACCCCGGCCGACTTTACGCAATGGGGCGATGTGACTCCCTTTGCGATCGTCAATGCGCGCAAATTCCTTCCCGACCTACCGCCGGCATTGACCGACAAAGAATACATTCGAGACCTTGCTGAGGTACAGAGCATTGGCGAGATCGACAGCACAACGCGCACACCCGAGCAAACCTTGATCGGGAACTTCTGGGGCGGCAAGATCCAAAATTACTGGAACGAGATCACCCAGACGGCGGCCATCGCGCACAACCTGAACCTTGAACAGAGTGCACGCGTTTTCGCGCTAGTGAATTTTGGCATGGCCGACGCCACGATCTCGTTCTTCGAAGCGAAATACATCTATCACTTCTGGCGGCCGGTGACTCCGGCGGAGCTCACCGATTCTGATTGGCTGCCATTGTCGACCAAAACCGCGCCGGATCCTTCCTATCCCGGTGCTCACAGTGCTACCAGCAGCGCCGCCGCAACAGTATTGGCGTTTTATTTTGGAGACAAATTCACCTTCGATGTCACATCCGAAGTTCTGCCGGGAGTCACGCGCCACTTCACTAGTTTCTCCGCTGCTAAGCGCGAAGCAGGTGTAAGCCGAATCTATGCTGGACAGCACTTCCGCTTTGATCACTTAGCTGGCCTGCGTCTCGGCAGGGAGGTGTCCCGATCCGTTGAGGAGACTACGCTGCGTGCGGAGGAACACTAACACAGTGGCCCACCATTACGATCATTCTGCTAAGCCGGCGCGTCAATTTGGCGCGTCGGCCCTTTGCGGGGGCGTAGTTCAGCTGGCTAGAACGCCTGCCTGTCACGGCAGAGGCCGCGGGTTCGAGTCCCGTCGCTCCCGCCAATTCTTCGAATCGGCGCCCGCATTTGTTTGTCAAAAGGTCACAGGCCAAATTACTTCGCGTTTTCTGTTAACTACCGCACTCTTAGAAAAGCTTTCCACTAGCCGACTTGCACTAAGACTTATCGGGAGTTGGCTCCCAAATCAAGGAGAGGGAAGGATTACCCGGGAACCGATTTCATCGTCGCCCGGAACCGTCGGATTGCTTCGGTCTATCTCTTTTTCGACGAGCTACCCCGAACTGGACTTCTGACTACGGTGAATCTCGATGACAACAGCTTACGACTTGTTGATTCTGGCCGTCATGTAAAGGACGGGACGAAAACTCCTGCGGGTGCACGCAAGCAGTTAGGCAGAAGGTTTAGCCCCTTCTATTCGGGGGACACTTCGATCGCGCTTACGGACGGATAGTTGATAACGGGGTTGAAGTAGATTTCGATCTTGCCTTGGGCGGTGGGTTCAATGTGCTGGAAGGACTTGACCAAAGGCCGAGAACCGGCTTCACGGAAAATATCGAAGTTTCTCAATAACGTCGACCCGTTGCAGTAGACATCGAAGACGCGGCTACCCACGCCTCCAATGCCGCCATTCTGGACACCGAACCAATGCTCCTTAAAATCGAGTCTCAATGTGTATTTGCCGGCGGGCACAACCGGCACAACGTAATGGAAATGCCCAAAACGATGCCAGGCATAAAGACCACCATCGGGGACTGTTAATAAATCGCCGCCAAAACTGCTAAGACGACCGCCAAAAAAGTATCGGTCCGATCTCCAAACATTGCCCTTCGAGTCGCGATAACTAGAGTGCCCGACGACGATCCTAACCGGGAGCATTCCATGCGGAGTGCCCGGGAGAATCTCAATCGCGTTTAGAAATGCCTCGGGAGTAGTGAAGTCCAGATGAATTGTTCCGTCGCTTGTGGGCGCCACGTCGGCAAAAACCTTCGCGGTTGCGATATCATCCCCGCCGGCTTCGTCCACTACGTCCAAGTTGTAAGACGGTCCTCCGTTAATCGAGAACCCCACGTTACGACTATTTTCCTGAAGCCCCGACGTTTCAGCGAACAAGAGACGGACCTCGTAAATTCCAGGCGGGACTCGATATTTGCAATGAAATATACCTCGTCGCCCACTGGAAAAAAGCGGGGCGTCCTCAGTTCCTTGAATCGTGTGACCGGTAACGGAGAAAGTGCTTCCACCCGAGCACGACTGATCAGGAAACCAACTAAAGCCATCGTGATCTGCGTAAGGAGCGGAAGCACCGGCCATCATCCGAAAAATGTTGGCGGAAGTGTAGCCCGAAGCCGCACCGGCGAGTTGGGGCCGGATAAGATTTTGATTGTCGCTCCGCTCCTTCCACTTCTTCCAGACATAACCCGACACTAAAAATAAAGAGATCACCAAAATAGCGGCCACCGCAACTCGAACCGATGGCGAGAACATGATCCCTGATCGCGGGCTATGGCCAAGTTCTGGGCCTTTGTCAGGTTTTGACTCCTGCCGCGGCTGAGCAGGGTTCACTTGGTGATTGTGGGTTTGGCCGTTCGTTTTATCGAGAACCTTGTTGAGCGATTGAGTGAGTGGATCAGGGTCGAACTTTGCATCGCCCGTAGCGGTCAAATCACTGGCATGAATGAACTTGGGAACGTAGTGGCCGGGAGGAATGCAAATACGAACGGCGCGTTCCGCGCCAGCGCTCGCGTAATAGTCCTCGAGCTTTTTTCGTAAAGCATGAGCGGTAACTCGAACGATCGTATCCACTTGCGGGTCAAACGATTCCGGGCGCCCGAGCGCTTGCACAGCGATGCTGTATTCCTTGATTTCGTCGATCGCTCCTTCAAAATATTTCTCGCAAACGAAAGCGAGAAGTCGAACGGGGTAGTTGGTCCGCCCGAACACTCCAGACAACAAAATGCTGTCTACTTCAGCTCGCTCTGCTTCAAGCCTGTCGATCGCCGATTGCACGATAGCCACCCCAAATAAGCCGTTGGCAGCGGCCCACCGGTCGCTCGTGGGGGGAGTATAGCAGAAATTTTTCAGACCCTGACACTCGTTCGAAGACCCGAAATGGCTTCCCACGGCCAGGAACAACGCCACGTTTGCATAACAGGCGACTGCTAACAGTGAATTCACCGTTAGCTAACTCCGGGCCGATTGACAAAGAATCACCGGCGTTGATTCACTGGGCCTCGATCAGTTCCGTGGTTCAAGCCTCGGTGGGTTTTCCCGGCGAGACTTGAAGAGCTCAAAAAGTCTTCTCCGCAAGCTGAAGAAAGCGCGGCCATTTCTGGAGATGCCAACATGTTTCTTTGCCTGTCCAAAGATCATTCGTTCTCTCCACGCAGCACAACGAAAACGAGAACTAGACTTGACCCCAAGGTATCCATGATCGCTGTAGCCTGTGTGTTTTTCGTGTTCGCGACCGGCGAGTTCGCGTTTGCGCAGGACATTGTCGGCCGGATCTCCGGAACTGTCACCGATCAGCAAGGTGCGGCGATCTCCGGTGCTAGGGTCACTATCAGCAATGATGCGACGAGATTCTCTCGTGCGATGAAAACGAACGGGAACGGCTTCTACATAGCCGACGACCTGCCAGTCGGCAAATATGCGATAACGGTCGAGTCAACTGGCTTTAAGAGAAGTTCCGTAGCTGGAAGTGAGCTGACAGCAGGCGGACGCTTGACCGTAGACGTAATGATGGAGGTCGGAACAATTACCGAGACAGTCGAGGTAACAAACGTCGGTAATACGGTTAATACGACTTCCGGAGAAATCTCTTCGACCATCACAAACGCCGAAGTTGAGGGCTTACCGCTGAACCAGCGCCATTATGAGTCGGTGGTCGGCCTAACACCCGGAGCTTCCCTTCAAGGCTCGGGACTGAGCGCCGCCAGCATCACGAGCGGATATAACAACAGCATTGCTGACATCAACGGACAGCGGCTGGACGGGCAGAACTGGAGCGTAGATGGAGGATGGAATCTCGATGCCGGATCAAACAATAGTGTTTTCAATGAAGTGGGAATTGATTTCATTCAGGAGGTAGCGGTGCAGACTTCGAACTACGACGCCGAGTTCGGGCGCTCCGCTTCGTCCACGATCAATGTGGTAACGAAGAGCGGTGGCAGTAAATATCACGGCGGCGGTTTCGAATTCGTTCAAAACAACATTTTCAACGCGTCAAATCCCGGGACCAAGCTGACATTTGTGCCGAGTGCTCAAGTACCCACCTTGAGGGGCTACAATGCGGTTCCGCCATTCCATTTAAACGACTTCGGATGGGATCTGGGCGGCCCCGTCCCTTACATTCAAAAGGGGAAGCTGTTCTTTTTTGCCGGTGAGGAGTGGAAGCGATTTCGAGGATCTGCAGCAGGATTGCAGACTGCAACGGAAGCCCAGACGTTTCCCACAGCAACAGAGGCGACAGGTGATTTTTCTGACATCTACAACGGTGGGAGTGGGCTGGTGCTAAAAACGCCAGCAATAATGCCTTCGAGTTGCGGCGGTACTCTCTTTGTCTCACCCAACGTCATAAATCCCGCGTGCATCACCGGTGATGGGGCAGCGATTGCCAATCTGTATACGAGTGCAGCGAAATTGTCCACGCTGGGAGCGTTACCCACGGCAACCACTGCGAACAACCTCACCTTCAACTTGCCGAACCCGGCCAATATCCGGGAAGACATCATTCGCGTTGATGAACATATCAACAACAAGCAAAGTGTCTATTTCCGGTACCTTCACGACAATGTCGTAATCACCAATCCTTACTCGACATTCGGTGCTACTCCGGAGGTTCCCATCGATCCGGATCAGCGCGATCGTCCTGGATACAACATTCAAATTGGATGGACGGATGTCATAAGCGCATCCCTCGTCAACGAACTCAAGGCCAATGCGGACTGGCATAAGCAGCACACTCCACTCCTGGGTACTAACTGGATGAAGTCCACATACGGTTTTCAGTTCATTCCACCGCTCGGAAGCCCTGCGCAATATGCCGATGGACTTCCTAACATAAATTTCACGGCTGTTTCAGGATTTCCGACTGCGGCACCGACGGTTGTGCAGGGTCCAGCGCTGAACTTCCTAAAGTCCCCAACGGCCGACCTGAGCGTCGCGGATAACTTCTCAATGGTGAAGAACAACCACGCAATAAAGTTCGGGGGGTACTTTGCTCGGAACTACAAGACTCAGAACTCACGTACGGCTTACGACGGCGCGGTAACTTTTGCAAACACCGCGGGCGCGACCAGCGGCACAAACTCCACAGGAGACCCCTTCGCGGATGCGCTTCTGGGGAATTTTAGCAGCCTGTCACAGACATCGGCCTATGATGTGGGTTATTTCAGGTTCAATGACGTCGAGGCGTATGTCCAGGATACATGGAAAGCGACACGTAGGTTAAGTCTTGTGCTGGGGGTTCGCTACATCCGCACAACGCCGACCTACGCCATAGGAAATAACATTACGAACTTCAACCCTTATGCGTTCAACCCTTCTCTGGATGCGACTTTCACGACCGCTGGATCGGGCGGCACGATCAACTCTGCTTCTCCCGGTCTCTGCAGTGGCCCTCAGCTAGACGTAGTGGGTAATCCAGTGCTGTCGGTCGAATGCAACGGACTACAGCGGCCCGGGCAAGTACCTTCCAGCCAGGCCCACAATGTTCCGGCTACCTCCTTCAATCCACAACTCTTAAGTGCCATATCCACCGCCGCAGAGCGCGGTTTTTACAATCCAGAAAACCTATTTTCTCCACGCATTGGATTTTCCTACGCTCCCATCAACGATAAGACCGTGCTTCGCGGCGGCTTTGGAATTTTCTACGATCATCCGCAAGGCAACGTCCTTGGAAATGGCATCAATTCGCAGGGTTATGTACCGTGGTCACAATCGGCCTCGATCTCAGGCGTTAACGCGTCCTTGTCGTCGTACGATTCCGCGCCGGGTGCGGGCACAGTACCCGCTCCAAGCACGCTCAGCCTAAGTGGCGTGAACCCCAGGCTGGTCGTCGCCCGCTTCTATCAATACAGCTTTGGGGTCCAGCACCAGCTGCCACAGAGCATGTTGCTACAGCTTTCTTACGTCGGCAATCAAGGACGCCACATCTTGCGCGGCGGCAATGGCGCCAGCAATATCAACGAACCCAGCTGGACGTCTCAAGGATTTATCCCAGTCGCACCCAACCCGAACACATACGCGTGCCCGGCTGGAATCAACGCCGCTGCATATGGATGCACCGGCGGGTTCGCTAATGCCAGTCTGGGGAAAGATCAGCTTCGCCCCTATCTCGGATACTCCAATCTTGGGATGGAGTTGAGCGATGTCAACTCCAACTACAATTCACTCCAAGCTACCCTAACCAAACGCGCAGGTTTTATCACCGCTCAAATCGCCTACACGTACTCAAAAGCGATGGGAGATGGGGGTGGCGCGGGAGACGCTTATAACGAGAATCCGGAACCGGAGTGCCCGTTTACTTGCCTGGTCAGTACAGCGTCCAGTCCAGTAATTGTTACGGGCGGAAATGCCAGTGGAATCGGGGGAACCCAGTCCGGCGGGGTGGTAGAGTCCTGGCAAAAATATGACTACGCCAAATTAAGCTTCGACGCGACTCACATCGTTGCTGCCAGTTTTACGGTCGAGACGCCATGGGGCAAGAGCTTCAGCGGCCTCAGAGGAGCGGTGGTGAAAGGATGGTCTCTGAGTTCGATTGTGCACTACCAGAGCGGCTCTCCGTTCACTGCTACCGACACCGTAGCCTTGGGCACTTCCACTACGGGCATCACGATCAATCGGCGAGCGAATTTTGTTGCTGGTCAGCCGATTCAATTTAGCGGCACATGTGCGAATGCCAACGCGATATGCTGGGTTAATCCGAACGCTTTCGCGCCCGAATCTCCTCTCGGTGCGGGCAATGCTCCCGCCAGCATCATTACCGGGCCTGCATTTTACCAGTGGGACCTATCGTTACGAAAGCTGTTCTCGATTCGCCGCAGAGAGGGTATGGCGCTGCAATTCCAGGCAGATGCATTCAACGCCTTTAACCAAACGAACTGGAGTGGTCTCGGCGGATTTAGCGTTAATAACGTTGGTAGCAGCAGTTTTGGCCAGATCACGCAGTCGTTCCCAGCGCGCGTTCTTCAGTTCGGTGGGAAATTTACTTTCTGAAGCCATTACATCCAGGTTCTGGCTGGTCGAGCAGGCTGAGGAGTATGTGGACTCGCCCGTTTCTTACTCCGTTAAGTCAGGTCTCTGGAAGCAAAAGTAGAACCTTTTGTCAAGCAGGCCCTTGTTTTTTCGGCTCATGCCTCGCTGACGGTTCGGTTGCTTGACAGAGCCAACGTTGAACTTCGGAAACAGCGTACTATTTCGAAGATCAGAATACAGGCGCCGCTTCCGGCCCGTACCTCAACCGCGAGCTGCCCTGAGGAGGAAGAGTGCCTTACACGCGACGTGAGTTTCTCGATGCGCTTGCGCTGGGTGCGGCGGGACTCGCCATAGGAACTTCCGCGAGGAGCTACGCCCGTATCCTTGGGTCCAACGATCGTCTGAACTTTGCTGTGATCGGCTTGAACGGACGTGGCTACGCACACTTGGCATCGCTGACGACTAACAAGAAGTCTGCGCGGATTTCTCACGTCTGCGACGTCGACAGCAATACTCTGCGCAAGTTCGCCTCAAGCGTGGAACAACACATGGGCGAAATGCCAAAAACCGACAAAGACTTCCGCCGGATTCTAGAGGCGAATGATCTGGATGCGATCACGATCGCGACTCCCGATCATTGGCATACGGCAATGGCGGTCGCCGGATTGCAGGCCAGCAAGCACGTCTACGTAGAAAAACCTTGCAGCCATAATCCTGCTGAAGGAGCTTTGCTCGTCGAGGCACAACGGAAATACGGCAAGCTCGTCCAGATGGGCAATCAGCAGCGCTCTTCAGCGCATACGATCGAGGTCATCCAGAAGATTCGCGAGGGCGTGATCGGCCGTCCTTACCTTGCCAACGCTTGGTACTGCAATGTGCGGAAGTCGATTGGCATCGGCAAGGAAGCGCCTGTGCCACCGCAATTGGATTGGGATTTGTGGTTGGGACCGGCGCCGCGTCGTCCCTATAAAGATAATGTGCAGCCGTACAACTGGCATTGGTTCAAGATGTACGGCACCGGTGAAGCGTTGAATAATGGTACGCATGAGGTCGACGTGTGCCGCTGGGCGCTGGACGTCGGCTATCCCAAACGAGTGACGGCATCAGGCGGCCGATATCATTTCAGGGACGACTGGCAGTTTTACGACACTCTAGTCACCGGCTTTGAGTACGAAGATGCGATGCTCACCTGGGACGGCAAGAGCTGCCAAGGAATGAAGTATTACGGTCGAGACCGCGGCTCGGCAATTCTGGGAACCGATGGAACCGTATTGGTCGATCGTGATGGCTACGAGATTTACGATCTCAAAGGGAAGAAGACAAGCGAATTCAAGGCGGGAAGCCGAACCTCGTCGACCGACCTGGTTGGCAGCGACTCTATGACCGACGCGCATTTCGCCAACTTCATTGCAGGAATTCGCAGCGGCGAAAAACTCAACGCTCCCGTGTCGGAAGGCAACATCGCAGTGACCATGCTGCAGCTCTCCAATATTGCATGGGAAGTGAATCACGAACTGAATCTCGACACAAAAGATGGACACATTCAAGAGGATCCCGACGGCATGAAACTCTGGGATCGTGAATACGAAACTGGCTGGGCACCACATCTCTAGGATTCAGGCGGCTGGCTCCCATGAACAATATCTCGCGTCGCGACTTTCTACGAACCACGGCCACTGCGGCTGCCGCGTTTTCGGCTCCACGTAAAATGGCGGCGCTCGTGGAAAAAACCCCAGAACCATCGATGATCCGGTTAGGGGTGGCTAGCTACACATTTCGTAACTTCGGCCGCGCCCAATTGATCGGATTCATGAAGCAACTCAACGTTGTCGATCTGAATGCAAAAGATGTCGGCGATCATCTTCCCGCAGACGAGCATGGAGAGGCGGCCGCCCTTCAGAACTACTCTGCGGCTGGCATCCACCTGCATGCGGCGGGAGTGATTTCATTCACCAAAGATGAAGATGCCGATATCCGGACTAAGTTCGAATACGCCAAGCGAGCCGGGATCCCCGTCATCGTCGGCGGTGATCCGTCGCCCGAGACTCTGCCGCGAATCGAAAGGTTTGTGAACGAATACGACATCCGCGTCGCCATTCATAATCATGGACCGGAAGACCGGATCTGGCACTCGCCGCTGGATGTGTTGAAAGCAATCAAGAGCCTGGATCCCCGCATCGGTTGCTGCATCGATGTCGGGCACACGGTTCGCGGGGGTACCGACGTAGTGCAGGCCATTCACGAGGCGGGCACGAGGCTGTACAACGTGCACATGAAGGACCTGACGAACTTTCAGGATAAACAAAGCCAGGTCGCGGTGGGAGACGGCAAGATGCCGGTGCGCAAGATTTTTGAAGCTCTAATTATGGAAAAATACTCGGGCTTCGTCGATTTAGAGTATGAGGTTCATCCCGATGACCCCATTCCGGGAGTCGTCCGCAGCTATGCCTTCATGCGAGAAGTGCTGGCGGATATGGAGCGTAACCGAGCCTGATCTGTTTACCGGACGGTGTCGACCACGGCGACCTGAGGAAGCCCAATCGAAGTGATATGCCACGGCGCTGTGAGTGGCATGTCGCTCACAGGGATCTCCGGGTCCTAGAAAGGATCAAGCGGCCTGCGGAAATGCGGGCTCAAAAGGTATATAAGGTTGCGGGGTTATCGACCAGGATGGTCTTGCGCAAGGTCGTGTCCGGAGCCCATGTCGCCAGCAGATTCAGGAGATGGCCGTCGTCAACGCGAAGCAGCGGAGAAATATCGCCAAGCTTGCGGCCAGTTCCCGTGTCAGGATGCGGCCAGTCCGAACCCCACAGAATCCGCTGAGGGTTTGCTGCGATCAGCGCGTGCACTAACGGCGCCAGGTCGGGATAGTCGGGCGCACTGCTGGAGGCGCGGTATGCTGCCGAAATCTTGACGTATGCTTTCCCGCTTTCCACGAGCTGTAAGAGTTTGTCGAATCCCGGTTGCCGAAGACCGGCTTCGGCTTTGGCTCCGCCAAAGTGGTCAAACACCACCGGGACCGGCGACGCCAGTACAAGGTCGCTTAGCCCCGCAACCACCGGCAAGGCGGCGTAAATCTGTACATGCCACTTGGGCCCTTGAATCTGCTCGATCGCGGACTTGAGACGATGTCGCGCATCGGCAAGACTTGTATCTTTCGCGAGTCCCAGGTTGATCCTGACACCGCGAATCCCTGCGCGCTGCATATCGTCGAGCATGGTGGACGAAATTGCATCCGGCAGGACCGCAATTCCCCGTGCCCCCGAACTGTATTGCTTCATGGCGTCAAGGGTGCAGGAATTGTCAGTGCCATAGACACTGGGCTGTACGATCACTGCGCGACCGATGCGCAAGGCCCGATGCATCGCCAACAATTCCGCGGCGGATGCGGATTCCGGCGTGTAAGTGCGCGATGCCGCAAACGGGAACCGCTTCGCATCGCCGAAGACGTGGACGTGACAATCGCAAGCTCGTTCCGGAAGATCAAACCGAACCGGCGTAATCGAATGTTGGGTTTCGGCGGAAAAGCCAAGCTTTAGCGATCGAGCCAATCCAGTGGCACCGATTCCGGTCACAAAGGTGCGGCGCGACAGCATAGGCCGAATATTCTATTCATGGGAATGTCCGTCCGCAATATAATTACCAGGCGGGAAGTCGCCTGAAGCGCAGTTGAATTCACTGACGTGACATGCGAGCTGTAATACCTACAGATCAACCGCAAGACAAGCTTACCCGCAGAGAAATGCTCCGCCTGTCCGCCGCCGGCATGGCCGCGTTGCAGGGCACGGCGCTTTCCGCGCCGGTTGTCACGCCCCCCGCCGCTGCATCCTCGCCCGCCACCGCTGAAAGCCGACTCTACTCCACGCTTCTCAAGACCTGGTGCGACGGGCTCATCGCCCGTCAGATTGTTGCGATGCGCGAGCCCGCGTTTTACGGCGGCCTACTCTGCCCGGCCTGCGCCCTCATCCACGGCCGCTGCGGAGACGCCGCCTACCCACTGTTCCTTATGGCACACTCGACCGGCGACGAAAAATACTGGCGCGCGTCGAAACTTGTCCATGAATGGTCTGAGCCGCAGGTGAGCCGCCCCGACGGCAGTT
>Ga0210402_10003613_pt1 | contig 14411 bp, 16 predicted proteins | sample IncBWC7MmetaG_FD_161055 | JGI IMG/M metagenome (GOLD analysis project Ga0210402, IMG submission 161055) | Forest soil microbial communities from Barre Woods Harvard Forest LTER site, Petersham, Massachusetts, United States - Inc-BW-C-7-M | ecosystem: Environmental > Terrestrial > Soil >...
CCTCCCTTCCTCCTCCCATCCTCCCATCCTCCCATCTCCCATGCACTCCCCATCCCCCTTTCCTCCACTTGTCCCTCTTTTCCTCTTTTCCCCTTCTGCCCTCCCTTTCCTCCCTCTTCCCCACCTCTCTCCCCCTGTACTTCCCCCTCCCCTTCTGTCCTGACCTCCTTTATTTTTTTGCATGTAGTCCTGTTGTATTTATTTAATTTAGTTTAATTTAATTTAATTTAATTTAAAATTAATTCTCATTGAATTCCAATTGAGCTGAGATAAAGTTTGCCAATATATTCTATATGATTTACTTGGTTACTTTTAAGTAGGGCTCCTTGAAGACTCCTTGAGGACTCCTTAAGGACTCCTGTGAAGACCCTTGGGGTGAGTCTCTGACAAGTCCTTGAGGAGTCCTTGAGGATCCGTGGGGGAGTGTAACATACACCAAAAAAAGGCAAAGATACCACACATAATATTGATATAATAGATAATTCTGATGATGACTATATTAGTGAAGATGCTAAAAGAAAAAACAAATCAACTCAAAAAAGTTAAATATTCTTTTCAACCTGGTCACCCTCAATATCAAATACATCATGTTCACATAGATACACTCCCTAGATTATCTAACTTTATCCCAAATACACTACCAAGACCTGATTGTGGTGACAGAGAATATTATTGCTATACCATGTTAACATTTTCAAACCTTGGAGAACATGTACTGATCTCAAAACAAGATAGATTCTTGGGATAAAGTATTTTCAGCTCCATCATTTACAAATCAACAATCCAAAATTATAAAACATATGAATGTTCATTTTGAATGTCTGGATGCTTGTGATAATTATTCTACTAAACAAAAAATGGAGTTCAAAGATAATACTCATTACCAATGGCTTACACCTGAAATGGTATCTGATCTGAATGATGACCCAATTCACAATGGTGATGATTTTAATGTAGACTTTCATTATAGTGCAGATGAAAAAAATATCTAGATAAATTAAATACAATGAAAGCAACTGAACAAACTCTGAGAACATCAGGATGGTTGATTAAATGTGATTATGGATTGCCTGACATTGGATCATTACATCCTATACAACCATCTATTGTTCAGTCAAGTAAACAATGGAATATAGCAGTATATCAAAAGTAACAAGTGATAATAGATGGGGGAAAAAAAGAAAAAACAGTATTTGCCTACTAATTTTGAATAAAATAAATCAATGCATGCCAATAAAGTTTAAAAAATAGTTGACAAATCCTATTTATTTTATTCATATCAATGTGCTAATGCAAATAACAAGAATTTAATAAAATCTTGTATTGATGCATTTAATTTAAATGCTGATCAAATAAGAGCTTTTCACATTGTGACCAATCATGCCACTTCAAACAATTCAAACAATTTACATATGTATTTGAATGGTATGGCTGGGACTGGAAAAAGTCAGGTCATTAAAGCATTAATGCATTTTTTTAATCAAAGAAGAGAAAACCACCATTTTTTGGTTTTAGCTTCTACTGGTGCTGCAGCAGCCCTTGTGAATGAATCAATGTATCACTCAGTTCTTGGCATTAATGAGGGAAATTTTTCATCTGAAAAGAATCTTGCCCAAATCAGAGCTAATTTTGAAGGCATTGATTATATATTCTTAGATAATGGTAAAATCCTTCAATGTCTCACTCCATCCGGTTGTGCTCCAAGAAACGACCAACTATGAGGGTAGCTACGAGGATTGTTATGCCTACTGCTTCGACCACACTGTGCCCAAGGCTGGAGCCGATATTGAAGAATCCAATGCTGGATCAGATGAGGACTTGTCAGATAGTATGGAGCAGGACCGCAAGTCGACGGTTTTCTACATCCCTGATACATCCGCTATCAAGCAGATCAGCTCCAAAGAATACATTGAGCACATGGGTAATGAGGCCCAGCCTGGGGAGCATAAATACTTTGGCAGTGGGATGTTTGTGCGTGAAAGGAAGAGCACTTGAATTTAGCCTTCATTTCGAGATGTAACTCTAGCAGAAACGAAATTATTATCTGTGTATTGACTGTTTTGTGATTATGTTGTCTTGTAGAGACTTATACAAAATTAGTTGTCAATGTGTAAAAGCTCAAGGTGAACATAATAAGCCCTTTGGAGGTATTAACTTTATTTTTTCTGGTGATTTTGCTCAGCTTCCTTCTGCAATGGGAGCACCAACATTATATTCTGGAACAGTAGAAACACAAATAAATTCATCACAAACTATGGAAAAACAAGAAACATCTATTGGTAAAGCTTTATGGCATCAAGTTACAACTGTTGTAATATTACAAGAAAATATGAGACAAAAAATTCAATCCTATGAAGATGCAAAGCTCCAAAAAGCTTGAGAAAACATGAGATATAAAGCTTGCACATCTAAAGATATTGTTTTTTAAGTTGAATTGCTGAAAGAGGACCAAATAATCCAAAATTATTACAAAAATGATTTTGAAATGTTTCTGTGATTACAGCTTTCAATGTTCAAAAAGATAAAATCAATGAACTTGGATGTAAATGCTTTGCTGATGAAAACAATCAAACTTTAACAACTTTTTACTCCATTGACCAATGGAAAGATACTGAAACAAAAAGAAGAAAAAGGGTGTTCCACCTAAAAGGCCAATCAATCCCACTCATAATGGCAATGCCTTGACTCCCAGTTTGCAAAAGTTATTATGGGAACTACCACATTTATCATCTGATAAACATATACCTGGTAAATTACCTTTATGTATAGGAATGCCTGTGATCTTAAGAAATAATGATGCAACAGAATGTCGTATGACCAAGGGTGCTGAAGGAACAGTTGTAAACTGGCAATCAATCAAAGGAACAGAAGGTCAAAATATCTTTGACACATTGTTTGTCAAATTGAAAAATCCACCAAAATCAATACAAATTGAAGGGCTGCCAGAAAATGTTGTTCCGATTACAAGACATATCACATCAACCATATATGTATTGCCAGATGATGAAACTATTTCAATATCAAGGGATCAAGGGATCAAGCATAAGTACTGCCAAATTTTGCCATGACAGATTATACATCATAAGGACGAACCAGACCTGATAACCCAGTGGATCTTAGTAACTGCAAAAATCATCAATCATATTATACATGTTTATCATGAAGTGCCTCTGCTGTTGGAATGATCATCATACAGGGATTTGATGCAAATAAAATTATTGGTGGGGCCTCTGGCTATCTCAGACAAGAATTCAGAGAACTTGAATTATTAGACAAAATTACCAAACTACTGCCTGATCATATTTATAGCACTCAACACAATGTGATCATTCAACAAATTCAAGCATGGAAAGGAACTACATATATACTGAAAAATGTTCTATCTGCCATTTGCTGGAAACATTCAGATTTCATGTTCATGCAAAATGCAGTATTTTGTGTATATATTACAAGTACTGCTTTTTTTCCATCACATCTTAATAAATTAGAGTTATTGAAATCACTCAAGTGACCTTTTCATAATATGTTCTTCCTGTAATTCTACCATTTTACTATCTGTACTTCCAATTCCATCTAGTCCATATGGAAATAAATGAGGAAACATCATAGGATACAGTTTGGGATTATGATATATTGATTGCGGAGCTTTGTCATGACCAATAGCCAGAACACCACCATTATTTTATATTAAATGTTTCATGGCTCTTGCTATTGATGTCTTTGGGTTATTGATTTCAAGTTCTTCATCGGTTATCCCATTTACAGGACATGGACCATCTTCTGTTCCATCTTCATAGTCCTGATCAAAGGTGCTAGTAGACTCTGCCCTTTTGTTAGTTTCTGCATGCCTATATGCAACAACTACAGGACAACCATTTTCAGGATATTCTTTCAAATTATCATAGGGAATATCCAAATCATAATAATCAACATAATTGAATTTGAGCCATTCCAATGCACTGTATACTGTGTACACACTAGTAAGGGAGTTCACTTCATATTGTTGTCAGTTGGTCTATGGACCAGTAAATATAAAAGCCACAACATCATCAAGTTCTTCAATAGATGGGATGTAGGAGTTCATCCTTTCTGCAAACATTGCTTACATTACATACAGATATTTGTGCATGTTGAATCAAATACAGGTCCAGGGAGTTTGTCAATTGAAGCAGAATTTGTTGTTCTCTCTTTATGGGTAAACCCATATCCACTCCTTGATAGAATATGTAAGTTACAACTTTGATAAATTTTTACATGGAGTTAACTGTTCACAAACAGCACATCCACTTTATAAGATGTTTGTGGAAGAGCAAGCTTTACAGTAATCACAAATAATGTTTTCTTGAAGTTCATATAAGGGTGGTGATGGAGGAAATATAGTATTTTCATTGTTTTCTGTTGTTCCATTGTTTATATGTTGAGGTTTTGACTTTGCCTTTTTACAGAATGCTTTATTTATTTTTGATTTACTAAGTTTTGAATAAATTTCAAATACAGATGCATATGTTTAATTGCAGTAGTGATTTGATAGCAACTCATTCATCTGTGATATCTTTACTCTATATGATAAATTCAAATTATGAAGCTTACAGATTTCTTTGACATCATATCTAGTTAACAAAGGTAAAAATATTAGTAAAGGTACACAACCAAATATATAGTTTTGGTTTTGTTTACATAAATCTATAGCAACTGACTTTGGACAGTAAGACAAAAATGTAAATGAAGTGTCAGGTTTGTATTCCATATCAGATCCAGTATTTACATGTTGATGCAAGAGCTCATAGGTCAAAATGGGCTTTCAGCCTCCACCAACATCATAATTTAATGATGATATGATGGTGTCATCAACATTATTGCTTGTGTTGTCTTGTATAGTATACTTATAGTTTTGATTAATATAATTTTTATTGAAAAAGATGAAAAGATAATGTTTTTCCAAATAATGATCAAATACAGCGTAAGAAAGTGAATACAACATCAAAAAATCAAAAAATTTGTTAAAAGATAAATGCATAACATGGCTTCCAAATTAATTTTATAATTGTGGTGATTATACCGGGAGCACATCAAAGACATCTGAATTATTTTACATTTCTTCAATATAGACATATGTTTTTCAAGACAGTATACAATATAGAAATTGAATGTGGACAAATTCTGACCTTGACATGCCTTTTGGAATAACAACATGAATCAAAGAAATCTGGATAAGATATGCTTTATATATGTGTTACTAGACTGGAACTTTGCAATGTTTACCCTGCACATATTGATATTAACACCCATCTGGGCTAAACATATTTCTGTTTTATATACACCCATTTTGGCTAAACATGTTTCTGTTTTGTATACACCCATCTGGGTTATTTGGTAAAAGTTCTCATCTAACACAGTCATATTTATGTCCAACATAAATGTACAATCAACAGAAGGGATCAGAGATTGATACATGTTATTTGCTTTCAAATAAAGAGAAAGCATAGTATAAATGGATCCTATTTTTGAATGAAATCTGTGTGACAAAGAGGTATCTGTAATTCAGATTGGTGAGTTGGGTTCATTATCATAGAAAGTTGCATGTGGATCCAAACAGATAACAAAACACAGCACAAGAAATGCCTACATCAATATCAATTGTAACACTCTGTTGGGCTAAACATGTATTCACATTATTGTAAGCATGTTGCTTACTACAGTCCTCCTAATGTACATATATACAGCCTGCTGGCTGAACAACTATGTTGTTCAGTTATGTCCCTTTTGGTATAACAGTTATGGTGCTAGGCTGTCCAGACTACTTACAATTATTTACACTCATTTGATCAAATTGATAAAAAGACAGGTCTATAGTCATTGTTTCCATATTATATATATAATTGTACATACCTGTAAGTGTCAAAGAAAATTGGAATTTTTGTGTCAGATGTTATGTTGAATCAGATATTTTGAATTAAACATAAATTTGGAAAAATACTTGGATTTTTTATGTTATATAAAGGTGTTGGAGTGGCATTGAAAAAGATGACAGAGATGTAGTGGAGTAAAAACATATGGAATAGAAATGTGAGTGATAGGTGGTGTAACATGATGGTAAAACAATAACTGTTTTTCTGTTATTGCATCATTAATATATGAAATCACATGTCATATGACATCATTATTACAAGGGGCTCAAATAACTTTAATTTTAAGGTTTATTCCTTAATAAAATAATAAATATTCACAAATTTCATCTTAAATAATTACAATGAAAAAATCCAATTGATATACTATAGCCTATAAAACATATTACAGAGTGAGTAAGAGGGAAGAAGACAGATCATATGGATATCACATCATTTTTTGTTTGTAATAATAATAAATGAAAACTAGTGAATTTAATGAAAATTTAAATTTAAACAATCACATACCTTGTTGTGTTGAGCTGTCACTATATCAGCATCTGGAATTTTAAAACCCAAAACATTGTTCTTATTATTTTCAAAGTCTGCTTCCATTTCTTCATCTACATTGTGTGTTATCAATGAAAAAGTTAATGTAGCATATATGCAAGACAAATCTATAGAATTGGCTTCAAGAAAATAAGATGTTACTATAAAACATTTTATTATAGTATAAAATGTTTAGATGCTGTTCAGCTGGAGATTCTGAGAATTGAATTTGGAATCTATTTTTAAGAAAGTAGCATGATATAAGTGGCATCTAATAAACCATAACAACCTTTTCTGACTTGGCTCTTTTTAAAGATGGCTCAGCACAGGCTGGAAACCATTGGCATATGTAAACACATTATTGTTGTGGCTTGTTATATTGTTCAAGCTGTTGGCTATGTTGCCATTCTATATGTAAACCCTCTGTACTGGAAATAGGATTATCATAGTACTTTTGCATTGACTGGAGAAATGTGGGGGCAGGAACTGATTCATAGTCACCCAGATTGTATTAAAAATGAACTTTAAATGAGGGTTCATGTATTTCTGGCCCTGGCTTTTATGGCTCAAGTCCCAGGCATAGTCACACCAAACAGAAGTGGGAAAAGCAAAAGAACACACTCAAAAACTAGTTGCACAGTTCAGTCACAGCAGAGTCACACTATTACACTGATTATATCAAGCTACTATATTTAGGAATAGATTCAAAATTCAATTCTTGGAATCTCCAGCCAAACAGTGCCTTACATGTTGAAAATACAACTTCTTTATTATTGTGTATGGCTAATGAAAAAATTGATGTTGAAGTTTCAGGATGTCCACCAGAAGAATCTATGGAATTCACTTTTTTTAATACATAGTGTTATTATCAAACATTTTATAAAAATAAAAAATGCTTATATATTGAAAATTATAATGGAATCCTGGGTTGGGTAGCTTATCACTCGGTTCACACCTCCCAATGCACACAACCAATGTATAAATCAAAGGGATGCAGGAGTAGTGATAAGTGTAAAGCTAAAGAGAGTGATTAGGTAAGAGTTCCTATATAGGCCAGAGGGCCTTGGTAAATAAGCACAAATATTCATGAGTGCTAGATATGTTACAAAAATACTGCTGCAGGAATGGTTGTTGAATATGGACCTTTCAAAGATTTTGTTGGTTGAGGGATTAACACAGATGGTTTTGACGTTTTAGTTGGCATGATAGGGGGAGTTTTTGGTTTAAGAAGAGGCTTTGGATGAAAGGTTGTTTCTTTTTTGAGATTTTATCTTCCCCCTTTTCTTCATTTTCATCTCTTTTTCCTGTTTCTTTTCTCTGTCCCCTTGTAACATATCTAGCACTCATACACATTTGTGCATGTTTACCAAGGCCCTCTGGCCTATAATAGGACTATTACCTAATCAATCTCCTTAGCATTACTTTATCACCTCCTAGCACCTCTTTGATCTTATACATTGGTTGTGTGCAATTGGAGCAGTGAACTAAGTATTGTGCTCTATTAACCCAGAAACCATGATACCATCCAGTTACATCAGTAATTTGCTGCTTTTAGTCAACTGCAAACATGTAGCAATTACTGCTATATAGTTGACTAAAATAGTATAAACTACTGCCATAAGACTTAGTATCTAGGTTCTGACATTGTGAAGAATATTGTAGATGAGTTCCTTCAAATCATATACTGTTCCATTTTCAGATATAACCTTGAAGGGTTTGGAATTGCCTTGTATGAGACACTAGAGTATATGAGTTGTATTGTCAGTCATATCAGTGCTTGGTCTTGGAATGACTCTAAGTCCTGCTTCTGTGTTCAAGTTGGTGCATTTTAAGCTCAAACTTGATTATATAATAATTAATATTGTGAAAAACATTATTCTTTTGCTGCTTCTGGATGAGTTCCTTCAAGTCAGATGTGTCTCCATTTCCAGATATGATGTTGCTGAAATTCAAGAATATGTTGGTGCAAGAGGCACAACCTCTGTAGGTTGAAGCTGAAGTTCTCTTCTTGCACTAAGTCTTCCTTGTCCTTGTTTGTTCATTGGACCCTGATCATACGATCAGGCCCAGTGCATGCTTACAGTCTTTACTCCCCCGGTTTAGAGCATAACAACATTTTTAATAAACATTTGTGTCAGAAAATGAAACAAATCTAGCACCTGCTACTGGGTTATAAGCAATTAAATTATGGCATTCTTTATTAGTTTTTGGTATCTGCATAATACAAATATATTGGATGTTTGTTATCTGAGGTGCAAATGTTATAAACCATGATGGAGCTCCAATATATGAGATTGGAGACTAAATTTCATTCTGCATATTTTTTTTTTAAAGTAATAGAGCCTTGGACATGTCCTGCAAAATGATCAAAATCTGATATAAGCTGATAGCAGTTTTTATTAGCATTAGTTTCAGGTTTAATTATTTCTCCTTTAGATAATCTCTTTGATAAGTCAAATAGTATACCAATGTTAATATTTATTATTCATTATGCAATATTGTTGAAACCATATCTTTATGTCAGCAAATATCTGAATAAATTGCTGCTGTTGCATGTCTTTCATTACATATATTTAGATCTTCAATCTCATTTAAAATTCCTTCTTGCACTGTTGTTAAGCCAGTTATCATGTCAGCATGATATCATATGGTTTGATTAGATAAGATTATGCGTGATGTAATATGAAATGCTCCAAAATATATTATGTCTCTTAAATAAAGTATTTTAGATTTATTATCTTTTTTAATTACTATATTGTCACTAATCATAACATCTTGTTTATAAATATTAAAGACTAAGATATGGGGTATATTAGACAATATTGTTTGTTGTATCATATTAGTCAAACAATTTGGACAATTATGATGGCTAGATCCTTTGATATTATTTACCAGTTAAACCTGCCATATTATCAGTAGCATGAATTACAGAAGCCTGATTATTACTTATAACTCTGCCTTGATGGTTACATTGTGAATGAACAAGTTGACTTTTGGTAATGATGTTTATAGATTTTAACATGGAAAGTAGTATAGACTCAATACTTGTTCCTCTTGTTCCATAAGGAAAAGCATTACTATTTGTTTAATAAAAAATATGTCTAATCTTATCACATATGTTTTCTAATGAACATATGCCATTCAGATTTTTTTGTAATTCTAAACCCAATATTCTTAAATATTGGCTGGTGGTTTCTTTAAAAAAGTGATTGTAATGTTTTAGATCCAATATTCAGATATTTCTGAGTATAGTCAATATAGCATCATATGCACAACTATATGGTGAATGTATAATCAACATATTTGGAATGAATATATTCAGTGCCTGGGCTACTTTTGGACTACTTTCTTTGTTCTCCATACATATCCATTCTTTCTTTACTTATTTCACAGACCTTGCTCTGCATTTTCTCTTTGATATTGATTTAGCTCATCACATTGTAGTAACATATGATTTTCCCCGATGAAGTACAGCTCTGTCATCAAGATGCACCTAAAATTTCACTAGCCTATCCCTCTTGCCATCTCCTATAACAGCTGGTGGCAAGACTAGCACTTGTTTGTCTTGATTCATTGCAGGAATGCTAGACTCTAGAGTTACCAACATAAACAATTCAGGAATGGAGAGAAGGCTCAAGATGTAGAACTGGTGCCTTTTAAGTTGAAGTTTTAACAATGGTTTTGGTTATTGAAATTTTGCATCTGAAAAATAATTCAATTTGTCACATGTTCATGTGGTCTAGAGAAAGGTTTTGGACAATAAAACAGCACAGCATCCTTATTATAAGCTTGGAGACCCTGCTTCTCTGCTCTTGTAACTGTTTCAACATCTTTTCCAGCCATAACCTCAGCTTATCAAATTTCACTGGCTGAGGTAGATTGTCTAATTTAACAAAAATGGTATCAAGTACAACTTTTCCATGTGGACCTTTGATAGATTGCAAACCTGCAACTGTTCCTTCTTGCCCTTTTGTTATACATACTTCAGTTGCACTATTATTTCTTATCATAACTGGCATGCCAATACACAGATAAAGTTTGCCTGCCACAAGCTTTTCAGTTGAAAATAGAGGTTGTTTCCATAAAAGTGCTCGTATATAATTTATAAGTTTTGCAATTTTTAACAATTTTCCTTTTATTTTCCCAGTTTTTCCTTGTTTCTTTTCTATATTGTTTAATTTATCAACTGAATAAAAGTTGTGAGTTTTGTTTTGTATCTGCTGCAAATCTTGCACATCTTTGTAGATATTCCATGCAGTGATTATAGAACTGTGCTGTAAGTAGTCTGGACAGCCTAGCACCATAACTGTTACACCAAAAGGGACATAACTGAATAACATAGTTGTTTAGCCAGCAGGCTGTATATATGTACATTAGGAGGACTGTAATAAGCAACACACTTATGCCCTTCCACATTCTGAAGACAGAACCCACTCATGTGTGGCCTCCATCCCTAACAGCACAGAACAGAAACAGCAATAGTAAACAGTTCCATGAGCTTTTAAAGGGTTTTTTAGAGTGGGAAGTGACCATATATGCTCCCTAAAAGGGAGCAACCCCTTTCCAAGCCACTATCAGTTTTCTGCCCCCAGAAGGGTTTGAACCTGTGACCTGATGTTGTTTAGTTAATGTAAGTAGTCTGGACAGCCTAGCACCATAACTGTTACACCAAAAGGGACATAACTGAACAATATAGTTGTTCAGCCAGAATACAAAGGAATACAATATCTTGAGGAGTACAAGCTTTATATCACATATTTTCTAATGCAGTTCTAAGTTTACCATCTTCTACTGTCTGTATTTTCTGTCTCATGTTTTGATGTAAAATAACAACTGTTGTAACTTGATGCCACAAAGCTTTTCCTATTGCAGATTCTTGTCCTCTAAAGGATGTTTCTGATAACCCTTTTCCACCAATTGATCCACTATATAGTGATGTGGCCTCCTTTCTAATTGCAGGAGGTAGTTGTGTAAAGTCACCAGCAAATATCATATTAATGCCATCAAATGGTGCATCAGGTTCATTCATAGCTTTTTCTAATCAAGCACAAATGTGATACATGTTGTGATATGATAACATTGATACTTTATCTAAAAAAATATACTCAACACCTTCAAGTCTTGTCTGTATTTGAGACAATATTGTTGCAGTTATAGGTCCATCATCTATATCTCTGATTCCAAACACTGAATGGTATGTTGAACCAGAAAGAAGAGCAGCAGCTGTGCTTGTAGGTGCCAACACTAGAAAGTGATGTGATTTGTTTCTTTTTCAAAAAATTTAATTAATGCTTTAATAACTTGTGTTTTACCTGTTCCTCCCATTCCACCAATATACATTTTGAGTCTGTCTGTATTTTTTGTAGTTGCATAATAATATGATATTTGCTGGTGATTTTACACAACTACCTCCTGCAATTAGAAAGGAGGCCACATCACTATATAGTGGATCAATTGGTGGAAAGGGGTTATCAGAAACATCCTTTAGAGGACAAGAATCTGCAATAGGAAAAGCTTTGTGGCATCAAGTTACAACAGTTGTTATTTTACATCAAAACATGAGACAGAAAATACAGACAGTAGAAGATGGTAAACTTAGAACTGCATTAGAAAATATGTGATATAAAGCTTGTACTCCTCAAGATATTGTATTCCTTTATATTCTGGCTGAACAACTATATTGTTCAGTTATGTCCCTTTTGGTGTAACAGTTATGGTGCTAGGCTGTCCAGACTACTTACAGCACAGTTCTTTAATCACTGCATGGAATATCTAAAAAGATGTGCAAGATTTGCAGCAGATACAAAACAAAACTCACAACTTTTTATTCAGTTGATAAATTAAACAATATAGAAAAGAAATAAGGAAAAACTGGGAAAACAAAAGGAAAATTGTTAAAAATTGCAAAACTCATAAATTATATACAAGCACTTTTATGAAAACAACCTCTATTTGCAACTGAAAAGCTGGTGGCAGACAAACTTTATCTGTGTATTGGCATGCCAGTTATGATAAGAAATAATAGTGCAACTGAACTATGTATAACAAAAGAGCAAGAAGGAACAGTTGGAGGTTTGCAATCTACCAAGGGTCCACATGGAAAACTTGTACTTGATACCATTTTTGTTAAATTAGACAATCTACCTCAACCAGTGAAATTTGATAAGAACTTGCTGACTCTCTTGGCAGCTCCACAAACCAGAACCTTTAAAACCCAATCACACTGTTGTACTGATTGCACACTGTCTGCACTCCCGCCACTGCACAGAAATTACTTCATGGCCAGCTCTCACTCACTCCACACTTGTACATACTGATTGCACACTGTCTGCACTCCCGTCACTGCACAACCAGAAAGAAGAGCAGCAGCTGTGCTTGTAGGTGCCAACACTAGAAAGTGATGTGATTTGTTTCTTTTTCAAAAAATTTAATTAATGCTTTAATAACTTGCGTTTTACCTGTTCCTCCCATTCCACCAATATACATTTTGAGTTTGTCTGTATTTTTTGTAGTTGCATAATTTGCAACAATTTGATATGTTCTTTCTTGCTCTTCATTTAAACAGAATTCAGTTGCAGTATTGTCAATAAACTGTTGACCTTCAGAAGCTTTAAAAGAATGTTCCAGATATGTTTTATCAATAATTTTTACATCATTGAAAGCAGTAGCATTAGACTTTTCAGAATTAATTGTTCAAGTCAAACAATAAGTTTTAACTCATTCATCCACTGCTGTCCATTTTTTTAGTTGGACAGCAGCTTTCTATTCCTTTCCAGATTGTAATATTGTAGGTTTGATAGGTTGAAGATTATTAAATTCAGGAGAACCATTTTAACATTCATCTAACCATCCTGCAGAACTTAATATAGCATTTATTTCTTTTGTATCACTGTCCCGCTTTTTACCTATAAATCTGTTAGATATAAGTCAGTCATCCTCTTCATTTATATTTTCACATGAATTCTGCATGTTAAAATTTATATGGTTTTCTTCATCTAACTCTTCTATTATATCATTTGTAGCCCAATGTGCAAAAAAGCTATTTTGTCCATCTTGTTTTAATTTAGCTGAATAATTATCACATGCATCAAGACATTCATATCTAATGGTAAAATATTTCATTAATTCAATTTGCCACTGTGAGAAAACATATGATGTAAAAGTTTCATTCCAGTTTTTATTATCTGTTTTTACATTTTTCCCTGATCTTCATGGCTTGAAAAGTGTAAGCATAGTAGAACAGTAATATTTTATGTCACCTTGATCACATTGGGGCAGTGTTCCTCCAATAAAATTTGGAACAAGTTCAAATCTTTCTTTCATACAGTGGATATAATGAGTTTTCATATAAAGGATGTTGTAGAAGAAATCTTTAACTTTTGCTTTTCATATATAATTCAGTTTTATTTAAATTGGAAGTGTCTACCAAGTCATTATCATTATCCCCATCATCCTCTTCATTGTTATTGCTATATATATCCTCATCATCAATCAAATTTGAAATATAGTCATCATTCTCATGATTATCACTATTATTATTTTTACTGAAGTTTAAATTTTTATTGTTATTATTATCTTGACATTCATACATATGTATATTTGCTTTTTTTAATTTAATATTTTTATCAATATTCTAAGAAGTCTTCATCTGGGTCAATAATGTCTTCTTTTGGATAATTTTTCTCTTCTAGATAACTGAATCCAGTCATATAAAGTCATATTTACAAATTCTTCAGATCCATAAATATAGCCATATATCTGGTTTGTTAAATCTTCAAGCACATCTTGGTTTATATTTGATAATGGATCTGCAATATCAAGAGAATGACATGTTTCTGCTAATAAGAAACCTCCTGTTGTACTATGTTTGATTTGTTTATGGTTAAATACTATCAATGGAAAATGGTTATCAGTCTGAAAGCATTTGTCATAATACATGAGAAGATGTCTTTCATGTTCTTTCTCTGAAAGCTTAGT
>Ga0210402_10003614_pt1 | contig 14411 bp, 10 predicted proteins | sample IncBWC7MmetaG_FD_161055 | JGI IMG/M metagenome (GOLD analysis project Ga0210402, IMG submission 161055) | Forest soil microbial communities from Barre Woods Harvard Forest LTER site, Petersham, Massachusetts, United States - Inc-BW-C-7-M | ecosystem: Environmental > Terrestrial > Soil >...
GGAGTCTGAGGCGAAGGACTGACAGATTAAGGAGCGCGCTCATGAAATTCCAGATCATCGCTTCAATTGTCGTTGTTTGACTGCTTGCCGGCAGAAGATCCGCGAGATGGCGGCGCAGACGCTGCAGGATTTGTACAAGTTGCAGCCCAACGCAAAGCCTGCCGCCCAGAAGGCGGCCGGTGCGCCCGCTGGACGACCGAGACGTTCGCGCGTGGGTATTCGCCGCGGATCGACTTGATGATTCGGTGAAGCCTCTTGCCCGCCCTCAAGGTTTTGGGGGGGTGGGCTGCGCTAAAGCCTCGGTCTTTCCGAGCGTCCTGTTTCACCAGGCTAAAGCTTGGTGCTTCCGCCCTTTGTCAAGAAGACTCCAAGGACACGGCGCTGAAGCGCCGCGCTACCGGTACAGCGAACTACACGAGCCCCTGGTCCAGCATGGCGTTCGCGACCTTCAGGAAGCCGCCGATGTTGGCGCCGTTGACCAGATTGCCGGGCGTGCCGTACATCTCGGCCGTCTCGTAGCAGTTCTTGTGGATGGCGATCATGATCTTGTGCAGACGATCGTCCACTTCCTCGCGGGTCCAGCTTAGCCGCATGCTGTTCTGCGACATTTCTAGACCTGAGGTCGCGACTCCACCAGCGTTGGCTGCCTTGGCCGGACCGTAGAAAACTCCGGCTTCAAGGAACAGCTTGGTGGCTTCGAGCGTGCTCGGCATGTTCGCGCCCTCGGCAACCAGCTTGCACCCGTTGTTTATGAGGTTGGTGGCGTCCTTGGCGTTGATTTCGTTCTGGGTGGCGCTCGGGAAAGCGCAATCCGCCTTGATGTTCCACAGCGGGTTGTAGCCGAGTTTCACGTCGGACGGCATGAAGATGGCCTTCTTGTACTGATCGGTATAGTCGCGGATGCGACCACGCCGAGTGTTCTTCAGGTCCATGACGAACGCCAGCTTCTCGCGGTCGATGCCGTCGGGATCGTATACCACACCGTCAGAGTCGGAGAAGGTAACCGGCTTGGCGCCGAAATCAAGCAGCTTCTCGACGGTGTACTGCGAAACGTTGCCGCTGCCTGAGACCAGGCAGGTCTTGCCTTCGAGCGTCTCTTTGCGGGTCTTCAGCATTTCGTTGGCGAAGTACACGCAGCCGTAGCCGGTGGCTTCGGGACGAATCAGCGAGCCGCCCCAGGCCAAGCCCTTGCCGGTGAGAACCCCGGCGAACTCATTGCGCAAGCGCTTGTACTGGCCGAAGAGGAAGCCGATCTCGCGTCCGCCCACGCCGATGTCGCCGGCGGGCACATCGGTGTCGGGGCCAATGTGGCGGCTGAGTTCGGTCATGAAGCTCTGGCAGAAGCGCATGACTTCGTTGTCGCTCTTGCCCTTGGGGTCGAAATCGGAACCGCCCTTGCCCCCGCCCATGGGCAGCGTCGTCAGCGAGTTCTTGAAGACCTGCTCGAAAGCGAGGAACTTCAGGATGCCCAGGTTGACCGAGGGATGGAAGCGCAGTCCGCCCTTGTAGGGGCCGATGGCGCTGTTCATCTCGATGCGGAAACCACGGTTGACCTGGATGTTGCCATGGTCGTCAAACCACGGCACCCGGAACATCAGAACGCGCTCCGGTTCCACGATGCGCTCGAGAATCCGTTCCGAGATGTACTCGGGGTGTCTCTCCAACACAAGGCGCAGGGACTCCATAACTTCCTGAACGGCCTGGTGGAATTCGGGCTCGGCGGGGTTCTTGGCCTTGACCAGCGCCATTACTTCACTGATGTAATCGCCCGGCGTCTTGATGCCAGGCGACGTCATTATTCCTACTGTCATGATAGGTCCTCCTCGAACCTTAACTTTTAATTGCACTTCTTACGAAACACATTTGCCGCCCGGGACTCTCGGTTCACGGCTTCTTTCAGGGACCACAGGCGAACAGAGTATTCAAGTCCCGATTGGGATGCCCCGCCGTGACCGCTATCACCCCGGAACGTTACAGATTGGCCGGACAGTAACGTTTGTAACAGATGCATTCGGAGGAAAGTACACCAAATTTGGGCGGGAAACAACGGGAGGAATGTGGGGCGTGCCGCAGGAATCATGGGTTGCGGCGGGGCGGGTCCTACCCTTTGCTTCATGTAGACATCCTGACCAGCGGAAATCGTGATAGGCCCTATCAATTGTTCTTATTAGCACTGGGGGCGTCTATCCTGCTACCGTAGAGAACTCATGACGACCGCATCGCTGCAGGCTCTCCGTCGCGGACTGTTCGAGGGCTACGATACGGGTGTGTTTTTCGACGAGATGTTCCTGGCCCCGGGAGAGCCGCGGCCGCATTACGCCAAGCTGTTCCAGATGCTGGGGTCGATATCCCAGACGCAATTCGAAGACCGGCGCAACCTGGCCGACATTGCGTTCCTGCTGCAAGGCATCACCTTCACGGTTTACAGCGACGGTACCGGCACGGAGCGGCTGTTTCCGTTTGACCTGATCCCGCGAATTCTGCCGCACTCGGATTGGAGCCGCATCGAACGCGGGCTGCAGCAGCGAGTGGTGGCGCTCAATCTTTTTCTGCAGGATGTGTATGGGCGGCAGCGCATCCTGAAAGAGCGCAGGATTCCGCGGTCGCTGGTCTACTCTTGCCAACATTTTCATCGCGAGATGATTGGCGTCGAGGTTCCGCGCGGTATCTATACCCACATCTGCGGCATCGACCTGGTGCGGGACTCGAAAACGGGCGACTTCCTGGTGCTGGAAGACAACGTGCGAACGCCGAGCGGCGTGTCTTATGTGCTGGAAAACCGGCAGGTGATGACGCGCACGTTTCCCGACGCGTTCCACTCGTACGAAGTGCTGCCGGTGCATCACTATCCGACGGAGTTGTGCCGCATCCTGCGGACACTTTCACCCCGGGGCGAGGCCAACGCGCAGGTCGTGTTGCTGACTCCGGGCATCCACAACTCCGCCTATTTCGAGCACAGCTTTTTGGCGCAGCAGATGGGCATCGAACTGGTGGAAGGCCGCGACCTCATCGTCGATGCCGGCGTGGTGTACATGAAGACCATCCACGGACTGCAGCGTGTGGATGTGATCTATCGCCGGGTGGATGACAACTACCTCGACCCGCTGGTGTTTCGCCCGGATTCGCTAATGGGCGTGCCTGGCTTGATGGGGGCCTACCGCGCGGGGAATGTGGCGCTGGCGAATGCTGTGGGCAATGGCGTGGCTGATGACAAAGCTGTCTGCGCCTACGTGCCGGACTTCATTCGCTACTACCTGGGCGAGGAACCCATCCTGGGGACGGTCGAAACCTACCTTTGCTCGAGGTCGGATGATCTGCACTACACGCTGGCGCATCTGCCGGAACTGGTAGTGAAGGCGGTGGGGGAATCCGGAGGCTATGGCATGTTGATCGGGCCGGCCTCGGATGAGGAGACGATAGAGATCTTTCGCAAGAAGATCGAGGCGGACCCGCGTAATTACATTGCACAGCCGGTGATCGGACTGTCGCGAGTGCCTTCCTACGATGTCGATACGAAACGGATGGCAGGAAGGCACGTGGATTTGCGTCCCTACTGCTTGTACGACGGCGAGTGCGTGACGATCATTCCCGGTGGACTGACGCGCGTGGCGCTGCAGCCGGGTTCGCTGGTGGTGAATTCTTCCCAGGGCGGTGGCAGCAAGGACACCTGGGTCCTGAGGGAAGACTCCTGAGCACCGAAATGTTGTCGCGCATCGCGGACTCGCTGTTCTGGCTGGCGCGCTATATGGAACGCGCCGAGGACACGGCGCGCATACTCGACGTGAACTACCACATGCTGCTGGAGCAGTCGGCGGTGCCCTACCGACTGCGATGGGACCCGCTGATCATCATGGCGGGCGAGCAGGAACGCTTCTCGCAGTTCTACAAAGAGGCGAACGCGCAGACCGTATATGAGTTCCTGGCGTTTCGCGCGGACAATCCCAACTCGATCGTGCAGTGCATCACCAAGGCGCGGGAAAACGCGCGCACGATTCGCGATCGCATCTCGCGCGAAATGTGGGAAGACATTAACGGGTTGTATCACTCGGTAACGCGGTTTGATCCGGCGGAGCAGATTTCCAGCGGCCCGCACCGTTTTTGTGATGCCGTGAAGTTCGGCAGCCATCGTTTCTTCGGCGTTACGGATGCGACCCTGCCCCACGATGAAGGCTGGGACTTCCTGAAGATCGGCTGGTCGCTGGAGCGCGCGGAGATGACCGCGCGGCTGATCGATCTGCAGTTCCAGTCGCTGCTCGAGACTCCGCTGATTGGTGGAACGGCGGACAACCACCAGTGGATGGCGGTGCTGAAGTCAGTGGGAGCGTATGAGGCGTACCGGCGGCAGTATCACTCGCCGATCGAGCCGGAACGCGTGGCAGAGATGCTGATCCTGCATCCCCAGCATCCGCGGGCGATCCGCTTCAGCATTACAGAGTTGCAGGTCGGCTTGCGGGCGATCAGCGGCACCGGGCCGGGCTCGTACGCCAATGAGGCCGAGCGCCTGACCGGCAAAGTGCTGGAGAGCCTGCGTTACGACACGGTGGAAGATATTTTCCGGCGCGGGCTGCACCGCTACCTTAACGGCGTACTCGACAATTGCCGGTCGATTGGCGAAGACATTGCACGCACCTACTTCTACTACGGAGCTGGCGCATGAACCGATTTCACCTCGTGCATGTGACGGAGTTCGTTTACGACGGTCCGGTGTCGGAGAGTTACAACGAAGTGCGCCTGCGCCCCATGCACGACGAGACGCAAAGCTGCCTGTCGTTCCGGCTGACGACCGCGCCTGCCTCGCCGGCGTTTTCCTACCGCGATGCGCTGGGCAACTGGGTACACCAGGTGAACGTGCTTCCCGTCCATAGCCGGTTGCGGGTGCAGGCCGAGTCGGTGGTGCTGGCGCATGCCGCGTCATCGACGCACAGCGTCGCGCGGTTGAGCGAGTTGCAGGACAAACAGGACGACCTGAACGAAGAGTTTTACGACATGCTGTCGTCAAGCAAATATGTTCCGCACCTGCCGGACCTCGATCCGCTCATGGCCGAAGCCGAGGCGGCTTGTGATGACACGGTTATCGGATTTGCACTGAGCGCGTCGGACTTGATCCACCAGCGCTTTCAATATGTGAAGGGGGCCACTCACGTAAACTCCTCGATCGCCGATTCCCTGCAACTGGGCGCGGGCGTATGCCAGGACTTTGCGCACCTGCTGCTGGGAGTACTGCGCAAGCGGGGAATACCGGCGCGCTATGTATCAGGCTACCTGGTGCCAAAGAATGAGGACAATCCCGACGCCAAGCTGGAAGAAGTGATTGGAGGCCAGGCCTCCCATGCCTGGGCCGAAGCATATGTTCCGGACATCGGTTGGACGGCGCTCGATCCCACGCTAGGCAAGCCGGTTGGCATGCGTCACGTAAGGATCGCTTATGGCCGCGACTATGCCGACGTGGCTCCGGTGCGAGGGGTGTACAAGGGACACGCGGGACAGCGACTGTCAGTCGATGTCAGCGTACGACCGGCACTCGACGATGATGGACACGAAACGCTGTCGAAAACGGCAGCCGTGCCGTTGGAACCCGAGCCCTTCGAGCCGCGAGCGCAACAGTCGGGCCAGCAGCAATAGCGTCGGCAGCGACAGCTTGGGCTAGCCGGCGGACTTGGTCTTCAGCACACGGTACAGCGCCAGCAGCATGATCGCTCCCAGCAGCGACAGGATGAATCCGGGAGCGTCGCCCCGATGCCACCAGCCGGCGAATCGCCCGATGACGATGGCCACCAGCGCACCACCCACTCCTACGGCCGTGGTCGCCAGGAAGCCATCCGCACCCTTGCCCGGCAACAAGGCGCGAGCGGACAGTCCGACTATCCATCCAATGGCCACCAGCACGATCATGCGAAGCATCGGGTTCTCCTCGGGTGATGAGAAAGCTTCTCAGATAAATCAAGCCGCGAAAAGAGTCGAAAAGCGGGTCCCCCGCAGGCTAAAGCCCGCGAGGCAGATCAAAAATAGAACGACAGCTCGGCACGAATAAAGAGGTTGCGGAAAAGACCGAAAAGCAGATCCCTCGGCGACTAGAGTCGCCTGTGGATCACAGAAATAAACGACTTGTACGGCGCAGCTACAGCTGCTCCCCTTCGAAAACTTGTGGACCGGCCTTTTTTCCGCAACTTGTGAAGTACTGCCCTGACGCGAATCACTCGCAACAGCTCGTTCTTTCCGCAAGCTTTAAAGTCGTGCCCTGACGCAGCTTCATAGCGTCGAACAGCTACTTCGACTGAGCTTCCTGGCGCTCCTGCAGGTACAGATCCACGTTCACCTTATCGACCAGCGAGACGCCGGTATCGACAAACCGCGGGAAGGGCGAGAAGGAGTCGGTGCCGTATTCCTTCTTCAGGTCAACCGGATAGTGATGGATGTCGTCCAACTGCTTGAGGCCGTAATATGCCATGGTGTATGGCTTCTGGGCGACGGTGGAGTCGATGAGGCCGCTCTTCACCAGGTTCAGGGTGGCTTCGTCGGTGTCCATGGCGACGACCAGGCGGTCGGTAGCGTTATTGCGGCGCACCGCCTCGGCGACATCTTTACCCGACGACGCTTCAAGGCAGACGAAGGCGTCGATGTGGTCCACACCTTTCTCGGCCAGCCAATGCTGGGTGCGATCGAAGGCGTTGCCCGCATCGCCCTTGATGTTGAAGACCTCGACGACCTTGATGGCCGGGTGATCTGCGAAAACGTCTTTGTAGCCTTTCAGGCGCTCGTCCATGTTGGTCTGCGGCATGGTGAAGAAGACGACGTTGCCTTTACCGTGGAGCTTATCCAGCACCCGCTGGCCACCGAGGCGTCCAGCCTGTAGGTTGTTGGTCCCGATGAAGTAGAGGCGTTTGCTCGCAGGCGCATCGGCATCGATGGTGATGACCGGGACGCCGGCTTCGATGGCCTCGTTAATCGGAGCCTGCATGAGTCCGCTGTCGGCAACCGAGACGAGGATACCGGCCGGTTTGAGGGCGACGGCGTCGCGGAACTCTTTTACTTCCGCCTGGATATCGTAGGTGTCAGGCCCGCGGACATCCATCTTGACGCCATACTGGGCAGCCGCCTTGGCGAGGCCCGCTGCGGCGGTTTGCCAGTAAGGCAATTTTGAATTCACAGTTACGAGAATGTACCGCTCGTTGTTGTCGTGACGGGAACAGCCGACCAGGAGAGACATCGTCACGGCCAGTGCCACCAGAAATACAATTCGTACGTAGAGTTTCATGGCCACCCTCCGCTGCAATGTGAGCCCTGCACTGCGTTTTCGCAGTTGCTGCAGCAAAGCAACTATATCGCAGTGTCAAAGTTATGACGTGCGCGATTGTACTCCGGGCGTAACGCCGCCGAAAAGACAGACTCCGGCAGGAGCCGCGACGAGGCGGGCATGTTCACCAGTCCGCGCACCGGCCCGGGCTGGCGCTCGCGGGTAGACCGTGGGCGCGAAGACCGGGGCGTCGTAACCAATTGGTTACCAAAGAATGCTGTGGTCAGGTATTGCGCCGTGGTTTACAATTTGGATTCGCAATTTGCCGGGTTTTTGATGTCGGCAGTGCAAGCACGTGAGCGGAATCGATTTTGCCGCACATTCTTCAAGCGGCTCGAGTCAGTCCAACCGGAACAGCAGCGTACCGGATGGGGGTTTCAATAGGGGTCGTCCACAACAGGCGCAGTTTGCAGCGGGCGATAAAGGCAAATTCAGTCGGATTCAGAAGCAACCAAGGCTTGGAGGCCAATCAATTATGCGCAACTGTTTAGCAACAAAAATCCTGAGCATTGTAATGATGATGCTGACTCCGGCGGCAATGCTTATGGCGGAAACCAGCAACACCATGCTCTACGCGTCGGGGACCGTCACGCTGAACGGAACAGAAGTCGCCCGCTCGGCCTCCGTCACCTCCGGCGATCGCATTGAGACCGCTGGCGCTACCGCCACCGCGATCAACCAGGATGGAACCAAGGTGACCGTCAATCCGTACTCGGCGATCATGTATGAAAGCGTCGGCGTGAATGTGGTGCGCGGATCGGCTGCTGTGAGCACGACGGACGGCATGTCAGCGAAGGCCGCCCAGATCACGGTCGCTCCCAGGGACAAGGCCGCGACCTTTGAGATCGCGCGCATGGACAACAACATCGTGATCACGAGCAAGGCGGGCGCTCTGATGGTCACCGAAGCCGGCAAGACGACGGAACTGGAAGCCGGCGCTTCGAGCTCGCGCACCGCGGAACCGACACCCGCACCGGCACCGGCTCCGATGCCTCAGGCAGCCCCTGTATTCCCGGGTAGCACGCTGTCCGGCAGGCAGGTCTTCGCTATCGCTGCAGTAGTGGCAGGAGCTGCGGTAGCTACGGGACTGTGGGCCGGAATGAGCGCGGCCGGCATTCCTCCGGGAGGCTTCGGCAATCAGCTGTCCTCGGTCTCGCACCAGGGACGCGGCATGAACCATGCTATGCGCGCAGCGGCGGCGGTTGCCAGTCCGGTCCTGTCAGGCGTAGCGAACAACGCCCGGATCAATTCGACGTCTCATGTTGCACAGCAGCACCGCAACATTCGCGCCGGCCGTTAGTCCTCGCACGGCAACCGGCAGTTCTCGGAAAGCCCGTCATCACGACGGGCTTTCTGTTTGCGTGGAATACTCCGATTGCAGCGGGTTCGAGCGACCACATCGCCGTCGAAAGGCGCGATCAACTCTGCCACGATTGTGCTAACCTTCTAGGCGTCGGGACGGGTGTCCATGCTCCGCAGGTCCAGCCTTCTGGTCGTCTTCGCGCTATCCAGCGCTTGCTTCGCTGACAACGTAACTTTCCTGCGCGTCGACAAATCCGTGGTGCAGCAGCGTCTGCAGCAGGCGCCGGAGAGTTCCGAACAGCGGGTCCGCACTCTGCGGGAAATGTTTGAGAAAGCAGGTTGCCCTAAGAAGGGTGTCGAAGTCCAGGCGGTACCCGACCAGCCGATGCCAAATGTCTTGTGCACTTTGCCGGGCACCGAGTTCGGGACCATCCTGATTGCGGCACGACTGGATTACGATGGCCGCGGCGACGAGGGCGCTGTGGGATGGGGCGGAGCGGTGCTGCTCCCGCTTTTGGCGGAGTCGATGGTCTCCACCACCCACCGGCACACACTGGTGTTCGCCGCCTTCTCCGGCGGCAACAACGCGGGAGCAGCGTGGTACTGGAAGAGCCTCAGCGACGCACAGCGACGCGAGTTTCGCGGCGTGGTCGATCTGGATCACCTCGGCAGGACCGCCGCCGGATATTCGACCTCAGCCAGCGGCGCTGCGATGGCGCGCTTGCTTCCGCCGGCGAGCCGCGCACTGCAGTTGAGTCCGGAACCACAGCCCGTCGCTGACGTTCCCGACACTGACGCTCTGTTTTTCCAGCACGCCCACGTTCCGGCGATAACGCTCCACTCGCTGGGATACGTCGCAAGCAACCCTGGAGTGCCGCAGCCGACGGCCAACATCAACCCACTCGTGCTGGACGATGTCCGCAAAGTAGCGGGCACGCCGTCGAGTTCGTTCGCGTTGAAGACCCGCCTCGATCCCGAGATCTACAACCAGACCTATAACCTGCTTTGCGTCTACGTGTTGTTTCTTGATCGCGGACTGGGCGCCAGCAAGCGACCTGCTGCCGACGTTTTGCGCGCGCAAGGTCCGCCGACGCCTCCGCATCCGACGGAAGCGCTGACTTCTCCCGCGCCGACGACCGCCGCTGTCAGCACTGCAGCACCAGTGACGACAGCGTCCAATGCCGCAGGCCCGGCGGTCGTGAGCGTTCCCAGCGAGACGCCGAGCGGGAGTTCGCCCGCTCGAACCCCAGTCAGCACGGCGGCTGCGAGTAATGCTCCAGCTACGACCATTCGTGTGAACACGCGCCTGGTGCAGTTTGATGTGGTCGTGACCGACAACCAGGGGCGGCCGGTAAAAGGCCTGAAGGAGTCAGATTTCACCGTACTGCAGGACGGTCAAGCGCAGACGGTGCGAGCGTTCGAAGAGCACTCTCCGGCCGTGGTGGACAACGCAGCGGGAAGCGGTGGCGCGGGTGCGAAGCTCGCGTCAGCCACCTTGCCTCCGAATTCGTACACCAATGTCCCGGCGAAAGCTCCGCAGAGCAGCTGGACGATCATCCTCTTCGACCTGCTGAACACCGGTGTATCGGACCAGGCATACGCGCGCAACCAGCTGCTGCAGTTGCTGAAGGCGGTGCCGCGCGGCGAGCCGGTGGCACTGTTCGTGCTGACGCGCCGGCTGGAAATGCTGCAGGGATTCACCCAAGACCCGGCGCAGCTGGTGCACGTCGCGGAGATGCTGGATCCCGCGAAGTCGCAGATCCTGACTACGATGGTCGAGCGGGAGCGGACGGTGAGCAGCATCGCGGCAACGGCGCAGCAAGCCGCCCCCAATATCAATACCGGGCCGTCAGGGCCTGGGGGCGATTTCAGCTCCGACTCGATCGCCTATTCTCAGGCGGCGCGCATCTCGCAGAGCTACAACGATCATGAAGTTTTCCGCACCACCGATCGCGTGATGTTTACGCTGGAGGCAATGCGAGGGCTGGCGCGAGCAGTGTCCGGGTATCCGGGACGTAAGAACCTGGTATGGTTGTCAGGAAGCTTTCCGGTGCAGATAGAGCCCGACCCCGCGTCCACCGACCCTTTCCGCAATGAACGCGGCTTCGAAAGCCAGATTCGCGCTACGTCGTCGTTGCTGGCCACGTCACGAGTGGCGGTTTATCCCGTGGACGTGCGCGGGCTGCAGTCGAAGGGCATCGATATCAGCGTCGCAACCGCCGAGAACCAGATCATGACCGATGTGGCGCCCGGAGTTGCACATGGAGTGACCTCCGCTACGCCCAGCGCTCTCGGCACTACCATGAACGCGGAAACCGTGGCGCTCTCCAATGATCGGACAACCATGAAAACGATCGCGGAACAGACCGGCGGCGAAGCCTTCGTGAACACCAACGACCTGCGGCGAGTGATCAATAGAAGCCTCGATGACGGCTCAACTTACTACACGCTGGCGTATACGCCACCCAAGCAGGATGAGAGCGGCGGATACCATCGCGTCGTCGTCAAGACTCCGAACAAGAACCTGAAGCTGGCTTATCGTCGGGGATACTACAGCATTCCCCTGACCACGGAGTCGGGCGCTGTGGGAACAGCAGCGTTGCGCGCGGCGCTTCAGCCCGGCATGCCTCCCGCCACGTCGATGCTGCTGACAGCGTCGATCGCGCTTCCTGACGCGAAACGCAAGGACGTGAAGATCGATTACATCATCGACAGCAACGGCGTAGACTTTGCTGATGTGCCGGACAACAAAAAGCGCGCGCAGCTCGACTGTATGGTGATCGCCTTCGACAGCTCAGGCAAGGAAGTGGCTCACGCGTCTGACACGCTGGATGCAGCCATACCCGCAAACATTTACGCGACCGTGATGGCGTATGGATTGCCGGCCCATCAACTGATTTCGCTGCCGCCCGGCAAATACAACCTGCGAATCGGCGTGATGGACCGCACTACGCAACAGATTGGGACGGTGGATGCTCCGCTGGTGGTACCGGCCGAAGCGATTGCGCAGCGATGACGGGCGCGCGCAAAGTCTGCGTCAGCTCGAAACCTGCTGAAACCGCTCTAACGCATCTTCTTGATCAGAAGCTGTTCTCCCAGTGAAACTGAAGTCAGCACACTCACGATCTTTTCCGAAGCGTAACCATCGCCGTAGGGATTTTGCATTCCTTCCAGCGAGCGGCGAAATTCGTCGCTGCGGGCGAGCGTAACCTTGGCGAGGATGTCGGACTTCTCGGGCGCGGCGTCGAGTACGTTACAGGCACGCTCCCTGCGCTGCTGCCGCATGCCAACGTTTACCGTCGGCAGCGCGAACGACGGGGTTTCCATGATGCCGCTGCTGGAGTTGCCGACCATCACGTCTGCCTGCAGCAGCAAGCTCCAGTAGGTCAGCGCCGGGAGATTGACGAATACGCGAGTGTCCGATCGCTGTGCCAGAAATCGCTCCGTTCGTGCGATCAGTTCGCGGCTTCCGGCGTCAGCGTTGGGATAACAGAAGAGAATCCGGCCTGGGACTTCCAGCAGCGCGGCGAACAGCGCATCGGCCTCCCGCGTGGTGTCACGAACGATGGTGACTGGATGGTAGGCCACCACTACGGAGGCCTGAAACAAGTCGATGGACAGTTGCTGTTCAAGTTGCTCGCGCGTGAGCAGCGTATTGCGCCGCAGGTGATCGATGGACGGTGCGCCCGCGCGGTGCACGCGCCACTCTTCCTCTCCTAACGCAATCACCCGATCGCGCGCCTGAAAGGTCGAGGTGAAATGCACGTGACTCATCTTGGTAAGCGCGTGGCGCACGGCATCGTCGATGGCGCCCTCGCTGATCTCCCCACCTTCGATGTGCGCGATGGGAATGCGCAGTGCAAGCGCGACGGCGGCAGGGGCCAGCATCTCGTAGCGGTCGGCGATGAGCAGAGTTAGGTCGGGGCGCATCTGGCCCAGGCAGTCGGCGAGGCTCAGCATCGCCACGCCAATCGTCTTTGCCATGCCGATGTCCGTGTCAGAACTCAGCAGGCATTCGATACGGGCGGCGATGTCGAAACCGCCACGTTCGATCTCGCGAACAGTGCTACCAAATTCGGGGGACAAGTGCGGCCCCATGGCGATTAACTTCAAGTCCACATCAGGATGGCGAGCAAGATCGTGCAGCGGCCAGTAGAGATGACAGTAATCGGCGCGGGATGTCGTGACGACCGCTATCTTGCGCTTCATCTTCATTCAGGTGGCGGCCGCCATGGCCACTTGTTGGCGCAAGTATTCGCTGGGCTGGTACTCCTCGACCAGTCGCGTCATGGTCGCGAGAAGTTTTGTGAGGTTGCGCTCCTCCACGGCCAAGCTCAATTCGGCGATGCCGTGCACCAGCTCTGGCTCCGCAAGGTGCGGACTGTCGATCCAGTACAGCCCGTCAGTTGGATCAGGTAGCAGGCTCTCGCGGTCTGAGACAAATTCTTCGTGCAGCTTGTCGCCCGGACGCAGGCCTGTGTACTGGATCGAAATGCCATGCGCCGAAGACTGCTCGATGAGTTGACGCGCGAGGTCGACGATCTTGATAGGCTCTCCCATGACTGGAATGCAGATACCACCACCGCGGTGGTCCGATGCGGCGGCGCGCAGAATGCAGCCCACGGTTTCTTCCATGCTCATGAAGTAGCGTTCCACGTCGGAGTGGGTCACCGTCACCGGACCGCCACGCTTGATCTGCTGAAGAAAGAGGGGAATGACGCTACCCTCCGAAGCTATGACGTTTCCCATGCGAATGGAGCTCATGCGGGTAGCATCATCGCCGAGGACCAGAAGGGCAACTTCAGCCAGGCGCTTGGACGCACCCATCATGCTCTGGGGGTTCACCGCTTTGTCGGTGGAGATCATGACCATACGATTTGCGGCGAATCGCCGCGCGGCCGTCGCCAGGGTTACCGTGCCGAACAGGTTGTTCTGCACAACAGCGAACGGATTCATCTCCATCAGCGGCACATGCTTGAGCGCCGCAGAGTGGTAGACAATTTCTGGCTGAAAACGCTCGAAGACGTCGCGCACGCATCGCTCGTCGGCGATGGAGCCCAGGACGGGAACAAGTTTGTCCACCCCCGGCAACCCCGATAACCGGGTATGGGTGTGAAACAGGTTCTGCTCGGACGAATCGAGCAATACCAGAGTACGAGGGCTGAAAGCGGAGAGCGTCTGAGCTAGCGCTGATCCGATAGAACCTCCGGCGCCGGTCACCAGTATGTTCTTGCCGGCGTGGAACGGCTCGAAGTCAGTTGCGCTGGGCTCCCCACCCGAACGCTTAAGCGGTCCGTCACTGCGATGGTTGTCGAGGCCGAGTGTCATGGAAGGGCTCGCATCATTATAAGGAGTGCGCAGACGCGTTCCTTAAGGCCGGGGCATCCCAGAGGTCCTACGAACCGGTTGGTTTTGCCTCCGCCTGGAGTTTGCCAGCCTCTTCCTGAATCCGCTGCCAGGCGCGCTCCACATGCTTGAGGGTAGTGTTGGTCTGTCCGACACAGAAGCGCAGCGCGAATTGTCCGCCGAGACGGGTATGCGTCAGGTAAAGGTCGCCACTCTGATTGAGGCGGTCCATCAGCCTCTGGTTCTCTTCTTCGGTGCCGCGATAGCGAAAACAGACCAGGTTCAGGGGCACAGGGGCGACCACTTCGAAGCGGTTGTCGTGCCGGGCCCATGCGGCAAATTCCTGCGCGATCTCGACATGCCGGCGCACATGAAACTGCAATCCCTCGACGCCGTAATGGCGGATGACAAACCAGAGTTTCAGGGACCGAAAGCGGCGACCCAGGGGAATCTGCCAGTCGCGATAGTC
>Ga0210402_10003615_pt1 | contig 14409 bp, 22 predicted proteins | sample IncBWC7MmetaG_FD_161055 | JGI IMG/M metagenome (GOLD analysis project Ga0210402, IMG submission 161055) | Forest soil microbial communities from Barre Woods Harvard Forest LTER site, Petersham, Massachusetts, United States - Inc-BW-C-7-M | ecosystem: Environmental > Terrestrial > Soil >...
AATGTAACGGCCTCGCCTCCTCGAGTTGTTGTTTCTCTCGTTCTTTTTGCTTCTCCACTATGCCTTCCCGAACTCGTTTTGCTGCTTTGTTTCTTTCCACCTCTCGAACAGCCCTTTCTCCTTTGCTTAGCCTTGCTCCTCCGGACAGCTCCAATACGCGCCCAGCCAATGCTTTCCGACGGTGTGCAGGGGTTAAATCTAGTTCAGGGTTTAAAGAACCCGAAAGCAGTTTGGTGTGGACCAGTCGATGTAGCAGTACATCGTTCTGAGCATTTGTCCTAGAAATTGACAAAAAGTGAGGCGTGCTCATCGAGCGAGCAAGGATACTACCTTACCGTTCACTATCTCTGTCCAATCCTGACTTTTCGGGTTCACGAGTACCCAGAACGTTTTGTCTAAGGTTTGACACTTTTGAAGACTGATTTAGAGAATTAGCAACAGCGAAAATGCAGTCCGGCGATTATTCTGTACCATGAAAGCTTTCATCTGCGCTTTTGTTGGTAGAGTGGAAGAAGTAGACTTTAAACTTGAATCTGAGAATACGACGACATTAGGAGCACGAGAGGAAGTGTCGACCGAGAATTCATCATCAACTTGCTCAAGGTCTGGAAACAAAAGGCCCCTGAATACCCATACAAAATGATCACAAGAAAATCGCACCTTCATCACTTTCGTATAATGAGGCGACACCAGCTTCTAGTTGGGACCCTCCAATACCTGGCAATTCTTCATCATTGTCATCACCCTCATCCTCCACTCCTAAAATTTTGCTGCTAGTTTGGGAAATACTTTCTTCGATCCGTTTGCGCTTCTTGTTGTTAGAGCGTACAGGGCGTGAAAATGACTTCAAGAATTGCTGGCCATGGGCTTGCAGAATATTGAGCAGTTCCTCCGAGTCGTCCATCTAGTTAGATGCGTGACAGCTTCAAGTTATGTAAATAACAGCGTGACCGAGTCATTATTTAAATTTCGATTCGCCGATGGCCAGGAATCGCAAAACGAAAACGAAAACCCCCGCACAGGATCCTTTACCTAACGAAGATCTAGAAATTCCAGATAACGAAAAATGGCGTTTAATTACTGAGTCTGGTGTACTTGGGCAGACCACAGCGCAGACAGGATACTTGGGAGAAGACGAGGAAGATATCCCACTCAGCGAAGAAATATTTAATGCTACCCTTCTGATCATTCCGATGTCCTTTCTGCTCCTCATGATGGAGATGTGCGTCGACTCCGTTACGCTTAAGCTATTGGTGACTGAGCACAAATCTTGGAGGAAAGCCTGATCCACTACCAGTATGGGAAGCGACCATCTTTGCAAGCCTTAGTTGATAGGATGGCCCCGAGTGTTCCCAGTATGTTTCCAATTCCAACAGCGCCAAAGAATTGCAGAGAGCTGATTTACAACAAGTCTTGTCCATCTTCATATTTTACAGTGCGATCATTCCTCCTTACTTCGAGTGGTCTTTCACGCTTTATTGTTACAGCTACGCGCTACAAGCAACACCGACGAATGCAATTCTTCCTCTTTGTATTGTCCATTCTCGTTGGTCCTCGGATGATATACGTACTCAATCGTGGGTCTTGGCTAGTCAATATGCGACAGGTAATTGATCCGTGTGGTCTGGTGTTGGGATAGCACTCACAGGTTTTGATAGTGTCCACCTTTGGCTACTATTTGGGTGTATACTATCGTCCAACTGGACCTAGGACCAGCGGTTCTGAATTTGATCACCGTCACTAGTTTTGTATGGTGGAAAGGCTTGAAAGTATTTTGAATGATCATAATATTTACTGCACGTTTTAAAAAATGGGACTACCGTGAGCAAACTGAAGTATGCAAGAATGGCTTGTGAGAAATGCCGCATGTATCCTTTCCAGGACACCACTCGACACCCTGAATCCCGTACGACGATTACAACCACAATCGTAAAGTCAGGTTGGCCGAGAACCAACACTTACAATGTGGCTGAGTGAAGTTGGGTGCGAGAAGTAATTTTCATCTTTGCTCGATGATACGCCAAACAACCGGGTGTATTCTTGGACCGGCAGGGCACCTTATACGAGCTGATCCTGAGAGAAAGAAATTAACGTAATAACGATCGATGAATGAAGCCGGCAGGATGCGAGAAACCACAACGCGAAATCTGACAGTCATGATGTGCTGCGTTAGATGATGCGCGAACCAAAAAATACAGCAGCCGCCAAAAAATGATAGTGCAGAAATCTTATACCCCATCACCCTCGTCCAATTCACCTGCCAACAATTCTACTTTGCGCTAGAATTAACACCATGAAATGAAATAAGTCGCATCAACATAATGAGATGGAAGTGGGAACGCACACGGTAGGTCGTAGTCCTCCCTTCCAAGGCAGTTCTGAGAACTCGTAATTGCCATTTCAACCGTCTGCTCAGGGCACGCTGAATGTCAACTTTGTGGTCATCTAGCCTGTCAACGAAGGCTTTATATACGCGGTCATCTCGAGCGAAGTAGTATGACTTTAGTACAGATATCAAAAAACGTCCAAAATGAAAGGGAAGCAAATAAAGACGTACAGGAATCTGCTCGGCTTGTATTAAGTCCAATGCGGCTGACCATGCACCCATCATTAATAGGTCAGCTGTTGCATTGGCCACACTGCAACAGAAATTAAAATTGAGCATCTAACAAGGATTTCAAGCAGAAATCGAACTTACTAGTCTTCTAGAGAAGCTATTAGCTCAGCTTCACCCAGCTGCCTGGTAGCAAACCTTCGAACGGCTGAGTCTGCTGCTTTGACTGGCTTCCCTGCAGTCCCTGCCCGTAATGCGATGGAAATATTGGAGACTTGCCCCCATACCCATTTATCCCCTTCGCTCATGATGAGAGTTTGCAAGAATGAGGCGGTGAGATCACTTTGTGATTTTGTGAGGCCGTAATCAATCGCGAGTTTGAGGTTGGTGCCTATTTGGCATTTCAAGATTAAATCTGCCGAAGCTCTTGCAAAATATGTGGATAAAGATTTACGGAGTGCTTTAAGAATCGTCTTCGTCTTTTTCTTTGGTATTTCATCATCTTCGAGGTGATTCACCCAACGCGAGAAGGCACCCAATAAGACGACTGCGACATCTCGATGAGACTGTCCTATTCGCATGGCGTGCAGGAGTGGAGTAACATCGCCCGTTTTTCGAAGAAGCAGCTGCGGTGAAAAAATTGGTGAGGCGGTACTGCTAACCAGCCTAAAGATTGACAAACAGGAAAGGCTCGATCTCGAATCTCCATGAGGTACATGACGTCCTTGTGTTCAATTGCTCTAAGGACTTCGTAGGGCTGAAAACAAAAACTAACTTTCCGTTATCTGTAACAGACATGTCACTTCGGACGTACCTGGGGATCCTTCCAAGCTGCATTAAGGTCCGTGTTGTCTGTCTGCTTCATGAATGATCTGCCAAAGGATTTGAGGGAAGAGGACGAGGTAACGGATGACACACTACGTCTTCGAGTGTGCGATGGTGAGTCCAGTTCTGGCGTTGGTGGAGTCGGAGTGCGTCGCAACTGTCTGAGGATTGTTTCCGGAGCCATGTGCTCCGCTTCGCGCTGTAGAAAACCTTGAGATCATGTCGGCATCCATACAAATAATGTGGTGTTCTGACACACCAACAGAAGGAAGACGTTCAGGAAGGCATGTCTCCGATGTCACTCTTCTTCTTGGGGTCGGCTTGGGTAACATGGCTTGGTCTGATTCGAGTAGTTTTACGAGTGCATGGACGATGGGGGCATTGTTAAGCATTGTGAGGATTGAGGACTGAGGACTGAGGACTGAGGCCTGAGGACAGAGGACAGAGGACAGAGGACTGCCAGTGAGCGCTGACTAGCGCTGACTCGCCGGACTCGATTGTACACGTGCACGTGACTCAGACAGAGATCCAGCAACTGAATAATGTGAATTGATCTCATCTGCTTGGTTTTCTTGCTTTCCACCGCTGCAGTTCAGCTACTTCACATGTTGAAGATCTGGAAGCGGACGTGGAAAGAAAAGGCGGATTCAGCTCGCAAGTCACAATCAGGGCAAGACAGTGACCAGGAAGCCCAGTTGAGTGGAACAAGCAGCAGCGCCCCAAATTTGGATGCCGCAGAAGCAGCTCTCCCAACCGGTGATCCTCTCCTGGTTCCTGTCGTGCCTCCCGGTCATTCCAGGACTAAGCGGTCCAGGAAGGGTCTTGAATCAGAACCCCCTGCGGGTTTTGTTTCAGACCGTCCTCTCAAGAAGACGAAACAAGATCAAACTTCAATTCCTGATTCGCTGGGGAACCACCTTCCTGAAGTCACCGAAGATGATCAGTCTGGAGTGTCGTCTCTCCCTTCCTTTATCAATTTCAGTGAACAAGTCTTGGACCAAGCAAAGTGTGAAAACAGTAAAGTAGTTCTTTCTCTTTTACGTTGCTGAAACTTATATGGAATTCAAGCAATTGCTGTTCTTCCTCCTCTCCGATGTGCGTTTTCTGTAGTTCTTCGTTTTTCTCTCGCTGATGTTCAAGAGTTGTGTAGCCGTGGGCAGAATTTTGGTTCAATTTCTAAAATGGGCTGTCGAGGTTGAGCGATCACGGCCTAACCCCACGATTATCAGATATCGTACAGCGTTATTCGTGGTGGAGTCAGACAATCTCTCTTGGAATCAAGTTACAGAAGAACCAGCTAAATTTTCATTCTAGTGACGAACGATCTGTAGACAAATATGCAGTTCAGTTTGAGGCTGAAAACGGCGGCCTCATTATAGGGAAATATTCAGAGTCAATCCACGGTGCTGCAGTCAACCCCTGGCCCGATATATTGCAGAAGGACGTCGTGATTGTTACTGCCATCGTAAGCCTTTGTTTACCACATCTTTCGGTCCTCATGCCTGTCATCGACAGTTACTATTGGATTCCCTTCTACGGGGAACTCTTGCTATAACCCAGCTCCATGTCTTGATGATCAGCGACGCTCAGAACATCAAGGACCAGGATTCACACGCCCTCATCCCTATTGTTAAAGTCATGAATGATTTCTACCGCGTTACAGATCCACTTTCGCGTCCGCGGATATTTGCAATGGCCATCGCTGATCGTGGATTCCACTTTGATTCGGGAATGATAAAACTCGAAAACACACTGGACGCCAAGGTCTTTGGTATTTCTGCAGAGAAACGGGCAGAAATTCTAGCCCTTCCAGATCGCCCAAATGAGGTTGTTGTGATGTACGACGTGCCGGTTCGGGCTACTGAAACCAAACTGTTCAAACAGTTGCATCGTCTGGACCCTTCAGAGGCTATATTTCGGCATCATTTCAAAGCCTCACGGCATGCTCTTGCTGAAGTAGGAGCCTGTGCATCTGATTTAGTATGGCGGCGTGCGCTGAAGGAAATCGAAGCTACTGTACCCCCTTGGTACGAAGAGGATGATGATCTCCAGGCCCAGGCCGGAACATCTGTTTCTATAGCGGATGCAAAGAGGATACGAGACATTGTCAAGAACTGGGATTTCACGATGCCAAACCTAGATTCAAGCTCCCGGGGGTTTAATGTCACTCCGAAGTTCTTGAGATTAGTTCAAATCCTCAAGTCATGCGAACCGTATGGTGAAGGATTTCGAGGGATAGTATTTGGTGTGTCAACCTAAAATGTGCTATCCTCGTTGTGAATATGGAGACTAATTTGACTCCAGTACAAAGGCGAGCGATCGCATTGGTCATTGCTGATTTGCTCCGCACCTTAGATGAACAACTAGGATTTCTTCGTCCCTACACGGTGATCGGTTGTGGTCCATCTATGAGCACTCAACCCCAGGTTGGATTTATTTATTTATGCCACCGAAGCCGTTTCTTTCTGATATTCATGGATTTTGCAGCAAGAAGTCTTTCGTAGCTTTGCAACGGGAACGTATAATCTCCTTATTGCAACAAAATCCGCAGAAGATCTTGATATACCCAAGGCTTCCATTGTCATTCGGTCAGTCCTGTTTACGATCATGAATTTGCGTCAGAATAATCATGCAGAGTCCCCTACTTGATCTAATAGCTTTGATCTTTTCGAAAGCCAGGTATCTCATGCTTATGCCCGGGCTCGCACTCGCGGACGCGAAAGCCATCTGGTACACTTGGTGGAGCGAAGCAACGATGTTCATCGTCGTATCCTATCACAAATCACCCAACTGGGCTCTGATATGCTGCGATGGACCGAATCTCTTTGCAATACCCCGCGCAGCTCCATCCCACCTCACACTTTACGAGAGACCATCAACCCTTATCACTCTGACAGCGAGGACGATGATGATCAATTGCAAGAATTTGTGAAAGATCCCACTACCAGCGGACGAATATATTTACAGGATGCTACTACGGTGATATATCGGTTTGCATCGAGTTTAGGTATCAAGGGTGGGAGAACTTTCAGCCATCAACCTCTGTTTGACTTCAAAGACGAACAGCGAGAATTTGGAGTCTCCCGTTCATATGTTTGCACCGTTTTGCTACCAGGGTCACCTGTGGACAAGATTTCGGGATCCCCCTCTTCTTCAATGGCTCACGCAAGACGTTCAGCATGCTATCACGCTTGCGTCGAGTTATTCAAAATAGGCCTCCTCGATTATCGGCTGTTCCCATTGTCCCCTGGCATTACAGCACAGTATGACCAAGATACCAACATTGGGTCGCAAAGTGTAATTCTGGATCCCACTAACAATGAGACCTTTTCACCGCATGGCTCCTCAGACAATAAATCCCAAGGGACTCGTTGCTATCCGCGTAAGCAACCAGATTTCTGGCCGAACACCGGATCCGTCACAATCGCGTCCCTTTATCCTACTATCATCTCAACCGACCATTCTGACGAAGCTATGCAACCCCATGCTCCTATTTTGATTCTCACCCGACAACCTCTACCTTCTTTATCCAACACCAAGCTCTTCTTTTCTGGTGTCCCTGCAATTGTTCGATTTAGACCAGGTGCATCGTTCAAGGTCGATGAAAGACGCTTACATGACATTTACATGTACACTATCAGAATGTGCCGTGCCATAGCAAACAAGCCATTTGTTTGCTCGTTGGTCCACATGCATTACTTTTTCGCTCCCCTTGGACTTGACTGGACACCACCCGACGACGATGAAAAAGATCAGTGGGGATTTCCCAACGTCGTCGATCACATTCCGTGGGAGCTGGTGACCCGTGCGGCTGGCAGCTGGGCAATGCCATTAAAGTACGGCAAGGCTGAGGAAGTAGCGGAAGACATTGAAGATGCTGTTATCCAAGATCGATGGGTCGAGTTCACGAGGCGATACGACGTGATCAGGACGAGGCCTGACCTAACACCGTTAAGCAAGCCATTGGACAGTCCTGTATGCTAAAGTAATATATGTCTGTTGAAGATTTGACTTATCATTTTTTGATAGCGTGAAGCTGACTACGATAACCTGGTTGAATACTGCAAGTCACGCCGGAAAGGCTTTGAGGGCTTGCAGGATTATGGACAAGCACTCGTTGAGGTATCGAAAATTCCAGCAGTTCTAAACCGTTTGAATCCAACTTCTCGGCCTTTGACTGCTTCATCAAAGTCGCCTGCCAAATGTAAGTGGCCGTGAAAAACCACAACCTCCCAATTTGTAGCTGATGCATTCTCAGACCTTATACCCGAGCTTTGCGCAAAATTTACGATTCCAGCAAGGTTAGCTACTCAAAATCTTACAAGAGGCCTGGGAAAACAACCTGTATTTTCTTTCCCTAGCACATTGCGTACAGCGTTGCTTCTCCCTTCGATCACTCGAAGAATCGACGACTTCCTGGTTGTGAAGGAACTCAACGCGAAATTCTTTGATCATGCAATCTCCGAGGATCTTCTACACATGGCTATTTCTGCCGCCTCTGCAGGCGTAGAATATGATTATGAGCGTTTAGAGCTGCTCGGTGAGCATTTGCCACACTGCTCTGTGACGATCCATTCTCATGATGTGACTGTCACCAGGCGATGCATTCCTAAAATACCTATCCTCCATATATGTGTTTGTCACTAATCCGGCTCAAAATGAAGGTGCCCTGCATGTAGCTCGTCAGCGAATTATCAGCAACAAGTCATTACTCCAGAATGCTAGCCGCGCAGGCTTACCACTATTCATACAGGCCAAACCTTTCACATTTAAATCATGGCAACCGCCGAATTTCCATGTTATTGCGACTCCTCGGCATCCGAAACCAGACGAAACCAGACGTTTGGACGTGGAGGACACGAGGACCAAGGACGATATGAAAATGCTGGATAACAACGAACTACCGCAAAGACCGGAATCTAAATCCCACGTCGCACCGGTTGAGGCTACTGAACCTTTACCTGATCTAGCCTCCGGAACGCCACTACCGAAAGTCCCCACTGCACATCCGCAAGCTGATATCACGATGCAAGATACGAACGCGAATCCAGGGAGGCCGACCGAAGATAAAAAACCCAAGAAGAAAAACAAGAAGAAGCGACAACAGGATGAACAAGACAGCCACAGCTTGGGTGACAAAGTAATTCATATGTTATGTGTCGTGTCCAGCCTTTGTCGTACTGACCATATTTCTCCTCACAGGCAGTCGCTGATGTTGCGGAAGCAATCATTGGAGCGGCCTACATCTCAGGAGGCCGTGAAACGGCTCTCAAGGTGACGAAAGCATTGAACATTCCTATTCCAAACATCGATCGTTGGTCGGATTTTGGTCGCAAGGTTTTGGCGCCTCCCCCAAATATTACGGCGAAGTTGAGACCAGGGTCTATTGAAGCGGTGGAGGCTATCATTGGGCATAAATTTAACCGCCCTCATCTCCTTGCGCAAGCACTGGTAGATCCCTTTACTTCCTGCTTCCATGTCCATACTGACATGCATTATCAACCTGCTCAGACACATGCTTCTATCCAAGGGTTCGAGTCGACGTCTTACGAGAGACTCGAGTTTATCGGAGATGCCATCTTGGATTTCAGTCAGTCCTTTTCCCTCCAGAATCAGTGCATTTCTCAACTTAAGTGTCAGTGATCATTCGTCACATTTTCGATCGCGACCAGCAGCTGTCCCCCGGTGGTCTGACTTTACTGAAAGTATGTCCATTTTTATTCATCCGGTTGGATGAAGAGCTCTGACGTGGTAATTGATGATCAAGGGTGCGATGGTGTCTAATTCAGCCTTGGCTGCGGTCTGCGTATGGTCAGGCTTGCAGGAACACCTTCTGTTGGAATCATATCACCTTGCCAGCAGCATTCAGGTCTATGCCGATCAGCTCAAAGACAAGCAGGCCGCAGAGTATGAGGCCGCGGAAAGAGATGGTAGGTCCCCTGGACAGTACTGGTTGGAAATCGAACCCCCCAAAGTGAGCGAACCGTTCCATCTATGGATACGGATCATCAATTACTATTCCGTAGGCACTCTCAGATGTAGTAGAATCCGTCATCGGCGCTATCTACATTTCCGACAACTTCTCCCCCGTTGGCGCAGAAGCACTCTTCGACAACGTCCTGAAACCATTCTACGACCAGCATGTGACTCTGAAGACACTTTCGCATCACCCAACTAAGATCCTCTTTGAACTGTTTCAGGCTCAAGGGTGCCAACAGTTCGAAATTACGAAAGACAAGGACGGAGAAGCTACACGTTGTCACGGTGAGGATTCATTCATCTTACTTTTGATCCCGATCTTTTTCACGAATGAGAACGTTTATCGGAACTCAAAATGTCTATTACATTTCCAGTCCTCGTGCACGACGTCATTTTAGCAAGCGCTCAAGACTCAACGGCGACTATTGCAGCCCGACGAGCCTGCTTATTTGCGTTGGACGCATTGGAAGGCGATGCGGCGTTCCTGACAAGGACATGTGATTGTCGCTCCGTCCAGATGAAAAGGGCTCATAAAAAGAAAGCGCTTGAGAATTTTTTTTCGGGCTTTGCAGAGGAAGATGAGGTCGACATTTTAACTGTGGAGGGCGTATTGGCAGAAACGGACGATGGAAGGAGTGAGTCATTGTCGCTGTAGGAGCGGACTCAGGATGCCATGGTCGTTGATTGAATGATTCAAGTTGTCTTCGGGTTATGCTAATTGTAGGATCGGTTGTCTATTTTTTGGGGGGGCGAGTTAATGCAAAAAGAGAATTATCAATGCCAAGGTCAATGCTACAGTATTGCGGTCGTCCTTCTAGGCCACAACTCATACAGCACCACCAGCCTTTTTCCTGTTCAAACATCACAAATCAACCACTGAACGCTGAAACTCAAACTGTAACATACAACTGATACGCCGATGCAAGAAACGGGATGCTGAAGCCCGTGAACAGAAAGACAAACACCTTGGCTCCAAAGCGTCCTTTCTTATCGCCAGGGAACTTGAAAGGAAGGTGCTGCAACAACACATTACAAGGCTTCAGTCTCGTCTTAAGACAGCGAGATAGGAGCAGACATACGTGATAATCGCCATGCGCAGAGCGTGCTGGGGCCGTTGCGTGTATAGAACGGACTCCAGATAGACCTTGGCGAAGCAGGGGACGAGTGAGGATCGACATGGGTTTCAAATTCGGTGTCTTCGTGGTGTTGTCGCTTTTCAGATCCGGACCTGGCCGATGTCATTCCCGGCGCCGGCCATCAGGGTCGAAATTTCTTAACTTGAAGTTAATCCTGTTCTTAATGATCTAACTAAGTAGAAACAAGCTGCCAAGCAAAATTAAGCCATGTCAGAATCTACTTGAATGTCCTTAAATTCCAATCTTAAGCATGCGCAGAGCTGAGTACAATTAACAAGTCACCCAATTTTCTGATGGGCCGGCCCGTCTATTGCCGTAAGCCATTGAGTAGTAACTATAGCCTTTGACCCCATATGCTTTACAGTCAAGCCTCTGCTAGGCTGAACTCGAGGAGTTAAACAGGCCACAGTTCAACTCATTCAATTAAGGTCTCCGAGTTGGTTTAGCCGGTCTGAAAACAAGCTGAAATTTAATTCTTTTTATTATAACCATTTCAGGAAGGCGTCGACCTAAATCGGGATCTTGTTAATGGACACTTGGGACAGAGACACGGAAATGGGGAAAGTGTATGTGGGAAAGAATCGGCGCCAAAACACAACAACATTGTCCGAGTCGTATAACTTGTCGCAATCACGAATGTTATGACTTATTCAACTATAGTATCTGAGTGTAACATAATGGTCCGTCTTATTATCAGGAAATCGTTGCCATAAGAAATAAGTACGATAGGTATAGGTAACAAGTATGAAAAAAGCCAAAGGTGGAACAGACATTGTGCATGCAGGGAAGGGACGGGGAAGTGTGACGGTGGGCTGGATAATAAGGGGTGTAGGTCATGAGATTCGTGCGCTGGCTGTTACATGCGATAGAAGGTGTAGGGTCGGAATCAGGAGATTATGGTACGAGTGCGCGTCTGCTCACGATTTGATAGGGTTTGAGACCAGATCGAGGGAGAGCGGGGACTGTGAAACAAAGTTGCAGCATGCAGAATACAAAGACAAGATGGGGCTCATATTGGAAGTGACCTGAGATGGGCCTTATCAAGGAATCCAGGGAGTGCCGTGGGCATGGATGGCTTAGGACATTAAGGTCGTGAACACAAGTTTGATGAGCTTTGAGAACCAGACGCTTTTGACGTGGGAAAGCCTGGAACCAAGATAGGTCGATAAAGTTAGAGTTCGTTTGTTGACGTCCCCCTAAGATGTCCACTATTTGACAGACTTTAAGGGCACTATTACATATTTCATCCGAGTCGTAGTGCGTAGTAGCAGTCGCAATCGCCATCTTCATCCAAGTTAAACGCTTTCAGAAACAATTGGGTGGTGTACGTTTGATATGTAGGTGAGGCGAGCCTGCAGGAAAATCAAATCAGATTCACGGGGATGTTCGAGAATGTATACCAATCTTATCTAGGGATGTTCTACCATTTCGTCGGTTTCAAGCGTCAACATACTAGATTCGGAGGGGGTGGTAGAGGTCTTTTGTGGATAAAGACGGCTGAACAGATTACGAGCGAATGCTCGAAACAGCAGATCATTATTGATTGCTCTCAGTCCTGCTTGACCCTGATGCGCCGGGTGTGGACAAGTCCTGAAAAGATTTCGGCGACAGTCAGGTTGCGCTTGCAAGATTTGGGGTGATTGCAAAAATTAACCTATAATACGGGCAAGAATGATAGTGCATGTGTCGGTTAAAGTGTAGGACTGCCATTGAATAATATCTGAGGGCTGGAGGACATAAATGCGAATCATGGAGGGAGGGGAGAGGCGTGAGATGGTGATGATTCCAGGTTTTTCGTGATTGTGAGTCTACGTGAGAAGTGGGTTTAAGGTTCAATGCAAGGGAAGCGAAGGTTATGAAGCCAAGTAAGACTGTGGAAGGGATTAGACAGCTTAAGCTATTTTTTAGGAGTAGCCAGAAGCCCCGGCCTAGGGCGTAGTATGACTCGGAGCTGGAGGTAGTGCCGGACCGAAGGGCCCGAGTATTTCAATTGAAGATATCTCGCAGGAAGTTGTCAAATCAAGTTTGTTAAGGAAGACCTCTGCACTCGAGAATGACTTGTACTCACTATACTGTATGGTCATCGTTTCAAGTTGTAATGCAGCCGTTACTCTCAGAGTCTCATGTCACAACACGTGGTTTTGTTGCTGTCACGCGGTACCAATTCTGAATTTGATGAGGATTTTGATCATATGGTATGTGGGCTCCACTGCTCCAATTGCAAAGGACACTTCGAATTCCAGCACTTGTTCCCGCTGTCATCGCTTTCAGACCTGTCACCACCATGGCTCAAACCGCAATAGTCAACATCCCCACTCTCAACAAACAGATCACAGTTCCTACCGGACTGTTCATCAACAATGAATTTGTCCCTTCTGCAGACTCCACAGAATTCATCCAGTACGTTTATCATGTTAGCGATCAGAGATCGCCTGTGTTGACCACGCTCCAGTGCCTTGAATCCTTCCACGGAGGAGGTCATTTGTTCGGTTGTCGCCGGTACGATGACATCTGTATGTGTACCTGTCGTACTCCTTTATCAATGTTGTCAACTGCATGTAGCGTCTGCCAAGGACATCGACTTGGCTGTTGCTGCTGCTCGGCAGGCCTTCAAGACCACCTGGGGAAAGAACGTCACTGGTGTCGAACGATCGAGGTTGATTTACAAGCTCGCTGATCTGATCGAGCGTGATGCCCAAGAACTCGCAGAACTGGAGACACTCAACAATGGGAAGCCGGTTAAGATTGCTAGGTGGTGTCACTGTGGCTTCTCCGTATTATTCGAGGTGGTCTGAAATATTTATCTACGGCGTAGGGACTTTGACATTGGCGACAGTGTCCAGTGCCTTCGTTATTATGCTGGGTGGGCCGACAAAATCACCGGTCAGGTGCGAAATTTTCATTGTATCAATAGATTAATAATATTCTGACCAACGCTTCGAAGACTCTGGAAGTGAACAACAAGACTAAACTCGCATTTACTCGTCATGAACCTGTCGGTGTCTGCGGACAAATGTAGTGTTACTAATTTCGTATTGGCCTGTAATTTACTGATGAACGAGTGACATTAGCATTCCATGGAATTACCCCATTAACATGTGGTAAGTTATCGTATCTCCGCGGAAGACTGATGAAAGTATCCCCGCTAACGTTTTCCTAGGGCGTGGAAGGTTGCACCCGCTGCTGCAGTCGGCTGCACAATTGTGATGAAACCGTCAGAACTAACCCCGCTCACAGCCCTCGTACGTATGCTTCCATTCTCTCTCATCTCACTTCACATAACCCCTCCCCTCCTCCGCATAGAAGCTATCAGAACTAGTCAAAGAAGCTGGGTATGTACTCTTTACTCTCTGTCATTTCCCTCCCCTTCCTCACACCCACCCCCACCTCACCACTAGCTTCCCCCCAGGCGTAATAAACACTGTCCCCTCCCTCGGCGCAATTGGCGGTGCAGCCCTCGCGTCCCATCCCGACGTCGACAAGATCGCCTTTACCGGTTCCACCATTACCGGTCGCAAGATCATGGAGGCAGCCGCAAAGAGTAATCTTAAGAAGGTAAATCCCGCTCTTCGTTGTGTTGCGGAAATTAATTCTGAATCCTGATGTATGTGGCATGTGTGTATAGGTATCGTTAGAGCTTGGCGGTAAAAGTCCGCACATTGTGTTCGAAAGTGCGGATTTGGATCAAGGTCAGTCGACTTACGTGTTCTTTGCCTCTTGCGTTTTTTCTTCTTCTTTCGTCTGGTGGCTTTCGCTGTGGGCCGTGAACATGCGGCCGTTCTAGGTCGGAACCAAACCTACTCTGGCGATTTTCCGTGTCCGCTGCCTGGCCATATTTCGGATTTTCTTTTGCTCCAGGGATTTTTTGTCGGAAACGTGCGGTCTGCAAACAAAGAATAACCTATCAGGTCCCCA